>MDTG01335163.1_pt1 | contig 17539 bp, 17 predicted proteins | sample 811421 | NCBI WGS metagenome assembly MDTG01 (sample SAMN05326645, study PRJNA326480) | marine metagenome | isolation source: seawater | place: Pacific Ocean: South East | collected 2011
GATGCAGTCGAAGGTCTCGTTTACCTCAGAAAAATGACTATGCAACTGGCGAGCAAAATGAGGTTTCTAAGCGCACAATTTTTGGCTCTTTTTGAAAATGATTTAGGAATTGCCACGGCATCGCAAGCAAATAAGATGGCGGGACTGCTCAGGTCGAGACTTGAAAGCGCGATTCAGTCTCGGGCTATTAACAACCTCAGTTTTACAGCTCCCACGGAGGCTAATGCTGTTTTTGCTTCGATAGAATCGCGCGTCTCTCGCCGGCTTCGAAAGTCATACGCATTCTACGATTGGGACACAGGCCGCAATGAAGTCCGCTGGATGTGCTCTTTCGATACCACGGAATCAGACGTGGAAAATTTTGTCGAAGCCATCATCGAAGCACTTCATTCATAGGAAACACTTCCTACTACAATTTCCGACAATTTCTTTCGCTCCCGAGTCCGTAGTTCCCGCCCCTGCAGTTTTTCTGGAAGATCGGATAGATTCCCGAGGGGACCAACCGCCATCAAAGTCAAAACCCTCTCAATTTTTGACAATCGGAGGGACTGCCCAAGCTGCGTTGAATCGAATCCCCCAATCTGATGAACGAGTAGCCCATCGACAGAGGCCTGAAAAGTGAAGTTGGCAACGGCCTGCCCGAGATCGTAAACGGCATGCGTCAAGGGGGAACCATCTGAGTCTTCCATCCGCGCGATATTTGCAATAAGCACTGAAGCGTGCTTTGCCCAAATTGCGTTCCCAGGGGACATCGAGTCAGTAATCACATCAAAAATTTCGTCTCCACGCAATCCGACCATAAATTTCCAGGGCTGAGAATTATTGGAGGACGGAGACCACTTAGCGGCTTCGAAAGACGCCCCTAAGTCCTCCGCAACGATTTCTGCATCATGGGAGAAAGCCCGGGGACTCCAACGGTTTGATAAAATCTCGGATATCGGAAATTCGTGTTCTTGACTGTCGGGTTTCAATTTTATCCTCTCGATTATCCATAAAAACCTATCAGCAGAGATCGAGACTAAGCTTGGAGACGAGTGAGCTCGAGACCAGAACTGTCCCCATTTAGGTCGACCTTAATTGAATCTCCGTTACGGATTTCTCCGGAAAGCAAAGCTTTTGCAAGCCGATCGTCCACTTCTTTTTGCATTAACCTCCTCAGAGGACGGGCACCATAGATTGGATCGAATCCGTTGTCAGCAAGCCACAGCCGAGCTCCGGGGGTAACGGCAAGCGACAGCTCCCGGTCAGAAAGTTTCTCATGCATATTGTCCACAGTGATCTCGACGATCTGGCCAAGATCTTCGGGAGACAACATTGAAAACACCACCATCTCGTCTAACCTATTGAGGAACTCCGGCTTGAATGCTTGACGTACCTCGGAATGGACGAATTCAACCCTTTTTTCCCAGGGAACTCCCTCTTCGACCAAGTGGGAAGACCCTAGATTGGAGGTTAGGACAAAGATGGTGTTCCGAAAATCAACTGTCCGTCCCTGACCGTCGGTAAGCCGACCATCATCAAAAACTTGTAGCAAGAGATCAAAGACCTCTGAATTAGCTTTTTCAATTTCATCCAGTAGAACAACAGAGTAGGGACGGCGGCGAACAATCTCGGTGAGCTGGCCTCCCTGTTCGTAACCCACATATCCAGGAGGAGAACCGATAAGCCGGGAGACGGAGAACTTTTCTCCGTATTCGCTCATATCTATTCGAACAAGAGCTCTCTCGTCGTCAAATAGGTGATTGGCCAGTGCTTTTGCCAGCTCGGTCTTGCCAACGCCGGTGGGTCCCAAAAATAAAAACACTCCGGTTGGCCGTCCAGGATCACTCAATCCAGCTCTCGAGCGCCGAACCGACTCGCTAACCGAGCGAACAGCATCTTTTTGGCCTACCAATCTTTTAGCTATTTCGGTCTCGAGCTGCAGTAACCTGGCAGATTCTCCCGCTGTTAGTTTGTCAACCGGGATTCCAGTCCAGACCGCAACAACTGAGGCAATATCGTCGTCGGTAACCTGGTCATTAACCATGCGCTCGCCACTAGGGTCGGTGCTTTCGGCTTTTGAAACAGCCTCCTCAATACCCGGAATAATCTCATAGTTTAGTTTTGACGCGGCTTGATAATCGCCCTCGCGCATTGCACGGTCAAGCTCAATACGAGCGTCGTTTAGCTTTGTCTTTAATTCTCCAACGTCTTGAAGAGATGATTTTTCCGCAGCCCAACGCTGCTGCAAAGTCTCAAGTTCAGCAGACTTCTCTTGGAGACTTTCGATTAATTTCTTAAGCCGATCTTTTGAAGCTTCGTCTTTTTCTTTCTTTAAGGCCAGTTCTTCGATTTTCATACGGTCTACCGTCCTCCGCAGCTCATCGATCTCCAGCGGGGAGGATTCAATTTCCATTTTTAGGCGACTTGCGGCCTCGTCAATGAGATCAATAGCTTTGTCCGGTAGCTGACGGGCCGTTATGTAGCGATTTGACAGGGAAGCGGCAGCGACTAGAGCACTGTCGGCGATTGCTACCTTGTGATGGGCCTCGTATCTTTCTTTTAATCCTCTCAGAATGGCGACGGTGTCCTCTACTGAGGGCTCCCCGACGAGCACCTGCTGAAATCTTCGCTCCAGCGCAGCATCCTTCTCAATAAACTCGCGATACTCCGAGAGAGTGGTAGCTCCGATTAGCCTGAGCTCACCCCGAGCGAGCATTGGCTTCAACATGTTGGCTGCCGCTACCGAACCCTCCCCGCCCCCAGCGCCCATGAGCGAGTGAAGCTCATCGACAAAAGTTATGATGTCTCCGCGAGCCTCCTTAACCTCCTTCAAAACTGCCTTCAGGCGTTCCTCAAACTCGCCACGATATTTCGCTCCGGCAACAATCGCAGCGAGATCAAGAGCGATTAGCTGCTTGCCCTTCAGGGAATCCGCTACATCCCCGGCAACTATACGTTGGGCCAATCCCTCGACAACCGCTGTCTTCCCGACACCAGGCTCACCAATCAAAACGGGATTGTTCTTTGTCCGCCTGGTAAGGACCTGAGACAGCCTCCTTATCTCTGAATCACGACCAATTACTGGATCAAGCTTTCCGTCAATGGCAATTTGCGTTAGGTTCAGCCCGTAGAGGTCTAAGGCTGACTGATTATTCTTCTCTTGACTTTGGGATGCCATTATCCGCCTCCCGAAAGGTCAATTTTCTTGAGGCGTTCAATGGGACGAACAAACGTATTCCAAAGAACCATTTGATTTGATTTCTTGGCCCTTTCCCCGGCTCGCATCGGCACCACGTCGCCTCCTGAGCCTGCTGCGAAAACGCGACGCCCAGACTTTTGCAGGAGTTCGTCAGCCAAAGTCGCCTCTAAGTCCCGCACCCTCTGCTGTAGACCTTCTACCTGGGAATGCAGCTCGAGAATTCTCTTGATGCCCTCAAGATTGAGACCCTCCGCAGTCAAACTGGAAATTTCTCTCAATTGAACAACATTTTTCATTGAGTAGCGCCGAGTACGCCCAGCGGTTCTTGTCGGACTCACTAGACCTAAACGATCGTACTGACGTAACGTTTGAGGGTGCATATTGGCCAGTTCAGCGGCGGCGGCAATAGCAAATAATGGGGTTTCCTCATTCATCTTCATTTTCTACCCCTTCGCTTGTCTCAACAGTTCGTCCCGAGGGTTTTCGGATGAAAGTGATGCCATCAACTTCTCCAGTTGTGCTTGAGCTGTCTTCGACATGTGAGTAGGAACAGCAACCTGGAGCTCAACAAGGAGGTCGCCGATGGAGGAGCCTCCTCGAACACCATGGCCCTTTACCCGAAGGGTTTTACCACCTGGGGTGCCGGCTGGGACCTTCACTTTGACTATCTCGCCACTTATCGTTGGGACCTCAATTGTTGCTCCTAAAGCAGCTTCTCCGAAAGTTAAGGGCACTTGCACACGGAGGTGGTCGCCTTCGCGACTAAAAATCCTATGTTTGGGAACGCCAACTGTAACGATTACATCTCCGGCTTTTCCTCCATCTGGACTGGCATGACCCTTCGCACGAAGCCTAACCTTTTGGCCATCCTTAACACCGGCTGGGATGCGGGCTATAATTTTATCGCCAGATGGCCCCTCAAGGCTGATTTCGGTTCCCCTTACAGCTGTTGGAAGATCGAGAGTGACCCTGGAAATAATATCTCTTCCTTTCGTCGGCTGCCGGTAACCCGGGAAGTTTCCAGAATTTGCCCCGAAAAGACCAGAGAACAAGTCTCCAAACTCGGAATTTTGAGATGCCCTTGGCATCCCACCAAACATGCCGCCAAACACATCATCGAAACCGCCAGAAGCGCCTCCTGCTGTAAAACGGGGTCCTCCGGCCTGCATTGCCCTAATCTGGTCATACTCTGCACGTTGCTGGGGATCCGAAAGCACTGCGTAGGCCTCAGAAATCTCCTTGAATCGTGATTCAGCCTGGAGGTCGCCTGGATTCGAATCGGGGTGGAACTTACGCGCCAAAGACCGGTAAGTTTTCTTTATTTCCGACTGAGAAGCGTCTTTAGGCACGCCAAGGATTTGATAAAAATCTTTTTCTAACCAATCCTGACTAGCCATCAATTTGCTCCTCTTCGTTATTCATCCTCGGCGACCATCACAACTGCCTTGGCTGGTCGTACTAGGCGACTTCCCAGCGAATATCCAACCTCTAAAATTTCGCCCAAAATCTCTCCCTCGACCCCGGCCTCGGGTTTTTTGACCACTGCCTCGTGAAAAGCAGGGTCAAAAATATCGCCGACAACTCCGACGGGCTTGACCCCGTAACGGTCAAAAGTGGAACGAACTTTTTTTGCCACAAGTTCTAGGGGTGTTCCAGCAAGATCCCCATGGGCCTCAGCTCGGTCCAAATCATCAATTACAGGTAATAGAGACCGAATAACCTCGACGATTACAACTTCCCGGTTTGCCTTCCGGTCCCGCTCGACTCGGTTGCGAAAGTTCTGAAGCTCGGCCTCTGCCCGCGCCGCTCGGTCTCGATATTCTGCCACCAGATCACGTTCAGCTTCAGCGAGAAGCGATAGGTCTTGCTCTGATAGCTCAGACTCGACCTCAGCTGCCTGAGATTTGTCTCTCACCTCGCCGGTCTCGGGGTCAACTCTGCGCTTATCGGTAAAGTTGGTAGTACTGGCGTCAGTTTGATCGTCCGGGCCTGATTTTTCTTTGTCAGCCATTCGAACTATTTCTTTTCTTCGGAGCCGTCATCAACAACTTCTGCGTCCACGATGTCTTCTCCGTCGCCAGATTCACCGTCGGTTGCATCGGCTTGGTCAGTCTCCGACTGATACAAAGCTTCTCCTAACTTTGACTGGCTCGCCATAAGAGTATCGGTAGCTTTCTTTAGAGCCTCCTCATCTTCGTTCGTCAGCGCAGATTTTACGGAGTCAACATCAGCCTGGATTTCTGACTTGATCTCATCAGAGAGTTTCTCATCGTTCTCAGAAATAATCTTTTCGACAGAGTAAACAAGCTGCTCGGCTTGGTTACGCGTCTCGGCCTCTTCCCGGCGTCTCTTGTCCTCTGCAGCGTGCTCTTCCGCCTCCTTCACCATGCGCTCAATGTCCTCCTTGGGCAAAGATGAACCTCCTGTTATTTTCATTGATTGCTCCTTGCCGGTCCCTTTATCCTTGGCAGAAACATGCACAATGCCATCAGCATCAATGTCAAATGTCACTTCAACTTGAGGAATTCCCCTGGGTGCCGGCGCTATTCCGGTTAACTCGAAAGTTCCAAGCGCTTTATTGTCTCTTGTGAATTCGCGCTCACCCTGAAATACCTGAATGGAAACGGAGGGCTGATTATCGTCTGCTGTTGTGAAGGTTTCACTGCGCTTCGTCGGAATGGCAGTATTGCGATCGATCAATTTCGTCATAATCCCGCCTTTGGTCTCAATGCCGAGACTTAGCGGAGTCACGTCGATTAACAAAACATCCTTTCGTTCGCCCATGAGAACCCCGGCCTGAAGTGCGGCTCCGACGGCAACAACCTCATCAGGATTGACGCTCTTATTTGGCTCTTTGCCGCCGGTGAGCTTGGTAACCAGCTCGGTCACCGCCGGCATTCTCGTGGAACCTCCCACCAAAACCACATGCGCGATATCGGAAAGCTTTACTCCAGCTTCCTTTATAACGTCGTTGAAAGGCTGCTTTGTTCTCTCGAGTAAATCCTTAGTCAGCTCTTCAAATTTTGCCCTTGATAGATTCTCGTCAAGATTTGCCGGTCCGTTGTCAGTTAGCGACAAGTAGGGCAACTGGATTTGGGTACTAGTAGAAGTTGAAAGTTCTTTCTTTGCCTGCTCAGCAGCCTCCTTGAGGCGTTGCTTGGCAATCTTGTCAGCTGAGACGTCCACGCCTGTAGTGTCCTTAAACTGGGCCGCCAAATAGTCAACGATACGCTCATCCCAATCGTCGCCTCCGAGCCGGTTATCGCCGGCAGTAGCGCGGACTTGAATCGTCGAAAACTCGTCATCCTTTCCGACTTCCAAAAGACTTACGTCAAAGGTTCCCCCTCCGAGATCGAAAACCAAGATCAGTTCATCTTCCTTGCCCTTGTCAAGACCATAGGCGAGAGCTGCGGCAGTTGGCTCGTTAATAATTCGTAAGACATTTAGGCCCGAAACTTCTCCCGCTTCCTTGGTGGCTTGTCGCTCGGCATCGTTGAAATAAGCAGGTACGGTAATTACTGCGTCCGTTACAGATTGTCCGAGGTACTGCTCTGCGTCTCTCTTAAGCTTTGCCAAAATTCGAGCAGAAATCTCTTGAGGGGTGTACTTTTTATCGTCTACTGACATGGTCCAATCGGTGCCAACGTGGCGCTTAACCGAGGAAACGGTGCGATCGACATTCGTAACAGCTTGTCTCTTGGCAGTCTCACCTACGAGAATCTCCCCGTCCTTGGTATATGCAACAACAGAGGGAGTCGTGCGAAGTCCTTCGGCGTTCGCAATAACGGCAGGTTCTCCTCCCTCCAAGGCAGAAACAACCGAGTTAGTAGTTCCTAGATCGATACCAACCGCTCTTGCCATCTGAATTTTCTCCTTTACTTAGGTTCATAATCACAATTTGAGTGCCTACGACTCAAATTATCTTATATGAGTCGGCTTATGTCAAGTTTTTCCGCGGGCACAAGAATGGTTTAAGAAAAATTGAGCTCTGTTCTTCCCCTTCTCAGTGACAAATTAGCTCCCGCGGGCTACGGTTTTCTCATGGCCAAAAATCAAAAGAAGTCCAAGAAGGCTCTTCCGGCACAAACAAACAGTCTGCCCGTAGTTCGAGCCTCCAAATCACAACAAGAAAATGTCCCCCGAAAACAGATTTGGGCCTGGGCCTTCTGGGATTGGGCGACTCAACCTTTCAACACGGTGCTGATAACTTTTGTCTGGGTCCCCAGCTTCCTGACAAGCACTTTTTTCATTAGCCCAGATCTTGTTGGAACAGATTCCGAAGAGGGAGCCCTGGGACAATTGGCAAGCAATTTAGGCTACGGTATAACGGTTGCGGGACTACTAATAGCCCTTCTAGCACCAGTGCTCGGACAGCGGGCAGACCGAGCTGGCAAACAAAAATTTCAATTATTGGTTTTTACCGGGCTTCTAATTCTGGCTCAACTTGGAATGGTTTTTGTTCAACCTGGATTTTTCTGGTTTTGGATTGGTGTTTCGCTAATAGCAGCTGGGAGTGTTTTCAGTGAAATAGCGGGGGTAAGCTATAACGCTCTGCTGATCTCGGTTTCCACGCCGCGCTCCGTGGGGCGAGTATCTGGATTGGGTTGGGGATTTGGTTACCTCGGAGGAATTATTGCTCTGGCAATTGTGGTTGGCCTTATCTTAGGAGGAGTGTTGGACGGGACTGCGCCGGAGACATTTCAGATGGTGGCGCTCGGAGCCACCATCTGGACAGTCATCTTCGTCCTTCCGATCTTCATATGGGTTCCTGAGCCTAATAAACGAAATAATTCTCCAGCGGTTGGTTTCTTCAAGAGCTACGTCGAAGTAGTCCGGAGCGTGAGGGGACTCTACAGCGAAGCGCGATCCGCTTTTTGGTTCTTAATCGCAAGTGCAATTTACCGGGATGGTCTCTCTGCAGTCTTCGTGTTTGGTTCAGTGATTGCCAGTGTGGTATTCGGCTTTAGCTTTACCGACCTCGTAATTTTTGGAATAGCCCTAAACATAGTTGCCGGGATCTCTACAATTTTAGCTGGCAGGCTGGACGACCGGTTCGGACCAAAGCTCGTAATTTTGATCGCAGTATTTGGTCTGGTGGCTTGCACATTCGCCGTATTCTTTTTGGCAAGTCTGGGTACCGCAATGTTTTGGGTGGCGGGTCTCTTTTTAGCTTCTTTCGTAGGGCCCGCGCAGGCAGCATCAAGATCATTTTTAGCCCGAGTAGCTCCGTCTGGTAAGGAGGGAGAGGTTTTCGGCCTCTATGCCACCACCGGGAGGGCTGCGGGGTGGATGGCCGCTCTCCTCTGGGGTTTGTTCATTGCGGCGGCAGGAAACCAAACCATCTATGGTTTGCTGGGCATTTCACTTGTCCTGCTGGCCGGTGGAATACTCATGATTTTTGTTAAGCCAACGTCCAAGGAGTCAGCGAGCCGGCCGAGTTAGGCATCTGCCTGGGCTACGCTCCGCTACAACAAGACAAGGAACACCAAGGCACCAGTAATAAAATTGATCGCCAGGAAAAATCTCCAGCTGCGATTAACCTTGTGGGCTGATTGATCTGAGACTTTCCACCATGGAAGTAGGGCAGCCACGTACATTCCCGCCGCAATCGCAATTAGAGGCAATGGCCAAGGAGTTGAAACCATCACAAATGCTGCGGCTAGATACATAGCAATTGCGAATCTCACAGTTCCCCGTGCTCCGAGAACTGTGGCAATAGAACCCAATCCAGCCTCCCTGTCGGCGACAAGATCCTGAACTGCCCCGAATGCGTGAGAACCCATGCCCCAAAGAAAAAATGCCACCAAAGCACTCGCGGCCAGGGGGCTCAATGTCTCAGCGGAGACAGCGAGTGCATATATCGATGGCATGACAAAATGCAGACTCGACACAACCGAATCTAGAAGCGGCACCTCCTTCAGCCGAGGGAATTTGGCTGAATACGCGACGACAAAAAATAATGTTAGTGCCAGAACTCCATTTGAAAGAAGTGATCCCCAGAATCCCATCACCACGAGGAAAGGGAATGCTAGGGTAGCCGACAAAACGATCATCGGTCTATGAAGAGACGGCGGCAACAATGCGCCCTCAATTCCCCCTTTTCTCGGGTTCCGGCGATCTGACTCGTAATCGAAAACGTCATTGATTCCGTACATCAAGAAATTGTAGGGAACAAGGAAAAAGATTGTTGCTACAACAAGGAAATGATCAATCTGGCCTGCTACAACATAGTAAGTTATCGCAAACGGAAATGCCGTGTTTACCCAGCTCAATGGGCGAGAACTTAGTAATAAAGTCTTAATTAATTGATTCAACGTGAAAACCCTCGCTTCTCGAGAAGGTTCCAGCATGCTGGAATCAAAAGAATAGCTGCGAGAGTGTAGAGGAAGTCTTCAATCGGAGCGAGGCCAAGCTTCACCCCGAGAAATAGTTCATCATTGTAGGCCACAATGCCCGTTCCGATTATTAAGTTATCAAAAATAAGAGTCAAAACAAACATGGTGAGTCCCCCAACAGCGAGCGGAATACCCGCTGGTGTCGCCTTCTGGGCGCCCGACCAAACAAATATTATGGTCGCAAAAATTACAAACGGAAGGCTTATAAGAACGTAGGTCACGAGAGACCCTTGTTAGCAGCCAGCTTTCCTACCCACAAATAAACGACCAAGGTGCTATAGGAGAGAACAATAAGAAAAAGAATCTCTTCGACAGGAAGTTCGGGGGCAATAAGGATGCCTGTCATCCAAGGCCCAGACCCTCTGAAAAAAATTCCATGTGCGATGCCCACGACATCCCAAAGAAGAAAAAAGGCCACCGAAATGGTCAGCACAACGGCGGTGCGCCTCGGAGATCCCCCAAAAAAAGCAAGTCTGTGGCGAAAATCTAATGCCGCGAGACCCGAGATCGCGAGGGTCAAAGCGGTCAAATAGGCAAGATGCACGATATTTCCTACGCCCGTGGAGATAGGGGTTCCGGGAGAGGACCGGTGGAGATATCTTCCCTGAGCCGCTTGATTAGCACCTCGGCACTGATAAGGCACATAGGCAAGCCAATACCAGGAATGGTAGAACTTCCAGAATAATAGAGACCCGATACCTTCTTCGAAATGTTCGTCGACCTGAACAATGCGCTCTGCATCAGTGTATGCGCAGGACCCAAAGCGGTACCTTTCCATGCGTTTAGGGAATCTTTGAAGTCGGCGGGCCCTACGGTACGTCTGACGACTATGCGGTCAATCAAGTCAGTTGCGCCGCTCCAATTCGAAATCTGAGCGAGCGCTCGATCGGCGATTTTCTCAATCGCCGGGTCGCCATCGCCGTCCAGGCCTCCGCGGCCGAGGCTAACATCTGCCGGCATCGGAACTAAGACGAAAAGATTGGTGTCCCCCTTCGGCGCAACGGCTTGATCTGTGTCACTCGGCTTACAGACATAGAGGGAAGCTGGAACTGGAACCGTTGGCTTTTTTGCAAAAATCTTCGAAAAGTTCTGAACCCAATCGTCCGTGAAAAACAGAGAATGGTGAATGAGTTCGGGGACCTGTCCTCGAACACCCAAATACATTAAGACAGCACTTGGGCCCGCTACTTTCCTATCCCAATAGGACTGGGGGAATGTCTGGAGATCAACAGGCAACAACTTAGTCTCACTATGATGCAAGTCGGTCGTCGATACCACAAGTTCAGCCTCCAAGAGTTCCACCTTTCCCTTCGCGTCTTCAAAGGTGACTCCAGATGCGCAAACAGCTCCGTCGTCGTTTCTGGTATCGATTGAAGATACGCGAGCATTGGTAATGATTTTCACCCCGTGCTGCTCAATTATTTCTCTCATCGAATCAATAACCTGGGTGAAGCCGCCATCCGCGTAGAAAACACCGTCCTCCAGATCTAAATAAGACATCAGATGAAACATGCTCGGAGCGATGTAGGGAGAGGAACCGAGAAATACTGCAGGATAGCCAAGAATTTTTTGGACCTTTGGATTGGATGTAAACCGCCGAGCAAAACTCATAATCGGGGTAACTAGCAAACGAACAAGAGTTCCGACCCGAACGAGAACCTCCGGAACCAGCAGAGTTCTCAGGCTTTGAAAAGAAGTGTACAAAAAATATTTTTTGGCTAAATCGTAAGTTTCCCGTGCGGAATCAAGATATCTTTCCATTGCCTCCCTCGAGCCCGGGTCCAATTCTTCCATTACACGGAGGTTGTCCTCCCGAGAAGCCCTCACGTCCACAAACTCCGCAACAGTAGACTCTTTGGGCTCGAAATAGACTCGGTAACCGGGATCAAGCTTTGTAAGGCTCAGGTGCTCTCCGGCGGAAGTGCCCATCAATCGGAACCAATGATCAAATACTTCCGGCATAAGGTACCAAGACGGGCCCGTATCGAAACGAAAACCTTCCTTTTCCCAGAGTCCCGCCCTCCCACCGAGTCTCGAGTGCGCCTCTAAAAGAGTCACCTGGTATCCGTCCCTAGCCAGCAAACCTGCCGAGGCAATTCCAGCAATTCCTCCCCCAACCACAACCACAGATTTACCCACGAAACTCCTTTCCGGAAATGTTAGAGCTTGCAGAAACTTTTCCTCTGAGAGCTCTTATCGCTAGCGCGAGTTTACCCAACAGAGGAACCCTGATTCTTGAAGTTTGGAGAGTATGCGCTGGAGTCGCTCGAATTCGCGCACCGAGATCTTGAAAAAGAAGATGGGCCAACGCCACAGCGGGCCGAGCTCGGGCCGGAAGTAAAGGCAGCGAGGCTGCCGACAGCGACAAATCTCTCTCGATGTCATCCACAAGACGGTTTTTGGTTTTTTCGTCAAAATTGCTTTCCAAAACCCCTGGAAAATAACTACGACCCAGAGCTTGTAAATCAGCTCCGAAATCCCGTAGAAAATTTACCTTCTGAAAGGCTGAACCCAGCGCTCGCGCGCCTCTCACAAGAATCTTTCGTTCGCTAGCGCTGACAATCTCCCCCTCCAAAAATGCTTGCAGACACATGAGTCCCACAACCTCAGCTGAACCGTAAACATAAAGATCGAAAGATTCCTGGGTGTGCTTCTTTTTCGTCAAATCCATTCTCATCGAGCTAAAAAATGGGCGAGTGAGCTGAGCGCTTATCCCAACCTGACGAGCAGATCGAGCGAAGGCATGAACGATCAGATTCGTGCTGTACCCCGACTTTAGGGCTTGCTCTGTCTCCTCCTCGAGATTATCGAGTAGCTCACCGGCAGCTTTGGTTGAGAGGCCGGCTTCCGCAGCAACTCCATCTACAATTTCGTCCGCGAGACGCACTAACGCGTAAAAATTAGAAATATGAACTCTAGTGCTGGCCCGTAGAAGTCGAGATGCAAGTCCAAAAGAAGTAGAGTACCTGGCTATAACGGTCCTAGAGGTCTCCTCTGCAACCCTTGAATAAAGGTCCATTCGAGTTTCTAGCTCAATAACCACTACTTTTCCTCCCCAAGGTAATACTAGTTGGCTACGCTAGTATGCTCTGATTCGAAGTCAATAAATAAAATTAGAAGCCACGCGGGGCAGCACCTAAGAAGATGACTAGTAATTCAGAACTTGTAGTTCTCCTTAACGACTCCGGCGAGCCCGTGGGTGCAGCCGAAAAATCTCTGATCCACACGGCCAATACGCCTCTTCATCTTGCTTTCTCGTGCCACATATTCAACGCCAAAGGAGAGGTGCTGGTCACACGGCGGGCGATGTCGAAGAAAACCTGGCCTGGAGTTTGGACCAATTCAGCTTGCGGTCATCCTGCCCCGGGCGAGAAGATTGCAGATGCAGTAAGTCGAAGAGCCGCGGAGGAGCTTGGACTTGCTCTTTCAAAAATTGAGAAAGTGCTCCCAAATTTTCGCTACCAGGCCACAGACGTATCGGGAATAGTCGAAAACGAAATTTGCCCGGTTTTCATCGCCTGGACTGACCAAGACCCCGCGCCATCAGCCGACGAAGTCTGTGATTGGAAATGGATTGCGCCTGGCTCCCTCCAGAAATCTGTGCAGGAGACTCCCTTCGTCTTCAGTCCGTGGCTGGTAATGCAAATGGACCAGTGGAATACTGCTTACGGTTCTGACACATCTCTGGCATGAAAATCTAAAAACGAGCGAGAAGCTGTCGGACCTCGTTGCCCTTGGTAACGACTACCGTAGTCAGCCGAACCGTAAGGTTGCTGAGCTGGAGATGAGAGGCGAAAGAAACAAAGTTGACCAATTTTCATTCCAGGCCAGAGGGTAATCGGCAGAGTGGCAACATTGCTGAGCTCGAGAGTAACGTGTCCGGAAAAACCCGGGTCAATGAATCCGGCAGTCGAATGCGTAAGCAGCCCAAGACGACCAAGGGAACTTTTCCCCTCGAGACGAGCTGCAATGTCGTCGGGCAGGCTGACGATTTCGAATGTGGAAGCCAAAACGAACTCACCAGGATGAAGAAAAAAAGGCTCGTCGGCTGCCACCTCCACCATTCGAGTTAGGTTCGGCTGCTCTGCAGATGGGTCTATATTTTGATATCTGTGGTTATCAAACAGACGAAAGAAGCGGTCCAAACGAACGTCAAAACTTGAGGGCTGCAACAGTCCCAAATCCAGAGGTACCAACTTAATTCGCCCGGAGTCGAGTTCACTCCGGATATCGCCGTCGGAAAGAAGCACTGCTCAAGCCTAGTAGGATATGGCCAAGCAAGGGACAAATTGGCGAGTGTAGTTCAATGGCAGAACTTCAGCTTCCCAAGCTGATGGTGCGGGTTCGATTCCCGTCACTCGCTCGGCAAATGATCGGCAAACTAACCTTGGACCGCGAAAAATCTCAGCACGTCTTGATCGACAAAAATATCCGATGGAGTGAGAGGCCGTTTTAAATATAGGCCATCGAGACTAGTCAACCGGCTAAATGCTACGTAAGTTTGTCCAGGAGCAAAAGCTCGATTCCCAAGGTCAATGATTGCAGACTCAAGAGTCGTACCTTGGGCCTTATGTATGGTCACGGCCCAAGCTAGCCTGACTGGAAATTGAATGAATTCCGCAACAACCTCCTGAGTAAGAGTCTTGGAGGCAGCCTTGTACTCATACCGCACTTTCTCCCAACTCACAGGCTCCACTCGAATGCTTTGACCATCGACATTGATCACCAATTCTTCGGAAACTTGCTCAACAATTCCCAATGTGCCGTTCACGAACCTCGGACCACCTGTCGCACCAACATCGTTTCTCAGAAACATAACTTTGGCACCGGGCTTCAACGCAAGTTCCTGGTCCGCCGGAAAGGTGCTTCCTGAACCAAAATCGCCCTCTATTATCGCCCGAAAAATCTGTTTTTTTCCAGGCAATTTGTCAAGTGAAACGGCATTTATTTTCGAAGCGCTGCGGTTTGTTGATGCCAGGGTAATAAGCTCTGGGTCTTCAGGCTTGCGCATCCCAAGCTCATTTATCCTGTTTCCAATTTCGGTAGTAACCGACCCGAGCCGCAGACAATCCAAAATAGACCTAAATTCCGCGTCGGATTGTCTATGAACGGTCTCCAGTTCAGAAACATTCATAGCTGTTTGAGTCCACACTCGGGCATCAAAAAACCAAGGTGATCGATAGTGGTCCTGATAGAAAGCTCTCTCCGCCTCGCCCGCGATGACCGGCGAAAGCTGAAAAGGATCACCGAACATCACTATCTGTATTCCCCCAAAAGGCACTTCCGGTTTCTTCCTTACCTGTCTAAGTCTCTGATCGATGGCATCCATAAGGTCAGCAGAGACCATTGATATCTCGTCAATAACCAAAGTTTCAATCCTGGAAAGGACTCGAAAAGCCTCTGGATTCACGTAGCCGAGGTCACGCGTTCCGACAATTCCCACTGGAATCCTCAAAAGGGAATGTATGGTTTGCCCCCCGATCGCAACAGCAGCGACTCCCGTAGGCGCACATACGGCCATTACCTTCGCATTTGACGCGACAAGAGAATGAAGAAGTGTTGACTTACCCGTTCCGGCCCGGCCCGTTATGAGGTGATGTTCCGCAGAATTTTCAACCCGGCCGAGAATTAATTGTTGCTCCTGATTCAATTTGACAGAAATCAAGAGCCTCCTCTTGACTTTGGCCTGGATTCTCTGCCGGCCAACATTTTCAACATTTCGTTGTACTCGTCAAGTTCTGAATCTCCAAAGCGATCAGCTGCTCGATCTCGGCGCTTATTTTTTCGGTCATCACTTCGACTCCATGACCATGTGACCATTATCGCAAGCATCAGAGTAGGAAATTCCCCCAGTCCCCAAGCTAACTCTCCCCCTCTTTGTTGATCACTTAGCGGGTCCGGCCCCCACTCGCGTCCCATGGCTCCGAACCATTCAGGCACCAAAAGTCCGGTTCCAGTGATTAGCGCAATTCCAAAAAAAGCATGAAACGCCATCGTGGCCAAAACAATGATAAGACGAAACGGGTAGGGCGGGTTATGGGGTGAGGGGTCGATTCCAACGATGGATTGCACGAATAGATAGCCCGACAACACAAAATGCAAAATCATGAGTTGATGACCAAGGTGTTCTCTAAGGGCCCACCCGAACAGGGGGGAATAATAGAAAACAATCAGTGAAACCGCAAAAATTACTGCCGCCACCACTGGATGTCCCAACATCCGTAGATAACGAGAGTGAACAATTTTCAATACCAACTCCCGGGGGCCAATCGAATTATCTTTACGCGGAGCAACGGCTCGAGACAACAAGGTAACCGGAGCCCCAGCACGAGCAGCAACGGAACAGCCATCGAGAGCAACATGTGCGTGAGCATATGCATGCTGAATAAGTACGTGCTGTAAACCGCCAGCCCCGAATTGGTCGAAATAAAAAGCAAAAACATCCCCAGGGTCCAGCAAATCACCCTCTGTAACGGCCAGTGGTCGCCTCTGGACCGGAGACGTAACGTTCCCCACCAATAAAAGGTAGTGCAAAAACCAGCGATCAGAATCCATATCAAATCCAAATTCCAAAGCGTGAATACTCGCTCCCACGAGAGCTCCTGAGGAAGAGGAGCACCCGTCAGGATTTCGGCTGGACTGGGTGATCGCGACACATCGGAGATTTCTGGTGCTGCAGGCAATTGAGTTCGAGCGAGGGCAGCAGCAAGCCCCGTTGCTAAGCCCATCAGGAGCAGCTCGGCTGATACCAATCGGGCAGTAACGGAGCCCACCTTCTCGGGGTTACTTCTCAGTTTTCGGCGTAGCCGAATACGGTAATGAGCGCCGAAAACTCCCAACCCGATGAGCAGGAGTGTCTTACCCGCCACAAGGAGCCCGTAGGGCGAAAATAAACCATCCCAATGCCCTATTCTCAACCAAGCATTCATCGCGCCCGAGACGGCTACAACAATGAAGCTAATCAACGCCAAAGAAGAGAATCTCTCGAAGGTGTTGGTGAAAGACCGGAAGTTTGACCGCTGTCTCCAGCCCATAACGGCAAGGGAAATAACCCCGCCGACCCAGAGTGCGGCAAAAACGCCATGGACGAAGGAAGAGCTCACGGCAGTTCCGTGGGTCGCAACTCCACTTCCATGACTAACCTCCGCTAGAGGCCATAATGAGGCAGCTGCAATTGCAGCGGCCAGAATGGCCATCAGATGCGACCTGGTCAGCAAACTGACAACTGTGGCGGTTATCGACAACAGGATAACAATGACCCATGCTCGGCCGACATCCGTCTCAGTTGCGAATAGTAACAAATTCTCTCCAAAGGCCATAGAGGAGAAGTTAGAGGTAAAAAAAACAGATAAAAAAGTGAGGAAAAAGGTAGCCCCCGACGCAACCGTCATCAAGACTCCTCCTGCTGCAGCTAGGAAAATCGAGCCTTCAAAATTGGAATTATTGCGGGGCAGCGCAAAGGCTGCCAGCACCAGGCTTCCGATCAACATCGCGGCACCCAAATGAACAGTCCCCTTGAAAGCGGGGAGACCGTAGCGGACAAAGGGTCCCGGGTCGAACAGGACCGGAGGAGTAGCCGCACCACCGAAGACTAGACCGAAGTAGAGTCCCGCAATCATCCCTCCTGCTAGCAGCAGGAAGGTGGCTGATAGATAGGCAGTTTTCTTTCGGGTCACTTTTGAAGCATATCGAGACGATTCGGGTTAGTCTCTCAGGCTTAAGTGCCTGTGGGGAGCCAGCTTTTGAGCCGACTCCCCACAGATTAGATTTAGCGATCGGTTTATTTTACGGAAGCCTTCAGTTTGCTTCCGGCAGAAACCTTAACACTCTTCGAAGCGGCAATCTGAATTGTCGCTCCTGTCTGCGGATTACGTCCCTGTCGGGCGGCACGATGCGTGCGCTCGAAAGAAACCCATCCGGGAATGGTGACCTTGCTGCCAGAGGCAACTTCTTTGGAAACCAC
>MDTG01254455.1_pt1 | contig 17538 bp, 19 predicted proteins | sample 811421 | NCBI WGS metagenome assembly MDTG01 (sample SAMN05326645, study PRJNA326480) | marine metagenome | isolation source: seawater | place: Pacific Ocean: South East | collected 2011
GGCGGCGGCGGTGGTGGTGGCGCTAGCGCAAACAGACCTGGAGGCAATGGCGGCGCTGGGGGTAGCTGGTCTAGTGGACTATCTAACGGTGGTAGTGGTGGAAGCAATGGTGGGAGAATTAATGGTGCTCCTGATAATAGACCCAACGACGGTGGTGGAGGCGGCGGAGGCGGCGCTGGAGCTTCTGGTGGTAGCGGTGGTCAAGGTGGTTCTGATCCTAATTTTAATAATCAAACAGCAGGCGGCGGATCTGGTGGGGGATCAAAATATAATAGCACTTATCTTACATATCAGAGCGATAGTACTAATCAGGGTAGTGGTAGTGTAAAAGTAACGTGGCAGGAAGTTACCCCAGAAATCTCTACTTTTAGTGCCAGTCCAAATCCACAGAATAGTTCACTAGGTACACCTTTATACAGCACTTCTATTTCATGGTCTGGGAAAGATTATGATTATGCTGCTTATAAAAAAGGAAATGGTAGTTATACTCAACTAACTAGTTCTCCTATTTCGATAACAGACTTACCACAGACAAATAATAGCAATACACCAAAAGAAGTAACGTATACTCTAAAATTATGTGCTGGTGGTAGTGGAGGCAATTGTGTGACCCAAACACTTACGGTTAAGGTCCGAAATGATAATAATCCATCCAATTCATGGACTACGTTGTTTACTGTGGATCCATCAACTACAGCAATTACCAAAAAAATTGGTACATTATCGGGAGTAGATATGCCTACTAAAGTAAGTTCTACTAGCAGTGGTGTTACTTTTAGTAATAGTAATAATTCAGGATTTAATAATCCTAAATTGTTAACTTCTGGTCAAAATGTGTATATTCGATTTATACCAGCCCCGTTCAATACTGATTTGTCTGGAGTTTCTGTTAATTCTAATGTTGGGAAAACAAATGACAGAGTAAAATCGGTAAAAGTTGGTAGCAAGGCAGCATTCAATGTAACATATAGAACAAGAGCACCCGTAATTAAGGAATCTTTTGATTATGGAAATCAAACTGGATATCTTCCAAATCCTGATATTGATTTTGTAAATCCAGATCCTAATGTTTATATGGTAACTAATAGTGTTACATGTAATGATATTGAAATTGATGTTCCAATTAGATCAACAAATTCTAATGTTCAAGTATCGGTAAATGATAGTTGGAAAAATGCCGAAAATTTAAATCCCAAACGTTTATCTTAATAAATCAATGACATTAGATAGTAGTTGGACAACTAGATCTGCCAATAATCAAGGTTTTACAGGACAAAATTCTAATGGTGCCTGGTCCGCTCAAATGAATAGTCTTAATATTGGTGGAAACGATAGCGGATCTGGTGCAAATCGGACATACAGTTGGTCTATTACTTTTCAAAGTTTTGGGAAGCAACAATTTAGAACTGCTGTTGATGACACGGGGTCAATTTTTATTAATGGTGTATTCCAATTTAACTCTGGTGGTTTTGGTGGTTGGACATTGAGGGAAACTCCGAATAACTTTGCTCCTGGAACTTATACTATTTCAATGTCATCAGTCAACAGTGGTGGTGGTCCTTGGGGAATGGCAGCAGATTGGGTTGGTGTTAGTCTGCCACCTCCTCCAAGTATTACTAGTTTTTACGGTGATCCAAATCCACAAAATAGTTCTACTTCAGGATCTCCTTCATATAGTACTACATTATATTGGACTTCTAATTCAACTACTTCTATTACTAGTGCTAAAATTACGAGTAACGTAGATAATATCTCATTACCAAATTCTGCTAGTGGAAACACTACTATTACTAATTTACCTCAGTCATCAAATAATAATACTCCTGCTACAAGAACATATACATTAGAACTATGTAATGCTTCTGGGTGTGATACACAACCACTTGAAGTAAATGTTAGAAATGATAATACTCCATCTAATACATGGACAACATTACATGAAAATATAGAACCAAATCAAACAAATGCTACAAAAAGCATAGGAACTCTTTCTGGTGTTGATATGGTTGTTAAAGTAGAAACTACAGCAAATGTTGCTACATTTTCTAGTTCTGTTGATAGTGGATTTAATAATCCACAATACTTTACTAACGGGCAAACCATATATTTACGAACTACTGGTGCTCCTTACAATACTGACGTTAGTAATTTACCCGTTGGATCAGAATTTGGTAAATTTAATAATAAAGTTATCCCTGTTACAGTTGGATCACTTGATACTTTTAATGTCACATTTCAAACTAAAAAACCTAAAATTAAAGAAAATTTTGATTTTAGTAGTATTACTGGTATTTACCCATATGAAGATATTGATCTAATTGTAAATGATCCTCAACTTGAATTTTATGTTCAAACTGGTACTGTTACTATTGATGATGTTGACATTCCAGTAGAAATTAGATCTGACAATCCGAATACTCAAGTGCTAATAAATAATAGTAATACCTGGAAAAATATACGAGAAATATAAAATGGCTAGCACTAGAACAAAAAAAGGATTAGAACGAGTTTTTGTCGTGTTAGGATCACAACAAATTGGGTTGTGGGAAAGATACGAAATTACTTATGAAGATAGAGTTGTTGATAATGTTAAAATTGACCGCTATTTAAATAAAGGTGACGATATTTCTGGTGAAGAATCCGTTGTACAAATTATTGCTAATGCTTATTGGAATTCATTATGACTAAAAAAAATAATCTAAATAAAATTTTTCCAGCATTATATGATATGGAACTAGATGGTATGTATACGTCTGGTAGATTACATATTAATGCTGAACAGGGCGAACAGAAAGAAATTACTTCTGATAAACCCATTCAAGTTAGAATTAATAACGGTCCTTGGATTAATGTGAGACCATCCGACCTAAATAACAAATAGGAATATCAGTAACCTGAGTAGTAATGCCATTTAGCAGTAATCCAGTATACGTTGGTAACGGTGATATAGTTAGAGTACGATACCCGACTCCCAGTACGTGGAACACTAGTGTCAGTGTAGATGTCCAAATAGGTACAGGATTTGATGAAGTTGGTGGAGATGGTAATGGAATTACTTTCGCTACTAAAATTCCTGATGGAAAAATTGATGCAATTTCTTTTACAGATCAAGTTGGTTATCTTTCTCAGTACAATGCGACTACCGAAACACTAGGAACTTCATATACTGATTTTGAGAAATTTACTACCTATTATTCTAACATAGTTGAAATTGATAATATAGAAATTCCTGTTCCTGCTTGTATTCGAGCAACTGCTAACGGACCAAAAAATAATAATACATCTCAGACTGGAACAACTTTTCAACCACAGTTTTGTATTTTTAGAAATGGTAGCGCAGTAGCTCCTGGGTGGAGAACTAGTGTTACTGCTAATCTTGCTGCTCCTGGTAATACTGGATTACAACCAGGAGATAAAGTACAGTTACGTGTTAAGACGCCTAACTGGTATATTACTACCCTTGCTGTTGATTTTAGTGTCGGGGAAGAAAGTTACAATGGCGGATGGCCATCAGCATTTGTTACTGCTGGGTTAAACAACAGCTCTAGAGTACGAGCAACCTGGAATTTTACAACTAGACCACAAGATCAAGACATTCTTTTTAGTGAATTAGAATTTACTGATAGGGTTGACCAAGTTCCTACCAATAATGGTGGAAGTACATATTTTTATAAAAAAGTAGATATTACTAATATTGACGATGACGTTGTATTAAGGGTTTCTAGAACTGGTGACACCAGAATGGTGAAGGTAGAAGGAGGTGGTGGCAATAATCCTCCTACTACTGGATATACTACTTCATTAAATGGTGTTGTTCTTGGTGATGACGTTTGGGTTAGATTGCCAAATGGGTCTAATTTTACTAATAAAAAATCTGGAACAGTTAAAATTTATGCTACTGGTGGACAAACTTATACTAGAGGTAGTAATACTTATGAAAATGTGTCAGCAGGATCATATGGATCGGGAACTTACCAAGAAACTCAAGTTCTAGGTAATCAAGAAGATGGATGGCAATCTTGGACACAAGTTGATCGTTATCCAAATGACATTCAAGCCGATCGTATCTTTACATATGGTGTCAAAACTGACATTATTGATGTTGGAGCTGGATTTAATTATACCCAAACATTTAACACTACTGGTGGAAGTGGATCTGGGATGAAAATTAGAATGGGTGCTGGTGGATCAGGTAGTGCTTTTGTTAATGTTGATAAGAGGAATACGGTTTTTATTCACGATCCAGGATACGGATATCAAATTGGTGATGAAGTTACTATTATTTCCCCTTCTGGAGTGTCGGCTGATAATGCTAAAATTGAAATTCAGGAATATGAGGTAGTTTATGTTTCTAATGGTACAACAGCTGAGTGTGAACCTGGACTCATGTATTTTACTGATATACCAGTATCAGGATTAGGAACTGAGTTTACTTCTGGTGCTTATGATGATTTAGAAACTCCTCTCACTAATTATGGAAGATCTGGCGAAACCAATGGTATTGCTACTACACAATCTTATGTTGCTACATTAAATGGGCAAACTGTAGAGATTAAAGCAATTATTGATGGAACTGTTGGTCAAATAAGAAAGAACAACACTGGAGCATGGAGTACCGTCTCTGTAACTGTACAGAATGGTGACGTTATTAATTTAAAAACTAACTCTAGTCTAACTTGGGGTGCTAGTGGATCTCAAGCAGTAACTTCTTCAGTAAAAATACAAGGACCACCATTCGGTAATCCTGATGTTGGCAACCCTACTAATGGTCCTGCCAAATTATTTCCTGATGAAGTTACTACAATGACTCTCAATACTAGGAGTAAGAGGGTTGTTCCATTCCCATTTCATGCTAGACCTGTTTTCTTGGCGGAAGGTAGTGTAGAGTATATTGCTAAAGTTCCTATTCAAGGATTGGATGTTCAAACTAATGCTACTACATCTACTGCTGGTGCTGATCTTAGTGTTGACGAATCTAACTGGGGAAATAATATTGTTATTCAACCTACTGATGAATATCTTTATATTAGAAAAACTGCTGCTTCTGGATCTGGAGCTATTACCCAAACTACCTACACAGTAGGTGTTGGTGCTGATACTGTATCTGATACTTTTATTATCTATAATAGACAAACAAATTCCGAAGGAGACTTTGGTAATATTATTATTAATGGTCAAAGTCAAGTAGTATCACAAACTATTCCTTACTATGCTCTAGAAGATTTCACTGTTACACTAATTGGTGCTGGTGGCGGTACAGGTGGAGATGATGCTCCTAATAGTTTTGGTGCTGGTGGTGGTCCTGGTAACTTACTTAGAGTTAGAGTACAAAAATCTTTAAGTGATTTTCCACTTCAATCTGATGGAGTTACGCCATCAGGAGCATTAAATTTCTATGCTCCTACAAAAGGAGAAGAAGGTGGAGCATTCGGTGAAGGAGCTCCTAATAGTGCTACTGGTGGATATGGTCAGGGTGGTGCTGGTGGTTTTGGATATGCTAATGGTGGTGATGGCGGTAATGCTGGATTTGAAGATTTTTCTGGAGCAGGTGGCGGGGGCGGTGGTGCCGCTGCTATTACTATGCCTGATGGTACTTTGATTGCTATGGCAGGCGGCGGTGGTGGTGGTGCTGGTGGTGGTAATGATACTGTACCGCCATTGCCAGGATCTAAACAGTTTGGTAATTCTATTGTTTATCATGGCACAGTTAAAACTTCAACCAGTGGTTTAAATACAGCTGGTGATGATGGATCTGATGGTGGAAACTGGAACCCGACAATTGTTGGTTGTTCTATTGTTGGGTCTGGTGACGGACCTTATGGTAATCCTGGAACTGGAGAATTGGGTGGATTTATTACTGATGATAATACTAGTTTATTATTCATGGGTAAGTATAACCCAGTTCTAGTTACAGAAAGAACAGCAACATGGAATTCAAATACAACTGGTGTTGCTAAATTACGTATTCGTGCTATTGCTGGTAATGATAGTAATGGTGGAGAGAGACCTAATGGTTCTAACGAAAGTCTTACACTAGAAATTGGATCTGGAACTCCAAGAGTAGTTACTGTTATTCCTAATTACCCTTCAATTGGCAACCCAACTTTCGATAATCAATATGGATCTTGGCAGAATTATGATGTTCCTTTAAATGCTGGGGAAAAAATTAGTAGCTTACAATTAAAATTTAAATCTACCGCTGGAAGTCCTGAATTTAATAATAATGTTCCTACTAGTGTACGAGATGATAATTTAAATGCCAATGATGCTTATGCTATTGATTATATACAATTTTTAAATGCTTCTGATACTATTGTTGCTACTTTAAAACCTGGACCATCTCAAGGCGGTGGCGGAGGCGGCGGAGGCGGCGGTTTTGATGGTAATGCTGGTATTATTGCTCCAAACCCAGATATTTTTGATAATAGAGACTTAGATGCTTATGGTGGTGGTCATGGTGGTGCCTATGCTGATACAGCTGGTGGTACTACAGTTATTCTTTCAAATTTTGCTGGATTAGGTGCTGCTCCTGGTCAAGATGGTGTTGTTTATGTTGAATATCCTCCACAAGATGTTACTCCAGATGCATATTCATTTGATACCGTAGAAGGATTGGATGCTAATGAAACTGTTCTTTCTAATCGTGCTTTAATTACTAGTATCACTGGAGGAGTGCCTATTAGTGTTGTTGCTCCTGGATTTAATGTTAGAGCAAGAGTTTGTGATACATTATCTGGAAACGATTGTGGTGACTGGGGAGCAACACAAATTACTAATAACAAATATTTACAGTTAGAAGGAACTACTGGAACTGAATATACTAAAACATATACTGTAAAAGTAGATGTAGGACAAACTCCTGGAGAATGGGTACTTAAGACTGGACCAAAACCAGATAGAACTCCAGATTTTTATAATTTTGCTACTGTAGATCCTTGTGATCTTAATTCACTTATTGTTAGTGAAACTGAAGTGATTAGTGGTATTAATGTTCCTGTTACGGTTTCTGTTGATCAAGGTGCCGAATTTAGAATTAGAACTGTTGGACAATCTTGGAGTGCTTGGTACGCTGGAGATAGTGGACAAAAAATTTCAAATGGTCAAGAACTACAACTTAGAGGAACTTCATCAACTACTTTCATAACTACAACAACTTTTAACATTGTTGTTGGCATTGGAAATAGTTCAACTAGTCAATGGTCTATTAAAACAAAAAGTCAGCAAGATACCGAACCCAATTCATTTACATGGATTGATTCCTTAAATAACGATCTTAATGAGGATGTGTGGAGTAACTCAAACTTTATTGATGGTATTGAAACTACAGTTAAATTTCAAGTGACACCAAATGTTGGTGATGCTCCTTCTAATTCATCTACAGCTGAATTACCGACAATTTATGTTGATGGTGTTGCTCAATTAGATAGTAATGGAGATCCAGAAGATATTGTTGATATTAATCCAGATGCTCTTGTTCGATTATTTTATAAAACTACTGATGTTATTGGTGAGCAAAGACATTTTGATACTAGAGTTGGTGCTCAGGTAGTTTCTGGATTAGTGGAAGGATTAGGTGTATATCCTGTATATGTAACTGACTGGAGAGTAGGCATTGCTGGATCATTTACAGCAAACCCAGTAGAATTTACATTTGCTTCTAAACTTGCTACTGGTCCTAATGTTGATACAGAAGCAGATGAAACTGTATCTGTTTCTGGTTTAGGTGGTAGTATTAGTTTGCCACTTATTACTACCAATGGATTAGAAGTTAGAAAGAATAATACTGGATCTTGGGCACCATCTACTATTGGTACTCCTACTAATGTCCAAAACGGAGATACGTTTCAAGTAAGAATAACTTCTTCAGTCATTCCAGGATTTTCTGTTACAGGGCAAGTTACTCTTGGTAATTACACTACAAGTTTTACTGTACAAACTCCTGCTCCTATTCAAGATCCTATACTCAGTCAGTGGTATAGTTCCATTCAACCAGTTAAATATATTGTTGCTGGTCCTAATGCTGGGAAACAAGTTAGATTTGATACTAAATTTGATGGACTTCCTATAGGTTCTATTATTCCTATTCTTCAAGATGCTACTAAATCTGATAACTGGGGAGATTTGGAAGGTAGTGTTGTTTCTAGATTCCCTAGTTTCTTGTATTGTGATGGTAGTTACGTAGATCCAGAATCTTATCCCTTACTCTATGCTGCTATTCAAAATAAATATGGAGAAAAAGCAGAAGGTGGTACTTTCACTATCGAGATTCGTGATTTTAAAGGAAATGTTTTAAAAGCAATTGGAGATGCTAAAACATCATTCAGACTACCTGATTTTAGAAATAGATATGTAAAAGGCACTGGTGTTATTGATGGCAACCAATTAGCTTCACCTTCATTAGTACCATCATTTAATCCAACTAAGCAAGCAGGATCTCCTGGAAATAGTCAACCTGGAGCAACAGGTGGTAGGTGGTTTATTGATACTATTGGCGATCCTGGTGTTGCTGAATTAGAGCAGGTAGATACTCCTGCTGAAGGATTACCACCAACAGAATCTGATTATTTTGGTATTGCTTCTGTATCAACTACTGGATATAATGATGTTGGTGGTTTGATTGAATTCCAAGTTATTGGAGATACTATTTGTAAAGTTGGACTTAAAAAAGAAAAAATTTATGATACTCCATTACACTTCCATGAATTGGTTACTGGAGAGCCAGATCCTGTTGCTGTTAAAGGTAGAGTAACTTGGGGACAAAATGGTGGATGGAAAGTACCTTTTGAAACATCTGGAAATAATCCAGTTGGTGATGATTCTGGTCCAACGGCAATTGCAGCACAGGGTTTCTGGAATGCTTGGGGATATATGTACTGGGACACTAGTGCTCCTCGTCCAACAGTTCCATCATCTTATTTACCTAAATCGGCGTATTGTCCTGGTGAAGATACTGTATGGTGGAGTGGTGATGATGGTGAGAATGAAATGTGGTCTCAACCTAGTGGATTCATCGGGGTTAACTCGATTGAAGAAACACCTGATCCCAAATGGATTCAAGATGAATTAGATAGTGGTGCTGATTTTAATGAGATTAATTCTTATATTAATGTGACAGGTTCTCCATGGGCTGGTGGTCAAACTTCATCTCTTTTAGGTGTTGACCCTGCTTATAAGTGGTTTAGTGCTATTGATATTCCCTCTCGAATTGCTACGGTGAAAGGATTTGTTCCTCTCCAAAAATTAGCACATGATCACTATATTTCTTTGCTTGAACCATTTGATAATGGTGCTAGTGGTGCTATGTATAGTTTTGGTAACTTTGATTCTGCTGGTAATCAAAGCGACGGTCTTGCCGCTGCTTCTCAAGATTACAAGCAGAATGTTGTTGATTTACCATTCAACTCTATAACGGATCTTGGTGTTCAAGTTTTACCTGGACAATTTACACTTTCTGCTACTAAACAGTTAGTTCCAACGCCGTCTTTAGCACCACAAGATCAGGTTAGTTTGGTTTCTCCATACTTGTGGACGAAATGGGTAATCAAGGCGTACTAAATAGTAAAAAGTATTTTGACTGAGATGGCGTTCAATCCAGAAGATTTCCAATTTGAATCTATTACTCCTCCAGAAAAGCACAAACCTATTTTGGAATGGAATGCTGTTTCTAGATTAATGATCGTTAGGATTAAAAATTCTGATGGTGAATATTCATACAATGCTTGTAAATTATCAGAAACAGTAAATTCTAATCTATTAAAGAATTTGCCAGATGAGTGGACTAATGATAATGATAGAATTGTAGATTTCTCGATTTACGAAGATGGTGAATACATCTTAGATAAAGAGAAAATGAAATTTGATTTTACTACAAAAAAAGCAAGATATAATAGATATAACTATGGTGAGATGTCTGAAGGTCAGATTAAAGAACTTTTTAATGTCTTGAAGGCTAGTATTGAAGTTCAACGAGTTAATTCTGAGATTGAACGAAGTAGAGAAATTGTTGAGATGGCAAAAAGTGCTACATATATTGATAAAATTGATGAAGAACGTCAATTAATTAAAACTAGATTACTAGAAAAATCTGCTTGGTCTCAATTAGCAGATGCTCCAGAAGTATTTGAAGGTGAAGTTGAGATGTGGGCTACATATAGAGCATATTTAAGAGATAATATTAAAACTCCCGAAGATTTTGATGATCTCTTAGATTATCTTGTTTGGGATGCTGGGTTTAAGTGGCCACTTGATCCACAGCAATATCATGAATTTGATCCAGAGCATTCTATTGAATATCTATCAACTAGTAATCAATTCAAAAAAACTGTTGAAGGAAGTGGTAGATTTGCTATCGAAGCAATTCATGGTAATGTAGAGAAAGCGGCAATTATTGAGAAGAAACGGTTGGAGGAGGGTATTCCGATGAGTAAACAAATCTGGGATAAAATTCAACAATATGAATTAGATGCTGGTCTATCTGGCATCAATATTGATAATTTAAATTTAGGAGAGTGACATGTACGTATCATCTAAAAACTTTATGGAGTGGTTGTACCACTATACACAAGCATTAGACACTACAGTTGTTGTTTTAAGAACTACTGGTCCTGATAATGTTGACGATGCTACTAAAGCAAATAGTATTTACTCGGCATATTATATGAATATGCAGTCTGAAAACCCTGCTATCTTTGATAAATTATTATATAATGAGTTTACTTTTGTAGAGTTTAGTACAGAAGATTCAGCAAGAGAATTTTGTAGAGATAATTTTCCTAATTCTAAATCAGATGTTGAAGATGATTATTTTATTCAATATGTTATCTTCACTAAAGATGGATATGCTGGTGGTAATGACGGAATGAAGGGTTTTCGGGAACCAGAACCAACACCAATTGAATAAGTGTCACAGGGGTCTAGACACCCCTTTTTTTTGTGTGTTATGATACTTGAGTAAACACGCCTGACGGCGTAACACACAAACAACTTACTATGTTCTACGAAATTCCCCGTAAAAGCGTCCCACTTAAGCTCAAAAGACAAATTGAAAATGATCTTCCTGAACCACTCGAAGTAGCAGGATGGAAGTTTAATCGCTATGTCTGGAGAAATTTAAATCAGATTAATACCAAAGATGTGGACGGTAATACTGATAATACTGTAAGAATTGGTGGCACAGGAACTAATGAGACTTTACGAAAGTCTCTCTCCCGTGGTATCGATGTTACTAAACTTACTCCTTCAGTGTTTCCAAATGATAATCTATTGAATGGTTTTAATCGTGTAAAAAATCTTAGTTTGTCAGGATATCAAGAGTGGATTTTTGCTGAGTATGAGATCGATGAATCTACAAAGACCGAGTTTCAAAGTAATACACAAGACTATCTTGATGACTTCCGTGCTGCATCTAATGGTGGTGACGGCGCTAAAGTTATAACTAAAGAAGAACTGATCGAGGTAGGTCGTAAACGATTTGAGTGTCGTGAAGACCATGGAAAGAAAGCAGTAGCTCGCTGGGTACACAGTCTTGATTTAAATTTTAGCAAGCAAGAAGTTAATGGTATTGCTCAAAAAATATCAAAAGATTTCGCTCGTCGTGGCATTATCGAATCTATGTCACGTGATGAAGCAGAACAAAAGATCAAAGATCTTGGTCTTGGTTGTGATGTCTTGAATACAAAGGATACTACCCGTGTTCTTCGTATGTTCCCTAAAATTATGGCTAACACCATCAATAACGGTACTGTTTATAAGTATGTCACCTTTTCTAGTGATGCTGTAAGTCATGAAGAAGTTGATGATGGACGTATTAATTCTGAATCAGAAATTACGGAGTTACATAACCAAATTATGGATTATGCTTCTGCTATATGTAAGAATCAGGGTAAAGTTTCGTGGGAATGTCTCGGTCACTTGTCACAAAAAATTGGCGGTGAGACCCCTGGTCCAAACGGACTGGTCAGCTGAATAACTGTCACTACCGCTCCCTAGGGGGCGGTTTTCTGCTATAATAATAGAGTAGTCAGCAAGGCATTCATGCTCACCCTCCGTCCTCACCAGCAGCGAGCACTTGCTGCTCTTGAGAACAACTCTTTTGGTCAAGTAATCGTTCCTACAGGTGGTGGCAAGACTCTCGTCATGATCAAGGACACTGAGCGTCGTTTGCTCGCTGCCACCACGCCACAGACTATTGTAGTGGTCGCCCCACGTATTCTGCTGGCAAACCAATTGTGTGATGAGTTCTGGAATGCTCTCAATGGTACTGTAAATGCTGAGATGTTTCACGTTCATAGTGGTGAGACTTCTTTCGCTAGCAGCACTAAAGTTCAACAGATTCAGTGTCATCATGCTGTCTGTAAGACTGCTGGTATTCATGAGATTATATTCACCACATATAACAGTCTCCGTCGTATTGTAGAGTCTGACATTGATATTGACTGTATCTATTACGATGAGGCACACAATGCTGTCCGTCGTGATTTCTTTGAGTCTGTACTCAATGTTGAGGCTAAGTCCTACTATTTCTTCACTGCTACACCCAAGCACACTCGTAATTCTTATGGACGTGGCATGAACAATAGCACAGTTTATGGTCCTGTGCTTGAGAGTGTACCTGCTCCTGAACTGCTCAACAACGGTAGCATTCTTGCTCCTGAGGTTATATCCTATGAGGTTGACTTCGAGCGAGTCAAGGGTCAGTTTTCTTATGAGTCTGACAAAGACACACTCACTAACCTGATCAATGACATTGATGCTGCTGGCAATAAGATCCTGGTAGCTGCTCCTAGTAGCAAGGTCATGTTCAATCTGCTTTCCAAGACAAGTGTGCTTGACTTCTTTCATGACAAGGGTTATGATGTGCTCCACATCACTAGCAAGTATGGTGCTTATGTGAACAAGACTAAGGTCAACCGTGAGCAGTTCTTCGACACGTTCAATGCTTGGGGCAAAGATCCAGACCGTAAGTTTGTGATCTTCCACTACAGCATCCTGTCTGAAGGCATCAACGTTCACGGTCTAACACATTGTGTGTTCCTTCGTCAGCTAGATGTCATCCAAATGGCACAAACTGTCGGTCGTGTCATCCGTCTTAACAAAGACGACGCTGCTGACATTGCTTGTGGTAAGATTATCCCAGGCAAATTCGACATGTACCGTAAGTCTTGTGGCAAGGTCATCGTACCTGTCTTCAAGAACTACGGTGCTCACACTATCAAACGTCTCCAAAACCTTGTCGAGACTATTTTCGTCAAGGGTCTTCCTGCTGTTTCTGTCACTGTCTGATGAACTCAACTCGTATTCCTGGTCACCAAATTCTCGATTGGCATCAAACTATGGGTCTCTTGGATAACAAAGAGACTCTACTATCTGGTAGTACTAATGCTATTCGTTCCAAAGTAAATACTGTTGAAGTATCATGGGAAGAAGCATCTAACTTCTATAATTCTATGTCTACAGCTGATCGTGCCATGGTTCGTAAGTCTGGTCAGCAAGGTCACCTTGGTTGGTGGGATCCAGTCAGTGAAACATTGACAGATAACCCTACACAACAGCGTGGTATTCTTCTGTGTCAAATGTATCTGAAGCAAGATCGTAAGTGTGCTTATACTTTGACTGGACCACATCATATTCTTGACTTACAAGTTGAGCATATCTCACCTAACGGTGGAGATCATCCAGATAATATGATCTTGACTCTGTACAATGTCAATGAGAATCGTAAACAATCCACTATGGAGGTGTTTGTTGATCGTTGGCAGAAACGTGCTGACAAAGGAGAGACAGAGTTTAACAGCTGGTATGCTGATACTCTTAAAGCATCTGCTAAAGGACAGAAAGAGAAGGTCAAGATCCTCGCTATGGATGAAGAAGATCTAGCAAAGTTTGCTCCTATGTGTGCTAAACGCTATGAGAAGTACATGTGGCGTAATATTGGTATGTCATCACTACAACCATTTCGTTTGACTAAGAAGGGAGAAGTACGTTCTGGTGGTAGTCAAGGCAACTACAAACCAGTTCTCAATACTATTCTACACGAACACTTGTATGGTGACAAAGAGTTAGCACAACAGATGTTCAGTGCCATACGTATTGCTGCTTCTAGTTATGTTAACGGAAGAATCAACAACGACACATATGCATCTATTATGTGTGACTGTCTAGACTTGTCAAAGCACCAACCTGTAGGATATAATAGAGATAAGTTTACTGCCAAAGTTCTTCGTAGCACCTATTCATGGCCCCATCTCAAAAAGTAACTAATCATTCTCTCTACCGCTATGCTGGTGGTAAGAATCGAATGAAGAAAGATCTGATCAAGATCATTCGTGATGTCAATCCTGGCATTGAATATCTTGTGTCACCCTTCTGGGGTGGTGGCAGCACTGAAATGCTGATCGCTAGTGAAGGAGTCAAGGTTCAAGGTTACGACGTGTTTCGCCCATTAGCAGACTTCTGGGAGATCGTGGTGGGCAATGGTGGTGCTGCTATCCTTGCCGACATGGCAGAGGAGCATTTTCCACTAGTTGACAGTGATCACTACAAATCATTCCTTCCAGGATTAGATAGTGAGGACAAGTGGGAGCGAGCACTCTCATTTTACCTTGCAATCAAGGGTTCGTACTCAGGTAAGATCGGATGTTCTACTGTTCGTAGTAGAGCAGAGTTCAGATTAGTGGGTGTGAATAAACTTAGGAATTTCCATGCTCCCAACGTGTCGTTTGCCTATGGTAGTTGCTTCGACACCATCCCAGCTCATGAAAATGACTTCTTATACCTGGACCCACCATATTATGAGACTGTGAGTCACTACTATGGCAAAGATGGTGCTCTTCACAAATCATTTAACCATGAGCAGTTCTGTGAGACACTGAAGCAACATAAGGGTGGGTTTGTGATGTCCTATGATAATAGTGACAGTGTACGTAATCTTTATGAGGGATGGACTGAGTTCAGGTATCTTACATTCCCTTACCAGATGTCTGGCACTAAACGTTATGAGAAGACTGAACTGGTTATTGTTAAATACCCTGAGAAGACAAAACCTCACGTTGGTGCTTTGGAGGCATTCTTAGTATGAGTATATACTATTCCATTCTTTTTAGTATATTCGGCGTTGTAATGATAATGATAGTTATCGATCCAAATATAGGAATGTGGATAGATTTACAACTCCAGAACCTAGTTGTACAACTAAAAAGAAGATACTATATTATTACATTAGGAACAGTTCTTAAGTATCAAAATTGGAAACTGATGAGAGAATTGGAAACCATTAGAAAAGAACGTAATCTTCCCGATGAAACTGATAAGTGACTATATCCAAACATATGATCTATTCTCTCCCGAATATTGTCATAAGTTAATTGATATTGTGGAAAGAAGTAAGTGGAGACCACACATGTGGTATGACAATAGCTTTGCCGAAACCGTAAATGAAAAAGATTTTCTTGTTACTGACAATCGGCAAGCAACACAAATTATGAAACCATTTATTGATAAGGCGTTGTATGATTATGCTGTGTCATTTATGGGAGACTATTGTAGATCTTTACGTCACTCTGCTGTAAGATTTAACAAATATTCTATTGGTCAATCTATCAAAGAACATATTGATCACATTCACAATCTATTTCAAGGAGAACCGAAAGGTATTCCGATTTTGAGTTTAGTTGGATGTCTCAACAATGACTATGAAGGTGGACAGTTCATGATGTGTGACAAACCTATTGACATTAAAGCAGGACAAGTTATAATATTTCCATCACTATTCATCTACCCGCACAGTGTCACCACAGTTACTAAAGGTCACCGATACTCTTGGGTATCGTGGGCAGTGTAAAATTAATTATTAAACTACTATGTCATTTGTAAGCACCCCATTAGAATCAATGACTGACGATCAATTGCTTAAAGAATACAGTATCCAACGTAGAAATAGAATGGGGGACTGTCTTGATGATTATCTAAATGATCCTAAGGTAGACCCTCGTCAAATATATGAAGAGATGCTGTCATGTCTTAATGATAATATTAAATATCATGAAGAAAGTCTTAAGAAAGCAGTAGATTTGAAAGAATTGATGTTAGGATACCGACACATAGACCTAAATCTTCCAGAGAGATACTAACCGCCATGCTTGATCTTGAGTCACTGTCACATGAAATGAAGGAAGCACTATCAGAAGACTGTGAGGATTATCTCCTCCATCGACATATTCCTCTTCATTCACACTCATACGATAATATTATTATCCAGGCACTCCGAGAAGGTTATCAAATGTCTGGATTTGATCGTGGACCATCTTCTAAACTTCCTCATCAACGTCATCATGGTTATTGAACTTCCAACTGATTTCCCACATCAAGCACCAAAGGGATACAAATATGAAATGCTGGAATTTAAACGTAATGTTATTGCAATCTGGACTGTATGTAATCCTGGGTTTGTTTACAATGGTGGCAATGACATTCGTTGTATCTGGGGATTCTATAACACCAAAAAACGACAGTATCATTCTCCAATCAACTTCAAGAAAGTTGGTGAGATCGTAGACATTAACAAAACAACAGCATACACTGCTATGCCCATTCTCAGACCTTTGAGCGTATCTATCCTTGATTTTGTATGAACACTATTAATGTACCACTGACAACTCCACAAATTCGTTTCCTAATGGATATGGTGATTGTATGTAATCTCGATCAAGTTAGAAAATCCATGGTACTACATGATGTTAATGACGCTACTGTTTACGACCAGTTGTGGAACTGTCTAGCAGAGAGTGACAGACCATATTGATATAAGTATTATGGTTGTATATCACATCACAACATGACTCAAGCAGAAACTGCCATGGTTGATGAGATGAAATCTCTCATCAAAGATCAAAATGAACTGATTTGTATTCAAGATGGTTACATTGAAGAGTTGCAACAGCAGATGAGCGACATGGTAAATAAAGGATATGATTGTTAAATCAACCCTACCTGAGAATTATTATGGTTGCTCCGATGCCTGGTCAAGAGAACACAGTAGAGGAAGTAGACATGTTCCCAGTAGGAACTGAAGTAACATTTAAAAATTTTCATGGATGGGTCAAATTTTGTGATCCAGAGACAGGTACATGTAGTATTTGTATCAAAGTATTTGAACACGATCCAGCACGTAATGTGTGTATGATTGTATCCAAGAATGACATGCAACATGTCGTTCCAGTTATCGGTAATCACTCAAGAAATTAATTATGAAGTACGCTGTAGTGTACATGACTCCCAAGAAGAAGAAACTTGTTATGGAACAAGCAGTATTCTACAATCTTGATGATGCTTCCAAGTGGGAGCAACACATCAACAAGACACAACACCTTAAAACCGAAATCATCCCAGTATTTGAATCATGAATGAATTTGAAGGCGACATTTTCAATGACTACGAGCTCCGTGAAAGTATCATCCGTGAGATGAGTGAACAAGAATTGTGGGAGACACCTGAGACCCTACCAGAAGACCTTCTAGCAGACTTCTGAGGCAACCACCTTAC
>MDTG01323515.1_pt1 | contig 17538 bp, 15 predicted proteins | sample 811421 | NCBI WGS metagenome assembly MDTG01 (sample SAMN05326645, study PRJNA326480) | marine metagenome | isolation source: seawater | place: Pacific Ocean: South East | collected 2011
CTGCTGTTATTTTTGCAACAGTGTAATTATGTAATAAATCATCATTTTGTTTCATACCATACCCCGGAATAGGGCTTGTAGTTATATAATCCCCATTTTCTAAACTTTCATTATTATTATAATTTGTCACCCATATTGCCCCCTCTCCCAAAGAGTTAATAAATAATCTTGTATCCGCTCTGGTAACATTAAAATGAAAAGGACCTGGACCATATGTTCTATTAGTATGATTAGAATCTTCAGAACTAGATATAACACCAAATACTTTTTTATCCTCTTGTATCGTTGATAATGAAACTATTGGAACACTATCATTAATAGTTATTCCATTTTTTCCAGTTAAGGATTGTTGTTGATTTGATTGATCCACAGAATTATAACTTCCGGAAGAACTCACAATCATACCCACATAATTAGAAATATTTGTAATGATAGATGTATCACTTGGAACACATCCGTGTTGCCCTGTAAAAAATGTAACATCTGGAGTATTTGTAAAAAACCCATTGTAATAAGCATATTCTGCATCATCTTCGCCGCCTGTACGAGATATACGGAATGAGGACCGGTCGCCCGTATCCCCATGAGATGCAAATACATTTAATGAAAATACTTGTGAATCTGACTGTGTAGGAAAAACAATTCCATTTACTGTCGCACTGAATCTATTTGAATTACCTGCATAAAAATGAATTTCATCGGGGGTTTCAAAATCAATCTTGGTTTGATCATCTTCACCAATCTTGATATCGGTGGCTAACAAAGATGTGATTCCAGTTTGAGCCCCTGTAATGGAAAATGTAGTGCTACTCAAAGTGATACCTGTCCCCGCGGAATAGGTGGTATTGGTATCGGGCGTGGTCACACTCCCTCCTAATGCTATCGCGCTACCATTGATTGTGATGCTTGAATTCGATAACATCGCATTGGTAATTCCGCTTTCTTTGACTTGTAAAGCATCAGAGTTGATTTCCAAACTACTATCATCAACATTCACCGAAAAATCCGTACCATCCAAGGTCAATCCACTTCCCCCGGTGTACGTGGTATTGGTTGCCGCAATCGTGATCCCTCCATCCGCAAGGGTAATCGTTACGTTGGTTCCGGCGGTTAAGGTCGCGACCGCAGGACCCGAAGTCCCTCCGATCAATAGCTGACCATTTGAAGACATCGTCACCGCAGCCAAAGTATCCTCCCCCTGAGTAATGATGACGGCTTTGTCATCGAATGATGTTAGCCCCGTCCCCCCTTTATCCACGGGGATAGCGGTCCCGCCCCAGGAACCCGCCGAGATCGTTCCTGCGTCAGCGATTCCTGAATCGAAGGTGATCGCGTTCGTGATATTCCCCCCAGAGATCGTCAGGTCTCCGTAGATGGCCAAGTTCCCCGATGGGTCGAGCGTCGCTCTCTCGACCGCGGAACTCTGGCTGGACCCGGAACTCCCACCTGCGTGTGAAAAAAACACGATACTCCCCCCCACCCCCGAGCCTGTCCCTAAGCCCGCATACAGCTCGAGGTTCCCACCCGCTTTATTCGTCCCCGTGGCGTTCCCTCCTTTCAGAGATAACTTCCCCCCGGCTTCATCGCTGTGCGTCAAACGCGTGATGATTGCTTCCCCATTGTCGTCGGCGCCGATTGTCAGAGTCGCAGATGTGAATATATTTCTGGTTACCGAAAGATCTCCAGATATCGTTGTCATGGATGCGGTCCCGTTACCAATCGTCACGTCTATCTCATCCTCCGCATTTCCATCGGTGATCATCAAGCCGGGTTGGAGCTCTCCATCGTGAGTGACCACGGATAATGTGAGAACACCACCTTCCGACCCTTGCCCCGCTTCGGCAACCTCCCCCAAGATCCTGCAGAATTGTTGGGAGGTGTTCCCCTCATCGTCCTGTGCGTAAAAAGATATCTGTCCGATATCCTCACCATTCTCACCCGTTGCGTCCTTGACAAAGCGAACCTCTCCCTTTGATAGAACACCCGTGTGAGAGTTAGAGATTGTAATCAAGGGTGCGGAGGCACTTTCCGTATTACTTGATAGCGCGAGAGTTTCTCCCGATAAGCCTGTCGCCGTTAAGACACCGCTGATCGAGTTGAAGGTGAGGTTTGACCCAGATTTAGGAGCTAGATTACCTGTCGCCGCCGTCACAAATAAGGGAAAGCAGGTTGTGTCTGAGGATACGTCTGCGACGGTGATAGTGGTAGCGATCGCAGCGGTCCCGGTGCACGATCCAGAGCTCCCCGAAGCATTCCCCGTCACGTCCCCTGTCAAAGGTCCTGAAAAGCGAGTTGCAGAGAGCAAGCCTGTATTTGCATTGAAAGTGAGATTTGTGCCAGATTTGGCAGATAGATTTCCCGTTGCGGCTGTCGCAAAGAGAGGAAAGCATGTTGTATCGGAGGATTCTTCTGCGACAGTGATATTGGTTGCAGTCGTTGCAGTATCGGCATTCCCCGTTGTGTCTTGGTTCAGGGTTCCGATCGTGAAGGTTAAATCATAAGGGTCTCCATCGGTTCCATTATCGGTGTCCGACCAATTGATAGTGAGACCCCCTGCACCGATGAACTTAATCTCTTTATTTTCGGTGATAGTAACCTCGGTTCCATCACCATCCTCCATAACGAATCCAGCGCCCATTGTGTTGTTTGTGGTGACGCTCCCACCCAATGCGATCGTAGATCCATCGATCGTGATACTTGAGTTAGCAAGATTCCCATTTGAGATGGATCCTGCGAGCATCGCATCCGTGATTCCATTTGCCTTGACTCTCAAGGTGTCAATATTGGTCTCCAGACTGCTCCCATCTACATTCACTGACAAGGCTGAGCTTGATGCGGATAGTCCATCACCCGCAAATAAGGTGGCTAAATCGCCAACTGCTTCTTTGGCAGCAGTGCCTGTCGCGCCACCATCGAGAAAGAGTATGTAGTCACCATCGGCAATTGCGGCCTCGCTAGCCTCGCTGAGATCCACATTAATCGTGGGGGTGGCGCCTTCCCCGCTATTGTTTTGGAGATCAATCAGGCTTCCCGCTGTTAAACTCGAAACGTAGTCTCCTATGGTGTGGTCTCCAAGTGTGATCAAATTGGACAAAGAGGTCGCACCTGTCCCTCCATCACTGACCGCCAACGTCCCGGTGATGCTCGACGCTCCTAAATCCACCGCCAATTTATTGCTCTCTATGACCGCACCACCATTGGATTTCAAATTGAGTTCTAATAAATTAGAACCATCCACATTCAGTCCTCCATCGGTTTTAAGATTAACCGAAAGAGTATTCCCACCCTTGACCAAACCATCTCCCGCGTTTATTTCACCGGCACCCGAGAATTGCGTGAATGCCAGAGACGTTGTTCCGACGGTAATATCTCCATTTGTATTTAACACAAAACCATTATCCGCACCAACGGTTCCCTCTTCGACAAAGGTGAAGGAACCAGGTGTCACATTTGAATCACTGTCAAAATCGGTGGCTCTGATCCAGTCCCCTGTGTTACAAACATAGATACCATTCTCGGATGCAGTGCTTTGGTTTTTGACGAGGACTCGGTCCCCTGCGACCACCGATACACCATCGATCGTTTGGGGTCCGGATAAGGTGATATTCGCATCGGTTGTCGCCACCCGACAGGAATCCTTCACATCCATATTGTGTTTGAGTTCGATCGTAGCTTGTGTGGGTCCAGGGATCCGCATTATTTTAATCTTACATATAATAAATATTTGTATGAACCCGATTGAGCTCCTGATCAATCACAAGTATGCGATAGGAGGGGTTCTCGTATTTCTAATCGCCTCCTACATTTACTACAAGATGCGTCCTGAAAAGGATGTTCCTGAAGACGAACCTATCGCGACCAAGCAAGAGGTCGCCCTGAAATCGAAGCCAATCGCATCCCAGGAGTTTGGCGATCTCCAAAAGCTGATACAAATCTTTACTCACGAGATGAAAAAATCCTCGCAATCGCTGATTCAGTTTAACACCGACAAGATGAAAACTCACAACTATCTGAATATTCGCAACAACCTGTTTACCAAAGATATCATCACGACCAAGCTCCTCGTGGATAGCAAGAGCCTCAACCATCACATAGACTTTGATCCCTCAAACTTTACCGTGAGCTTGGGTGGTGACAGCTATCCCATTACCTACAAGAACGTGATTGGCTTTCGTCTCCTCAAGTGTTCGGTTCCTGTGAAGCCCTTCCACGTTGTCGTGAATCATAACGTGTTGACGATAAGTACGCCCTCCTCTACAACTGCAACGATCGATGTGGGGTCTTACACCGGAAAAACGTTGGCAGAGGAGCTTTCAACGAAGCTGAGCGCAGCTGTCACCCCTACCGTGACAGTGACTTATGATAGCACAGAGCTTATATTCACGTTCGTAAGCTCTGGTGCCGATGTCACGATAGATTGGTCTCAATCGCCGTTGCTCGCGAAAGCTCTCGGATTTTACGAGGCGGCGAAGGTATTTAGCTCGAGTGGTGCATCCTCCGATTATTCGGGGGATTTCACCACATCGTTTGTTGATCTGGTGATCCCCGAAATACCCGCTATTGCGTGCAAAGACAACTCTAAGGGAAAGCCCATCATCGATCGGATCCCCTTGATTCAGCGCGCGAGTGATAACTCTCGCTCTTACTACGAGACTAATCCCTCGGAGTATTTCACACAAAATTACTTTTATCCGATGAAACTTGGGAAACTCACGATCCAGCTGTATCTCGACAGCCACGATGATATCATCTACGACGCCCAAAAAGGCGAAACCGACTTTGAGTTTGAGCTGACGATTCTCAAAAACACCGCCCTGATGAACAGTTGATCATATTTAGTCGCATTTTGATTTCTTACCGAAATCTCCCAATACTTTTAATAAGTCATCAACATTTACTTTACTGGATTTACTGGATTTACTTGATTGATGTTTGGCTAAACAATGGAATAATTTACTCCTTGTTTCTGCTTCTGTTTTGGCTGTCCTTAGTTGTTTGCATGGTGTTCCGTAAGTTGCTAATAGCTTGACTAAATCCTCTACATTCACTACCCCATCTGGTTTTTTTTGGAGACCCCAGATATCCGTTGTAAGACATTTGATTTCAGGGTGGCTCGGTGGATGATGTTTCTTCTCTTTCTTTTTCTTCTCCGCATCTTTCTTTTTCTTTTTCTTTTTCTTTTTCTTTTTCTTCTCAGCCCCCCCATGTTTTATAATTAGTACAACCGCTCCAATAATCGCGACCAAAAGTAACAAAAGTCCAATTTCGGCGTAAGCACCACCCTTCTGTGGTTGTCTCGGAATCTTGGAAATCTCCGACGCAATTAGTATCCCTATTACAATCAGAAGATTATCCTCCTTCATATATATATATATATTAATCTAATCCAGCTTGAAGCGTCTCTTGTAATCAGCTTTAGAGGCGGTAAGAGTCTTTTGATTCCAGAGAATCCACCGACTGAGAGCACCCGCACTCATGTAGTTGGACCAGTTTTCGTTGGTTCGGTGACGATTGATGTAGCGTTGCTTGCGAGCCTCATCCCTGTGCTTGGTGTAGTCACTCATCCCAGCCGCGCCAAAGTGCGTAGTCTTAACCTTCTTTTTACCATCGTAAAATATCGCCATATACTTTTTCTTGGGATTCGTGGATATCTTAAATACAACCTTCATTATATCTATTGGGTATATAATAATGAGGGTCTCAAAATATGTAAGGATAGCACTCATAGCACTCTTTGTAGCCTTCTGTATCTCTATTCTCATTCATCATCATACAGATGGCTACAAAAACCAATATCCGCTGTATGAAAGACTGATGAACGATTTTCAAGAAATCTTCCCCGATAACAACCGAAACTCCGGCGGCTCGCAGTTTTACAAGCACATCTTTGATTACGACGCCTCGTTTGAGGATTTCATGAAATACCACACCTACTATTGTGCGGTGAGTGGATCTCCAATCAGCCCCGATCGCAAGGATGCCAAGACACCCATCATCATCAAGGATATCGAGGGAAACGATATCTATGGGATCCAGTATCGGTGTTGCTCACCATGTGTATGCGATATCACAAAACACGCTCGCGTCGAACGGCATGCCTACAAAGGAAATCCGATCTATGTGTTTGTGATTCGAGACCCTTGCCAGAAATCCCACAAGATCCCAGAAGAGGTGTCTTCGTTTGAGTGTAAACACAACCAGACCCTGAATGGCAAGTTTACTGAGACCGGACATCTGATTATCGGGGTTCTTCATGAGGCGACGCCGTATACAGGGACACCTATGCAAAAAGCCTCTCTTGACGACCAAAACACCTTGTGCAAGGAGCGTAATGAAACACCGATAGATGAGATCGTGGGTGGGATGGGTGATATCTTTATCAGTCTCGCCAACGTGGTTCCATTCTCAGAGTTTATCCTAGATTAAATTTTTAATATATTATATATAGAATGGCGGGGAAAGGAAACGATGTTGTCAACAGTGCGGTAAAAGTAACTACAACCATTGGTCATTTCGCCATCTGGATGTGGATCATCGGATATCTGGTGGGTGGGGTGACACTCACCGGTTTAGGAACATGGTTTGCATTCTTCAAGGAAAAGGGATGGAAATATGTAGAGAAAGCTATTGTTCTGTGTCCAGGAAAATGCTCTAGCTCGATGAGCTACGATGCCAACGGAGGACTGCAATCATCAACCACCTGCACCGATGCTAAATTCAAGGTAGGGGACTTGTCCAAGATATCGGAGCTTGATACGCATATCATGGATACATGTAACCAACCCGAACAACCGATACTACCACCTGCGACATCACCTGCGACTTCACCTGCGACTTCACCTGCGACATCACCTGCGACATCACCTGCGACATCACCTGCGACATCACCTGTAAATCAATCCCCACCTGCTTCACCATCTGAAGATGATCTCCACCACGTCATCACGGGTTCTGTCTCGGAGAGATTCCCCAAAAATACCAAAGTATCGTTAAGCTACGATCCGAACAATCCGAGTGATATTGATATCCACGCCGAATGGCCGACATTTGGCTACGTAATGTTGGTCATCGGCGTCATTTTTCTGATATTGGCTGGGGTGTTTTATGCGTTCCGAAACAATAAAACCCTGCAGGCTTTCGCAGGGTTGGATATGATATTCGGATTTCTCCGATAACTTATAGTCTGGACGAAACCACGTAACCAATCTCGTAGTCTTTCGCGACTTCGTCAAGGATCTCCGCCCGGTGAAGCTCCTCAAAGTATTCGGTGGCGTCTTGCCCACTGACTGTCACCAAGATAGACGACCCCCCCGGATGCTCTCGTAGAAACTCAGTGATATCGTATACCTTTTCTCGGATCACGATCCAACAATCGTGCTTCTGGTCGTGCTTACGAACCTCATCCATCGTATATTCTTCCATTGTGATATATATGATTGAGATAAAATATTTAAATAATCTCAGACTACATACATATAAACGGATGAGCTTGCCCAGTTATTTCAAGGGAACTGTTGGTGACAGACAGTTCAGTGAGAGTGATAGACCCACGATACCCTCGTATTTCACGCCGATCCGAGAGATACAGACGTATGATTACCGAGAAATCCAAACATATGTGGATACAGACAAAGACCATACCACATACATCCCAAATCTAAGCATCGGCGAAAAAGCGATCACGTGCCAGAGATACTTTCAAAGTCGAATGTTTGGCACAAGCCATCTGTTTATTCAAAGACTCATGGAGTCTCTTCGGTGCAAGGGGAATCTATGCTTGCCCTTGATCCACACGTGGCTCAACAAGGTGCAGATTGATAATCTCGTGATCATCCACCATCCCGAAGATGCAGAGCGCATCTGTCAGAAGCACGTGAAAAAAGCACCGGTATTCACCTCTTTCTTACACAACAGCATCATCTCAACGACCGATAATCAAGACTGGAAGAGACAACGAGGAGAAATGAATATGGCATTTATCCCCAAGCTGTCTCTACAAAAGGTGTTTCCCAAGAGCATGGAGCGAGCGAAAAATTGTGCTTCTCTATTGAGAGACGCATCTCAGAAACGAGAGCCTGTCAATATGAGCGAGTTTTTCTTGAACGAGACTCAGGCTCAGCTTCAGCTGTCGATGTTTGGTTTCTCGGATGAGTTTCAGAGAGAGACCAATCAAAAAATACGCCAAGCGTTTGCTGGGATCAACGTGGAGTATACCCAAGAGTTTTCAGAGAAAGCCTTGGCCGAGACCCAGCGGTCCTCAGGTCCTCTCAGCAAGCTGTTTGATCTCAGAGACGATCCTCTCCAAAATCTGGGGAATGTCCTTATCTTTGCCTTCGCGGGGCACGATACAACGGGTCACACGCTCACGTGGCTTCTGTATGAGTTGTGTCGGCATCCGAAGTATAAGAGAGAGCTGGTCTCGGAAATTGATCGGTATTGGAGAAAACACCCCGAGCCCACCTACGACACGTTTAAGGAGCTACCATTCATGACACGATGTATCACCGAGACTCTGAGGCTATGGCCAGCGCTTGCCAATGGAACGTATCGGGAGCTAGAGACTGACGAGCAGATTCGTGGCATCGATGGATCGCCGGTCACAGTGCCTAAAGGAACCTACTGCCAGATCTTGAATTGGACGAGGCATCGGTCCAAAGAGCTCTGGGGAGACACCGCCAACACCTTTGATCCCTACCGAGAGTTTCGGGATTCAGAGATATGGGATCACGCTGGGTTTGGGACAACCAACGTATCTTCGGATCGGTTTAGCCCATTCACCTACGGTCCTCGCAATTGTATTGGTAAAAACTTCTCACAGATGGAGATGAGATTGATTCTCTTGTATCTGTTTCGGGAGTATGATTTTGAGTTTGCTCCAGAGCAACCGCGCGAGATCCAGGGTCTCAATACCTTTACGATGGGTCCTAAAAGCTACAAAGATGACGAAATGATGGGATTTTACGTGAGGGTTATCACACGTAACTCTAAATTATAAACATACGTTACAAAACAGGCTTAAGCGCTTACCCAAAGCGGAGCTGTTGTCATTCTTTACGAGGTTTTCTCGCGATGCGTAAATTTCACATTGTATTTTTGGGTGATGTGATTGTCAATCTTGCGCGTGGGGCCTCCCAAGATGTAGCTATACATCCGCGCCTTTCCCCAGCTTTCGGCAGTTTGGTTAGGTCTCGAACCCGACGAGTAGTAGGCACCCATTCCCTTTTTTTTGACGGCCCTCAAGGCTTGAACGGGGATCCCGGTCTGCGTTGCGATCTGTGTCATGGTCTTGGCTTCCGGATACAACCGATGAAACTGCTGGGTCCACGAGCTCTTTTTATCCTTGAATGATTTCAGCTTGGGTCTAGGGACATATCGCTTGCTCCCTCTCTTTGTGCGATAGCTACGTCTCGCTTTCTTTAGAGAACGCAGTTGCCTCGCCTTGTCTTTTTTCGACAAGCCCGCAGTATATCGCTTGGGAAACTTTGTCATAGGTATATAAATTTGACTAGAAAGTATTTAGAGAAACCAAAACCCCACTCTGACAAACATGTCACAACCCAAACCCGTTCAGTTGGGTCTCTGCTGCATGAATATCACACTCAAGGCTCAGAAACCTCCCGTCTATGCCGCGAGACGGATCATCGTTCGAATCATTAATGAGAGAGGGATTGAGGAGCTGAAACGTCGGATCCTCGCCAACTTAGAGGATCTCCTTAAGATGATTCAGTGGAATCAAGACAATGGTATCCGTGTCTTTCGTCTCTCAAGTGAGTTGTTTCAGCACAAAACCAATCCCCGGGTCCCTGATTACACTTACGACTTTGCCTTGGATCATTTGAAGCGGATCGGAGAATTGGCTCGCAAATACGAACATCGCTTGACCTTTCATCCGGGACAATACAATGTGTTGGCTTCACCCAATCCCAAAGCCTATCAACAAACCCTACTGGATCTGGAGTATCACGCCGATGTCTTGGATCTGATGGGAATGGGTAAAGATTCTGTGATGGTGATTCATGGAGGCGGTGTATATGGAGACAAAGAAGCTACACTTGAACGATGGTGTGAGAATTATCGCAAGCTCCCTGAAAAGATCAAGCGCAGATTAGTCTTGGAAAATTGTGAGAAATCCTACAGCATCGTGGATTGCCTGAGAATTTCAGAACTCACAGGCATACCTCTCGTGTTTGACACGCATCACTTTGAGTGCTACAAGCTTCTTCACAAATCCGAAGAGTTTCTGGAGGCACGCGAGTATATTCCGTTGATCTTAGACACGTGGAAGGCTTCGGGGATCAAGCCCAAATTCCATGTGAGCGAACAAGGATCTGGTAAAATCGGTCATCACTCCGATTACATTGACATCTTACCCGAGTATCTCCTTGAGATCCCCGAAAAATACGGCATTCACATTGACATCATGATCGAAGCCAAGTGCAAAGAACTCAGCATCCAGAAACTTTACGAAAAATACCCGCAGTGCAACTGTAAGATTATTCCCTCTCAAATATCTAAGAATACATAAATGAAAGATTGTTGCACTCACAACGCGACCGATACTCAGTGCAAGCGAAAAAGCGACAACAAGGTTTTTTCTCTTCCCCGAAAGTTTTCGCGGAAAAGATGTCGGAAAGCCAAGGGCTTCACAATGAAGGCCAGCTGCGCTCCCTATAAGGGATGCGAAAGTAAGCGACGGAGAAAAAGTAAGCATAGGAAAAAAAGTAAGCATAGGACAAAAAGTAAGCGGAGATAAGAAACCGCTTTCGCACTATGTGTGAAATTTGATCATACATATGTAGCCTAATCCATACACACGATGCGACTCTTGCGATTTCTCTTTGTCAAGGAGCCCAAGATTGTTCTTGGGAGATGGAATCGGGTTCAGACCTCCCAAGAACTTGACAAAAAAGTCTATTTAGCGAATCACGACCACTGTGGGCCTTGTTCATATACAGGATTTGAACCAAATTCAAAATACCTTGAACATGTATCCCAAATAAACCGACAATCCGACGATCAACGCGACAACCACTGAACTCGCTAATGGCACCTGCCTGTGATGAACTAACATGTGCATTACCTGACTTTTAAATGATAGAGATGCCGCACCCTCAGGTGGCATTATTTCGTCTTTGGTCGCAAAGGGGGCTACAACCATTGGTAATACTAGATTCAAAACAACCGAAAATAATACCGCATTCAAAATACATTTGATTTCATTCTTCATTGTATATATATATAAGTCAAAATTTATTTTGTGATAAAATATATAAATGATACCCACATCTATTACAATCGCATTGTTTTTCACAATGTTTATCTACTCTGGATTCAACAAGATTCACAACTATCAGAAAAAACTTCAAGGGTTAGATAAACATACAGGGGGTATTCTCCCAGATACTGTATTACATTTGGGATTGACGGGGGTGTTGTTACTTGAAATACTAGGCTCGATAGCAATAATTGCATATTTTTCGGGGGTCAAATTACCGAGAATTATGATAAAAACCCTCCTGATTATGTTTTTGGTGTTTCTAGTTGTCGTAACAGTTTTGTATCACCCCCCTACCGGTAAAATGATACCTTTTCTGTCAAACGTAACTACATTTAGTGGTTTGTATCTTATATTTAATATGGTAAATACTAAATGAAGTATGATTATATCATAATCGGAGGAGGACCCTCAGGTATATACTGTGCAGACAAGTTATCTGAAATGAATTACAAAGTGTGTCTACTAGAAGAGTATGAGGATATAGGTGGATGTCATCGCGTGAGATATGTCTCTGATAATAATGGAAATATGATACATACTGAGCATGGTCCCCGAATATACTTGGGAGCATACCTTGATTTTTGGAAATGGATGAAAACGGTTGGTATTGACAAAGAAACGCATTTCACGAAATATATAACGAGAGCTCTAGGTGAAGATATATTTGAATACTCTCTAAAATTCAAGATTCATGAGCTGTTGTGTATGATTATCGCCTATTTCATTCAAAATATTGTTCGTTACAACTTTCCGGTCAATTATACAATCGATGATTTCATGAAACACGCTCATTTTACAGATGGGGGTAAAGAAAGACTGAATCGTATATGTCGGTTAATTGATGGAGGGAATACTGATAAAACCACGGTTAGTGCTTTGTTTAAGGGGTTAGATACAGGTTTGGCATATTACATTTATGAACCAAAATCACCGATGAATACCCTAGTGTGGTTGAAACTCCGAAACAAACTTCAAAGACAGGGCGTAGATATTCATCTTGAAACAAGAGTTCGTAAAATCAAACGAGGGAAAGTATATACTGACAAAGATACACTTGAATGTAACCGAATATTGTTGTGTATCCCACCGATGGCCATAAATTCCATCGAGAATGCATCATATTTGGTTGGATACGATATGGAAACCTTTCACAGATTATCACATTATCAACAATACGAACCTTATGTTTGTGCAACGATACACTTCAGAGATGTGTCCAAAGTGGCAAAATGGGGGATTGCAGGTGATCATCCATGGGGATTGGTAGACATCGATATGGGTCGGTATTTCAAGGACATATCTGGAAGTATGTTTATTGTAAGCGTCACACACCCTGAAAAAGTAGATCCTCTCACTAATATGTCTGCAAATCAAATGAACCATGACCAGTTTTTAGATCGTATCGTAGAGATTGTTCAACAACGCTTCAATATTAAAGATCAACCCATCGCAAAAACATTGAGTCCCAATGTCCGAAAAATACTGGGGGGGTGGATTGAAACAGATCGCGCCTTCATGTATTCCCCCCCTGGATGGTTGAAACCTGATCGGAATGTTTCTGAAAAGAACGGTGTATGGACAACAGGTCATCATATCGGAGATTCATATCACGAATACAACAGTATGGAATCGGCGATCCAGAACGCTTCACAATTGCTCAGAACAATTGAACCTCTCTACAATAAGAATATCACGAAACCTTGGAGGGTCAGCGAGTTTCTTTGGATAGTAATTATACTAAGTGCTATAGCTTACGTGTATTATTCTTCAAAAAAATAAAACTTGTAATATATGAATAGCAACCCTTTGAATGATTCTGAAAGATTGAAGATAGTTGAAGAAAAAGTTGATGAGATATTATCTATATTGAAAGGGAATATACAACCAAACTGTGAAAAGATGGGTTCTCATATAGACTTTGTGGAAAATGTATATGACAATGTCAAAAATCCTCTCGGTTTTTTATGCTCTAAGATAAATATATTGGGTGGAAATCAGGGTCATTACACTCTAGAAGATACACCTTCTCAACCTCAAAGACAAAGCTCCCGATAGGTCGCTGTATTGTGAAACTCGGGGTTGTCTTTCGCAAACTCACAGTAGCTGTTTTTCAGATACTCCTTGCCCCGTCCTCTCTTATTTTTGTAGCACTGTCCGACCATCGTATTGATCCCGGTCACGATCTGCTGGGGTTTTTCGTGACCGTTCCACGTGTTCCACTTGCCCGTGTAGTGATCGCTTAGCGATACCTCTGAGATGGCGTCGCACTGTAGCTCATCGGTTGTTTCGGGTATCTCGCCTTGTCTCTGACGTTCTTTGTATAAAGACCACGCTCCCAAGCACATGCAGTGATTTTTGCCAACTCGGTCAACCGACCAATTTGAGCCTTGCCGAGTATCTTTTGCGAAATTTTGCGAGGAAGGGGTCACGTCCATACAAATCTGATGAACCCCTCCATCGGTTTCACTACAGTAGCCGTTTATCCACGAACCTCGCGCGTCATCTGAATACTTTTGGCACCGTTGAAGAGGCTCTCCATACAAATTCTTCATGACACGCTTGGGTCCCACTTTTTTCTTTCGGGTGCGTTTTTTCTTTGCGTTCCCCGGTGTTTTTTTGGCAGGTTTTTTCTTGGGGGTTTTATCCTTTCGTTTCCTCGCCATCAGATATACTACTGCCAACACAAAAAGAATGGTGCCCATGAATATCCCCAAAGTTACCAGAGTTTGCCTGTGAATCACGATCTTCATCTATATTACCGATACAATATTTTAACAAGAGTTTTGGAGAAATGGTTGTCGCTGGGATAGTGGAGCCCCGCGTAGACTCTAGACAAAGCGCACTCATCGGCGAGTCTCCAGAGCTCATCTGTTTGGGGAGGGTATCGCTTGGATAGCACGTGGGCCAGATAGTAGGCTTGGAAGGCGTGTCCCGAGGGATAGGCGGGAGTATCCGCAGTCGTGGATGTCAAGACGCGTATCTCTGAGTTGATCTGAGCTGGTCTCGCGCGATTGATCGTATATTTGGTGATATAAATCGGCGTCACGACCTGAGCACCCATAATCATCTGGTCGAGCTCTCGGACGCTCTCAGAGACCCGTTCTACAAAAGCATCCGACACACTGCGATCGGTTTTCTGAAACAAGCTCCGATAGTAAGGAGGGATACGATCCGTGTATCGCTTGACGATGAGAGCTTCCTCCCTATTGTTGGGATACACGGGGATCGTGGGTAAGATAGAGATGTATCGTTTCGGTGAAAGTAGCAAAACGATAATATACAAAAAGAGGAGTGAAGCCTTGTTCATTGATTCTTCTTAGGTTTTTTGCGGGTGTTTTTACGTTTCCGCGATTTCTTTTTGGAGGAGATGGTTTTCCCAGGGAGAGCCGTGTCGATGGACGAAGGGTCGCAGCACCGAACCACGCTCTCTCGTGAATTTGGCGCGATTCCACTCAAGCAAAATGCACAAAACAGATAAATCTTCTGCTTCCCGCCCTGAGATGCAGAATCTCGCTTGATGATTTCAATGGCATCTTTGAGAGTCTGTACGTGAGAACCCGCTACCCCTGGGTTTATGAGTTTCATATCGGTATCGTAATAAAACACTGGTTGTGAATCATCATGATACTCTTCTAGATTCAACACAACGCGCATATCCTTGCGTTCAGGACCCGTCCTCTGATAAATTCCTGTCGCGGTTTTGTAAACTGGGGAGTGCTCTCTACGTAAGACATAATTAGGAAACTGATAATGAGACATCCCTTTTTTCGCACCCCATCTCTCATATTTGAAGCTACCCATCGTCGCTTCGTAGGGTAGTCCAACTCTGGTTCGGTTATGTTTTGATCCGTCGCTTCTTTCAAATGAAAGACTGATACCCACACTCGTCAGAGTCAGTAATACGATATGTTTCGGGATAGTCAAGCACTCTATTTCGTAATGATTACCCATTTTGTCTCCGGTTCGTTTGTGCCACACGGGTTTCTTTGCCGAAGGATAATATGCAACCGACCCGTGAGCCAGAATAGAATAGACTTTTCCTCTTTTGGTGAGGTCTATTGGCGATGGATTGGGTTGAGTGTGGCTTTGAAGCTCTACGTGCCCGGTATAAACTTCTTTCGGAGTATCTCCATGTTCGGGTGATTCCTCGGAATCAGATAAAGATGCTGCGACTCCCTCTGTTTCCATTGGTTCTGTTATTATTGGATCGTGTAACATCGGTGCCCCAGGGTCAGAGCCCTTCACAATCTTACCCACAATGTAGCTGACCGAGATAATATCATTTTGTCTCCAAGAATCATATATTTTTTGATCATTTCTCTTGCGGATGATTTTGCGAGGCTCGCCTTTTTGGGCCTTTTGTCGGATTTCTTCTTCGGTCTCAAGCTGAGGGTCAACCGTATACAGCGTCCGTCCCTCCAATGAAAGTATGACTGTATGACCACATCCGACACTCCGATTAAGCTTAACAATCGTGCATGCATCTTTGCTCGGTTTTCTGTGCGTCGAATGTTGATTTTGTACGGTGATTCCATGCCGAAGCCCTTCGGTAATTTCATCTAAAAAATCAGTCACATCTTGGAGAGAGCGAATCTCCTTGATTGTTTCGCGTAAGGGATATCTTGACGAGGGTTGGATGTGCTCGATGATCGTTGAGAAAGGTGTCCCCACTTGCGGATTCAAGAGAGGAATCAGAGCTTTGCCGTAGTCTTGTCGCAATGCTTCTAAAAATACCAAGACATTGATCGCGCAACCGATATCCTTGTTGTGCAATAATGCTCCGAGCCATCTCTCAGCTCTCGCGTGGCAACCGCAATCTGGGTAATAATACAACAGTGACATCAATCAATATAGTTATTTGTTATTATGTTATATAATAATTTTATGAATTATCAAAATCTCTCTCTTTTCTTTCCAGCTGTTTGGACAAAGATTTTACGACTCGCTTGCTAGCTCTCCTAGTTTTATTCTTATTGCGAGAGAGGTCTCTCTTTCTACGAGAAACTTTGAGAGTTTTCTTGTGTGCCGTGGCTTTCTGAACCATCTCAAATCCCGCAAACAAACTGTTAAGAAAGGCCTGCGAACCACATGTCTCCAAGTTGTAAGAATGACAGTTTTGGAGAGAGGTGTCCATGGATTCGTGGTTATGGAGTTTCTTGATTGTGATCTCGTAGGATCTCAGGAGACCCAGTAATTTCTTGAAGTATTTCTCTGAGTTTCCCGCGGCGCCTCCTCCCAGCTTCTTCCAAACGCACTTGCCCTCCTTGCAATCGGGGTAGCTGTCTTTGAGTGTCACAAACAGCATACGAAGCTGATCAAAGATCATCCAGGATAACGACGGAAACTTCATGGGGCCCTTCCGGTTGCCCATACTGATGTTTCGCAAGACCGTGGGAAACGAGCCATCTTCGTATCTCCCCAAGTATCGTTTCTCGTAATCGGGGTGGTGGCCCGCGCTATAATCGTTGTAGAGATCAAGGACACCCTCCTGAAACATATACCACTCGCCACGGCTCTCATTGCACACGAGAGTCACGCCCACGACGGTCGAGAGCTTGAATCGCTGATGCTTGCAACGGATCGCCCACAGTGCGTTTGTCAGATAGTCTGTTTTCTGGCGTTGGTTCTGGAGCCTCGGATCCTCGTGCCACACTCGGAGCTTCACATCCAGCTGTTCCAAGAATTCTTCATCAATCGGGTAGCCGTCCATGTCTTCGTCGTAATCGCTCCCCATCTTGTAGATCTGTTTGTCGTTGATATCGTAGGGCACGTTATCACGACCCACTTGCGTCACGTAGGGAACGTTCACGATAAACGCCTTGCACCGATCGCCGTGCCACGTCTGACACGAACATTTCTCTAAGTCTTTCAGGGCGTAGCCATCCGTTACCTTGCCGGTCTTGAGGTTCAGCTGAGAGTAGACACCCTTCGCATCGTTCGCACATAAAGACACACACATCTCAATCTTTTGTCGTTCACCCATCTTCCAGACATCAAAGGCAGTCTTTCCAGCGGGCATCTTCACCTTGCCGAGAATTCCCTTGAAGCCTCGCAAATCTTTGGCTAATTGTGTCATACACGCCTTCGTATCATAAAAATCGTAGTCATTCAGAGACACCGTTAGCTTCCCACACGCTCGCTTATACACCTTCGGGTCGATGGAGTAGTCTCCGGTCATATACAGCTTGAGATCAATATCCTTGGTCGGAACGCGATTCTTTTCGGTGGAATACAGATTGATGAGCTCTCCGCCGTGAAAG
>MDTG01247504.1_pt1 | contig 17537 bp, 15 predicted proteins | sample 811421 | NCBI WGS metagenome assembly MDTG01 (sample SAMN05326645, study PRJNA326480) | marine metagenome | isolation source: seawater | place: Pacific Ocean: South East | collected 2011
CAAGAGAAGAGATTATTGAGCTTCAAAAAAAAGCTGACATACTTTTATTATTAACATGGAACAATATTCTTGAAAAAGGAGTCCTTACCGGGAAACTCTTTGAATATATTGGTTCAGCTAAACCAATCTTATCTATTGGATCTATCCAAGATAGTGCGTCAGATTTAATAATGAAAAATAATTTTGGACTTGCATCAAATAGTCCCAACGATATATCAAAATTTATCCTTAACATAAAAAATTACAAATATAACTACGAGAATAGATTGTTATTTGAGAGAACAAAACAAGTTGAAAAACTAATATCCGTATTTAACAATATAATTACCTGATGAATATGTCATTTAGAATTTCAGAACTAACATTAGGTCTTGGATTGGGACTGGGATATCTAACTTCATTAAGGTTTCTTGGACCGATTGGAATCTCTGAAATTTTAATTTTATTGTCAATCATTGCAATGTTCTTAGTTAATTGGAAAAATTTGTTTCAATTTTCAAGTTCGTATGCTGGAATTTGTAAGGGTTATTTTCTTTTTGTTTTATTAATTCAATTGCCAGTAATAACACTCTCTGTATATTTATTTACAAATTTAAACTCTGATCCTTTATATATCATATCGTATATCATTGGTGGAATACTTACATTCCTTATCGTAGAGTCATTAAAAAATGAAACGTTAAGCATGAAGAATGTAACAACTTTTTTTTTCTATGCTTTTATAATCACTAACTTAGTATCAGTTTATTTTTTTCCTGCTCAACTCGATCAAGGTATAAGATATAAGGGCTTAGCAGAAAATCCAAATCAGTTACTTTTTTATGCATCAAGTCTTTCTTTAATGCTAGTTATATATCATAAAAAATATCTAATTTTTTCATTACCAATAATTTTTTACATAATGCTTCAAACAGGCAGTGATGCATACAATCTAACCGTATTCGTTACAATTGTAGTCTACTTTTTTTTGAACTTACTAAGGTTAAGAAATATAAGCTTTGTTCTTCAGTTTTTAATTTATACTTTGTTTGCTTTATCTGTTTTTTTCTCCGCCATTATTCTATTTGGAGATGAGATATATTTAATATGGCTGGCAGCAGACCAAGGAAATGCAAGAACAAGCTTGATGCTTAATGGCATTAATGTAACGCTTGCTTCTCCAATGCTAGGATGGGGTGCTGGAAGTTTTTCAGGTATTTTTTTGCCTTTCTCCTCTTCTGAAGCACACTCAACACCAATTGATTTATCAATGCAATTTGGATTGCCCTTTACCTTGTTAATTTATTCAGTGATGTTCTTATTTTTATTCAATAGATTAAAAAAGAAAGAGTATTTGCAGGTAGCTTTTGTTTCAGCCTTTATAGCCTCAAGTTTTTTTCATTTTACAGCAAGACATTTTACTTTCTGGGTTGAGTTTTCAATTTTCTTTTATTACGTTTTTTATTATAAAGATGCATTATTTAAAAAAGAAAGTAATAATAACAATCTTCAAAATAGTAGCAATTAACTTATGTGTGGAATAGCTGGATATATTGGAGATTATAATCCAAAGAAAACTTTAAATAATATGATCTCTAGCCTTAATCATAGAGGACCTGATGATAGTGGATTATGGTATGACAATAAAATAGGTTTAGCACATACTAGGCTATCTATACTTGATACAAGTCAATCTGGCCATCAGCCTATGATTTCTGCATCAGGCAGATATGTAATTGTATTCAATGGAGAAATTTATAATCATCTTTGTCTGAGAGACGAACTTGACAAAGAATCAAAAAATAATTGGAGGGGAACTTCTGACACTGAAACCTTGTTAAAGTGTTTTGAAGAATGGGGTACTGAAAAAACCCTAAAAAAAATAATGGGCATGTATGCCTTTGGCATATATGATAGAAAACTTGAGAAAATTATTTTAGTGAGAGATAGAATTGGTGAAAAGCCTCTTTACTACGGATGGGTTGAAGGAAATTTTGTATTTGCATCTGAGTTAAAATCATTTAAGATTTTGGGCAACTTTTCTAACGAAATAAACAAAAATTCAGTATCACTTTTTCTTAGATTTAATTCAATTCCAGCACCGCATACTATTTACAAAGATATTTTTAAAGTTGAACCGGGTTATTATTTAGAAATTTCAATAAATACACTTGAGACTTCTTTTTACCCATATTGGACTCTTGAAGATACTTATAAAAATGCAAATTCATTTGAAGGTACGGCTTCTGAATGTGTCGATGAGCTAGAATCGATACTTGAAACTGCTGTATCTTCACAGATGATTTCTGACGTGCCTATTGGAGCTTTTTTGTCTGGTGGAGTTGATTCAAGCTTAATCGTATCTTTAATGCAGGCTGCATCTAACAAGAGGGTTCAAACTTTCTCAATTGGTTTTGATAATGAAGATTTCAATGAAGCTCATCATGCTAGAAAAGTAGCTGAGGTAATTGGAACTGATCATAATGAAATCTATGTTACTGAACAAGATGCCATTAATGTAATACCTAGTCTTTCAGAAATTTATGATGAACCATTTGCTGACTCCTCTCAAATTCCAACTTATCTTGTTTCAAAGCTTGCAAGAAGCAAAGTAACTGTTGCATTATCTGGCGATGGTGGAGATGAATTATTTGGTGGTTATAATCGATACACAATTACTAATAATTTATTCAAAAAAATTAATATTTTTCCAAAAAGTATCAGAAAAACTATTTCAAAAGGATTATTGCAATTTTCCGAACCGACGTGGGACTTGTTTTTTAAAAAACTTTATTCAAAAAATTACGCAAACATTGGATTCAAAATTCACAAAGGAGCAAACGCCCTTTCATACGACTCATTGCAAGATTTACACTATAGACTAGCGTCCACAATAGATAATCCTTCAAATTGGTTGCTTGTTTGTGACGAACCCAAAACAATATTGAATAATGACAATGATAAGTTTAATCAGTTAGATGATATAGAAAAAATGATGGCCTATGACATTTTGACATTTCTACCAACAGATATTCTTACAAAAGTTGATAGGGCAGCAATGCATAACTCACTTGAAACAAGAGTTCCATTCTTAGATTTAAACGTAGTTAATTTTGCTGCATCTATGCCATTAACTTATAAAATTCGTGGTGGCGAAGGTAAGTGGGCCTTGAGGAAAATTTTATATAAATACATACCGAAAGATATTATTGAAAGACCAAAAATGGGTTTTGGTGTACCTCTTGATGATTGGTTGAAAGGCCCTCTTAAAGATTGGTCAGAAAATCTTTTGGACCACAATGCGTTAATTGAAGATAACATTTTTGATGCTGGATTTCTTAATAATATCTGGCAAGATCATCTTCATGGTAAGCAAAATCACGGTCATCAACTTTGGAACGTTTTAATGTTTCAGGAATGGCTAAGAAAAAATGTTTAAATTTACTTAATAATAATGAAAAAATTTATCATAATAGGATCAGAATCTTCCTCAATAATATTATTCAGATCTAAGCTAATAGAAAACATTTCAGACTTAAACTTTGATGTTGTAGCAGTTTCTAATCCCATCTCGTCAAATCTAAAATCAACATTTTCAAATCTTGGTTTGAGGCATAGGGTTATTAAATTCAGGAGAAGAAGTTTTAATCCCCTGTGGGATATTCTCTCTTTATTCAGCCTTATAAAGCTTTTTAGAGAAGAAAAGCCTGACATTGTTTTAGCTTATACAATTAAGCCTATTATTTGGGGCGGCATTGCATCTTTATTTATAAAAACTAATTTTTTTGCTCTAGTAACCGGTCTTGGTTATGCTTTCAATGGTGAAAGTTTATTTCGAAATCTAATTAAAAAACTCGTTATATTTTTGTACAAGTTTGCAATGCTCAACTCACAGAAAGTTATTTTTCAAAATAGAGATAATTTAGATGTTTTCATAAAAAACAAAATTGTAAATAACGCTAAAACCGCTTTAGTAAACGGATCCGGTGTAGACATTGAGTTCTATAAAAAAACAAACATTCCAAATGAAGTAAGATTTATTCAGGTATCAAGACTTCTTGGTGAGAAAGGAGTTAGGGAGTATTGTCACGCTGCAGAAATTGTCAAAAAAAAATACCCTAATACTATATTTTATTTACTTGGTGAAGAGGATTATTCTCTAGACGGAGTGCCAATTTCTGAAATTAAAAGATGGCAGAATAAAAATGTGATTAACTATATAAAACCTGTAGATGACGTGAGGCCCTATTTGTCCGATTGCAGTGTTTGTGTATTGGCTTCATATCATGAGGGAATACCAAGATCAGTATTGGAGGCTATGTCTATGGGCCGAGCTATACTAACGACTGACGCTCCAGGCTGCAGAGAAACTGTTGAATCTGGTAAAAACGGATTCTTGGTTAGGGTGGGGGATGTTAATGATTTAGTAGAAAAAATGACATGGTTTATAAATAATCAGGATAGTATTGCAACTATGGGCAACGAAAGTTACAAAATTGCTATGCAAAAATACGATGTAAAGATTATTAATAATACAATGTTAGAAATTATGAACATAAAATGAAAAGAATAATTGACATATTATTATCCTTGATTTTGCTGATTTTGTTATCACCATTGTTTATTTCTATTTCAATATACACCCTTATAAATATTGGAAAGCCAATCTTTTTTATACAAAATAGACCTGGGTTGCATGGAAAGGTCTTCAAAATGTATAAATTTAGAACTATGAAAAATACTAAAGATGCATATGGAAACTTATTGTCTGATTCAGAAAGACTCACAAGTTTTGGTCAAAGCATGAGAAATAAAAGTCTTGATGAAATTCCTGAGCTATGGAATGTTTTAAAGGGCGATATGAGTTTTGTTGGCCCAAGACCTCTTTTGGTAAAATATCAAGATTTATATAATGACGAGCAAAAAAGAAGACATAATGTCAGACCAGGCATAACTGGTTGGGCACAAATTAATGGTAGAAATCAGATATCTTGGGAAGAAAAATTCAATTATGATTTATGGTATGTTGACAATCAAACAATTATGTTGGACTTAAAAATTCTTTTCATTACTATCTTGAAAGTAGTTAAGCAAGACGGAATCAGTGCTAAAAATCATAAAACAATGCCTGAATTCAAAGGTAACAAACATTATTAATCATGCTAGACACTAATTTTTCACCTTGGCCTTTATTTTCAAATGAAGAAATAAATAAAGTAAAGGAAGTGTTACTTTCAAATAGAGTTAATTATTGGACCGGAACTGAGTGTAGAGACTTCGAAAAGGAGTTCGCTGATTTTTGTAAAACAAAATATGCAGTTGCGCTCTCAAATGGAACTCTTGCTCTTGATGCTGCCATGATAGCATTAGGAATATCAAAGGGAGATGAGGTTATTGTTACTTCTAGATCTTTTATAGCCTCGGTTTCTTCAATTATAAATATAGGAGCAACACCGATCTTTGTAGATATTTGCCCAAACTCTCAAAATATAACTTCAACAAACATTAAAGAAAAAATAACCCAAAAAACTAAAGCAATATTATGTGTTCATTTAGCTGGATTTCCTTGCGAAATGAATAGAATTACTAAGATAGCAAAAAATAATAATATTTTTGTTATAGAAGATTGTGCGCAAGCGCATGGAGCATCTTATCGTGGAAAGCCAGTAGGTTCTATTGGAGACATTGGTTGTTGGAGTTTTTGTCAAGATAAAATTATGAGTACTGGTGGTGAAGGCGGAATGATAACAACTAATTCAAAGAATATATGGAATAAAATATGGTCATATAAAGATCATGGAAAATCATTTGAATCTGTTTACATTAAAAATCATCCAAAAGGCTTTAAGTGGGTGCACGATTCTTTTGGAACTAATTGGAGAATGACGGAAATACAAGCATGTATAGGCAGAATTCAGTTGAAGTTAATGCCAAAATGGACAAAAAAGAGAAATGACTATCAAAATCACATATGGGAAGCATGCCGAACTATTAAGGGATTAAGGGTACCTAAGTTTAATCAAACTGATTGGGATGAGTATCATCAAGGAAATATTCATGCAGCTTATAAATGTTATATATTTGTTGAAAAAAATAAACTTAAAAGTGGTTGGAGTAGAGATCGTATTATTGATGAAATAACTTCAAGAGGTGTTCCTTGCTATAGTGGTTCTTGCTCAGAAATATACCTAGAAAAAGCTTTTGATCAAAGTTCATTTAGGCCTAAAAAGAGATTATTGGTAAGCAAGGAGCTTGGTGAAACCTCTATGATGTTTCTAATTCATCCATCGCTAACAAAAGACGAAATAGAATTGACTACCAGCACAATAGAAAAAGTAATGAGTTTAGCCGTATGATAACCTTTAAAAATATTGATGACTCAATTCCATATTCTAAACTAAAGCAATTCTATGATTTAGCATTAAAAAAAAATCAAAGTGTTATAGAAGCCTTTTTAGTAGCGTCATACTCAACATCTAATAATGAAGTAGACGCAAGATTTGTAAATTTAAAGTTTGTACAAAATAGTGAATTTATATTTTTTTCAAACTATGAGTCGCCCAAGTCTCTTCAATTTAAATCTCATAATCAAGTATCATGCGTAATTTATTGGTCATCAATTAATGTCCAAATAAGAATGAAAGGGCAAATTAATAAGAAGTCTGCACAATTTAATAATGATTATTTTTCAAATAGGGCTAAGGAAAAAAATGCTTTAGCAATTTCATCTAGGCAATCTCAACCAATTTCGAACTATGATGATGTGCTGACCAACTATAAAAACACTTTAAAAAATTCTAATTTACATGTGTGCCCTGATTACTGGGGAGGTTTTAGTTTTATTCCTGATTATTTTGAATTTTGGGAAGGACATGACTCCAGAGTAAATAAAAGAGATGTTTACAAGATTGTAAATAACGAATGGTCCCATAGTGTCTTGCAACCATAAAAAATTTGCGTAATTACATCAATAGTATAAAATCGTTTTTCTATAATGAGCCTATTACATAATAATTATTTTTTTTATTTAAATTAATGTTTTTTATTTCACAATATATTTATCTAATACCTTAATGGCTTCAAAAAAAAATCTTACACCTATCAATGAAAAAATAAGAGCTGACAAGGTTTTATTAGTCGATGCAACTGGTAAAAAAAGGGGGATAGTTAGTCTTCAGAGTGCCCTTGAAGAAGCAACAAATGAATCACTAGATTTAGTTCAAGTATCACCAAATGATGCCAACCCAATTGTATGTAAAATTCTTGATTATGGAAAACATTTGTTTGACAAGAAAAAAAGTGCCTCTACCTCTAAAGTTAAAGCTAAAAGGACTTCTACTAAAGAAATCAAATTCAGACCATCAACAGACACAGGTGACTACAATATAAAATTAAAAAAGATTAAAAGCTTTATTCTTTGCGGAGATAAGACTAAAATAAGCGTCCGTTTTAGAGGAAGAGAGATATTAAATAGTGATATAGGTCTTAATTTGTTAAATAATCTTAAGGAAGAATTAAGTGATATTGCACAAGTTGACCAAGAACCATCTCTAGAGGGTAGACAGTTGTTAATGATACTTTCTCCTTTAAAGAAGAAATAAAGATAAATAATATGGGATACAAATTAAAAACACACTCTGGAGCTTCTAAGAGATTTAAGAGGACTGGTAATTCTCTAAAATCAAGAAGTGCTAATCGTAATCATATTCTTACAAAGCAATCAACCAAGAGAAAAAGACACAATCGTGGTCTTAATAATCTATCTGGAACTATCCTTAAGATGGCTTCAAAATTAGTTAATAGGTAAATATCATGCCAAGAGTCACTAAATCAGTTACTGCAAAATCTAAACATAAGAAAGTACTAAATGCTACGAAGGGACATTATGGAGCAAGAAGCAGGTTATATAAAACAGCAAAACAGTCAAATATCAAATCATTGCAATATGCTTTTAGAGATAGAAAGAATAGAAAACGGTCTTTTCGATCATTGTGGATTGCAAGAATTAGCGCAGGCTCAAAAGATCTTGGAGTACCTTATTCAAAATTAATATATTCACTTTCAAAAAAAAATATAACTTTAAATAGAAAGATACTTGCTGACCTCGCTATAAGTGATTATCAAACTTTTAAAAGAGTCGTAGAACTTTCTGTAAATTGATAGAATTGGTTTGATGCCAGATTCTAAGGACTTTAAACCACCTAAAATTAAACCACTAATAGGTTCATATCATCCTATAAATCAAACAATCAATAATCTCTTAGATCTTCTTGAATCATTTGGATTTGAGGTATTAAACGGACCAGAGATTGAAACAGAAGAATTCAACTTTGACATGCTCAACATAAAAAAATCTCATCCCGCAAGACAAATGCATGACACTTTTTATGTGAATAACAGATCAAATGTATTGAGAACTCATACATCTCCAGTTCAAATAAGAGGTATGCTAAAAAAAAATCCTCCTTTAGCATTTATTTCTGGGGGGAAAGTTTACAGAAAAGATGATGATGCCACTCATCTACCAATGTTTCATCAGGTAGAAGGTATTTATGTTGATAGCGATGTTAGCTTTTCAAATTTAAAAGATTTGATATTTAAATTACTATATTCGTTATTTGGCAAAGATATAAAAATAAGATTTAGGCCATCATACTTTCCCTTTACTGAGCCATCAGCAGAGGTTGATATTTTATCCGATAACGGTAAGTGGCTTGAAATATTAGGATGCGGGGTAGTTAATCCTGTAGTTTTAGATAATTGTAAAATTGATTCGAAAAAATATTCAGGTTTTGCATTTGGTTTAGGAGTAGAAAGAATAGCCATGCTAAAGTTCGGAGTTAATGATATTAGAGATTTTTATAAATCTAATTTAGATTTTTTGGCACAATTTAAATGAAAATTCATTACGAGCATATCGTTAAGTGCATTCAGGAAAACCCTGACGAAACCAATCTATCAAACAAGCTATTCCAGTTAGGACATGAGCATGAAATTAATGAAGGTATTTTCGACTTTGAATTTACTCCAAATAGGGGCGATTGTCTCTCAATAAATGGATTATTGAGAGATCTAAATCTTTTTTTTGATGTGAAATTAAATGAAAATAAATATGATAAAAATATTGATAACTTTGCTTTTAACTTCAAAAATAATTTAAAAAACCATTGCCCAAAGGTATCTTTTTTAAAGATAGAAATTGATGAATTACCAAATAAATATGAAGGAGAATTAAATTGCTACTTTAATGACTTAGACCTTAATAAAAATAATTTCTTTACAGATATATCGAACTATATTTCATATGAGACTGGTCAACCAACTCACTGTTATGATTCATTAAAGTTAGGAGAATATTTAATACTTGACAAACTGACTGATGATCATGAATTTGAAACACTTTTTGGCAACACAATAAATCTGTCTAAAGGCGATATGGTCTTTTTAAATAAAAAAAATGAAGTAGTTAATTTAGCTGGCATTGTTGGTGGAAAAAAAACCGCATGCGACTTAGATACAAGATCAGTAATAGTTGAGTGTGCTAATTTTGATCCAGAGCTGATTGTTGGAAGATGTATAAAATATAATATTAATTCTGAGGCCGCGCATAAGTTTGAAAGAGGCACTGATATTAATTGTCATGACTTTGTCCTTCGAAGATTTATTGAAGTTGTGGAAAAACATGTAAATATAAAAAGTATAGAAATATATACAGAACCCTCAGAAAAATTTGCTATGAGAGATATCAAACTTGATTTAAAAAAAATAAATCAAATACTCGGCGTAATTATTTCTGAAAGAGATGTAACCAATTTCTTAAAAAGGCTTGGATTTCAAGTTGAAAAAAACATGATTATTATTCCGTCTTACAGAAATGATATAAATACTATTAATGATATTTCTGAAGAAATAGCTAGAGCAGTTGGATACGATAATATTCCTTCAAAGAGCTTTAATTTAGAATTGCATAACAAAAGCAATGATAAGGATTTTGAATATGCTGTTAAAAATTTGCTAATAAGTCATGGGTTTTTTGAGGTAATCAATAATCCATTTATTTCTGAAGGTGATAATAATTCTATAACTGTTGATAATCCTCTTGACATAAATAAAAGTAAAATAAGAACCAATTTAAAAAATTCTTTAATTGAAAATCTTTTATATAACGAGAGGAGGCAGCAGGATACAATTAAATTATTTGAAATTTCAGATGTTTATAATTCTGTCGATACTTCATATAAAAAAGTACTTGGTATCATTGCAACTGGCCGCGTTGGAAATAACTACCAGGATTTCTCAAAAAAAATAGACAAACAATACATCACAAATATATTCGAAAAATATGTCAGCAACATAGATTTTAATATAGAGGACATACCCAGGGCCAATTTAAATACCAAACACAAAAGCTTAATAAATTATTTGGAGATAGATTTAGAGTTACTCAAAAATATAAAATTCAAAAACAAAAAAAAATGTATTGATATTGATGGAAAGCAGTATAAAAAAATATCGGATTTTCCAAAATCAAAAAGAGATATTTCATTTTCAATCAAAGATGCATCTAAGTATAAAGAGTTAGAGGTCCTCATAGATAGCATTGATTTTGAGCCATTAAAAGAAGTCTTTGTGTTCGATTTCTTCAAAAACACAAAAAAAAATGAAATAAAAATAGGTTATAGATTTATTTTTCAAATGCAGGACGAAACCATAACAGACAAGGTCGTAAATGATGTTATTAATGAAATAATTAGTAGGGCACTATCAATTAAAAGTGTATCAGTGCCTGGCCTAGTATGATATCTATTTCTAGCCTTACTATGTTAATTAATTAAAGTTATATATAATTCGATTTTATAGACAAAATAATATTTATGAATAAGCTCAAATTCTTACCCTTAGTTTTATCAGTTTTTATTATTCAGGCTCAGCAACTTGATGAAGATTTCCTTGATAGTCTGCCAGAAGATGTTAGAGATGACCTTATGGATAAAGCAGATAAAAATAATGAGTCTGCAAAAGAGAACTACAGATCATCTTTGTATTCAAGTAAGCTCGAAGAGGTTGAAGATTTAATTGATTTAAAACAAAGAATTGAAGAGAGTCTCTCCGAATTAGATAAAAGATTAAGTTCGGATGAAAATTTATCCATCTCAGAGGAGTTAGAACTTTTTGGTACAGATTTTTTTAGCACTTTCCAAACCTCATTTATGCCAATTAATGAGCCAAATCTTGATTCAGAATATACACTTGATAATGGAGATGTTTTAAGAATTCAGCTTGTAGGCCAACAAGATCTTGAAGATACATTCATCATTAACAGGGACGAATCAATAATGATACCTGATATAGGAAAACTCAATCTTGCCGGACTCAATTTAAACCAGGCATCCTCATTAATAAAGACAAAAGTAAGTTCTGTCCTTTTAGGAACCGAAGCCTTCGTCAGTTTAAGTGAAATTAGAGATGTCAATGTATTAATATCTGGTAATGCAGAAAATCCTGGCATATATACATTAACTGGAAATTCTAATATTTTACATGCTCTTTCAGTTGCTGGTGGTATCAATGACTATGGCTCATACAGAGAAATAAATTTAATTAGAAATAACGAAGTGGTAGAAACTCTTGATATGTATGATCTTCTGATTAATGGTAATTATAATTTGAAAAAACATCTCAGAAGTGGAGATGTAATATTTGTTGAAACTAGAAAATTAGTAATTACAGTTGATGGGGCTGTCAAAAGACCTTCAAAATATGAACTTAAAAGTGAAGAATTTCTATCAAGCGCAATTGAGTTTGCTAATGGCATTAAAAATACAGCTGATTTACAAAATATTTATCTAGAGAGACTTTTAGATGGCTCGCTTAAATCTATCCCAATAGTCAATATTTCACAGTTCGAAAATATCAAACCGTATGAAAGTGATTTAGTATACATAAGGGAGTTCTCATATAGATATGCAACGATATCTGGAGCAGTATATAAGCCCGGCTCTTATATCATGGCATCTGGAGAAACTGTTAATGATCTAATTGAAAAGGCTGGAGGTTTCACCGAATCAGCTTATCCATTTGGTGCAGTATATGAAAATGAAGATGCTAAGGCTATTAATCAAAAAGCACAAGACCTGCTTTACGATGAATTCCTAGATAATATTATTGCTTTAAGCCAATTAAATGTTGGTGAAAACTTCGATTTAGCCCCAATTATTAAATTAACAGAAAAAATAAAGAACGCAAAGCCAAGCGGAAGAGTTGTAGTCGATTTAACCGATGAAACCAATCCTCAAGGAATTAAGCAGGGTGATGTGCTCGTTATTCCTGAAATTATTAATAATGTATATGTTTATGGTGAAGTCTCATCAGAGGGTGCTATAAGCTATGAAATTAATCAAGATGTAGAATTTTTTGTAGAGAAATCCGGTGGTTACAAAAAGTATGCTGACTATGAATCAATTTATGTCCTTCATCCAAATGGAGAGACTGAAAGGTATTCGAAAAAAAGAAATCTTTTTGCTAATCAGCCAAATAAAAATATGGAAATCTATCCTGGCTCCGTGATATTTGTTCCAAGAAAGATAGATAATTCAGCTTCAAGAAGGCTGGCTACACAGGCATATGTTTCTATTCTTGGAAATCTAGGTGTTGCTCTAGCATCATTATCTGCAATAGATAATAATTAGATTGAGAGCATGAATGGCAAGATATTTAGTTAATTCTTTTAATGCCTCTATACTTTTATTGGCCTTAGCCTCAACATATATATACAGCGATAATTTTAATACAAATTTATATAACAACCATGGGGTTGTTGGTTTAATAAATGCTCCAACTGCAAGATTCTACAATGAAGGCATCCATGGATTTACTTTATATGACGGTAGTCCTGATCAAAAAATTACACTTACATCTAGTCCATATGATTGGTTAGAAGCATCATTTTTTTATACAAATGTTCAAAACAAAAGATATTGCAATGAAGATTATGAATTTTGTGAACAAAGCCTTAAGGACAAAGGATTTAATATTAAAGCTAGATTGAAAGAAGAAGGGTTACTTCCTGCAATTGCTATAGGACTATATGATTTTGGTGGTACTGGTTTGTATAGTTCAGAATATATTGTAGCAAGTTATGGCATTAATAAACTTGATATGCATTTTGGTTTGGGTTGGGGTCAACTAGATGGCGCAAAAAATAAAATTAAAAATCCTCTAGGTTTCTTATCAGATAGATTTAATACAAGGTCATATAGTGTTGGTGATGGAGGACAGTTTGATTTTAAAAGATATTTTACATCAGAAACCGTTACACCTTTTTATGGAATAACTTATAGCATTAATAAAAATATGTTATTCAAGGTTGAAAAAGACCCAATTAACCCCATTAGTCAAAATTCTAGACTTGTTTATGAGGAAAGAAACAATGATTACTCTGTTGGTTTTGATTATATGTTTAATGAGAATTTTTCAATTGGAGCATCATTCGAGAGAGGAAACTATTTTTCTTTAAAATTTGTTTATAAAAATAATCCGAAAAAATCCATTAAAAAATATGAATATAAACAAGCAGAAGAACTGCAAAATGATGATAAATATACAAAACTTATTAAAAATTTAGAAAATAATGGAATAGGAGTGAATAAAATATCTGAATCCGCACAATCAATAGGACTTGACTTAACACAGTTCATTCATTCTGACATAAGAGTTATTGAAAGAATAATTAGAGAAGCTTCTTCGGATGCAGGAATAAACAAAAACATTAAAAAAGACGTAAAAATTGCAAATCTTAAAGCAGTTACTGAAATAGACGATAATTATGAAAAAAATGCAAAACTTATATACGAGAGAAAATCTTCTCGAAGTTTTGATTCAAACACAAGTGTGAAATTTAGACCTTTTATTGCTTCTAGAGAAGAATTTTTTAAGGGAGCCCTTCTTCTCGAAAATGATTTTGAGTATGTCATTACAGAAAACTTGTTTTTAAATACTAATTTAAAATATTCAATTGCAAATAATTTTGATGATTTGCGTTTTCCCCCAGTAGATACATTTCCTGCTCAAGTAAGATCTGACGTAAAAAAATATTTGAGAAATATGGATCAAGGCATATTGATTGGTAGAGCGCAACTCGACTATCACATCACTCTAAAACCTGATCATCATGTAATGATTACTGGAGGTATTTTAGAGGATATGTTTTCAGGCATTGGTATGGAGTACTTATATTTTAAACAAAATTCAAATTTTGCTTTTGGTTTAGAGTTTTTTAATGTGAAAAAAAGAGATTATAACTGGGGCTTTAATCATTTAGACTATGAGAACAATACATTAACAGCTAACTTTTACTATAGGAATTATGGATATATACCATTTGATATGAAAGTTTCAGCTGGTGAATATTTGGCAGGAGATGTTGGTTCTACTTTTGAACTATCCCGATCTTTTGAAAATGGAGTAAAGTTTGGAGTATTCGCAACAATAACCGATGTTTCTTCGGAAGATTTTGGTGAAGGTAGTTTTGATAAGGGACTCTTTTTTAACATACCGATATACGGTGATTTGATTAGCTATACCTGGAGACCATTAACAAAAGACCCCGGTGCAAAATTAATAAGGAAACATACTTTGCACGATTTATTGGTTAAATTCAGACCAATTAATTGATAATTACTTGATTAAGTGGGAATGTTAGCTAAAATGAACTTAACAGATGCGTATTGTGTGTTAATTTAATCTATATTTCATTTGTAGATTAGTATAAACTTAAGATACAATCACTCATTACGACCATAAAGATATATTAAGTGGGGATAAAAAAGAGGAATAACAAATGAAAAACAACAATTTAAAGCAGAGTTTATCACTAATAGCTTTTGCACTAGTTTTATTAATCATGCCTTCTACGGTGGGCGCTGATGAGCAAGTTTTATCAGAAGCTCAATTAAATAATATTGAATCAAGAGTAAATTCAATGAATATTAAACAATTGAATGAAAGGTTTATTGCTCTGAAAGCTGAAGAGGTTAATGTTTTAAATCAACTTCAAGAGGGCGCTTCTTCAACAAGTGCTGGTTCAAAGAGTCTTACTAATAGACTTGCTGCTATTAGAGCAGAGCTTTCTTTAGTACAAAAAGCTCTACTTGCTGTTGCAGGCCTAGGAGCTATTTCAGCTCTGACCGATGACGGTTATAACGACAATGTTCCTCCTGTCATTACTATTATTGGATCAAACCCTGCTACTGTGGAGTTAGGAACAACATATACCGATGCTGGCGCAACTGCATTCGACGAGTTTCATGGTGACACTCCTGTGACCTCATCTGGCACTGTCGATACTAATGCGGTAGGCACATACACAATTACTTACACAGCAATAGACCTTGATGGCAACTCAGCAACAGCTTCAAGAGTTGTCAATGTTGTAGACACAACAGCCCCGGTAATAACAGTAACTGGTGATAATCCAGCAACTGTCGAGCTTGGTACAACTTATACTGATGCTGGAGCTACTGCAACTGATGCATCTGGAACGGTTACTGTTACATCTTCAGGAGTTGTAGATACAGACACTGTTGGTTCATACACAATAACTTATTCATCTTCTGACGCTTCAGGAAATACTGGAACTGCTACTAGAACTGTGAATGTTGTAGACACTACAGCACCTGTATTCACATCACCAGCAGTCTTCATCATTGATGAAAATCAAACTGATGTTGGAACAGTTACTGCAACAGATCTAACAGCGGTAACATTCACAATTTCTGGAACTGATCTTGCAATAACAGCTTCTGGTGTATTAACGTTTATATCTGCACCAGATTTTGAAAGTCAAGCTAGTCCGGTGTATGACGATAAGACAACCATGGATATCACTGCAACTGTGACTGCTACTGATGCAAACAGTAACAGCGCAACACAAGAAATTACTGTTAAAGTTAGAGACGTAGGTGGAATCGATGATAATCCAGCTACTGGAACTGGAACTGATACTGATACAAGTACAGAAGGTACTAATAGAGGAACAGGAACAGCAACAGGAACTGGTACCGGAACAGGTACTGGTACAGACACTGATACTGGAACAAGCACAAGTACTGGAACAGGTACAGGAACTGGTACCGGAACAGGTACTGGTACAGACACTGATACTGGAACAAGCACAAGTACTGGAACAGGTACAGGAACTGGTACCGGAACAGGAACAAGCACCGGAACAGGTACTGGAACGTAAGCTTATATATAGACTAATTCTGTGAGCCTTGGCAAAAGAGATATTGTAAAAAATATCTCAGCCAAGTCTCATCTATCTAAATTCGAAAGTAAGGCAATTTTGGAATGCTTTATAGACATTCTTAAAAATACTGATAACTATAAAAAAGTTAAGATCTCAAAATTTGGTACTTTTTATATGCATAAAACACCTCAAAGAATTGGTAGAAATCCAAAAACAAAAGAATCATACACAATTTCAATGCGTAAAAAGTTAGCATTTAGGGCATCAAACATAATAAAGAAAACATTAAATTAATTAAATTTGGTCGGGATGGCCGGATTTGAACCGACGACCACTACACCCCCAGTGTAGTGCGCTACCAGACTGCGCTACATCCCGAATTTATATATAATATATTTCTTAAAAAATATATATTTAACCACACAATTATGAAAAAAATATTTTTATTATCTTTTGTAATGTTCTTTGCTTTTATTAATGCAGATGATTTAAAAATTGTAACATCTTCAGGAATTGTAAAAGGTAATGCAAAAAATCAAATAATTAAATGGGAAGACATTCCCTACGCAAAACCTCCAGTAAATAATCTTCGATGGAAAGCACCAAGAAAAATTGAACAGAATTTAAATTTAATTCAGTCAAAAGATAATAATTTTTGTTTGCAAAGAACATCAAGCCTAGGTGGCTCATCTCAATATTCTAATGATTTTATTTCAGGAAGTGAGGATTGTTTGTATCTCGATATATATGCTCCATCAAAAAATTCTAAAAATTTATTTCCAGTGATGTTTTGGATTCATGGTGGTGGAAATACATCTGGATTAAAAGATTTGTACGACTTCACTAAGTTAGTTAAAAAGCACAATGTCATAGTTGTCACAATAAATTATAGATTAGGTCCATTAGGTTGGTTCACACATCCTGCAGTACAAAATTTGCAAAATGGTTTAGATAAGACCTCAAACTTTGGAACACTTGATATTATTTCTGCCCTGGAGTGGGTTAATGAAAATATTGGTTCATTTGGTGGTGACTCTAAAAATATAACAATTTTTGGTGAATCTGCTGGTGGGCATAATGTCTTATCTCTATTGGTGTCTAAAAAAGCTGAAGGCCTTTTTCATAAAGCAATATCAATGTCAGGTTATACAGAATCAATTTCTGTTGAGGATGCATATAAACAACAAAAACAAACTCCAACCTCAAATTATTCTTCTTGGGAAGTTGTAAATAAAATTATTAATAATAGAGCAAATGAAAATAATCAGGATCAAAATCAGTATAGCAATGAAGAATTAAGAGATTTTTTATA
>MDTG01343014.1_pt1 | contig 17537 bp, 15 predicted proteins | sample 811421 | NCBI WGS metagenome assembly MDTG01 (sample SAMN05326645, study PRJNA326480) | marine metagenome | isolation source: seawater | place: Pacific Ocean: South East | collected 2011
CCAGTCTGCAAAATTATGGATATGGGTAAATTTAAATATGATGCTCAAAAAAAAGCAAATCTAGCAAAAAAAAAACAAAAAATAGTTTTATTAAAAGAAATTAAAATGAGACCTGTTACTGAAACGCATGATTATGAGTTTAAAGTAAAAAATGCAAAAAAATTTATCTCAAAAGGAGATAAAGTTAAGTTTACAATAAGGTTTAAAGGTCGAGAATTACAACATTCACACTTAGGTAATGAACTAATGACTAAGATTAAAGAGGACATGAAAGAAGTCGGTAAAGTTGAATTACAGCCAAAATTTGATGGAAAACAAATGATTATGGTTATACAGCCATTATAAATTAAACTTAAATAATTTTTAAATATAGTTAGGAAATTTAGTAGTTTTATTAGACATATGAAAGATAAAATTATTATTGATGGTTTGACCATTGAAAGTTTAAAACCAATAAAAAAAAATTTTAAAAATAAAAATAAAAAGTTTTCAGCTCAAGGGCTTTGTAATAATCAAAAAGTAAAGGTATATGAGGTATTTGATAAAAAACAAGGAGCTTTAAGAGAGTTTGTTTCTAATCATAAAAAGCTATCCAATTATTTTCCAAAGTTGATAGCCTATGATGAAAGATTTATTGTCGAGGAATGGCTAAATGGAAATACATTAATGGAAATAAAACCAAATTTAATTAAAAAGATAAAATATTATTTTGTCCTCAAAAAAATGATTAAATTAATGTGGTCAGTAGAATATGATAATGAGGTTTTTGATTATATTGATCATATTTATAAAAGAGTAGGTAAAACTTGTAATTTTGACTTAAGCAAAATTCCAATTAAAATAAATCACAATGATTTATCATTGGATAATATTCTAATAACACCTGATGGATTAAAAATTATTGATAATGAATTTTTAGGAAATTGTAGAGGATGGGTCTTAAATTTAAAAAATAGCTTCTTAAAAGAAAAGTTAAAAAGTAATGAATATTTGTCACAAGAACAGTTTACAGAGATATGGAAAATTAGAGAAGAATGGAGCTCGACTAGCTAACAGTTTTCAGAATATACTTTTATTCTAACTTTAATTACGAAATCATTTATATTTATAAGTAATTTGAATGAAAATTATATTATTTAGGTTGTAAATTTAAATCATTCTTTGTATAACCTCGCAAAATTATGCCAAAACTTAAAACTAAAAGCTCAGCGAAAAAAAGGTTTAAAATTTCAGCCAAAGGTAAAGTAATAACTGCGCAGGCTGGAAAAAGACATGGTATGATTAAAAGAACAAATTCACAAATCAGAAAATTAAGAGGCACAACTACGATGTCCAAACAAGATGGAAAAATTGTTAAATCGTACATGCCGTATAGTTTAAGAGGATAAAATGGCAAGAGTTAAGAGAGGTGTGACTAGCCGTGCTAAACATAAAAAAGTATTAAAGGCTGTTAAAGGTCAATGGGGAAGAAGAAAAAATACTATTAGAGTTGCTAAGCAAGCTATGGAAAAAGCTATGCAATACGCGTATAGGGACAGAAGAAATAAAAAAAGAGATTTTAAGTCTCTATGGATACAAAGAATTAATGCAGGGGTTAGAGCTGAAGGCCTTACTTATTCTAAGTTTATTAATGGATTGACTAAGTGTGGCATTACCATAGATAGAAAAATTCTAGCAGAAATAGCTTTCGACAGTCCAGAGGCATTCAAATCAATAGTACAAAAAGCACAATCAGCTTTAAACTAATCTTCTCTATTGTTTTTATTTCTTAAGGAAATAATCTACTAATATGTCAGACTTAAAAAATATCAGAGATAAATTTTTATTGAAACTTAAAAATGATTTAAGTATTGATCAAATCAACAATGTTAAAACTGAACTGTTTGGCAAAAATGGTTTGATTTCCTCAAAATTCAAAACTATTGGATCAATTTCTGAAAAAGATAGAAAAAAATTTGCATCAGACTTGAATCAAATGAAAGATGAGTTTCAGAACTTGATATCAATTAAGATAAGTGAAATTGACACAAAAAAAATCAATGAAAAATTAGAAAAAGAAAAGATTGATGTAACATTACCCGAAAGAACTTTTTTTAGAGGAAAAATTCATCCCGTTTCACAAACTATTGATGAAATTTCTTCTATATTCTCTGAGATAGGTTTTAGTGTAGAGGAAGGCCCTGATGTCGAGAACGAATATAATAATTTTACCGCCTTGAATACACCTGATAATCATCCAGCAAGAGATATGCATGACACTTTCTATCTTGATAAAAGTAAAGAGCTTTTGCTTAGAACTCACACATCTCCAGTACAAATCAGAACGATGCTAAAAGATAAACCACCTTTTAAGATGATTGCACCTGGAAGAACTTATAGATCAGATAGTGATCAGACACATGCACCTATGTTTCATCAAGTTGAAGGTCTTCATATAGATAAAGATATTAATATGGGTCACTTAAAGGGATGTTTAAATTATTTCATAAAAGAATTTTTTGAAGTTGATAAGATAAAAATGAGATTTAGACCAAGTCATTTTCCTTTCACAGAGCCATCTGCAGAAGTTGACATAGGTTATGAAATAAAAGATGGAAAAATTGTAATTGGCGAAGGTGATCAATGGCTTGAAATATTAGGATGTGGGATGGTTCATCCTAATGTTTTAAAGAATGTGAAAGTTGATTCCTCAAAATACCAAGGATATGCATTTGGAATAGGCATAGATAGATTGGCTATGCTTAAGTATGGTATTAATGATTTAAGAGCATTTTTTGAATGTGATTACAGATGGTTAAACCAATATGGATTTGATCCTCTAGATGTTCCAACTAATTATAGAGGGTTAAGTAGATGAAGATTACCTTTGATTGGCTCAAAGAACATTTAGATACAAATCTAAAAGAGGAAAAACTTTTAGAACAACTTACTAATATTGGTCTAGAAGTAGAAAGTTTAGAAAACGTATCTGAGGGGCTCGATTTATTTAAAGTAGCAAAAATAATAAAAACAGAGAAACACCCAAACGCTGATCGATTAAAAGTTTGCGATATAGACGTTGGAGAAAAAGAGTTAAAAAAAGTTGTATGTGGTGCCTCCAACGCGAGGAAAGGGTTAATCACAATATATGCTCCTCCAGGTGCAATAATCCCGAAAAGTAAATTAAAATTAGTTGTTGCTCAAATAAGAGATGTCACATCTTATGGAATGCTTTGTTCTGAGTCAGAATTGAATTTGTCAGATGAAAGTGAAGGTATAACTGAACTATCATCTGTAAAATTCAAAAATAGTATTGGGAAGAGTTATTTTTCTGTATCGAATTCTAATTTTATTAATCTTTCCATAACGCCTAATAGACCAGATTGTCTTGGGGTTAAAGGAATAGCCAGAGATCTTGCTGCTTCAGGTTTTGGAAAACTTAAAAGTTTAAAAGATAAAAGAATTAAATCTAATTTTAAGCAAACTGTGAAAGTCAAGATTAATAAAGAAAAAGGTCAAGCATGCACTGCCTTTGGAAGTTGTTTGGTCACAAACGTAAAAAACACTGAAAGCCCTCAATGGTTAAAGGATAAGCTTGTTTCAATCGGTCAAAAACCTATCTCAGCGATAGTCGATATTACAAATTATGTTATGTTAGATATTAATCGTCCATTACATGCTTATGATGCTGATAAAATTAATAATGGTATAACAGTTCGTAATTCAAAATATGGAGAAGAATTCACTGCTCTGGATAGCAAAAAATACAAATTAGAAAATGGAATGTGTGTAATAAGTGATAAAAAAGGCATCCTAGGATTAGGGGGGATTATAGGAGGTATAAGATCTGGAACAGAATTAAATACTAAAAATGTACTTTTAGAGTCTGCTTATTTTGAGTCAAGATCAATTAGAAAAACTGCAAAAAAATTGAATCTCGATACTGACGCAAAGTTTAGATTTGAACGGGGCATCGATCCTTTATCAATTGAGGCTGGTTTGAATAAAGCAGCGTTATTAATAAAAGAAATTTGTGGTGGAGAAATAAGTAAAATAGATATTCAGAAAATTGAAACTTATAAAAGAAAAATAATTAAATTTAATCCAAATTTATTTGAAAGTATATCTGGATTTAAAATTTCTATTACAGAGATGTCAAAAATTTTAGAAAATCTCGGTTTTGAATACAAAAAAGAAAAAAAATATTTAAAATTAACAGTCCCATCTTGGAGACCTGATATCTTAGAAGAAATAGATATTGTTGAAGAGCTGGTAAGAATATGTGGTTATGAAAAAATAAATATCATAGATCCAATTAAAGAAAGAAATAAATCTACTCTAACTCAAACTCAAAAGTTGTTTCATTTTTTACAAAGAGCAATTGCTACGAAAGGTTACATGGAGGCAATCACATGGTCATTTACAGACTCAAATTTCAATAATCATTTTATAGGCGATAATAAAGAGGTTAAAATTATAAACCCTATAAGTTCTGAATTAGGAGTTTTAAGAAACTCAATATTCTCTAATCTAGTTATGTATATAGGTAAAAATTTAGACCGAGGTTTTAAAGATTTATCAATATTTGAAATAGGTCCTGTTTTTAGTGGTTCTAGACCAGGCAATCAAAATACTGTTGTTTGCGGAATATCAGCAGGTAAAAAATTTAGATTATCTTGGATTGATAAAGAGAGAAATGTTGATGTATTTGATGTTAAAAGAGATGTGGTTCAAACTTTAGTCGAGGCTGGATATAATTCTGATAAATTTTTTATAGATAATGAGACACCAAATTATTATCATCCTGGTAAGTCAGGTAGATTGTTTTTAAATATAGAAAAAGATCAAGTGGCAGCTTATTTTGGTGAAATTCACCCTAATATCGTAAAAAAACTTGATATAAAAACGGAGTCATTGGTAGGCTTTGAAATTTTTTTAGATAATTTAAACATCCCCAGAAAAACACTAAACGATCAAAAGCCAAAATTTACAGTATCAGATTTCCAAAAATCTGAAAGGGACTTTGCTTTTTTAGTAAATAAAGATGTTAAAGCTCAAGATTTAATAAGTGCAATTTCAAGTGTGGATAAAAATTTGATTAGCAATATAAGGATTTTTGATGTTTATGAGGGGGATAATATACCTGATAATCAAAAATCAATTGCAATCAATGTAACAATTCAGTCATCTGAAAAAACTTTAAAAGAAAATGATTTGGAGAATATAAGTAATTTAATTATTAAAACGGTCGAAAACAAAACAGGCGCTAAAATTAGATCATAGAAAAAAATGGGTACTATTGATCATATTAGAAATTTTGCCATTATAGCTCACATTGATCACGGTAAGTCAACTATTGCTGACAGAATTATTCATAAATGTGGTGGTTTAACTGAAAGAGAGATGAAAGCTCAAGTTTTAGACTCTATGGATATTGAGCGAGAAAGAGGGATTACTATCAAGGCTCAAACAGTTAAGCTAAATTATAAATCAAAAGATGGAAAAAATTATATTCTAAATATAATAGATACACCAGGGCATGTTGATTTTAGTTATGAAGTAAGTAGATCATTATATGCATGTGAAGGATCTATTTTAATTGTAGATAGTACCCAAGGTGTTGAAGCTCAAACTCTTGCCAATGTTTATCAAGCTTTAGATATAAATCATGAGATAATACCAGTATTAAATAAAACAGATTTACCAGCTTCAGATATTGAACGTACAAAAAAACAAATTGAGGATGTAATTGGTATAGAAACAGAAAATGCTGTTGCGTGTTCTGGAAAAACAGGTGAAGGAATTGAGCATATACTAGAAAAAATTGTAACATTATTACCTGGGCCAGAAGGAAAACCATCAGATGATCTTAAATGTCTCTTGGTTGATAGTTGGTATGATACTTATCTAGGAGTTGTTATCTTAATAAGAGTAATAAATGGAAAACTAAAAAAAAATATGAAGATAAAAATGCTTTCAAGTGATCAAGATTATGTTGTTGAAAAAGTTGGAGTATTTACTCCAAAAGCAAAAGATATAAACGAATTAAATTCAGGTGAGATTGGTTTCATAACAACTGGTATAAAGGTTTTGTCTGAAACCAAAGTTGGTGACACAATTTGTGATGCAACTAAATCTAAAACAAAGGCTCTTCCTGGGTTTAAACCCAGTAAACCGGTAGTATTTTGTGGATTATTTCCAGTCGATAGTTCCGAATATCAGAAATTAAAAGATGGTTTAGCAAAATTACAACTGAATGATGCAAGTTTTTCATTTGAGGCTGAGTCATCTTCGGCTTTAGGATTGGGTTTTCGATGTGGCTTTTTAGGATTACTCCATCTTGAAATTATTACAGAGAGACTTGAAAGGGAGTTTGATGTCAACTTACTAACAACAACACCAGGGGTTGTTTATAAGGTAAATTTAAATAGTGGAAAATGTATTGACCTCCAAAATCCTTCAAGTTTGCCAGACCCAACTTTAATTGAAACGATCGAGGAGCCTTGGATAAAAGCAACAGTGATTACACCAGATCAGTATCTAGGCTCAATAATTAAGCTTTGCCAGGATAAAAGAGGTGTTCAAACTAATTTGACATATTCTGGAAATAGAGCTGTTTTAAGTTATTCACTGCCACTAAATGAGGTTGTATTTGATTTTAATGATAAAATAAAATCTATGACAAGTGGATATGCAAGTTTTGATTATGAGATTGCAGAATATAAAGAAGGTGATTTAGTAAAATTAGGAATTTTAGTTAATAGTGAACCAGTTGATGCTTTAACAATGATGATACACAAAGATTTTGCACAAAGAGCTGGAAGAGAGGTTTGTGAAAAATTAAAGGATCTAATTCCAAGACATAATTTTATGATACCAGTACAGGCGGCGATAGGAGGCAAAATAATTGCTCGAGAAACAATAAAAGGTTTCAAAAAAGATGTGCTTACTAAAATTCATGGTGGAGGAGCTACAGATAGAAAAAGAAAATTATTGGAAAAACAAAAAAAAGGTAAAGCCAGATCTAAGCAATTCGGTCGTGTAGAAATTCCCCAAGAAGCATTTATTGGTGTACTTAAAATTAACAAAGATACTTAATAATACTGATGGCAAAAATTTTTGATTGTATAACATTTTTTGATAATAATTTAATGTTTGATTTAAGATATAATATTCTAAATGAGTATGTAGATCAGTTTGTAATATGTGAGTCATTGTATGATCACACTGGAAAAAAAAAGAAAAAAAATTTTATTTGGAAATCAAGATACAACAAAAAAAAAATAACATATATTTTGATGAAATCTCCATTCCCAAAAAAAAATGATAGATGGAAAAATCAAGCAATTCAGAGAGATTACCTTCTAAAAAAACTAAAATTTGCCTCTTCAGATGACTATATTTTTTTTTCTGATCCCGATGAAATTATTAGACCTGAAAAATTAAAAAATTTTAAATTAAAAAAAAAGTATGGAATTTTCTTACAAGATTTTTTTAATTATAAATTCAATCTCTTTAATAAATATGAGTCTCCATGGGAAGGCACCCGTGTTGCGAAAAAAAAAGATCTAAAGTCTATCAATTTTATGAGACAAAAAATTTTGTCAAAAAATTTAAAAAAATTTTTTAAATTTAATATTGAGAAAAATATTGAAATTATAAATGATGGTGGTTGGCATTTTAATAATATTATGAGCCCAAAAATAATTTCTTTAAAATTAAGAACTTTTGCTCATTCAGAATTTTCAGGCAAAAGATTTAGTTCTCACAAAATTATTGAAAAAAAAATTAAATATAAAAGAGATTTATTTGAACGTGGACATGTTTATAAAAAAGTTAAATTGGATAAAGATTTTCCAAAATTTTTATTAGAGAATAAAAAAAAATATAAAAAATTTATATTATAATTTTTTGGAGATGTGTGAGAGTGGTTTAATCAGCACGCTTGGAAAGTGTGTGTACTTTAAAGAGTACCGTGGGTTCGAATCCCACCGTCTCCGCCACTATTTGCACTGTAATTCCTTAATCTTTGATCAAAAAATGTTATGGGACAGGTGGTTATATTGTAATTTGTGATAAACCAAAATGGCATAAATCTCTCTGCTAAAAAACCGTATATTCTTATTTTACTATAACCAGTTAACTTTTTATCATTGAAAGCTTTTTCGCATTCGAAAAGCCAAGGAAAAATTTCATTATAAAAATTTTTTAATATACTGTGATTTTTACATATGAACATATTATAGGGATAAAAAAGGTTACCTTTCATATAATTCTTAAAATCTTCCTTATATTTGTTTGGCATCAAATTTATTGCTGTATCTAAAAAAAAAGAACCATGAAAAACTCTAAATTGATCTTCTAGTGTGTTGTTTTTAAATAACATAGATGGTTTTTTTAATACCTCGAATAAACTTCGCTTTAATAATTTTATATTTTTGATTTTTTTAAAAACCACTGGATCACCTAGAATTACATCGAATTTTTCCCAATTTTTAGCAGGTTTTTTAATAATAATCTTATCAAGTTCTTCAAATTTATCAATTTGTGAAATATTAGAAACTGTCCAAAATCTTCTATATGTGCAGAAACCAATCCATTCATTAGAATTAGAAATTAAACTTTCATTTTGCCATAAGTTATAATGAAAACTATATTCACCAAAATTTAAATTTTTGTTAGATATATTTTTACCTTTTTTATCAGATAGCCAATTTTGATTGAATTGCTTGTTACCAACACCAACAGGTATTAAATTCAAATTTTTTAGTTGGTTATAATCTTGATCTAAAATTGAAATACAAAAAATTTTCATAAAATCTTTAAAAAATTGAATATATCATACAATTTTTTTTTGTATCGATATATTCTTGATTTTATTTTTTTATTTTGAAATAAGCATTGTCATTAAATACTTATTTAACTATTCGTGATTTACAAATTAATAAAAATTAAAGTATTTTCATCAAAAAATGTTATAATTACTCCTCCTTTAAATACAAAATGATACAAAATAAATCATATCAAGCAGACTCAATTAAAGTTCTAAAAGGACTCGAGGCTGTTCGAAAAAGACCAGGAATGTATATAGGTGATACAGATGATGGCACAGGTTTACATCATATGGTTTATGAGGTTGTAGATAACTCGATTGATGAAGCTTTAGCTGGTCACTGTAATAATATTATAGTCAAAATTAATTTTAATGGAACAATAACTGTTGAAGATGATGGCAGAGGTATACCTGTTGATATGCATAAGGGTGAAAAAAAATCTGCAGCGGAAGTAATCATGACCCAATTGCATGCAGGAGGAAAGTTTGATCACGACTCTTATAAGGTCTCAGGGGGTTTACATGGTGTAGGTGTATCAGTTGTTAATGCACTATCAGAAAAGCTAGAATTAGAAATTAATAGGGACGGAAAAAAATATTTTATAGAATTTAAAAATGGTGAAGCAATAAAACCCCTCAAGGAAATTGGTAAATCAAAAGAAACAGGTACACGAATAACTTTCCTTCCATCGAAAGAAATTTTTTCATCTATAAAATTTAGTAACAATATTTTGATAAAAAGAATGCGTGAATTAGCATTTTTAAATAAAGGAGTTAAAATTACTTTTATAGATGGATCACAAAAAAAAGAAAAGACCCAAGACTTTAAATTTGATGGAGGTGTTTTAGAATTTGTTGAATTTTTAGATGATAAAAGAGCAAAATTACAAAATAAGAATAATAATGATTTATTTAAAAAGCCAATTTATATAGAGGGTAAAAAAGACAATATAGAAATAGAATGTTCGTTAAAATGGAATGCAGGTTATTCCGAAGATGTTTTGCCCTATACAAATAATATCTATCAAAAAGATGGTGGTACACATGTTTTAGGTTTTAGGAGCGCTTTAACAAGAATAATTAACAAGTATGCTAATGAGCATAACCTATTAAAAAAAAACAAATTAGTAATTTCTGGAGATGATATTAAAGAAGGACTGACCTGTGTTTTATCAACTAAAATACCAGATCCAAAATTTTCCTCACAAACAAAAGACAAATTAGTTTCATCAGAAGTTAGAATGATTGTAGAATCTATTATAAGTGAGAAACTATCTATTTGGTTTGATCAAAACCCTTCTGTTTCAAAGATAATTCTAGCAAAAGTCATTCAAGCGGCAATGGCAAGAGATGTTGCAAGAAAAGCTAGAGAAAATGTGAGAAGAAAAGGCGCTTTAGAGTTAAGTGGTCTACCAGGTAAATTAGCTGATTGTCAGATTGGAAAAAAAGAAGGTACGGAATTGTTTATCGTTGAGGGAGACTCAGCTGGTGGATCTGCAAAACAAGGAAGAAATAGATCAAATCAAGCAGTTTTGCCTTTAAGAGGAAAAATTTTAAATACTTACGTCGAAGATATTCAACTGAAGAATAATGGTAATGGAGCAGGATCCGACCAACGTACTAAAGCTTTGTCAAAGATGATTTCATCAAATGAAATTGTAACTTTAATAAATGCTTTAGGTTTAGATCCAAAAGCTCAAGAATTAGATTTGAAGGATTTAAGATATGGAAAAATAATTATTATGACCGACGCAGATGTTGACGGCTCTCATATTAGGGCACTATTATTAACATTTTTTAATAATAAACCATTCAATAAATTAATAGAGTATGGACATGTATATTTAGCTCAACCACCATTGTTTAAAATTAACAAAGGATCTAAAGGAATATATATTAAAGATGAAAAGGATTTAGAGGAATACATAGTAAAAAATAGCTCAGATCTTAAAAAATTTAAAAGGGACTCAAAAGAATTTATTAAGAGAATAGAGATAGAAAAATCTAAAATGAATATTCAAAGATTTAAGGGTTTAGGAGAAATGAATCCTGAGGAATTATGGAGTACCACCCTTGATCCTGAAACCAGGAATTTATTACAAGTACAATATTCTAAAGATTTAAAAAAAGATCAAAGTTTGATTCATACTTTAATGGGAAATGATGTTGCTTTAAGAAAAGATTTTATAATATCCAACTCGATAAATGTTCAAAATTTAGATATCTAAAATGAAGTTTTTCGAAACTTCAAAATACCATTTTTTTAAAAAATCTACTTATATAAGCTTAAGGTGGATCGGTATAACTGGACAGTTAATTTCAGTATACTTTGTTTACTTTTATTTAAATTTTGAATTTAATTTTTTTATTTCAAATTTAATAATCTCTCTAGGTATTCTTAGTAATTTATATTTAATCTTTATTTATCAAAAAACCCAATTATCAGATAGATCCGCATTTATTTTTTTATTTATAGATATTTTTCAACTAGGCGTTTTACTTTATTTAACAGGAGGAGTTACTAATCCATTTGTAATTTTTTTGATAATTCCAAGTGTTTTTTCATCTTCACACCTTAATTTTAAAACAAATTTTTTATTAGTGGCTCTTACTATCTTTACTATTTTTTTATTAACATTTTATTCATTAGAGTTACCTTTTCCACTCAGCACACATTTTCATGTAAGCCCATATTATTTTTATTCTATCCCCATAGCTTTGGTAATTGCATTAATTTTTTTAAATTATTTAGCAATGACATTTGGAAAACAATCTATATTAAGGAGAGAAGCATTGGCAAAAATGGAAGAGGTAATGGCTACTGAACATGAGCTTTTATCTTTAGGTGGTCAAGCTGCTGCTGCAGCCCACTCACTTGGAACACCTCTATCGACAATAAAGATAATTACCCAAGATCTTGTTAAACAATTTAGAGGGCAAAAAGATATAGAGAAAGATATTCAGTTATTATCAAGTCAGGTTGAGAGATGTGATAAGATATTAAAAAGTTTAACTTTAAATCCAGTTGAAGAGGATATCTTTATTGATAAAGATATTTCAATAAGAGAATATTTGAATGAAATTATTTCATCTTTTAGAGAAATAAGTAAAAAAAATATAATTTTTAATTTTGATCAAAATTCAAATGAAAAAAAAATATCTAAATCTATAGAAATTGTTTATGGATTGAGAAACTTTATTGGTAATGCAAACAAGTTCTCTAAAAAAAATATTTATATCAACCTGAAAAGCAACAATGAATTTACTGAAATAGTAATTGAAGATGACGGAGATGGCTACCAAAGGGATATTTTATCAAAAATAGGTGAACCTTATTTAGGATCTGATGATATTGAAAAATCAAAAAAAGGCCTCGGCCTTGGAATATTTATTGGCAAAACTTTATTAGAAAAAAATTTCGCATCAGTTAAGTGTAGAAATTCAAAAACCAGAAGTGGAGCCGAAGTTATTATAAGATGGGAAAATAAAGATTTATTTAATATTCAGTGAAGTTTTTTTTTATTATCAAACAATGAACTTAGTTGTGATATCATTACATCACCTAATTCGTTGACATCAGTTATTTTGATTGCGCGATTGTAATATCTTGATACATCGTGACCTATTCCAATAGCTAAAACTTCAATCTCTGTTTTTTCTTCTATAAACCCAACTACTTTTTTAAGATGTTTTTCTAAAAAATCCCCAGAATTTACCGATAAAGTAGAGTCATCAACTGGAGCCCCATCAGAAATCACCATCAATATTTTTCTTTCCTCTTTTCTTTTCTTCAGTCTTGAAAGAGCCCAATTAATAGCTTCTCCATCTATATTTTCTTTAAGTAATCCTTCTTTTAACATTAACCCGAGATTATTTTTCGCTTGTCGCCAATGCGTATCCGCACTTTTGTATATTATGTGTCTTAAATCATTAAGTCTTCCAGGTGTTTTTGGTTTATCTTGTGTATTCCAGTATTCTCTGCTTTGACCACCTTTCCAATTTTTAGTTGTAAAACCTAAAATCTCAACTTTGACTGAGCATCTTTCTAAAGTTCTTGATAGAATATCAGCACATATTGCTGCTATTGTAATAGGTCTGCCTCTCATAGATCCTGAATTGTCAATTAATAAAGTTACAATTGTATCCTTGAAGTCAAAATTTTTTTCTTTTTTAAAAGATAAAGAATTATAAGGATCCATGATAATTCTTGGAAGTTTTGAACTATCTAGTAGTCCCTCCTCAAGATCAAACTCCCAAGCCCTATTCTGTTTTGCTAGTAATTGTCTTTGTAATTTATTTGCAAGTTTAGTTACAACATCTTGAAATCCAATCAACTGTTGATCTAGAGATTTTCTAAGTTTATTTGCTTCATCTGCATTTTCTAAATTTTCTGCTTTTACAATTTCATCAAACTTTGTTGTAAAAATTTTGTACTCAAGAGCCAAATCATTTATATTCTTTTTTTGAATCACTTGTTCAGAGTCTTTTTTATCAGAGTCTGTATCTACTAATTGTTCATCTAATTTATATTCATCAATATCATAATCGGAGTCTAAAATTGTTTCTGTTCCTTGATCTTTACTTTCATCTTTTGTATCATCAGGATTACTTTCTTGATCGTCATTAGATGTATTATCTTTGTTTTCACTTTGATCATCTTCTTTAGACTCTTCATTATTCTCAGTTTGGAATATATCCATTTGTTTTAATATTTCTGAGAATTTAGAGCTATAAGTATTCTGATCCTCAAAATTATCTTTTAAAAAATTTATATGTTTATTGATAGATTGATCAAACTCTCTCTCCCAAAATTTTAGCATTTTAGAACATAGATAATTTAGTTCAATATCATAAAAATTTTTGAGCATATATAATTCGAATGCTTCATCTACAGGAACATCATCTTTTGTTTTAAGCTGGTCTTTTCTTTTTAAGCTAACTATTTGATTATAATTATCTTTCAGATTTTTTTCTATACCTTTAAGTATATTCCCACCAAGAGTCTCATATCTAATTTTTTCTGCAATTGCATACAAAGATTTACAATTTGAATTACTTGGAAGATTTTTTTTATAGATTTCAATATTAGAAAATTTTTTTTTTAAGGCTGTAGAGTCTGTTTCTGCTCTAGCTCTGATAAAATCAGCCTTACTTTTTAAATTGTCAAACTCAAATAATTCAAATTTCTTTGAGCTTTTGATATCCTTTTCGTTTTTTTTTAATTCTAAGTCACCAGAGATTACTTTAATTGTAGATGCTAAAGCTTGTTTGAATTTTTCTTTTAAGTTTGTATCTTTATCACTCATTAAATTTGAATATTAAGTAAAGACTCCGGTAAATCTTCACCAAAACATCTTTGATAATATTCAGCAATAATATTTTTTTCCACCTCATCGCATTTATTTAAAAAGGTAACTCTAAAGGCGAAGCCAGTGTCTTTAAAAATTTCTGCATTATCAGCCCAATGTAATACTGTTCTTGGACTCATAACGGTGGATATATCTCCAGCTATAAATCCTTTTCTTGTAAGTGATGCCACTTTAATCATATTAGAAATTCTTTCTTTACCTTTTGGATTATCAAAATTTTTATTTTTTGCCAAAATAATTTCCATTTCTTTTTCAAGGCTTAAATAATTGAGAGTAGTAACTATATTCCATCTATCCATTTGGCCTTGATTTATCTGCTGTGTTCCATGATAGAGACCTGTGGTATCTCCCAATCCAACTGTATTTGTTGTGGCAAATAATCTAAAATATTTATTTTGTTTAATAACTTTGTTTTTGTCTAATAGTGTAAAACTACCCTCAGCTTCAAGAACCCTTTGAATAACAAACATTACATCTGGTCTTCCTGCATCATATTCATCAAATACTAATGCTACTGGATTTTGAATTGACCAAGGTAAAATACCCTCATTAAATTGAGTTACTTGTTTTCCCTCTTTTAATACAATTGCATCTTTTCCTATCAAATCAATACGGCTTATATGACTATCTAGATTTACTCTAACACATGGCCAATTTAACCTCGCTGCAATTTGTTCAATATGGGTTGATTTTCCTGTTCCATGATAGCCTTGCACTAAAACTCTTTTATTAAATGCAAAACCTGAAATTATTGAAAGAGTTGTGTCTCTGTCAAATTTATAAGACTTATCAATTTCTGGCACATGCTCACTTTTTTTTGAAAAAGCATCGATTTCCATATTTGAGTCAATGCCAAAAGTTTGTTTAACTGAAATTTTTATATCTGGTTGTGAGTTAATATTAGGTGTCAATTTTTTCTCTATAAGTATTTTTTAATTGGGTATAAGCCAAGGTAATTTGTTTAAGTTTTTCTTCGTATTTTTTATTTCCAGCATTTATATCTGGATGAAATCTTTTGACAAGGATTTTGAATTTATGTTGAATTTTTTGCCATTTTAAACCTACAGAAACACCCAAAATACCAAAGGCTTTAATATCTTTATGATCAAATTTAAATTGACGCATATGATTATAATCATCTCTGAACTTGTCTTTATCCAATTCATCCTTGAGGGTATTATTCCATAAAACTTTAAAAAAATTATCAGAAGAGCTAAAACTCTGAGTGGGTTTATGCCAAATCATGTCTGATTTTAGAAAATTAATTACTTGGTCATCGTTCATGCCAGAAAAATAATTCCAATTTTTATTGAATTCTTTTACATGTTCTAAACATAACATACGATATTTTTTACTATTATCTTTTTCAACTGGCGCTTTATATTCCCCAGTTTTTGTACAATTATTCCAGTCACAAATATTTTTCATGTTATAATAAATAATATTTATGAATAAAAATGACTTAATTGCAATCGTAAAAAATAAATTAAATAATGAATTTGTAATTGAACAAGTTGATATTGAAGATAAATCATTTTTACATAAAAATCATCAAGGTAATCAAGAAGGAAAATTTCATTTAAAACTTACAATTCGATCAAACGAATTAAAAAATCTTACTAAAATTGAGAGTAGCAAAAAAGTTTATAAAGTTTTAAGGAAAGAAATGAGCGAATATATTCATTCTTTACAGATTTTAATAACTTAATTCTTTTTTTAAAAATTGTTTGATTTCAAAATCATTATATTCTTTATTGATAATAGTTGAGCCTATTTTTTTGAGTAATATAAGATTTATTTTTTTTGAAACATTTTTTTTATCTTTCGACATAAAGGTTAAAATTTTATTTAAATCATTCATCGAAAAATAATTATGAATATCAGATGGAAGTTTGAGTTTATATATATGTTTTATAATTTTATTGTAATCTTTAAATTTAATCAATTTTATATTAGAGCTAAATTTAAGTGCTGTAATTATTCCTAGGATAACCGCCTCACCATGATTTAATTTGCTTGAGTATCCTAAGGCTGCTTCAAAAGCATGGGCAAAGGTATGTCCAAAATTTAGGACTTTTCTTATATTTTTCTCATTCTCATCCTTTTCAACTATTGTTTTTTTTATTTTGCAACTCTCGAAAATAGCTTTTTCAATAAAAGGGCTTTTCAAATTCAAAATTTGTTTTGAATTATTATCTAGATATTTAAAAAAATTTTTATTTATAAGTAATGAATGTTTGAAAATTTCTCCGTAGCCACAAATAATCTCTCTTTTAGGAAGAGATTTTAAAAATTCTGAATCACTAATAACTATTTTAGGTTGATAAAAACTACCTATTAAGTTTTTTCCTTCTTTTGTATTTATACCCGTTTTGCCTCCTATTGATGAATCAACTTGAGACAACAAAGTGGTTGGAATGTTAACAAAGTTTAAGCCTCTTTTGTATAAACTTGCTGCAAAACCACCTACATCACCTGTAATTCCTCCTCCAATAGTAATTACACAATCTTGTCTTGAAAAATTTTTACTAAGTAAAATTTTTAAAATTTTATTGACATGATTTATATTTTTATTTTTTTCATTGGCAGTAAATATCAGTTGGAAAATTTTCTTTTTCTTTAAAGAATTTTTTATATTTGAAATCATTTTACTTGGAACATTTTTATCAATAATCAGGAGGTATTGATTAGAAATAATTGAATTTTTATTAAAGTAAGAATTCAAATTTTTAATCAAATTCGAACCAATCAAAATTGGGTAATTTTGTAACTTAGTTTTTACATTTAATTTAATGGGTTTCATAAATTTTAATTACACTTTTAACAATTTCATTTTTTTTTAGATTTTCACAATTAATTTTATACATAGCTTTTGCATAAATAATAGATCGTTTTTCAATTAGTTCCTCGATTTGACTTTTCGTAGACCCACCAGCGATAGGTCTTTTTTTACTATCTATGATTCTATCAATCAAAGTTTTGGTATTCCAATTTAACCAAAATGAAATATGATTACTCAGCACTTCTTTCTTAATTCTGTTATTTAAAAAAGCACCACCCCCTAGTGAAATTACTGTTTTTTTTCTTTTTAAAAATTTAAGTGTGATAATTTCTTCAATTTCTCTAAAATATTTTTCACCATTGTTTTCAAATATTTTTGAAATTGTCATATCGGTTTTTTTTTCTATTTCTTTATCTACATCAATAAAATCAATATTTAATTTTTTTGATACTAATGAGCCAATCGAAGACTTGCCTGAACCCATCATGCCTAAAAAAACTAAATTTTCTTTTGAATTCATAATTTTCTTTATTGAAAAAACACAATTATGTCTTAATTTGATTTTAACCAACGA
>MDTG01041729.1_pt1 | contig 17535 bp, 19 predicted proteins | sample 811421 | NCBI WGS metagenome assembly MDTG01 (sample SAMN05326645, study PRJNA326480) | marine metagenome | isolation source: seawater | place: Pacific Ocean: South East | collected 2011
CTATTTGCAGCACCTGTAAGAGCAGAAGCACTAACATGGAAGGAATTCTGGGAACCATTTCAGGAGTCTTATCATTATGGTCATGCTCATAGACCTAATCCTCATTGGCAGGATTGGAGCTATGATCATCACCACCGTCCTAGACGGAGAAGGTGTGAAGTCTTAATCACTAAGAAATACTGGGTACCAGGTCACTACCTAGGACGTAGTAACACATGGATCCCAGGATATTATGAGCATCGTGATGTGATTGAGTGGGAAAGGTGCCGTAGATAATCCCGTATATTATTTCGATTTCTGAACAAGAAAAACCCCCGTAAAAATCGGGGGTATTTTTTTGCCCTGGAGGTTTTTTAAGAACTTCCGTATTGATTACTTGTGGTACCACTATCTTGTGCACCAGTTGTTGAAGTAGTTGCGACTGTGCTGCCATCTGCTAATACGTCACCTTCGCTAATAGAGGCACCAGAGGTGTCAAACGTCTTAGATGAGTAATCCGCTTCAGACGCAAATTCGATAGAACTCGTTTGACCGATATTTGTGCTATAAGTCGGTTTAACGCTTTGAAACTGCTCTTGAGTAGTATTCATAGATTTCTTAATTTGGTCTTCATCGTTAACTTCGAGATTTGGAAGATATTGTACCAAACTCGTAAATTCCTCTACAAACCCACTTAGATACTGTTTACGCAAAAGGTAAATATTGCGTTTTTGGTCATTATTCTCTAATTCGTAATCATAGACAGATATTGGTCTAACGGTGTCTTCTTTGGCAATTAGAGTTCCGTCAGGACGTGTATATGTGTAATCTTCTGGTACTATGCGACCTTCCTTTACTAACGTACGACCTTTCAAATCTGTGATTTTTTGGGTAACCCAATGATGGACTGAATCAGCATCCTCTTCATATTCACTGTCAATATACCTTTCCATCTCATCTTCTGACATGGGCCATTCTTCATATAGATTGATTATATTGTTGCATATTAATACAACCCAATCCATACTCATATCACCATATACTTCACCTGCGACCTCATCAGGTCTTTGATTGTTTTTTATAGTATATTGAGAGAATCCCAATATAACGTCATCTAACTCTTCTCGTATTTTTATCCTTCTGAAGATATTCTTAGCGAGAGTGTATGGATCGACATTATCTTGTCTATAACTGGATGTCCTTACATAGACATCGGGTAGATTAGAAAAATAGCTCATTTACCAAAGTCCTGTAGTTGTACCAGCCCAAGCATATAACTCATCATCATCGAATGCTTCATTATAGTTAGTATTTGAATCTAGGTTGAAACCAGGTGGTTCAAATGTTTCCTTAGTGAGGAATTCTGTTTCTTGGAAACTTAACTGTAAATCATACCTTAAGGCACCGAAATCTGCTTCCTTACTACCTGCCATTGTGGATCTTACTGATCTGTAGTCAGGCATGTTAACTGCGAAGTTATCACATACCAGTTTGGTTGGGAATTGCATGATTGAACTTAATATTCCACCTTGTCCACCAGTACTGGGATTACTTATTTCTTCGTTACCACCACCCTTATCAGTATATCTAACGATTTGAGCACGGAAGTATTCTGGTATATTTAACCAGTTTTTATCAGATTTACCTGGTAATACTGCTTGACGGAAGGTTTTAATTATTTTGTATATGGTCTGGACATCCTTAGCATTTTTTGGGATCATTGTCCATGTCCAACTATGCTTTCTAAAGGATTGCTGACCTTTAAATACTGATTCTGCGTACGGGTTGAATATCTTACCTGTTGTTAAAGATGCTAGTGAGTCTCTATCTAGACCTGCATCCTGACCAACTACACCAAGTGCACCATTGATAGCATCAGCACCTGCTTTAAATCCTAATGAGTTAACACCGTGGTCAGCAAATTGTTTCAATTCATCAGAGAAACTTGCTTGACCTAGATCTCCCTTAGCAGCGATTACCTTTCTAGCAGCATCCTTAATTGCATCACCAGCAGCACCTAGTTTAACTGCACCCCAATCCTGTGCATATTGCTCTTGTAAGGTCTTGGCTAAATATAGATATACTGTGTCCTTTAACGTATTCTCTCTGTGATCGAATATATCAAATTTTAGATAATCGATTACTTCAGTTGGGAAAGCAGATTCATCTCTGATGGTCTCCCGACTGCTAGAAGAGTTCACGCCAATGGGTTTCGCCTGAGGAAATACTAAAGGTGCTTTACTTGCAGAAAATGATGACATGGCATACAGTGGAAAGTTTCGACCATCAAACAAACATAAGTACAAAGGTGATCACACTAATGTTATTTATAGAAGTTTGTGGGAAAAGAAGTTTATGACCTGGTGCGACAAGAATACTAATGTTTTAGAGTGGGGAAGTGAAGAAATTATTATACCTTACAGGAGTCCTCTGGATAACCGCATTCACCGTTATTATCCTGATTTCTATGTCAGAGCGAGGACAAAGGAGGGAAGGATCGCCAAATCGATTGTGGAGATCAAACCAGCTAATCAGACTAAACCCCCTAAACGAAAGTCGCAGAAGGCTCGCACCTTTTTGACAGAAGTTAAGACTTGGAATGTAAATAGTGCTAAGTGGAGAGCAGCAAGACAATATTGTGCCCATAAGGGTATGTCATTTATTATACTGACCGAAAAACACCTAAAGGTATGAGTATCTTTACAGACGTAAAAGACCTAGCATCTGGAGTAAAACAATCTAAGCAGTGGTACAGAGAACAACTGCAATATGGATTAGAAGACTATACAGGTGGGTTTACTGTGGGAGATGTAATATTCTTCAATTATTCAGCACAGACCCCAGATTTGAAATTTTGGGACACTTTCCCTATGGTATTAATCACAGATGTTGATTATCAGAAGATGCAATTCTCTGGTGGTAATATGCACTATTTAAGACCTAATACTAGAAAAAGCATGGCATCTACTTGGGGATCTGGTAGTATTTCATATCCTATGCGTTGCCACCATAAATACTTTATGTCTAGTGTCACTAGTGCTTATAATGTACCTCTAGAGGAATTGAACGATATGACACCACTTCCAGTAGAACAATTTGTTATTAGACCTAAAGGTCTTGGTCGTACGATGGAAGTACCTAGTAGTATAATTTGGAGTAGACTCAAATGAGTGCCAATAGTTTTGATATCTTTAAGGATCTGGTAGTTTCTGGAAAGAAGGAACCAGCGAGATCCAACCTGTTTGGCGTTAAGGTATTTCTACCAACATGTATACTTGCTAATGATGCTTCATCTAGAAGGGATCAAAGGAATTTACAGATATCTAATAATTACCTAGCAGATTCAGTTACTGTGCCAGGTAAGAGAGCAGATTCTATAGAGCATCCACAAGTTGTTGGTAATAAGTTTAAGTTGGCAAATGGTCAGACACATCAGGATGTCTCAATATCATTTGTTATGACTAAGGATGCAGGGCATCGTCTATTCTTCGAGAAATGGATGAATTATGCTGCACCAGACCAAGAGAATAGAGCTACATTCTATGATGAGTATGTTACTAACCTATTAATAACAAAATGGGAGTTAGGATCACCTGTTAAGTGGGCTGGTATAACTGATAGTGGTACACCATATACACAGAGACTTAATAGTGTAACAAGTGTTTGGCAATTCTTTGCTGCATGGCCTATAGACATGTCACAGTTATCATTTAATAATGGTCCTACTAACCTAGTAAAGTATAATGTTAAGTTTGCGTTTGAGAGATATAGATATGATACAGTCGGTGCTGATGCACTAGGAAGTAATACACCAGACAGGTTTATTAACTCTGTTACTGGTACCCTAGATAACCTAGGATTAAACTCCACACAGAGAGATGCTGCCCAGTTTGGTGTCTAAATAGAACTATAATAATGCAATCGTTATGCCATTACCTAAGTTAGCCATACCTGAGTATGAAGCGACCTTACCTGTTACAGGTACTAAAATATCATATAGACCATTTCTAGTTAAGGAAGAGAAACTACTCTACCTTGCTATGGAGTCGCAAGACAACAAGCAGATGGTTAAAGCAGTGAAGACTATAATCAAAAACTGTACAAACCTAAAGACTAAAGTTGAGGATCTCGCTACTTTTGAGATCGAATATATCTTCCTTAAGATCAGAGCTGTTGCAGTTGGTGAGACAAGTGAATTTAAAGTCACATGTCCAGATGATGAGAAAACACAAGTTACAGTCAATATACCACTTGCAGACGTAGGAGTTGAAATACCAGAAGGACATGATGCTAAAGTTCAGTTAGATTCTGAGGTTGGTATCAAAATGAAGTATCCATCATTGGATGTATTCATACAACAGAATCTTTCTGAGAATCCTAATATTGATGACATTTTTGAATTAGCTGCTAGTTGTATAGATCAGGTTTTCACCTCAGATGAGGTTTATGATACTTTTAGTAAGAAAGAGGCACTTGAATTCCTTGAAGATTTGAATGCAGAGCAGTTTGCTAAGATTCAAACATTCTTTGAGACTATGCCTAAACTATCTTACACATTAGAGGTATTTAATCCTGAGACTAAGGTTAAGAGTGATTTGGTACTGGAGGGTCTAGCGGCTTTTTTCGAGTAGCGTTAATGCATGACAGTCTTGAAAATTATTACAAGACAAACTTTGCGTTAATGCAGCACCACAAATACTCATTAACTGAATTAGAAAACATGATACCGTGGGAACGTGATGTTTATGTGAACCTTCTTATTGCTCATATACAAGAGGAAGAGAGAAGGCAGAAGGCAGATGAACAAGCAGGTAGAGTATCACTCTAATGATTAAGAGTTACGTTAAAATTAAACCAATAAAAGACGATGGTGCCTTTGGAGCAAACTTCAACGAAGTTCGTAAGGGTATTAATCGTGTAGGTACTGTTACAGAAAATATTGGTAATAATTTAGTACAAACTCATAAATTAATACAGTTTGAAAAGGATTGGTTAAGAGATAAGGTAGAGAGAGAAGAGGGTGCTGATAAGGATGATGAGAGGGAGTCAAAGGGAGCATTTAGAAGGTGGTTTAAAGGATTCAGGGACATGTTCCGTCTCCAGAAGAGAGAGGATAGCACTGAAGATGAGGGATTAGAAAAGGTAGAAGAGCAAGGGGCAAACTTTGGAGAGAAGACAAAGGAAACTGTTAAGAGTGGTCTTGAACTACTAGGTGGTTTCTTAACACCCATCTTTAAATGGATGGTTGGTATGGCAGTCCTTAAGTGGATGTCAGACCCAGAGAATGCTAAGAAAGCAGAGAAGGTATTCAAACTTATAGGTGCAATTGCTAAATTTGCCTGGAAAATAGGTAAGTGGGGTGTTGGTCTTATAATGGGAGGACTCACCAAGGTATTTGGTGTGTTCACAGGTAGTGATAGTCCTATTAAGAAAGGATTCAAATTCCTATTTGGTGCTTTCCAGTTATTTGCAGGTTTTAAGACTCTTCAATACCTCTTAAATCCTCTTAAGATAGTATCTGATGCAAAGAAATTAACTAATCTCTTCAAAGGTAATGCAGAGAAGGAAGTAGAATTTAAGAAACAGGAGCAATGGCGTAAGTTTGGTTACAAGGATAAGGAAACAGGTAAGATTTATACAGAGAAGGAATATAAAGCACAGAAGAAATCAGTTGAGAGACAGCAGAAGAAGTTACAGAAACAAGGTAAACACGATCAGGCAAAGAGAGTTGGTGCTAAGTTTAACAACAGGGTAAAGAATCCTACTAAGTTGCAGCAGGGTAAAAACTTCGGTCAGAAGATGATGAAACCTGGAATGCAGAAGGGTATCGCTGTTGTTGGTGGTATCTCTCGTATTGCATCGGGTATTGCAATGGGTGAGGATAAGACTCAAGCAGTTGGTGCAGGTCTTGGTCAGGCAGCAGGTGGTATGATAGGTGCTGCTGCTGGTACAGCATTACTTGGTCCATTCTTAGGTCCATTTGCACCTATTGTAGGTAATGCTATTGGTGGTTTCCTAGGTGAGTGGATAGGTAAGACATTCTTACCAATGATTAAACCTCTCTTTGAACCTATTCAGAAAGCATTCAAGATGTGGTGGACAATAATTAAGGGTGTTGCTGATGAAACTGGTATAACAGAGTTTCTTGGTACATTCTTCAAGTTTGTAGGACAAATTGGTAAGATGATGTTTGATATCCTAGGATGGATAATGAAACCATTAACGTGGGTCCTAGGTGGTGCGATTAAGATACTTGGAGGTGTTATAAGTTTTGTACTTAAAGCTGCTAAGAATATATTTGCGTTTATGATTAATCCCATAGGATTCGCATGGAAAGTTATAAGAGGTAAGGATCCTGGTAAGGATGTAAAGATGGAGGAGATGTCCAAAGGTGGGATAGTAAAATCATTCTCTGGTGGTGGTAAGTTTGATGCACCGCCTGGTAATGAATGGGGTCCAAATACTAAAGAGATGCTGGCAGAGATACTACCTTCACTACAGTATTTCATGCAGGAGCAGAATGAAGCAGTAGATGCAAATCCTGATGCTTATGGTGGTATAAAATTGAAGATGGATAGGGATGGTACCATGCCTAACTTTGGTCAGTTCATTGCTAGTATGAGTGAGTGGGCTTTTAATGAAGGAGTAAAGCAGATACAAGCTAATGAGGCAATGGATATAGAGGTCAAGACAGCTTTACTTAAGAAGTTAGCTTGGGTTAGAAGAGAGACATTAGAGAATCCTAACTTCTTGCCAGATATGGCATTTAGGATTAATAAAGATATTCCAGGCACAGCAGCAAATAGATTATTCATAAAAGCATCTAAGGATAAGACTAGTCCAGCAGCAATGGCAGGGATACCTGCTGAAGAAAGAGCATTATTAAAGAATAGATTGGGTAAGATGCGTGGTGGTCTAGTACCTCTTCATATGGCTGCTGGTGGTCCAGTATTAACTGAGAAACAAATAACTGCAATGATTGAGAAGAGAGATGCGATGCATGACACGTTTAAGTATAAGAATCAAAGAGATAATGACTCAGAGAGTGTTGGTGCTATTGTTATTACCAAGCAGGTGGTAACACCTGTAATAAATACTAAGAGTAGTGGACAACTAATTCCTGTGGTCGCATCACCATCACCTATGTTTACCTGTTAATAGATGGCAACTAAAGCAGCGAAAGCAGACATAAAGAAACCAGCACTTTATAAGATGATATCTTATAAGGGTACTAGTGGTTCGAAGAGTTACACCCCCTTAACTGCTGCGAAGAGATTGCGTACGCATGAGAAGAGTATGGGTGTAGGGTTTAGCTCTGTAATTGCAGGTCTAAATGCTCTTGGTGCTACTATTAATAGTATTGCTAGTAATACTCAAGGTCTTCTTTCTGGTTGGCAACAGAGTATTGCAACACAGGTAGCAGATGCTAATAGGGTAGAGAAATTAAAGGCAAAGAATAAGAAGTTAAAGGAAAAGAGAGATAATAAGAAAGAAAAGGAAGAGAAGGATAGGAGAGCATTATTAGCAAGAGAGAAGAGCACTAAAGATCCTAAGAAGGCGAAGTTAGTTAAGAATCCTGTTGTAGCAGCAGTAGCTAAACAGGGTGAAGGTTTCCTAAAATGGTTAGGTAAGATAGTAGGTAGTCTAATAAGTATTGCTATATTAGATTGGGTTAGAAAGAATCCAGAGGCAGTAGAGAAACTTGTTAAAGTATTAGGTGCTATAGGTAAGTTTATATTTAAAACTGTGGGATTCCTAGCAGGGATGTCATTAGATGGTTTAGTAGATTTCCTTGAGAACCCTGTAAGTCTTAAAGGATTCTTTGGTATCTTTAAGTTTCTAGCTGGTGCTGTACCATTATTCGCAGGGTTTGCGATATTAAAGAATCCTGTTGGATCTATTAAACTTATTGGTAAGGTAGTTGGTGGAATAATAACTTCTATCAAACGACTGTTTGGACTGAATAGTAAGGCAGATAAATTTAAACAATTTAAACTGAAGAAGTTAGGGAAGGGAGGTAATTTCTTCCAGAGTAAAGCAGGTAAGATGGCAATGGGTCTGGGTGCTGGTGCTACGGCAGCTACAGCAGTCTTGGCATCAGGTGGTACTGGTACTGAGGCAGCAGGTGCAGGTGTTGGAGCAGCAGGTGGTCAGATGCTTGGTGCTAAACTGGGTGCTGCTACTGGTATTCCAGGTATGGGTGCTGTCGGTGGTATGGTCGGTAGCATGGCAGGTGGTGCTGTAGGTAAACAGATTGGTACCATGATAGGTCCTATCGTTGAACCCTTTAAGGAATGGTTTGCTAAGATCAGTGTAATATTTAATAATGTATTAAAGGATATTAAAGAACCATTAGAAGAATTCTTCAAGACATTGGGATCATTCTTGTCTGGTATATTAACGGTAGTAGAACCTCATCTACCATTGATTACTAAGATAATAAGTACTGGTCTTAAAGTTGTATTTGCACCTCTATGGTTAGGTATTAAAGCACTTACTGCGGTACTAAAACTCTTTACTGGTGGTGAAGGTAAGAAAGAAGTATCATTAGAAGAAGTAAAAGATACGAAGAAAGGATCAGTAGAAGGTAGTGCACCACCACCACCTAAAACACAGAAAGATGAAGTTACTACACCGAAGGAGCTAAGTCCTGAGAGAAAGCAGGAAATGTTCATCAAGAGGGCAAAGTTTAAGAGGAAGAGAGCCTCTTCCCCAGAGATGGAAGCAGCATGGGATAAGGAGATTGCAAGTCTTCAGGCAGGTAATAAACCTTCACCTGGTTTTTCAAGAGGTGGTTGGATATCTGGTCCTCAATCAGGTTATCCTGTATCATTGGATGGTGGAAGAAGTACTTCATTCATAGGTCATGGGACTGAGTGGGTTGGTAGATCATCTGGTGGTAAGGCATTTGTCGTACCATTTAATACTCCTGCAACTAAAAGTAATAGAGGTCTTACAGGTCAGAGATTAGGTGAAGCAAGGAGAGGTGGATTTGGATTACCATCGGGTATGGCAAAAGGTGGTAAGGTTGACAAACCACAAGGATGGAAGAGATGGTTAGCTGGTGCTGCTGACCAAGTAACTGGTGGTTTCTTTGACTTTGATAAGCAAGGTCACTCAATATATCAAGCAGCAGGGCAACTTCAGAAGGCAGGTGACATTATTGAAGCTGTTAAGCAGCATATGAGTGAGCAGAAGGCAGAGAGGTTAGCACAACCATCAGTGACATCAATTAATGATTCAAATCCAGCAATAGTTGCTGGAGAAGAGGGTGATGACATGCCTATTATCATTCCTGGTAGGGATGAGATTGATTCTGATAAGTATATTAAACCTAAGTATGGGTTGATTGCTGAGTTCCTAACTGATCCTGTGGAGTTTATGTAGATGGCATTTCAGAAGTTAATAACTGCGTTAGATGGCAGTTGGAGAAGTTTACAATATGGTCAGTATCAGGGCACGTCGGAGATGTATGCTGCTGATAAACCTAGAGAGTATGTTCTTGATAAGTTAGAGATCAAGATGCTTCAGGGTAAGAAGTATGATATAAGAGAGTTGGTAATAGATTTTGCGTACCATGAATCAATAGAATCATCATTCCTTAGATGTGAGATTGCAATATTAGATACAATAGATTTCAATAGACTACTACAGGGTGGTGAGACAGTTACTATTAAAGCTATAACTGCTACTGCATTCTCTAAGGAACCATTAGAAGTTGATCTAATGATCTATAAGATAGGTGCTATCTCTAAGAGTGAAAGAGGTCAGTTATATGTCTTACATTGTGTATCACCTGAGATGTACAATGATGAAGGTAACAAAATCTTCAAAGCATTTGGTCCTGGTGATGGAGCAAAGGATGCTGATTGTATACCTAAACTTATATGTGAGGAGTATCTTAAGAAGGAAGGTAAGAAGAATAAGGTAGCAGCAGATAATTTTGAGAATCATTCTAAGTATACTTTTATAGCATGTAGTTGGAAACCTAGTGATGCTATAGCATTCATATCTGATAAGGTAACTAGACTTACTAAGAGTAAGGGTGAGAATAAGCAAGGTGGATTCCTATTCTGGGAGAATAGAAATGGATTTAATTTTAGATCTATCGATAGTATTGCTCAAGGTCAAGCGACTCAGAATAACATATATGAATACACCTATGCTATTAAATCTCTATCGGGTGTAGATGCTAGGTATACTATTGAGACTATTACATACCCTGATAAAGCAAACCATCTCACTAATATGAGGATGGGTACCTATAAGACTGCTGCTATAGGTGTGCAGATATCCGCAGCAGCAGATAGTTATGCACCTGACTCTGGTAATAAAGATAGTGCAGGAGAAGATGATGACAGTGAGAGTCAAGTAGATGATGTATCTGCATCAGGAGGTACAGGATTATCATCAGCACCAGGTGGCACAATTGCACCACCTAGGATATTAACTTTTAATGATGTATTTGGTAAGGCAGATACTGTAGAGAAGGCAAGACCGTATGAGATACCAGAATTCTTTGATCTTAAGAAGGCACAACCTACTCGTATGAAGATCAGGGCATTACCTGGAATGAAGAATCAAACTTCTACTGGTAATGTTAATAACGGTACAAATCCGAATATCGACACAATGGCAGTTGCACAATATGCAGCAGCGAGGTATAATTTATTCAAGTCTGTTAAATTAGATATAACTGTTCCTGGTAATTCTGCTCTTACAGCAGGAAGTCTAATCAAAGTGGTTATACCCTCCTCCAGAAACAAAGGTGAAACTGTAATGTCTGATACAAGATTCAGTGGTCTGTACGTAATTGCAGGTCTGACTCATGTATACAGAAGGGAAGGATTCACTACGAAGTTGTATCTTATCAGGGATTCACAACCTAGACAGTCTGAAAAAGTGAATTAACTTAGATAAATACCTATACACTCTACAGAGATAAAAATGACAACTATAGAGCAACACATACAGCATGATAAAGAGTTGGTAGATGATCCAACAGTATCACCAGCTGCACGTCGTCACTTTAAAGAAGAATTACACGACCTTATTGACTATGCTGACCACCATAAGGCAGAGATAGAAGCAGGTGATCACCATGATCCAAATTGCTTAGAGCTATTCTGTGATCAGAACCCTGATGAGCCTGAGTGCTTAGTCTACGACGATTAAATGAGATTTGATGATGTAGTAGGTCACTATAGGAATAGAGATCAAGCATTTGCTAATCCTTCCTCGTGGCCTCAGATCGATATAAGACTAGAGAAATGCGATCAGCATAGTACGTTGACCGCTAAGTCTTGGTATAAGTATAAGGGAGAGAACGATCCATATAACTATATTCAGTACGATTGGGATCAGTTAGATGAAAACATCGTCTATACGAACACTCGTAATCTTATCACTAATACTGACTCCTGTCCTTTCATTTGGCACTGGGATGGAGTTTGGTGGAATGGTAATACTGATGGAGAGTGCATCCAAGGTAATACGAGGATGGTCTCCAAGATAAGATTCAATGGTAGTGAGTATCGTGCTATTGACACTGGGTATGATTTAGAGACAGGAAAATTCCGATGGGGCAAAGAAGAATCCGAAGGAGAATTTCTCTTTAAAAGACTTGATAAATAAAAGAAAAGTAATACAATGGCAACACGTACTGATTATCTTGGAAGGGATGGGTATACCTGGTGGGTAGGAGAGATCGAAGATGTTCGTGACCCCTCCCAGATTGGTCGTGTTAAGGTACGTATACTAGGTTGGTATACAGGTAACAATGATGGTCAGGCATATTTAAAAGAAGTCCCTATGGAGATACTACCGTGGGCAACGGTACTTCTTCCATGTGACCAACCACAAACTAAGTCAAGTGGTACTACAACAGAATTACAACCAGGCGCATGGGTATTAGGTTTCTTCCTTGATGGTGAAGAAGCACAACTACCATGCGTCTTAGGTGCGTTCAGAGGATTCAGTCAGCAGAAGGCAGACGCTAAGACAACTATTGCTGACCCTAAGGTTGCTAAAGAATTAGAGACTAATACAGCACATAAGAAGGATCTTGGTGGTAATTATGCTGAGTCTGGAAACCCATTCCCTAAGATACAATCTCAAACTCCAGCAACACCTGAAGGTGCAGTTGAGGAGGCAAGAGGAGGTGGTATCAATACAGCAGAGCAGACTGTACCAGGTAATACAGTAACCAACCCTAGTAAACCACCTGTTAATATGCAATCTATTGCAGATGGTGTTGCTGGTCCTGCTGGTAGTGGATTTGCCACAGACATGAATAGAATGCTCACTGAGTTAGGTGAGATGGCATCTGCTATGTCCTCTGGACCTGGTGGTTTTGTTTCTGTTATCACTGGTAATAAGATGGCAGGAGACAAGGTGAGGGAGCACCTTGGTAAAACAATGAACTTCCTTGCTGGTGGTATATCTGGTATTCTTGCACCTCTGAAGGAGATGTTAGCGAAATTAATCGCTGAGGTTGTAGGAATGTTGGTTAAGATTGTTGCTAAGTTTGTACCAATAGCAGTCGTCAACATGTTGATGACATTCCTAGATCAGATCTTTGCACTCTTCTGTGCTAAGAAACCAATGTGGTTAGGACTGGTGAAGGGAGCACTGAGTGATACGGCAAACTTTGCTAACCAAATGGCAAGTATGGCAGTCAATAAAATAGCCAGTAGTAAGATCGCTGGTAAGATTGACTCTGCTGTTAAAGGTCTAAGCAATCGTATCCTTGAGGGTATCACCTCTGCAATGAATCGTGTAAGAGACGTAGCAGGTGATGTTATAAGTGCTGTTAATACTGCCAAAGGTATGATAGCAGGAGCAGCGAAGTTAGGAGAGACGGTACAATCTATATTTGAGTTTGATTTTACCTCATTAGATTGGGGTAGTTTAATCCAGATCCTTCTTGCTATTCTAGGAGCATTATTTAAGAAGAGTTGTAACAGGAAGATAAAACGTCCCAAATCCAAGGGATGGTTCCCACTGATAGGATCCACGGAATGCGATAACATAGAGGATGCTATTAAAGGCACACCATATGAGAATGTTGATGACCTTTATAATGAGGGCACATCTACATTAAACATGGCAACTGAACAGATAACACAGACAGACGGTAAGATGTCTGGTAGTTATATTGATCAGTACTTCCAAGGTTGTAACCCATACTTGATGCAGGTTAGCACTCATTTGAATGGTACAAGAATCATTAATGATGCTACCAAGGGTAAAGAGAAGAGGATGATCACTGGTCCTGGTGGTGTTAGTACTTTTGAAGATGCCTTTGGTGACATACATTATAATGTGCCTAACAATGAAACTAAGATCATTGCTAAGGATAAGTGTGAGACTGTTAAAGGTAACTACTGTCTAACAGTAGAGGGTGACTTCTACGTTAAGGTCATGGGTAACATGCACCAAGAGGTTGCTGGATCATGGAGTGGTCATTACTCACAAGGACCACAAGCAGAGTCATCAGGAGACTCTAGGGAACCTGATACTACTGGAACTGGTGGTGCTACAGCATCTGTTGATACTAACGTTACTCAGAATAGAGTATCTGCTGATGTCGTATCTCAGTCTAATACTATAGCTGAAGAGCAAGCTACGACTGCTTTATATCGTGATGTTGATCAAAGAAATAAAAGATTAGAACAGAATAATCATGGTGGTTTCTATCCTGTAGATAAGATTCCTTTCGCACCTGGATCAGACCATTGGGGTCGTACAGCATATGGACCTCAGTTAGCAGGTGCATTGAATGATACTACAGAGCAGAAGTCTTCTGAAAGATTTGAAGGTGATAGAGATATATCAGTAGGTGGTGAATACAAACACCAAGCAGCTAAGACAAGTCTCGCTGCTATTGAGTCGTTGATGCTTAACTCTCAGAATGTTAAGTTTGAGGGTAACACTGTTGAAACTATCGCTGATGGTGAGATTATACAACAGGCTAACTGGATAACATCATTCCTAAACTCAGGTAGATTTGAGTTTATTGCACTATTCAATATGACTGCTACATCCTTAACAGGTCAGTTTAGTATAGTTAAGGGTTGTATCATTGATATCACTACAGACCTACCATTCCCTGCTGTAGCACCACCTACACAGATTAGAATCTCAGTAGGTCAGACTAAACCTAGTAGTATGGCAGACATCCTTGCTGGATCTCAAAACTCATTCCATGCTACGTTTATCTCAGCACCTACTGGAGTCATCGCTGAGTTTGTACCACAAGGTGCTATTATTAACCAATGTAACACTGGTATGGGAGCATATGTGGTCAACGCTGGTTACATGGCAGTGGGTTGTAGTGCTGGTCCTTGTCAAATATTTGGACTTCCTGTCCTACTGAATTGACAAATGTCATTTCGGCCTATATAATATGTGAGTGTTAGAAGCATGTCCTAAACCACGTGCGTCGCTAATACTTAACTTCTATAAACAAACAACTTTAAGAGGAAATTATGTCTTTACTAGACCTAGAATTTGTTAATGAACCCGATATTCAACCAGAATATAAGAGGAAACTCATTAACCTTGTCGAAGAGGCAAGAAAAGTATTTACAGACGATATAATAAGAAAGTATAGGGAGCTAGGAGTAGCACCCGATGAATTGACAGGGAAACCAGAGAGACCAGCAAAGGTTCCTTTCTGGGATAAAGTATTCGATTCGTTTGAACCAGATGCAGGTACACTTTGCTTAATACCTGTATTACCTTGCAGAGGTGATGCTTCATACAATAGATCCCTAGAGATTCACTATAAAAATATACAAGACAACCTCGATTACCAGAAAGGATTTTCATATTCTGCTGCTAATGTAATCGAGGTTGTTTATGTACGTAGCACAGGTGAGTTCATAGTTACAAAGGGACAGCATCGTGTTGTAGCAGCATGGTTAGCACTAGGTGATACTGCAACTATTGTTGCTAATGTCAAGATAGTTGATGATGAATACTCTGAAGAGGATCAGATCAAAGCAGAAGCATCTCGTCACCATGTAGATGCTCAGAAGGTATCAAGACAAAAGGCACATCAATCTGGTCTTAGTGGATACGTTGCTGGTGATAAGGAGGAGGTAAAGTATACCGAATGGATCCTATCACGTGGTGTTGGGGTTAAGGGTAAGATGCACTTATTCCCTAATCTTCAATTCAAGAGAGTATGTGATACTCCTTGGGCAGTTAAATCTGCAATATCCATCAATGAAACTAATTGCTCTGCTGCATTGAGACTTCTTGATCAATACCTCCCATTACAGGATAAGATCATTAATGGTAAATCCATTAAAGCAGTCACAACATACCTAACAATTCTCGGTCTCAAACTTGAGAAGACGGCCAGGATTAATCATACCTCAGTAGAGTTATTGGTTGATGAGATATTCTCGTACGTCTTCAAAGAAAGGAAGATCAAAACTGCTGCATGGTTGAAAGGATCTAATGCACTTAGAGGAGAGAATATCACCATTCCTCTAGCACGTCTGATTAGATTCACCAACTCATACTGCTTAGAGAGGGATCTCAAACTACCTGATGGTAGGAAAAACGAGGACAGTGCATGGTGCTCGGTTAATGAGGGTTTCTGGGTTGATTTCCTTAACAAGACCACACCCAAGGAACTACAAGGTAGTGTCAATGCTATCTTGACTGAGTGCTAGGGGCTTGACAAGGGTCACCCCTTCCTATATACTGTATTCAAGTAAACCCATCGCATAATGGCAGAGATCACAGGTGATACAGGCACATTTCTAGAGCATATCTGGATTAATGTGGCAAAGAGAGAAGTGAAGATCATGGACAATGAGGGATATGATGAGATAGTGACGTGGGAGTTCAGTGAGGATGGAGTCGATGGGTTTACTGAAACATTACAGCATTTCAAACGACTAGTCCCAGAGGACATGATTACATACCTATGAATATCATAGACTTAACACAGGCAGAGTTACAAGAGAACCTGCCTTTTTCTTTGAACCTGGTAGAGAAAGGACATACCCTTAAGGTCACTACTGACAAAGGTATTGTCTGTATCATCTCACCAGTAGCATCTGTTGCTCAGGATCCACAGGAACCAGAGCTAAATATTCCTACACCCGACGAGTTTGTCCCAGATCCAGTTGGTACAAGGGCATTTGTGGATGGAGCTATGAGGGAAATGACACAAGGTTTCTGACATGAAAGGACGTATCACTCGCAATTACTGTTATTTGAATGACAAAATTGTGGACATGTGGTATATTCAAGGTATCCCTTTCACATTTGAGGAATTACCTCAAGCAATGGCAGAACTGGGTGAAATCCAGGAGGAGGCAGAGGATGTCACCAGTTACTCGATGGATGAAATGTATCGTTGGTCTGAGTATCTAATAGCAGAGGAGTGTCATCCTTTACTATTTCCTATTGACGAATTTATTGAAAACTATGAGGAAGTTCCTGAATGAAAATCTTTTTAGATACTGCTGATGTCCCAACCATTCTCAAACATTGGGAGACTGGTTTGATTGATGGTGTCACTACTAATCCATCTCTTGTTAAGAAGAGTGGTAGAGACCCTGAGGATGTCTATCGTGAATTAGCAATGGCAGGTATACCTGACATTAGTATGGAAGTCGTCGAGGATATGATATTTGAGGGTAGAAGACTCTCAGGTGAGTTTGGCGATGTTTGTACAATTAAGGTGCCATGCACACCAGAAGGACTCAAAGCATGTAAAGAATTATCTAATGATGGAGTCAGAGTAAATGTTACGCTTATCTTTAATGCTGCTCAAGCTATCTTATCTGCAAAGGCAGGTGCTGCGTACGTCAGTCCTTTTATTGGCAGGTTGGACGACAATAGCGTTGCTGGGCTGGAGGTTATCAGATCAATAAGCGAAGTCTTTAGAGTACAGAATGTAAAGACAGAGATACTTGCTGCATCTATTCGTGATGTGTACAAGGTATCAAGATCATTCTGGAATGGTGCTAGTATAGTTACCATGCCACCTAAGATCTTTGAAGGAATGTATAATCACATTCTCACTGATAAAGGATTAGAGATATTTGATAAAGATTATCAAGAGACTAAGAAGTCAGTATTTAACCCACCACCATCAGTTAGGCATGGTAAAGATCTGGATGCACTAGCATGAAGAAATGGTTAGACCTAGATCATGCTACACCGTGGCATAAGAATCCACAAGATAAGGATTATATACCATCAGGTCCAGAATACTACAAGAAGGGAAGTTTCCATAATAAACTGGGAATGACTATAATGTGGGTTTTCTATGGTATTGTTATTGTGCAGGTCATTCATGCAATGACAGTGTTACCATTCTTCCCTATTCCTTTTACAATATTATCTGGGTTGGGAGTTATTGTTTATGTCGCATGGAGGGCAACATGATATTAAAACAAGAAGTCATTGACAAGATTCAAATGGCAATGCTACACACCAAGAAGAATGGTGATATGAACTGGTTAGATGGTGATGAGATAGATGTATGTCTTGCTGGTACATTTGCTGGTGATAAGTTTATTACTATCA
>MDTG01057899.1_pt1 | contig 17535 bp, 16 predicted proteins | sample 811421 | NCBI WGS metagenome assembly MDTG01 (sample SAMN05326645, study PRJNA326480) | marine metagenome | isolation source: seawater | place: Pacific Ocean: South East | collected 2011
AGGCTCATTAGGCTTCCATGAAGTTACAGATGGTAATGCCTGCATGGCTAAGTTGCTCACGTATTTCCTTAGCCATGGCTACGGCGCTATTGCTGTCACCGTGCACGCAAATTGAATGAGCATCAAGCGGGATGGGGTCACCATTGATCACTGGCATCAGCCCAGTATCTAACATTTGCAACAAACGATCTGCAGCCTCTTTTGGATCGTGGATCATTGCGCCGGCTTGACCACGGGGAACAAGCTGACCGTTTGAAAGGTAACCGCGATCTGCAAAAATTTCTGAATACACGCGGTGTCCTTTTTCCTTTGCAACCCGCTCTACTTCTGTGCCCGAAATCGCTAAAATTGTTAAGTCTGGGTCTAAATCATGGATCGCCTGAACCATTGCGTCGGCCACGCCTGCATCTTGCGCGGCCAGATTGGCTAGCGCCCCATGGGCTTTTACATAAGAAACTTGGGTTCCAGTCAGTTTTGCCATAGCCTGAATCGATCCAATCTGTGCAACCACCAAACGCCCAACCTCTGCAGGGGCCATGGGTATCACTCGCCGCCCAAAGCCTTCGCGGTCATTGTAGCCAGGATGTGCCCCAATACTTACGCAGTTTTCTTTGGCCAGTGTGAGTGTTTTAAACATAGTTTCTGGATCGCTTGCATGACCCCCGCAGGCGATATTCGCACTAGTTACGATAGATAGCATGGTTTCGTCGTCACCCATGCTCCATGTTCCAAATCCTTCACCAAGGTCAGAGTTGAGATCAATTCGTTTGATAGACTGTGTCATTCGACCACCTCCGGTGCAACGCATTATCCCTTTGTGAAAGATGCGGCCGGTCTTGCCAAGCCCGAAACCAAAATGTTTGGTGGTGGTTGTTGAAAATTTCTTAATCTGGCTAGATATAGGCAGCCAAATGCGAGGATGTAAAAATGCCAACTGATTATGAGGAATTGCGCGATGCGATTGCAAGGCTTTGCGGGCAATATCAAGGGGCGTATTGGAGGGCATTGGATCGTGATATGGCCTATCCAACGGAATTTGTGGAAGCATTGACTGAAGCGGGCTGGCTGTCGATTCTCATTCCAGAAAACTACGGCGGTGCAGGATTACCCTTGTCTGCAGCAGCAGTGGTTTTGGAGGAAATACAAGCGAAAGGTTGCAATGGAGGGGCTTGTCATGCGCAAATGTACACGATGGGTACGTTGCTGCGACATGGGTCTGATGCGCAAAAAGCGGAATATTTACCCAAGATCGCATCAGGCGATGTTCGTCTTCAGGCCTTTGGCGTGACAGAACCGACGTCAGGTACTGACACGGGGGCTTTGAAAACTACAGCGGTGCGTGACGGCGATGACTTCGTAATAAATGGGCAAAAAATCTGGACTAGTCGTGCAGAGCATTCAGATTTGATGCTGCTATTGGCACGTACAACTCCTTTGAGTGAGGAGATGAAAAAGACGAAGGGCTTGTCGGTGATCCTTGTGGATATGCGTGAAGCCAGAGACAATGGTCTGACTATTCGACCGATCCGTACGATGATGAACCACGCCACTACTGAGGTGTTTTTTGATAATCTGCGTGTACCCGTGAAAAACCTTATTGGGGAAGAGGGCCAAGGCTTCAAATATATCTTAACGGGAATGAACGCTGAACGGATCCTGATTGCAGCGGAGTGTGTTGGTGACGCCAAATGGTTCATTGAAAAAGCCACTATTTATGCCAAAGAGCGTGAAGTTTTTGGCCGCCCCATTGGGCAGAACCAAGGCATTCAATTTCCCATCGCCAAAGCTTATGTGAATATGTGCGCAGCCGAGCTGATGGTGAAAGAAGCTTTGCGGGTGTACGAGGCAGGGGAAAACCCCGGTGCCGAAGCGAATATGGCCAAAATGCTGGCAGCTGATGCATCGTTTGATGCTGCAAATATATGCATTCAAACCCATGGCGGATTCGGCTTTGCTGAGGAGTTTGATATCGAGCGCAAATTCCGAGAAACGCGACTTTATCAAACTGCGCCGATTTCGACTAACCTCATTTTATCATATCTTTCAGAGCATGTGTTGGGATTGCCAAGGTCATTTTAGGGCACTTTTCTATTCCCACCTAAAAAAGTCGGAATTAATTAACTGATTAATTCACTCAGGTATTGTGAAACTGAAATTACTTTGTTATCCGAGTGGTATCGGGAACAAAGGAGACACCCAATGTATCGTTCATTAATTGCTGCGACCTGTGCAGCAACCGTTTTAAGCACTACTGTGCAAGCTGATGAAATCACTGTATATTCATACCGCCAACCAGAGCTGATCAAGCCATTGTTTGACGCTTTTACTGCGGAAACAAACATCAACGTTAACGTATCATTTCTGAAAAAAGGCATGATCGAAAAGCTTCAAGCTGAAGGTGATCGTAGCCCTGCTGATCTGATTATGACTGTGGATATCTCCCGTCTGAACGGTGTTGTTGAGGCGGGTGTGACCCAGCCAGTGACATCTGGCGTGATCAACGCAAATATCCCTGCTGAATTCCGCGACCCTGATGGTCAGTGGTTTGGTCTGACATCCCGCGCACGTATCGTTTACGCGTCCAAAGACCGTGTGGGTGATGGAGAGGTAACAACATATGAAGACCTTGCGTCTGGTAATTGGAAGGGTCGTATTTGTATCCGTTCCGGTACCAATGCATATAACCTAGCGCTGACCTCAGCAGTAATCGCCCACCATGGGGAAGAAATAGCCAAAGAATGGCTCGAAGGTGTAAAAGCAAACCTCGCACGTAAGCCATCGGGTAACGACCGTGCACAAGTTAAAGCGATCCACGCTGGTGAGTGTGACATTTCTATAGGCAACACATACTATATGAAGAAAATGCTCGAAAATGACGAGCAGGTTGCTTGGGCGGACAGCGTTCGCATTGTGTTCCCAACATTCTCGAACGGTGGCACACATGTGAACCTGTCTGGTATGGCTTTGACCAAAGCGGCTCCGAATAAGGAAAATGCGATCAAGCTCATGGAGTGGCTGACAGGCGACCAAGCCCAAGCCATCTACGCAGAGCAAAATGGCGAATACCCTCTCAAAGCGGGGGCCAAAACATCTGACCTGGTGAAAAGTTGGGGCGAGTTTAGCGCTGACGACAAAGCACTGATCGAAATTGCGAAGCTGCGCCCAGCATCTTTGAAGCTGGTAGAACTAGTAAACTTTGACGAGTAATCGTCAACCATTCTGATAAGGCCCCGCGCAAGAACCTGCGTGGGGCCTTGTGCGTTTTGCTTGACAGAATCGTGCCCATGTTTAACTTTCTTTACTGACTAGTAAAGAAAGTTAAACATGCTCCAAGAACGGATTGAAGGCAAATGGTTGGCGTCTTTTCGACGCGTATTTGCGCTCAATGGCATCGGGCAGGGCACAACTGTTGCGCTTATCTCTGAAACACAATCGCGGCCTGTTCTGCTACATCTTGCGGAATTGGCGCTGTATGATTTGGGTGCCGATTTCTGCATGCTAAGACTGCCAACCCCTCCACAAACTGCGCCTGTTCCCGTCAAAGGCACCGGCACATCTTTGGCAATTCAGCACAATCGTGCGGCAATTGAAGCAATGAAAGCCTGCAAAGTGGTCGTTGATTGTACTGTGGAAGGCATGATTCATTCTCCTGAATGGCCAGAGATCGAGGCGGCTGGTGCACGTATTCTTGTCGTTACGAATGAACACCCCGAAATACTTGAGCGCACAGAACCTTTTGCTGAGTTGGGACCAAAGGTTGATTTGGGTGTGCAAATGTTAAAAGACGCTAACGAAATGCATGTGACTTCGGTCGCTGGCACGGACTTGCGCATCAACCTGACCGATGCGCCGTGTGGTGGCACGGCTGGTTTTGGTAATAAACCCGGTGACGTGGCCCATTGGCCGGGTGGACTGTGCCTAGCGTTTCCAGGGAAAAACTGTGTGAATGGACGTATTGTTATGGATGTGGGAGATATGAACCTAACGTTTAAAACCTACCTCAACAGTTGCATTGACTTAACCATAAAAAATGATTTTGTGACCGAGATTAAAGGTGATGGCATCGATGCCAAACATTTCCACGATTATATGGCGGCGTGGGATGACCCAAAAGCCTATGGCATAAGCCACGTTGGGTGGGGCATGAACCCACGGGCCAAATGGGTTAGTGGCGCGCTATATGACAAACGCGACATGCAAGGAGTAGAATTTCGAGCTTGGGCCGGAAATTTCCTTTGGTCGACCGGTGCCAATCAATATGCTGACCGTTTTACCGAAGGCCATTTTGATTTGCCTATGCGTAATTGCAGTATCGCGCTGGATGGAAAAATAGTCGTTAAAGATGGCATTTTACAAGGAGATCTTGTTCTATGAGCGTCCCTGCCGATTACTATGATCTAAACCGTGTCAGACCAGAAGTGTTGGAAGTGTTGAATACGGTCAACGCGCTTGGGCCTAATTTTGCTGAACGCTCCTTTGCCATCGATACGGCCGCGAGCTTTCCTGTTGAAAATTATAAAGATCTCGCGGTTGCAGGTTTGATGACCCTTACAGTACCCAAAGAGTTTGGTGGTAACGGCTTTTCGCTAGGCGAATATGCTATGGTTGGCGCTGAGATTGGTAAATATTGTGGGGCCACTGCACTGACTTTTAACATGCATAACTCATCTATGATGTGGTCGCGGTTTATGTATGAATTGCCTCATCTCACAGATGAAGATCGTGCTGCCTTCGATCCATTGCGTGAACGTCAGTTTCGTCGCGCCGTCAAGGAACAGGGGATTTACTCACAACCCATATCTGAGGCAGGGCAAAACTGGACCTCCAAGCCTGCGCAAACTGAATGCCGAAAGTTAGATGGTGGTTGGAAAATCAATGGCTTCAAGAAGTTTGCCTCTTTAGCGGGTTATTGCGATTACTATTCTATTGTTTGTACTGAACGGTTTGATGGAATAGAGCCACGCCATGAAGACACAGCTATTTTTGTAGTGCACAAAGATACTCCTGGACTTGAAGTTAAGGGTGATTGGGATCCATTGGGAATGAGAGGGACGAATTCTCGTGATCTAATTCTAAAAGACGTTTTTGTAACCGAGGACGATCTGATGATGCCTCCAGGAATTTTTATAAAAACCTTGCCACACTACCCCCATATGATGGCGACGTTGTCGCCTACCTATATGGGGGTCGCACAGGCTGCTTATGATTTCACCGTAGCCTATTTGCGGGGCGAAGTCCCGAACCAAGCGCCTGCAGATCGACGCATATTCACGACAAAACGTCTGGCGGTGGGGCAGATGTATGCAAAACTCGCGTCCGCACGAGCGCTCTGGTGGCAAGCATTCAGTGAAGCTCAAGGGTTCCCATCACAAGCGCAGGTCTTGCGTATGTATGCAGCGCAGTACACCGTGATGGAAGCGGCGCAGGAAATTGCGGCGCTAGCTATTCGCACATGTGGCGGGCAGGCAATGTTAAAATCCTTGCCGTTGGAGCGGATCTATCGTGACAGCCGATGTGGAGCGCTGATGCTGCCCTATACCTCAGAAATCATGGAGGATTATATGTCTGTGCTGACCCTTTATGATTTAGACGAGCTAGACGATGCACCTGGAGATGAGTTAGGAGCAAGGTCGTCATTATGGCGCGGGCCAGAACACCCCCCTATTGCTGCGGAGTAATTTGTTTGGCCCAGAAAAGCGTTCGTGTCACTAAAAAAATTTCAGCAGCACCGAAAGACGTATGGAACACTGTGCGGGATTTTGCTGCACCTTGGCATCCAGCCATAACGTCCATGTGGGCAGATTACTCAGGCGGCCATCACATGCGTGTTTTCAACGTTCAAGGTGATCCATCGGAATACCGCGAGCGACTGACATGGTACAGCAACAGTGAACGTTCTATGTGCTACAGTCATATATCTGGGATTGCGGGAGCATTGGCCTATGACGCCTCGTTGGTGGTAGAGGAAATGCAAGAGGGCTGTCGCGTGGTCATGGCGGCAGATCTGCATGCGGACGAACCTCGTGCGTGTGAGATTGCGCGGGGCACGCAGGCAATCTTTGAAAGTGGGTTAGAGGTTTTGGCTGGATTAGATCATCATACGCCCATAGGACGTGTGCCCTTGCAAGCTAATCCACAAGTAACGACACAGATCGTTGGTGGTACATCGCTTAGTGTTGCTAAACATCCAACGTCGAGCACAGTTGTTCTATTTGTGCATGGGATTGGAGGGCGGCGTCAAAATTGGGCAGACCAGATTGCTGCGGTTGCTCCCTTTGCAACAGTAGCTGCAATGGACTTACGCGGTTATGGAAGCAGCAAGCTGGGTTCTGAACAATCTACGGTGGAAACGTATTGTGATGATATTTCAAATGTAGTGGAGGCTTTGCAGGCTGAGCAATTAGTCCTATGCGGCTTGTCTTTCGGTGCGTGGATCGTGACATCCTATGCTGTGAAAAACCCTAAACGCGTGTCTGCTTTAATCCTTGCTGGCGGTTGTACTGGAATGTCGGAGGCCCTGCCCAGCGAACGGGAAGCGTTTCGTAAACTTCGTGAGATGCCACTCAGTCAAGGACAGACACCTGCTGACTTCGCGCCTGGTGTCATCTCTAGCATTGCGGGGCCTTGCTGTTCGGATGCGGTGCGTTCGGAATTATTTGTCAGCATGAGTGCGATTTCTGTGGCGACTTATACTGACGCGTTACGCTGTTTTACAACTCCAACCGAGGTGTTTGATTTTTCTCGGCTGAATATGCCTGTTTTGATGATAACAGGAGAGTTTGATCGCTTAGCACCCGCTGCTGAAATTCGATCTGTCGCTAATAGGATCCTAAATGCATCATCCAAGCCTGATGTTCGGTTTGAATGCCTATCAAACGCAGGACATGTGTGTAACCTAGAAGCTTCAGCGGCATTTAATGAACCGATGCTAGAGTTAATTCGCAGAGTTGCATCGTGATGGCCCAGTCGCGGCGTGAAAAGAACCGTTTGGAAAAACGGCAAAGAGCACTCGATGCTGCACTAACTGTGTTTTCTAAAAATGGCTACGCTGCAGCCACAATGGATGCAATTGCTATGGAGGCTGGACTAACTAAACCTACTCTTTATCAATACTTTAACGGTAAACAAGCGCTGTTTCAGGCAATGATGCTAGCACCTCGTAATAATATGCTAATGATCTTTGATGCGCCTTCAGATACCTGTCATGTGACACAGCTTTGGCGTTTTTCATGGGCCTATGCGGACGTTGTGATGCGGCCAGAGTTTTTGTCGCTTGCACGACTGGTGATTGGGGACGCAACGCGCTTACCCGATTTGGGGCAGGCATACCAAGACAGTGGCCCTAATCGTGTTCTTGAAGGTCTCACGCGCTTTATGGCTCAGCTTGCAGAGCGCAGACTCTTGAACATCGAGGACCCGGAACTGGCAGCAGAGGATTTCTGGGGTTTAATTTTATCCAGCCCAAGAAACAGAGCTTTGCATGTTCCGAATAACATTCCAAATATTAAGATGTTGCAGCGCTATGTGCATAATGGCCAAAAAGTATTTTTACGTGCTTATTCTGTTGCGCCAGAACAGGATTTAGCAATTTTGGATCGTTTGATTTCTGAAGGTTAATTAGTCAAGGAATTGTCGAAAAATATGTATGTTTTGGTTTTGGCAACGAAATTCCACTATTGGAACGCTATCGATATTATCTGTTTACGATATTGCCGACATTTTCTAAAAAGGGAGCACAAATTCTATTAGGCAGCTAGCATTTATTGCTTGTTCAGGACTTGTTAATGTAGCAAGTGGCAATTGGATTGATACGTTGGTATAATGTGATTTTGATCAATATTTAGGCTGTGAGCTTGTATTCAGTAGAGCTGTGTCGAGCACGTCAAGACCAAGTGAGTCTGCTATATTAAATCCACCCATGCCACCATCGATCGCGATATCAGTTCCTTTAATCCAGTGACTTTCTGGCATCAGCAAGAAAGTTGCAATTTCAGCTACTTCTTCTGGCCTTCCAGGTCGACCAGCTCGCTTCACATTTTTGGCCACAACATCTCCAAAAGCGCGTTTGAAGTCATCCAAAATGTTTGTTGAAACGCCGCCCGGGCTTAAGGAATTAACCCTCAAACCTGAGTTGATCATCCGTTCAGTCGTTGCAAGAGTCCATAAAATGATGGCTTCTTTAGACAGATTGTAGGCCCTTGTGGCGTTTATGCCTTCTTTAGTAATAAAATCTTCCAACTCAGCCTCTGTATGAAGTGTCGCTAGTTGCTTTATTTGACTCAAGTTTTCCTGCCAGCGGTGCCCAGCGCGCGAGGCCATATTCACCAAGGACGCTCCTGGTGCCATCTTAGAGGCTACAGCATTGGTAAAAGCACGTGTTCCTACAAAGTTTACTTTTAAAATCGCAACTTCTAGTCCGTCGCGAGGTGGCAGGCCTGCATTATTACACAATCCGTCAAGATCAGATGGACATTGCTCCGCGGCGGCAGTTATGGATAGGGGATCGTTTAAGTCCAGATGAATGAACTCATGCACATTCTGTGTCGCTCGCTTGATATCAAATCCGATAACCGTGTGGCCACGCTCCGATAATATTCGAGCGAGCTGTGCTCCAATACCAGATGCAACGCCTGTGACCGCAATTGTCCTTCTCATTTTTTTTACTCCTATTTTGTTTTTCAGCATTTAAAAACTAGGATTATTTTCTCTCAGAAACCAATACGCGCCTCATTTTTTACTTTATTTAATTTGTTAGAGCGCAACCAACAGTGATTTGCGAAAAAGACTTAGTTATCGGCTTTTTTTGGCTTGACGGAGACGTCGATTGGACTTTCCATAATGCTGGTATTGATAAGAAGAGCAAACATTAAACTGCCTTGATATCTTTTGCTACAGTATCGTCGAGATTATCAGAACGAGTTATGTTGGACTTTGTGTCACTGGGCATCCAAAGACCTCAGAACTGCTTTCCAAATGGTTTGGCTAGTCCTTAATGCCATGTGCTGAAATATAAAAATGTCATCCATTTTGTTCATCGTTTTTCAAGCTTATCTTTTACAAGTCATGACTACTGGTAAATAACTGATACTCACTGACGTGCAAAGCAATGTTAAAATTATCTTGATGCGGGTACTACAATCGCCAAAGTCTGAAAGGGTTTCCTTTGTGAAGTGACGAGGGATTGCCGCACGGGGACTCAATCAAATCTCAAAGCAATTTTGGGTCAAAAATACATACGCAAATTCGTTCAAAGAACTGGTAGGCATTAAAAATTGCTTTTTGTGGGAGTTGGTTATGGTTTATATACTCTTGCAAACACTTAAAAATGCGCCACTTCCACTAATGTCCACAGCGGAGGTAGCGTTACATGAGACATTGTATCAAGTTCGATATTTTAAAAAGAAATTATAAGAGTTTGGTCTAAGGAATTGATGAAATGAAGACCCAAGTGATCATTATTGGTGGTGGGCCATCAGGTTTGCTGTTAGCGCAATTGCTGCATGTGCGGGGTATTTCGTCAGTCGTGCTCGAACGCAAAACCAAACAGTATGTCCTAGGCCGTATTCGTGCCGGCGTTTTAGAGCAAGGTCTCGTATCCTTGATGGAAGAGGCGGGCTGTGCTGATCGTATGCACGCTGAAGGCTTTACCCACGATGGCACCTTGGTTTCATATGGTGATGAAATGTTTCGCGTCGATTTCGCAAAACACGCAGGTAAGCCCGTATTAGTCTATGGTCAGACGGAAGTGACCCGTGACCTCTACGAAGCGCGCGAAGCTTCTGGTGGACACATCGAATTCAATATCGAAGATCTTGCTATTTACGATTTAAAGACAAATGCTCCTTATGTGGAATATACTATTAGCGGGAAAACGCGGAGAATTACCGGCGATTTCATAGCTGGTTGTGATGGGTTCCACGGGGTCAGCCGTCAGACAATCCCTTTAGACGCACGCCGTGAATACGAAAAAATTTACCCGTTTGGTTGGCTCGGTATATTAAGCGAGACACCCCCTGTGAACCATGAACTTATCTATGCTAATTCAGAGAGGGGCTTTGCGCTCTGTTCGATGCGCAATGCGCAGCTTAGCCGTTATTACATACAGTGCTCGCTGAGCGATAGCCCAGAGGACTGGACCGACGAGGCCTTTTGGCAGGAATTAAAACGCCGCATTCCAAAAGACCAAGCTGACAAATTAGTCACCGGGCCATCAATCGAGAAATCTATCGCACCACTTCGATCATTTGTAACAGAACCCATGCAATGGGGACGCCTTTTTTTGTGTGGGGATGCTGCACATATCGTTCCCCCGACTGGAGCGAAGGGGCTGAATACGGCGGCTTCTGACGTTAATTACCTGTTCCGTGCGTTGTGCGAATTTTATGAAACAGGATCCGAAGACTGTATTAATGGCTATTCTGACAAAGCACTTTTGCGCGTTTGGAAAGCTGAACGATTCAGTTGGTGGTTTTCGTCTCTGCTGCATCGATATCCGGAACATTCTGAGTTTGATTTAAAGATGCAGATCGCGGAGCTTGAATTCCTTCGTTCTAATGGTGCCGCGCAGAAAGCGATGGCGGAGAACTATGTAGGGCTGCCCTATTAAGCAAGCGTGTTTTGAACCTGCGATGAAAGGAAACGCGCATGAGTTATAGACTTGACCAAGGCGTGGATGTTTGCCCTCGTAGTCTTGGTGATGCCCAAGCGAACCGCGCAATAAAAACTAAGTTGAACTATGATATTCCTTTCAAAATACCAATCACCAAAGGTGCACAAAACATTAATATTCGCCTTCAAAAATGCCTGTATTTAGCCAATAATGAAGATGTGATTACCACGTCTAATATCATAAAAGGATTGATTGATCAAAATCGTGAGTAGACTGTCTTTGCAAAAAAAATATGCTGGGTCCATCAAAAGATTTGGTATCCACCCAGAAGATCTACAAGACCTCAAAATTTTTTTGATATATGAGGACAACTAATGGCCAAACCTTGTATAATTTGTGTCGCGATCACAGGTTCTGTACCCACTAAGTCAGATAATTCTGCTGTACCTACCACTGTGTCAGAACAAATTGAAAGTACTCAAGCCGCGTATGAGGCGGGTGCCTCTATTGCCCACTGTCATGTCCGCAATGAAGATGAAACACCATCAAGCGACCCAGAAAAGTTTGCGGCCCTGCAAGAAGGAATTGCAAAGCACTGTCCTAAAATGATTATGCAAATGTCAACGGGTGGTCGCTCTGGCGCAGGCAGAGCACGGGGTGGAATGCTTTCACTTGCGCCTGACATGGCGTCTTTGTCCGTGGGCTCGAATAACTTTCCTACGCGCGTTTACGAAAATCCACCTGATTTGGTGGCATGGCTGGCGTCTGAAATGTTGAAATACAATGTGAAACCTGAAATAGAAGCCTTTGATTTAAGCCATATTTTTCAAGCCAAACTGATGTTTGATCGTGGTGAGTTGGTTGGTACGCCGTATGTCCAGTTCGTTATGGGTGTGAAGAATGCGATGCCCGTCGACCGGACAACCTTTGACTTTTATGTTCAAACTGTAGCTCGACTGTTTGGAGAGGAGGCGCCATGGTGTGCTGCTGGAATTGGCGCCAATCAGGTTGTTTTAAACGAATGGGCTATTGCTGCGGGTGGCCATGCGCGCACTGGGCTTGAGGATAATGTGCGCTGGGATAAAACCACCTTAGCGCCTTCTAACGCAGCCCTAGTGGAGCGCGCTGTTAAAATTTGCGCGAAACATGATCGCCCTGTTGCGACGTCAGAACAAGCTCGGGCTATCCTTGGGCTTTAGCGCAGTGTTTCATCTTCACCTCTTTTGGCGGTGAATTTGAATATTTTGTTTCACCACGATCATTGGTGTATCCTGTGTCTCAATGCCAGGACATAAACCATAAAATGGACGTTAGGCTACAAGCTTCTGGTCAACAATAACAGCGCTTAGTTCGACTAAATTTTTTTGGCGGACCTTCAGTAAAGCCCAGCAGTCTTTGCCCGCAATTGAACAAGCGCGAGGACAGTATCGATCGTGTGCGTAGGTGTTTGGGTCAGCCGCCCAAGCTCTTGCACTGCGCGCACTAGCGCGTCGATCTCCATTGGGCGTCCAGCATCTAGGTCTTGCCACATTGAGGTCCGGTGAGGGCCAACAGCAGCCCCACCATCGATCCGACGCTCCACATCAACAGGAAACTTCACACCCAATTTTTCAGCAATTTCTTTTGCTTCATTCATCATGCCTCGTGCCACTGTACGGGTGCCCGGATCTGTGCAAAGCACATCCAGCGTCGCATGGGTGAGTACTGAGATTGGGTTGAATGAAAGATTGCCCCAAAGCTTAACCCAAATCTCGTCACGGATACGTGGACGTAATGGTGCCTTTAGGCCAGCGCTAGCCAAAACTTTAGATAAAGCGCGTGCGCGCTCAGATTTCTCACCTGATGGCTCACCCAAAGAAAAGCGATTACCCTCAATATGTTTGATTATACCTGGCTCTACCACTTCAGCTGCTGGGTATACGACGCAGCCTAACACACGGTCGGGCCCAAACCCGTTCCACTGAGCATCGCCCGGGTCAACGGATGCGAGCCGAGTGCCTTCAAGTGGTCCACCCTGCTTGTGAAAATACCACCAAGGAACACCATTTACGCCGCTAACAATGGTGGTGTGGACACCGATTAGCGGCTGCATACTTTTAACAAGGGGTGGTACGGAATGAGCTTTGAGCGTCACGAATACATAGTCTTGTTGGCCCAGGTCGGCTGGCTTGTCAGAAGCTAGCACAGGCACGTTGACTCTTTCGCCGCAACCATCAATGAGGGTCAGGCCGTTGGCCTTCATGGCTGCCAGGTGTGGGCCACGAGCCACAAGACTAACTTCAACATCAGCTTGCACCAGTTTGACTGCTAAATAGCCACCGATTGCCCCTGCGCCAAAAATGCAAATTTTCATTGTAAGGTCCTTTATCTCGGGTCGGTAAGACCAAGTTTTTCAGCCATGCCGATCCGTTGTATTTTGCCAGTAGCGCCTTTGGGTATTTCATCTAGAACTATCACTGATCGTGGGACCTTGAAATCTGTCAAATGTTGCGCTGCAAATTCTCGAATGTCCCTTTCTTCAAGCGTGGACCCTTCTTGTAATACCACGGCCGCTGCGATGTCTTCGCCAAGCTTGTCGTGGGGAACTGCAAAACAGACAACCTGAGTGATCTCGGGGTGGCTGAGCATCAATGCATCAACTTCTAGCGGGCTGATTTTTTCACCACCTCGGTTGATTATCTCTTTTAGGCGTCCCGTCAGGCTCAGATAGCCTTCGTCGTCAAACGTCCCTTGGTCGCCAGTCCGGAACCATCTTTGACTTATCGCCATAAAAAATGCGCTTTTGTTGGCCGATGGATTGCTTTCATAGCCTGGTGTCACATTTGAGCCCGAAATAACAATCTCGCCTGTTGCGCCTCGGTCTAACAGCCTGTCTTCGGTCTCATCTGCAATACGCACCTCTGGCCCAGCAGCCAAGCCGACTGAACCGGGCTTCTGCCCTCGCGGTGGTAGCGGATTGCAGCACATCTGATGCGTTGCCTCGGTCATTCCATAAGCTTCGATTACTGGCGCTTTAAAAGTGACAGCTAATGCCTGCATGACGGGTGCGGGCAGCGAGGCCGAGGAGGAACGGAGGAACCGTAGATTGGCATTTTCGATGATCTCGTGGTTGCGTTCGGCACGGGCAAGGATGGCTTGATGCATAGTTGGTACAGCTGTGTACCATGTAGGCTCCATGGCCTTCAGTTGCGCAAAGAAACGAAGTGCATTGAATCCTGGTGCGCAGCAAATCTGTGCGCCTGCGGCCAGCGAGGCCGAAACAGCCGCAACTAGCCCATGAATATGAAAGAGTGGCATGATGTTCAGGCAGCGGTCTTGGGGTGTCAAGGCAAGTGATTTCATGATGTTCTTAGCAGAGGCGCAGACGTTCGATTGCAAAAGAGGCACGATCTTAGGGCGCGACGTAGTGCCGGAGGTATGCAGGATTAACGCAACATCGTCTTGCTGCGGTGCAGTTGTATCGCACGCACCAAGATTGACTTCACACGAGAGGAGGAAGCGGCCAGCTGAGTCGGTTGGTTCGCTCAATAATTGGACGATGGCAACGCCGACCTTCCGTGCGGCTGAAATGGCTGGGCCGTCATAATCTGCGGCCACAACTAAAGCTTTGGCCTTGAGATCTTTAAGATAGAATTCATATTCGTCTTCCCGATAAGCCGGATTAAGCGGTGCAGTGGTGGCTACCTGAGCGATCGAGAAAAATGCTGTTGCCATTTCAGGCCCATTGGGTAAAACGATCGCCACACGGTCACCACGCCCAATTCCAATTTCATGCAATTTCTTTCTCACTTGCAAACCTAGTGCGCGCAGCTCGCCATAGCTGAGCCATTCGCGGTCAGTTGCTCCAATCGCTGCTGCATTGGCGTCATGATCGGCAATCAAGGTGGAAATTGTTGGGCTCATGTGATGCTCCTAAGTTGGCAGGTTTTTCTTTTTATCTCACACGGCGTACGCCAACCCATCAGAGCGCGGGTCATGTGCAGCCTCAATTCGCCCATCAGTGTGTTGAACGATAGCTCCGGCATGGCCCATCAGACTCGAAAAAGCAGGCAATACTTCGATGTTGTGACCTGCGGCCGTGAGCCGTGCCACTAATGCTGGATCAAAATTAGCCTCTAGCTTGAGACTTGTGGTGTCGTCGCCCCATGTCTTTCCCAAAAGCCAACGTGGGCGCGTGATTGCCTCTTGGAGTGAGATCCCGAACTGTGCATATCGCGAAAATACTGCAGCTTGAGTTTGAGGTTGGCCTTCGCCACCCATGGTACCATATGACATCACGCGCCCATCGTTAAGAATAGCTAAGGCTGGGTTCAGCGTGTGAAAGGGTCGTTTGCCGGGAGCTAGTTGATTGACACCATCTTGTAGCGTAAAGCCGCTCCCCCGGTTTTGGAACACGACACCTGTTTCTGGGCAGGTTAGGCCACTGCCAAACTCCCAAAAAACGCTTTGGATGAAACTAACCACAGTACCGTGGCGATCGGCTGCGCCCATCCAGATCGTATCACCAGGTTTGGCTTCGTGTGGCCAGGCTAAAGCATTCTCTTTGTGGATCGTCGTGGCGGCCTTATCTAGTATTTCATTAGTTAAAAAATCTTGCGCTGGGATCCGCATTGCGGTCTGATCACCAAGCTCGGCATTACGCACAAGAAACGCTCGCTTAGTCGCTTCGATGAGGCCGTGAAGATGATCAAAGCCTTCACCCTGCGTTACGCCTAATCGGTCAAAAAGTGCCAGGACGGCTAGTGACGACATCCCTTGGGTTGGCGGCCCCAGGTTATAAAGGGTTCCAAGTGATGTCGTTACCGTGAGAGGTGTTTGCAACTCAGCATTGTATATTTCGAAATCTGACAACCGCAAAGGACTACCTTGTCTTTCAAGAAAGCGGGCATGAGTTCTGGCGATATCGCCGCGGTAGAAGCTGTCGGCTCCATTTTCTGCTATTGCTGAAAGGGTTGCGCCAAGAGCAGCCTGAACCAGCCTGTCGCCTGGACGGGGAGCCTGTTCATTAAATAAATATATGTCACCAAAACCGGGTATATTGCGCAAACTACTGACTTTTTCCTCTGTTGTTACTGTCTGATTGCGTGTGACTGCAATCCCCTGAGTAGCCATTGCGATGCTTGGTGCGAGCAGGTCAGCGAGTGGTATTCGGTGCGCCTCATCTGCCAATGTTAGTGCCGCTTGCCAGCCACCAATCGTCCCTGGAACCGTCAATGCTGCTAGTGCACCACGTGCCGGAATTGTGTCTTTCTGTCCTTGCGCGGCGTACCATTCTGGTGTTGCCAGTCTGGCGGCCTGTCCGCAGGCTGAGATTGCTACAGGTGCTTGCCCTTTTCGTTGGATTAGCCAGAATCCATCACCTCCAACCCCGTTCATATGTGGGTATACAACAGCTATTGCTGCCGCTGCAGCCACCATAGCCTCTACAGCAGAGCCACCGGAGTCAAGAATGTCAGCGCCAATTTTTGTGGCTACGCGATGCGGCGAAGTAAAGCCACTTGTTACGCCTAGAGCAGTTTCAATCATTGTCTCTTTTCATTCCTACCGCATAGTTGAATGCAACGCTTTACAGCATCTTCTTGTACAGTAATTTTATGCGACAATGCTCTTTTTATATTATTTTACAAGCGAACTGTAGTTGCACAGCGGTCCGTAAAGATACTGAAGCGAGCTTAAATCGCCGAGAAATCACTTATTTGAATCAATTTTTACCAACCAGCATAATTTCGACTAGTTTTTGAACCCGTAGTGCTTCGTCGGGTGTAGCTAGGCGATTAGACTTGCCATTTAAGCAGAGTAGCAGGTCGTCGAGCTGTCCTTTCAGGCTGGCAGCTCTAGGATCTTTAGCTGGTTCCTTGACTTCGGTAAATGTTTGGCCGTCAGAAATCGCATCTAGATAGAATTCACTAATCCGCCGGCTGGTCTTTGTGCCCTTGATTGTCAATTCTTGACGATCTGGTTGAGCTCCGCCGACACTTGCCATTATTGTCACTGGTCGCCCATCCAGGGTTTCAAGGCGGGCCAGCAGATGTGTCTCGCAAAGGTCGGAGTCATCCGGATAGCACGGGCGGGCCCAGATAACCTTTAGCGGCCCAAGAACGCGCTCTGAAAAAAACAAGAAATGCGAGATTACTTCCCGCGTCATGCCACCTTCATGCCCGAATCGTAGCCAATCTGCTGCTCTTTGCCAAGCACGGGGCCAAGCTCCATAGGTCACAATAATGTCTACCCCAACGATTTCACCCAATTCACCATTGCGTACAGACTGAGATACGTCCGTAAGAGCATCACCCGCCGCCTGAGTGAAATTGACAGCTGCTGGAACCCCAGAGGATTTGAGTATGGCCACAAGGTTTTCACTTTCACCGACATTCACACCAAGGGGCTTTTCAAGGAAAATGGCTTTGCCGGCGGCTGCGGCTTTCAAGGCGTAGGCCTTCCGCGGTGTGGGTGGGCAGGACAAGTAAATCAGATCGGCTAATTCAATGGCTGCATCTGCGCTGGCTGTGACTAATGCATCAGGGGCGAGCATCTGCGCCTGTTTACAAGCCTTGGGATTGGGATCCCAAAGGCTAACCGGTTTGTAACCGCTGTGAATGATCAAATGTTCTAGCATGCGTCGCCCCATGATGCCCAAGCCGACAATCGCTGTCTTAACAGCCATGTTTTTATGCTTCATTGGGATTTCTCATGCAGCAACGCGATTTCCATCATCATATGTATTCCTTTGTTACCATTTACGGTTTGGGTTACGCGAAGATCCCCAGCGATTGAGCATAACATATAAGCATCATCGCAGCTTAATCCTGTGCGATCAACAATCCACCCAATCATATCTTTCAATGCCATTTCCACACAGCGGTCTAGATCTTCATGCATCCCCATGGTGATCAGGTGGGTTGGAGTCTCTGCACGCGGAAAGTGTA
>MDTG01009763.1_pt1 | contig 17534 bp, 10 predicted proteins | sample 811421 | NCBI WGS metagenome assembly MDTG01 (sample SAMN05326645, study PRJNA326480) | marine metagenome | isolation source: seawater | place: Pacific Ocean: South East | collected 2011
GACCGCCATCGTCGTGACCGTGCCGCCGCCCGAGCCGCTGCCGCTGCCGCTGCCGCTGCCGCCGCCGCTGCGGCCCTCCTCGCCGACCGCCATCGTCGTGACCGTGCCGCCGCCCGAGCCGCTGCCGCTGCCGCTGCCGCTGCCGCTGCCGCCGCCGCTGCGGCCCTCTTCGCCGATCGCCAGCGTCGTGGCGGTGCCGCCGCCGCCGCTGCGGCCTTCCTCACCCACGGCCAGGGTAGTCGCGAGCCCGCCGCCGCCGGAGCTGCCGCCGCTGCGACCCTCCTCGCCGACGGCCATGGTCGTGACGCCCACGTGGGCGATCAGGGCGGTGGTGCTCTTGCGCTGCTCGAGCTCTTCGATGAACAGGCGCTTGTTGGGCTTCGACATGGGGCCTCGCTGAGGGGAGGTCGGGGTTCTCTCGCTCGACGCACCGCAATGCCTGTACCTAGCGGTCGAATGTCCCCAGCGGCTACGTGCCACAAGGACTTAGCTCCGCCCGTTGCCCGTCTGACACACCTCAGATCGCGCAGATCCGCGCGCTTTCCCGGAAGTGAAAGGCATCCGTGACGCATCGCGCGTCCTATGCGGACGGAACTTGTGTGCGAAATCCGCCCGCCAGCATCCCTTCAGGCCGCCGCCCCATCTCGCCGATACCCCGTCTGTGGGACGAGCCCCACGAGGAGGAACAGGCTATGGAGCACTTGGTGGTTACGGGCGGCGGGCCCCTCGAGGGCAGCGTGCGGATCTCCGGCTCCAAGAACGGCGCGCTGCCGCTCCTGGCCGCGACCCTCCTCAGCGACGGGCGCTGCACGTTGACCAACGTGCCCAACCTGACCGACATCGGGAACCTGTGCGAGCTCCTGAGCGAGGTCGGCGTCTCGGTCGACCGGCTCGGGCCTCACGCGATCTCGACGCGCGTCACCAGCGAGGCCAACTCGGTCGCCCGCTACGAGCTCGTGTCGCGGATGCGCGCCTCGATCTACCTGCTCGGGCCGCTGGTCGCCAAGCGCGGCTTCGCCCGCGTGTCGCTCCCCGGCGGCTGCGTGATCGGCCTGCGCCCCGTCGACCTCCACCTCAAGGGTCTGCGCGCCCTGGGCGCCGAGATCGAGCTCGACCACGGCTACATCGTCGCCAAGGCCCCCAAGGGGCGCCTGCAGGGCAACCGCGTGTTCCTGGGCGGGCCCATGGGCAGCAGCGTCGGCGCGACCTGCAACGTGCTCATGGCCGCTGTCCTGGCCGACGGCAAGAGCGTGATCGAGGGCGCCGCCTGCGAGCCCGAGGTCGTCGAGCTGGCCAACTTCCTCAACGCGATGGGCGCCACGATCGAGGGGATCGGGACCCCGCGCCTGGTGATCACGGGCGTGCCCAGCCTGGGCGGCGCGCGGCAGCGCGTGATCCCGGACCGGATCGAGGCCGGGACCTACGCCATCGCGGCGGGCATGACCGGCGGCGACGTGCGCCTCGAGGACGTGCGCCTCGACCACCTCGGCGCCGTCGTGGACACCCTGGAGAAGGTCGGCTTCGAGTTCAGCGAGCCGGAGGAGGACGTGGTCCGCGTGCGCTGCCCCGGTCCGCTCCAGCCCGTGCGCACCACGACGCTGACCTACCCTGGCTACCCGACCGACCTCCAGTCGCCGCTGATCGCGATGCTGACCAAGGCCGATGGGATCTCGGTCGTGAGCGAGAAGATCTACCCCGACCGCTTCATGCACCTCGCCGAGCTCCAGCGCATGGGCGCCGACGTGATGAAGGAGGGGAGCAGCGCGGTGATCCGCGGGGTCGAGCGCCTCAAGGGCACCGACGTCGACGCGACCGACCTCCGCGCGGGCGCCGCGCTGGTGCTCGCCGGCCTGGTGGCCGAGGGCACCACCCGCCTGCACAAGGTCTATCACGTCGACCGTGGCTACGAGGACTTCGAGGCCAAGCTGACCGGCCTCGGCGCCAACATTCACCGCGAGATCGTCAGCGCCAGCTACAAGCGCGCTGCCTAGCCCGACCCTGCCCGATCCTCGCGGGCTCGGACTCGTGCAGGATCCGGGCCAGCCGTCTGCGCGGCGGCCTCTCGTAGTAGCCTCTCCTGCGTGAGGCATATCGGGCGCTTCGAGATTCGGGGACCGCTCGGGCGCGGAGGCGCCGGAGCGGTCTTTCGCGCTCATGACCCGGAGCTGGGCCGCGAGGTGGCGCTGAAGCTGCTCCTGGACGCCAGCCAGGAGCGCGCGCGCCGCCGCTTCCGCACGGAGGCCGAGGCGCTGGTCCGCCTCCGCCACCCGCACCTCGTGACCGTCCACGAGGCCGGCGAAGAGCAGGGGCAGCCCTACCTGGTGCTCGCGCTGGTCGAGGGCAGCTCCCTGGGCGAGGTCCTGCGCGAGCGCGGGCCGCTCTCCCCTGCGCGGGCCGTCGAGGTGGTCACGAAGCTCGCCAGCGCGCTGAGCGCCGTCCACGCGGCGGGGCTGCTGCACCGCGACCTCAAGCCCGAGAACGTGGTCCTGCGCGCCAGCGACGAGGAGCCGGTGCTGGTCGACTTCGGCCTGGCGCGCGACCTGGCGGCCAGCCAGGGCCCGACCCGCACGGGGCAGGCCATAGGTTCGCCCGGCTACTGGGCTCCCGAGCAGGCCTCCGGTCAGGTCGACCGAATGGGGCCCTGGACCGACGTCTATGGGCTGGGCGGCGTGCTCTACGCTTGCCTGACCGGGCGCCCTCCGATCGAGGCGCACAACTTCCCTGACGCGGTCATCGCCACGATGCGCCAGGTGCCGGACCTGCCCTCCAGGAGCTCGAGCGAGATCGACCGGGCGCTGGACGCGATCTGCCTGACCTGCCTGGCCAAGGCCCCCGAGGAGCGCTACCCCGACGCGGCCGCGCTGCTCGAGGACCTCGAGCGCTACGCCCGCGGCGAGCCCGTCGCCGCGGCGCGCGCCGCGTCGAGCCGGCGTCCACGCCTCCTCCTCGCGGCTGCGCTGATCGCGATCCTGGCTGCGGGAGCGGCCAGCGCCCTCGCCCTGAGGCCCCTGGACGGCGAGCCAGGCGATCCAGCCCCTGTGACCCCGCTGGCGAGCCTGAGCCCGGTCGCGGCGGGGCCGCCCGGCTTCCCCCAACTCCCCGCGCGCCCTTCGGCCGCGGGCGTCTCGCCCGGCGCCACGGCGGGTCGCCTGCGCGCAGCCCTGGCCGAGCTCCGGCTGCCGGCCTGGGCGCTCCTCGAGCGGGAGGCCGCCCTCGCGCCACCGGGCGTCGACCCCGCGGCCCTGCTCGCGCTCGCGGATCGCTCTCCGCCAGCGAGCCGGGAGCACCTCGCGCCCTTGGCGCGCGCCGCTCGCCTCGGCTGGTCGCCGGCGATCCGCAGGCTCGCGCTCGGGATCCTGGACGGGGAGCTGCGCGCGATCCCCGTGGCGGACGACGCGCTCGCCTGGCGACTGCTGACCTTGCTGCTGGCTTTCGACTCGCAGGAGGCGCTGCCGGCGCTGGCCGCAGCCCTCGAGACCGATCCCCAGGGGCGCTCGGTCGTCACCTCGCTCCAGGACCGCAGCCTGTCCCGGACTCGGCGAGAGCTCCTGGGGCGAGAGCTAGGCGCGCTCCTGGCTGAGCGCTGGGCCCTCGAGCCCCGCCCGCACACCGACCGTCGCATGCCCCTCGCCCTCGACACGCCAGAGCGCAGGCGACGCGCGTGCCTCCTGCTCGAGCGCGTCGCGGCGCTGGGCAAGCCCTGGGAGGGCGCGGTCAAGGCAGCCGCCTACATGTCCCCGCACGAGATGCTCCCACACGTCCCCCCGAACGCGCCTTACGTCGGCACCACGCGCTGGCTGCAGCTCGCTGGCCGGATCGTGAAGGTCACCCAGACCTTGGGCGAGGTGCGCGGCTTCCGCCTCCTGGCTAGCTTCGGCTTGATCCCGCCCGGGTCGCCCGAGCTGGAGCTCCAGCGCCGCTGCCTGATGCACGAGAACTTCACCGAGGTCGCCGACATTCAGGCCTTGGTGGTGGCTGGCCTGTCATGGGTCAGCGACGAGAGCATCCCCCCGGCGCGGGGTCGCGAGCTCGCGCTGGCGACCTTTCGGATCAGCCTGGACATTAGCGAGGGCGCGACCGACCGCGTCCGGCGCGCGCTCTTCACCCTCAAGCTGAGCGGAGACGAGATCGACGAGGGCGAGGTCCGGCGCTTTCCGCTCGAGCTCGCCTGGCGCCTCTACTGGAGCGCGGCGGAGTCGGACCTGGTCGCGCTGGGCTGGGCGGAGCCGCTGCCCGAGTAGCCAGCCGATCAGCGAGCCGAGGGAAGGGGGTCCTCCTGCGTTCGCTGCACCACGCAGTACTGGCGGTCGTTGTAGAGAACGCGCCAGCCGTAGTGTTCGTGGAGCAATGGAGGCAGGGGCGATGACGAGCGAACCATGACCAGCTCGACCCGGTATCCGTCCAGGAGCTGCTTCCAACCCGGCCTGACCTGGGCGATCCCAAAGTAGTTGCGGTTGGTATCGGTGGCCAGGTGAATGTCTCCGCGCCCGTCCGAGAACACCCTCCCGGCCGCGAAGAAGACCCAATCCAGGAGCCCGCCTGCGTCGAGGCGGTTGTAGATTCGCCCGCTGACCCCGCTCTCGCGCAGGAAGCGGACCGCCCCGAGGTGGGGTCCCAGCGGCTTGACGAAGTTGTCCAGCCCTCCCGGCTGGCACGGGCGGGCGAGAGGCCCGAGCAACACCGCGAGCCCAATGGCTCCGCTGATGGCCAGGACGATCGGTGCCGTGTCCCAGCTGAGCGCCAGGGCGCGGTCGAGCGATCGTCCGCGCTGACCCAGGCGCTGCTGCACCAAGGCGCTGAGGTGCTCGGCCACCCAGGGCAGCGCCACCAGAGGGAGGACCGCGGCGAAGCGCCGGTACACGAAGCAAAAGTGAATGAAGAGCAAGGTCGGCAAGACCTCGCGCAGCTGGATCTGATCGCGGCGCAGGATCAAGACCGTCACGAACAGGGCGATGACCCCCTCCACCACCTTCCCGTCCAGGCTCGCGACGTCGAGCGCGCTCAGCTCGCCAATGATCCCGCGGTGCGCGTTGACGTGGCGCGGGTAGATCAGCACGTGGTAGAGCGCGTCGCCGCCGTGGGGATGGAACGCAAAGCCGACCAGCGCCAGACCCACGACCCCGCCCAGCCACAGCGCCCGACGCGGCAGACGTCTCTCGCGCCTCCAGCCGCTGAGCGCCGTCCCTAGCGCGTCCAGGGAGAGGAGGGCGTAGCCGAAGGTGAAGCCTCCGTGGAGCTGGTTCCACCCCAGGAGCATCACGAGCAGGAAGAGGGCGCGCTTGGGCCCGAAGCGGGCCTCAGGGTCTGGCAGGGCCAAGATCCAGCCGGTCACAGCCACCAGCGCGAAGCTGAGGGTGCGTGGGCGAATCGAGTGCCAGTAGAGCGGCACCAGCAAGGCCAAGAACAAAGCGGGCAAGGCGACGAGGGGAGTGACCCGGCGCTGGCGCAGGTTCCCGATCGTGGCGCCGGCCGTCACCAGGAGCGCGAGCAGCGCAGCCGCCAAGGGTCCGGCGAATCCGCGCGCCTCGAAGGTCTTGTAGAGAGCGAGTTGGGCCAGCCAATTCAGATTGGTCCACTTGACCCCCGCGCTCGTGTAGCAGAAGGGGTCGAGGCGGGGGACCGTCCCGGTCTCGACGATCAGGCGACCCGTAGCGAGGTGCCAAGGCCCGTCGTAGGAGACCAGAGAGTAAGGATCCGAGAGCCAATAGACGGTCAGGCCCGCGAGTGAGCAGCACAGGGCGCACAGGATGAAGGCGAGGGGCGAGCGGGTCGAGGTCAAGGGAGTCCGTCGAGGTGTGGGGCATAGAGTAGCTGAAGCCCAGGCGTCCGTGGCTGGCCGATACGGGTTGGGCGGGCGCCAACCGGATCTCGCCCTAGGTCAAACCGACGCTAGGCGCTACCATCGCAGCCATGCAGGTCCTCCCCTCCCTAGGCGGCGCGATCGAGCACGAACCGCACGTTCGACGGCGAGTCGTGTTGATCCGCCCCCCCGTGGTCTCGGCACGCAACTCCTACAGCTCGCCAGTTACGCCCCCTCTCGCGCTGGCCTACCTGGCTGGCTCCCTCCGGGCGGCCGGGCATGAGGTGACGACGATCGACGGCTTGGGTGAGGCGATCGACGAGGTCTGGTTCCACGACGACCCCGAGTGCCGAGTGCGCGGGCTGACGATCCCCGAGATCGTCTCTCGAATCCCAGCCAACGCAGAGCTGATCGGCGTGTCCTGCATGTTCAGCCAGGCCTGGCTCTTCGTGCGCCAGCTCGTCAACGCTGTCGCGGAGCGCTTCCCAGGGGTGCCCCTGGTCGTGGGTGGCGAACATGTCACAGCCGCCCCGGAAGTGATCTTGGAGACCTGCCCTGCAGTCGGAGCCTGCGCGCTGGGCGAGGGCGAAGCGACAGTCGTCGACCTGGCCGCCTACTTCCCCGAGGTCCCCGAGCGGATCGCCGGGATCGTCTACAGGGACCCCGCAACGGGTCAGGCGCGCCGGTCCGCTGGGCGACCGCGGATCAAGGACGTGTCTTCGATCCCCCGCCCCGCCTGGGACCTCCTCCCGCTGGAGGAATACCTCTCGCGACCCTTTGCTTCGGGAGTCAACGCGGGTCGGACGATGCCGATCCTGGCCACGCGTGGCTGCCCCTACAAGTGCTCCTTCTGCTCCAGCCCCCAGATGTGGACCCAGCGCTACTACCCGCGCCCGCCGCTCGAGGTCATCGAGGAGATCGAGGATTACATCCGCGACTACCGCATCGACTGCGTCGAGTTCTACGACTTGACCGCGATCGTCAAGAAGGAGTGGGTGATGGAGTTCGGAACGCTGCTCAAAGAGCGCGGCCTGAACCTGACCTGGCAGCTCCCCTCCGGAACTCGCTCGGAGGCGCTCGACGCCGAGGTGACCAAGTTGCTGGCTGACACCGGCTGCCGCTACCTGGTCTATGCGGCCGAGTCAGGCTCACCGCGGATGCTCAAGAAGATCCACAAGAAGGTGAAGCTCCCCCGGATGGTCGAGTCGATGCGCAACGCCAAGCGCAACGGCATGAGCCTCCGCTGCAACCTCATGATCGGCTTGCCAGAGGAGGAGCGCAGCGACGCCTACCGCACACTGCGCTTCCAGGCCAAGCTCGCCCTGCTCGGCGTCGACGACGTGCCGCTCTACATGTTCTCCCCATACCCCGGCAGCGAGCTGTTCAAGTTCCTCCAGGAGAAGGGCGTGATCGGCGAGCTCGACGACGACTACTTCCGCAGCCTGCTCTGCCAAATGGACCTCACGACGAGCAGCAGCTACTGCGAGGCCATGTCGCCGCGCGAGCTGGCGCTCTATCGCCTCCTCGGCATGTCGACCTTCTACGGGCTGAGCTACCTCTCCCGCCCCTGGCGTATCGCGCGCACTGCCAAGAATTTGCTGATCTCGGGCAAGACCGACACGGTGTTCGAACAGCGAATCTCGGAGGCCCTTCGCCGTCGGCTGACCAAGCTCCGCGCGCGTGTTCGCGCTCGCGTGCGCGTGCCCGTTCCGGTCTAGCCCGTGCCCCAAGACAAGCGCGCCGAGATCGAGTTCTTCGACTCGTTCAGCAACACCGGCGAGTACGACGTCTTTAGCGAGCGCGGCTACGCGAGGATCCTGGGCGAATTCGCCCGCCATTTGCCCAACCGGCGCCCGCTGCGCTGCGTCGATCTCGGGTGCGGCACCGGCGACTTCACGGCGCGCTTGCGTCCCCTCGGGCTCGACCTGCACGGCGTCGACCTCTCGCCCAACGCCGTTCGCCTGGCACGGCAGCGCTTCCCCGACATCACCTTTCACGTGGGCGACATCGAACAGCCCGAGCTCGAGGCGGGCTCCTTCGACGTCGTGGTGTTCAGCGGGGTGCTGCACCACTTCCCTGAGCTCGAGCGCGCGGTCGCCGAGAGCTGGCGACTCCTCGCTCCGGGCGGGTTGGCCCTGGCCTACGACCCCCACCGTGGGAACCCCTTCTTTCGGCTCCTGCGCTGCCATGACTCGCCGCTCTACAGCAGCAAGGGCGTGACGCCCAACGAGCAGCCCCTCTCCCGGTGCGCCTTGCAGCGAGCGTTCACGCAGGCGGGCTTCCGCGCCGAGGTCTACCCGATCTCCGGCGTCGGCTACAAGTACGTCGAGGGTCCGGCTCGCCTGGCGATTCCGGCCTACAACCTCTTCGACCGTCTACTCGACAAGGGCCCGCTGCGCCGCTTCGGCGCCTTCTTGATCACAGTCGCCCGCAAGCCGAGCTAAGGCCCGATTCGTCTCCTCGATCAGGTCGCTTCACCGAGTTCCTCGGCCCCGACGCGATCCGGCGCCTCGACCCCAAGAGGTCCCCTGCACGGGCCAAGAAGCCAAGCCGGCCCTACAAGCCCCGCGTCCACGGCTTAGTCGTCTAGCTGGATCACGCCCAGCTCGGCGAGGGTCGCGAGCACTCGCTCCTCGTCGGAGCGCTGGCTCAGGGGAATCGTGAACTGCGCGTCGGGGAAGAAGAGCTCGGTCAGGTCGTCGAAGAGGCTCGCGCCTTCGGGGCGCTGGCGGTGGATTCGAAGGTGGTCGCCGTGGTGGGTGTAGCCGCGCACTCGTGACCAGCGCAGACGTCGGGTCTGGAGCTTGCTCGTCACGATTCGGTCGCGGTAGAGCAAGGCGTCTCCCTGGCGTCTCTCGAGGCGACACCTCCAGTGCTGGAAGGCCATGGTCGAGAGGCTGGTCCAAGCGAAGAGGCCCACGAAGCGCGGGATCCGGCCCTTCAGGTGAGGCCAAGGCGCGTAGTCCATGAGGTCGAGGAGCAGCAACCCGAGCGCTACCCAGGCCCCGACGGAGGCGCTGCGCACCCAGCTCTGAGCGAGCTTGGTGACCGGCGGCCCCTCGACCATGCAGAGGGGCTCGCGCTCGTCGTCCGGGGTCTCGCCGTCCTCACTCGTCACTCGCACGTTCTACCCAGTCCAGTGAAGCCAGGGGTAGAGGCCGCACGGCCTGGACGCGATACTGCCCCTATGAAGCAGCCAGCACTTTGGGGCGCCGTCGGCGTGGTCTCACTCGTGGTCGGCCTGGCAGCCGGGCACTCCCTCGGGGCAGCAGAGCGGGACGCCGCGGAGGCCTTCGAGGTCCGCGCCGCAGAAGAGAAGGCCAAGCGTTTGGAGGACCGGCTGATCGGACTCGGCCAGGCTCCCGCCAACCCCTCGCCGGCGCCCGCGGAGCCGGCAGCCGACCTGGGGGGGCTCGCGAATCAGGCTCAGGAGGAGCTGGCTGAGCTGAAGCAGAAGCTGGCGGATGCCCAGGCCGAGGCTAGGGAGCTCGTCTCCAAGGCAGAGGCCAAGGCGCAGGAAGCCGTCGACAAGGCAGACGCGCGCGCCAAGGAGGCGCTGGCGCGCGCCGAAGGTCAAGCGGAAGCCACCCGGGCCCAGCTCCAGGCCGCCCACCAGCAGTCGCTGGCTGAGAAGGACCGGGCGATCGCGCAAGCCCAGCAAGAGTCGCGCAAGCTGCAGCAAGAAGTCCGCGAGCTGCGCGAAGAGGTGCGCAAGCTGCGCGCCTCGGTCGAAGCCCTGCGCAAGACCAAGAGCCTCTTTGGCGGCTAGCGCGCGGCTGAGTCGGCTCAGCGCGATCACCGCGGGGCTCGGCGCCGGACTCCTGTTCTCCGTGGAGCTCCTCTTCGCCCGCCTGCTCCTGCCTCACCTCGGCGGGAGCGCCGCGGTGTGGACCACCTGCCTGTTCTTCTTCCAAGCCCTCCTCCTCGGCGGCTACGGACTGGGCCACCTCGCCCAGCGACTGCGCCCGCGTGATCAAGTCGGCGCGACCTTGATCCTCGTGGGTCTGGGAGCGCTCCTGCTCCCCCCCTCGATCCCGGCTGCCTGGAGCCCCGACCCCAGCTACCTGCTGCCCGGGGTCCTGGCCCTCCTGACTGAGCGAATCGGCCTCCCCTTCCTGGCCCTGGCGAGCATGACTCCCCTCCTGCTCGGCTGGCTCGCCTCGCGCGCCGAGCGGCCCGAGCGCCTGCTCGCGGCGAGCAACGCTGGCAGCCTGCTCGGGCTGTTGGCCTACCCCCTCCTCCTCGAACCCGCCCTCGGACTCTGGCGCCAGGGCCAGCTCTGGTCCTTCGGCTACGTCGCGTGGGGACTGCTCGTGCTGGCCTCCGGGCTCGCCGCCCTGCGCGCTGGAGACGAGCAAGCAGCCGCGGAGCCCGGCAGCGCAGCAGGCGGCCGCTTCAGGGAGTGGGCCCTCCTCGCCGCCCTCCCCTCCGCCCTGCTCTACGGCGTCACCACCGCGATCACCACCTTCCTCCCGCCGCTGCCCCTGCTGTGGGTCCTGCCCCTCGCCCTCTACCTGGCCGGCTTCGTGCTCGCCTTCCGCGACCCCCGCCGCGATCGCGCAAAGCTGCGCGCCTTGCTCGCCGTCCTCGTCCCCCTCCTGATCGTGGGGTGGCTCCTCCGCGGCGCCCTGGCCCGCTGGCCAGCCGGCCTCCTCGGCCTGCTCGCGCTCCACCTGCTCGGCTTCGGCGCCCTCGCCCTGGCACTGCACCAGGAGCTGGCGCGCCGCGCGCCGAGCGCGCCCGACGCGACCCGCTTCAACCTCGCGATCGGCGTCGGCGGCCTGCTCGGCGGCGCGCTCTGCGCCCTGGCCGCGCCGCTCCTCCTCAGGGACGCGAGCGATTACCCGCTCCTGCTCGCCCTCGGCCTCCTGACCCTGCCACCCCGCGGTGAAGCGCTCCGCAGCGGACGCGCCAGGCTGCTCGGGCTCTCGCTCCTGGTCCCGCTGCTGGCCGTCGCGCTCGACCCCGCCAGCGCGCTGGGCGCGCTCCCCCTGCTGGCCATCGGCGGCGCGCTCGCGCTGGCCTTGGCGCGGCAGCGAGCCTGGTCGCGCGCGAGGCTGGCTCTGGCCCTCGGGCTGGTCGTGGCGCTGGGCCTCGCCCGCCTCGGGCCACCCGACGTCGCCGCCACCCGCAGCCTGCACGGGGTCCACCGAGTGGTCGAGAGCGAGGGCTTCCGCCACTACCTCCTCGGCGGCGTCGTCCACGGGCGACAGCGCCTGGACGCGCCCGACGAGCCCCTGGCCTACTTCGCCCGCAGCGCGCCGCTGGGACAAGCCCTGGCGAGCTGGAGCGAGCGCAACCCCCAGGGACGAGTCAGCGTGGTCGGACTCGGCGTCGGCGGACTGCTGCCCTACGCGCGCTCAGGGCAGCGGTGGCGCTTCTACGAGCTGGACCCGACCGTCGAGCGCTTCGCGCGCGCCCACTTCCGCTACCTCGAGCGCAGCCCCGCAGCCGTGGATGTCGTGCTGGGCGACGGACGCCGCGGCCTCCAGTCCGCCGCTCGCGCCGGAGCCGAGCCCTGTGACTTGCTCGTCCTCGACGCCTTCAACGGAGACGCCGTCCCGGTCCACCTCCTGACCGAGGAGGCCTGCGCGCTCTACCTGACCCGCCTCTCGCGGGACGGGCTCTTGCTCGCCAACGTCTCGACGCGCTTCCTCCGCCTGGCTCCCCTCCTGGCCCGCCACGCGCGGCGGTTCGGGCTCGTCGGCGTCCTGCGCCGGGAACGCTTCACCCCGCAAGAGCGCGCCGCGGCCCGACGCGAGGGCCGCGCGCCGAGCACCTGCGTCGCCCTCAGCCGGGACCCAGCCGCGCTGGCCCCCCTGCGAGCCCGAGGCTGGGAGCCGCTCCCGCCGCCCGCGGCGCGGACCTGGACGGATCAGCGCGCGAGCGTGTTGGATCTGGCTGGATTGGTGACACTGGAGGGCAAGTGAGATCGAGAGCAGAGTGAGCGGGCGTGGACCGGAGTGAACGAGACCTCGAGCGGCGGGCCGCGGAGGGCGACGCCGAGGCCGAAGCAGAGGTCCTCGGGCGACGCCTGCGCCGCGGGGACCTCGCCCGTGAGCGGCTCGAGCTCGCCGCCGAGCTCGGCTACGAGCCCGCCTGCCTCGCGCTCTCCAGCCGCCCGCCCGCTGGCTTCTACGCCTGGCTCGAGGCCCTCGCGCGCCGCTACGGGCGCTGGGTGTCCGCGCGCGTCGCGCTCTCGCTCGCGCAGCTCCAGCTCCCCCAAGCGCGGACCTCCGGCGGCGAGCTGACCGTCTCGGCGCCGCGCCTCGAACCCGAGGAGAGCGCCAGCCTGCTCCAGGCCCGCCTCGTCCCCGGCGAGGCCATTCAGATCGGCCGCAACCCGGAGCTGGCGTTGAGCCTGCCCAGCTCGAGCTCCGTCTCGCGCCTCCACTGTCAGCTCAGCCTGCGCCACGACGGGACGGTGTGGCTGGAGGACCTCGGCAGCGCGAACGGGACCTGGCTCGGCGACCAGCGCCTCCCGCCCCACGTGCCGACGCCCCTGACCCCTGGCAGCTGCTTCTTCGCCGGGCGCCTGCCCTTGCTCCTCGACCGCGGCGGCAACGAGGACAGCGGCCTGGCGGCGCGCCAGGCGAGCTGCCTGATCGCGCTGCGAGCCTGGGCCGCGCGCCCCAGCAGCGTCGCGGCCCGGGCCGTGCACGACGCCGCCGCCGCCCTGGTGGCCGAGGGCGTCGAGCCCCACAACGACGACCGACGCGTGCTGGCGGGTCGCCTCGCGCTGCGAGCCGCGATCGACGCCGTCCTGGCCGACCCCCTCCGCCCGGGCGGCTACCTGCCCCGCTCCTCCGACGAGCCGGACTCCTGGCGTCGCGCCGTCGCCGCGACCTTGGGCCCCGAGCTGCTCGAGGACCCCCAGGCGCCGATCCCTGCCGGCTCCGAGCCCCCCCAGGGCGTCGTCTCGCTCCCGGTCAGCGAAGAGCTGGGCTGGCTGGGCGAAGCGCTCGGGGTCGAGGTGCTCGGTCTCCTCGCGCGCGGGCGCGGGAAGCGGACCCTCCTGGCCCGACGCGGCGGGGAGGAGTTCGTGCTGACCTGGGTCGCCACGACCCCCAGCAGCGCCCAGCGAGAGCTGCTCGAGGAGGGCTACCGGCGCTTCTCCGAGCGCTTGACCCTGGCCGAGGGCGCCCTCCGCCAGCCGAGCCTGGCGCGCCACGCCGGACGCGGCGTGCTGCTCGACGGCAGCCACGTGTTCCTGAGCGAGCTCGTCCGCGGCTGCTCGCTGCCCACCTGGCTCGCCGCCGAGCCGCGCAGCCCGAGCGAGTGCGCCGGCTTGGTTCGGCAGCTGGCGCGCTCGCTGGTGAGCCTGTGCGACGCCGGCTTGACCCCGCCGCGCCTCGCCCCCCGCGACGTGCTGGTCGAGCAGCCGGGCGGCCACCCGGTCGTGGTCGGGCTGGTCGAGGACCTCTGGCAAGAGGAGCGGGCCGAGCTGCTGGACGACGCCGAGCGGGTCATGGCCCAGCCGCCCGACCCGGTCCGCTGGGCGGTGTGCCCGCCGGAGGTGTTCCACTCGGAGGCCTCGTCCCCCGGCCGACGCGCGGTCTACCAGCTGGGCGGGCTGCTCTACTTCCTGCTCAGCGGCGAGCTGCCCTTCCCCCCGCCGGCCACGGCGGGGGAGCAGCTGATGCAGCGCGTGCACCCCAGCTCGCGCGAGCCTCGCCCCCTCGCGGGGCTGCCGACGGGCCTGGCCGAGGTCGTCAGCTCGGCGCTGGCCTTCGAGCCGGGCGCGCGCCCGGCGAACCCGGCGGAGCTGGCCGCCGCCCTGGCGCCCTTCTGCGAGCGCAGCGCGCCGCTCGAGTCCCTCACCGAGCACGAGCTCGCGGGCTGGGCCGAGCGCGGGGACGCGGCGGCCGAGTCCCTCCTGCTCGCGCGCCGACGCGAGCGCGGCGCCCTGAGCGAGGAGCGCCTGCGCCTGGCCGCCGACCTCGGCTACGAGCCCGCGCGGCGAGCGCTCGAGCTCCCCGAGGACCCGAGCGAGCTGACCCTCGAGGGGCTGATGGAGCGCCTCGCCCCCTGGGGGCGCCGGCCCTTGGTCGAGGCCGCGAGCCAGCTGCTGCGCCTGCACCTCCCCGGCCTGGGGCGAGCCGCGGACCAGGAGGCCCTCTGGGTCCAGGTCGTCGCGGCCCGCAACCCGCGGGACGTCTACGCGGCGGCCGCGCTCCGCCCCAGGCGCCCGGTCGTGATCGGGCGCGGCGGCCAGGCCGACCTGCGCCTGAACGACCCCAGCGTCTCGCGTCAGCACTGCCGGCTGGACCTCAGCGAGCCGGGCTCGCTCTACCTGGCCGACATGGGCAGCAGCTACGGGACGCGCTGCGACGGCGCCGCGATCAGCGGCGAGCAGGAGATCAGCGAGGGCGCCCTGCTCAAGCTCGGCTCCACCTGGCTCAAGGTCGAGCGCTCCCTCCCTCAGCCCGCCAGCGTGCTCGAGCCGGTGTGCCTCGAGGTCCTCCGCGTCGGCGAGCGCTGGCTGGCGGCCCCCAGCGCGGAGCTGGCTCGTGAGGCGGCGCGCCTGCGCTTCGAGGTCCCCCCGGGTGGCACGATCAAGTCGCTCGCGGCGCGCCTGGCGGCCCTGGCGCTCCTGCGCGCGATCCTGGCCGACCCGCCCGCGGCCGGTCCCTACCTGCCGGGGAGCGACGAGGACGCGCAGCGCTGGCGCCGCTGCCTGGCGGGCGTCCTCGCGCCGCGCCTCCTGGCGGGCGGCAACGAGCCCCTCCCGCCCGACGCGGACCCGCCCCAGGAGTATCTCTGGCGGACCGAGTCGGCCGAGGTCGCCGCCCTCGAGCAGAGCGCGCCTGGGCACGACCGCGCGGCGCAGCTCCGCTCGCGCTGGGACGGCCTCAGCCACTTCGGCGCCCTCCTCAGCCGCGTCGAGAGCGACCCGCCCCGCTACCTGGTGATCGCGCCCCAGGGCGGCCTGCGCGTGGTGACCCAGCTGCCGAGCGCTGGCCGCGCGGAGGACGTCCAGGCGCTCCAGGCCTGGCTCGACGAGCGGCTGGCCCAGCTGCCCGAGGACGCGCGTCTGACCCGTCCGCTGGGCTGGGTGATCACCGAGCGCGGCGTGCTCGCGGCCCGCGAGAACGTGCAGGGCGAGCCCCTCGATCCCGACCAGCGCTGGGACGAGAGCGAGGCCCTGGCGCGCGTCGCCGAGCTGGCGCGCGGCCTCGACGCCGCCGCGGAGCTCGGCCTCGTCGTGCTCGGTCACCTGGTGTGGAGCAACCTCCGCCTCGCGAGCGACGGCCTGCACCTGGTCGGCCTCGAGGAGGTGCTCTGGTGGGAGCGCCAGGTCTTCGTCTCGGGCGACACCAGCGCGCGCCCCGATCCGCAGCGGGTGGTCGCCTTCAGCGCCCCCGAGTCCCTGAGGGACTCGCGCCGCCGCGGCCCGAGCGCCGTGGTGTTCGAGCTGGCCGCGCTCCTCTACTGGCTCGTGTGCGGAGTCGAGCCCTTCCCCCCTTCGCGGCCGCTGCGCTCCTTCCTCGAGCGGCGACTGGCCCCCGACGCCCGCCCGCCCTCCGCCCGCGAGCACCGACCCGAGCTCTCCTTCGAGCTCGCCGACCTGCTCGGACGCGCCCTCTCCCCGGACCCCGCCAAGCGACCGTCCTCCCCCTCCGAGTTCGCCGCGGCGCTGGATGCTTGCCGGGGCTGAGCGCCGGACCTCGCGACCTTCGCGCTAAACCTCGCGTTCTCGACGCCGGCAGGGGTGCCAGACATTGGGCGCCCTTTCCCGTGACAGGGCCTGCTGAGAGAGTGGTCAGGCGGGCCTCACCTCACCGCCCTGAAGAGCCCCCTGCATGTTCTCGATCTCCAAACGCGTGTGGTCGCTGATCCGCGGCCAGCGCCTGCGCTACGCGGCCGCGATCGCGGCCCTCGTCGTGGCCTCCTCTTTCCTCTACCTCGCGCCCCTCGTGCCGCAGGCGGTCCTCGACGGCGTCCTCGCCGCGGACCCCGGCCGCGCCGGCTCCTCGACCCGCTTCGTGGTCGGGCTGCTCGGCGGACGGACCTGGCTGGCCGAGAACCTGTGGCTCGCGGCCCTGGTCTTCCTCGGCCTCAGCGCGCTGGCCGGCCTGTTCACCTACCTCCGCACCCGCCTCGCCGCCGACGCGAGCGAGTCGATCGTGCGGCGCGTGCGCGACGAGGTCTACGACCACCTCCAGCACCTCGCCTGCCGCTACTACGACGGCGCCGAGACCGGCGACTTGATCCAGCGCTGCACCAGCGACGTCGAGACGCTGCGCAAGTTCCTCGCCAGCCAGGTGGTCGAGATCGGGCGCGCGCTGATCATGCTCCTGGTCCCGATCCCGCTGATGCTCGCGATCGACCTGCGCATGACGGCGGTCTCGCTTCTGCTCTTGCCGCCGATCGCGGCCTTCTCCTTCCTGGTGTTCCGCCGGATCCGGGTCGCCTTCACGGCTGTGGACGAGGCCGAGGGTGCGCTGACCGCGCGGATCTCGGAGAACCTGACCGGGATCCGCGTCGTGCGCGCCTTCGCCCGCCAGAGCCACGAGGAGGAGCTGCTCGAGCGCGTCAACGCCACGCACCGCGCAGCCGACTTCCGGCTCTACGACCTCCTGGCCCGCTTCTGGGCGACCTCCGACTTCCTCTGCTTCGTGCAGAAGGGGCTCGTGGTCGGCGCCGGGCTCTACTGGCTGATCCAGGGCTCCCTCGCCGTCGGCGCGTTCTTCTACTTCCTGACCGCGGTCAACCTCTTCATTTGGCCCGTGCGCCACATGGGGCGGATCCTGGCCGACCTCGGCAAGGCGGTGGTCGCGATCGAGCGCCTGGACGACATCCTCTCCGAGCCCGCCGAGCAGGACCCCTGCGAGCCGGTCGAGGCCGCCCCCGGCGGCGAGGTTCGCTTCGAAGGCGTCAGCTTCGCCCACGGCGAGGTCGCGGTCCTGCGGGACGTGAGCTTCACGCTCCCCGCCGGCCAGACCCTCGCGATCCTCGGCCCCTCGGGCAGCGGCAAGTCCACGATCGTCAACCTGCTCCTGCGGCTCTACGACCCCGACCGGGGCACGATCCGCCTGGGGGGGCACGACCTGAGCCGCTTGCCGCGCAAGCACGCCCGGCGGCACGTGGCGGTCGTGCTGCAGGAGCCCTTCCTGTTCAGCAAGTCGATCGGCGACAACCTGCGCCTGGGGCGCCCCGAGGCGAGCGAGCGGGACCTGGTCGAGGCGACCGAGTCGGCGGCGATCCACGCCTCGATCCGGGGCTTCGATCAGGGCTACCAGACCGAGGTCGGCGAGCGGGGGGTGACCCTCTCGGGCGGCCAGCGCCAGCGCGTCGCGCTGGCGCGGGCCCTCCTCCAGCGCCCCTCGCTCCTGATCCTCGACGACTCGCTCAGCGCCGTGGACACCGACACCGAGGCGCGGATCCTCGACGCGCTCCGCGAGGCGCGCGGACGCCAGACCACGATCGTGGTCGCGCACCGGGTCTCGACGGTTCGTGACGCGGACCAGATCCTCGTCCTCGACGAGGGCCGGGTCGTCCAGCAGGGCAGCCACGAGGAGCTGGTCGAGGCGGCGGGTCCTTATCGCCGCCTGTGGCGGGCGCAGACGGAGCTCGCGCAGGAGGGCGCCGAGGTCGCCGCTCCCGAGCGGGCCGGCTCCGGTCGCCAGCTTCAGACCGCCTGAGGCTGGCGACCGGGCTCGCCGCTTGGGGCATGTCGCTCGGGGCTGGCCGGCGAGCTACTCTGCTCGAGTGCCGGTCGCCTTCGAGCAGC
>MDTG01293592.1_pt1 | contig 17532 bp, 15 predicted proteins | sample 811421 | NCBI WGS metagenome assembly MDTG01 (sample SAMN05326645, study PRJNA326480) | marine metagenome | isolation source: seawater | place: Pacific Ocean: South East | collected 2011
AATGGAGCAATTTATCTTTTTAAAAAAAAAAATTTAAATAAAAACTCTATTAAAGGAAAAAAATCATTAGCAATGATAATGGCAAGAAATTTAAGTATAAATATTGATGATAAATATGATTTAGAAATTGCTAAGTTTTTTGTTAAAAAATAAAATAATGAAAATTAATTTTACTAAACCATTAATAGTAGCTGAAATTGGCCTTACACATGATGGCAACATCAATAAAGCATTTAAATTGATAAGATTATCCAAAAAAGCAGGTGCTGACATTGTCAAGTTTCAAACGCATTTTGCAAAATTTGAATCTACATACGATGAACCATTTAGAGTAAAAATTTCAAACAAATTTAAAAGTAGATATGACTATTGGAAAAAAACTGAATTCAAAAAAAGTCAATGGAAAAAAATAATTCAATACTGCAAAAGATCTAATATTATATTTGCTACTTCACCTTTTTCAGTCGAAGCAGTGAGAATAATGAGAGAATTAGGGTGTAAAAATTGGAAAATAGGTTCAGGAGAAGTTTTTTCAAAAAGCTTGATACTAGAAATTTTAAAAAAAAATGACGGCTTAATTTTTAGTACAGGTATGTCAACTTGGATAGACATCCAAAAAAACTATGAGCTTGTAAAAAAAAAACTAGGAAAAAATTTTGCAGTGTTGCAATGTACTACTGAATATCCAAATAGTGTAAAGAAAGTAGGTCTTAATGTAATAATGGATATGAAAAAGAAATTTTCTTGTCATGTAGGTTTATCTGATCATACAGGCTCAATATTCCCATCAATAGCAGCTTTAAGCTTAGGTGCAGATATGGTAGAAATTCATGTGTGTACTTCAAAAAAACTAAAGGGCCCAGACATAAGTTCTTCAGTTACATTTGAGGAATTTGAAATTATTAGGAATGCAAGAGACGAAATTTATCAAATGATAAGTAATCCAATGAATAAAAATAAACTTAGTTCTTCTCAAAAAAAATATAAAAAGATTTTTGGTAAAAGCGTTGCAATCAAACATGATTTAAAAAAAGGTGAGAAAATAAGAATTTCTAATTTAACTTTAAAAAAACCTGGAACTGGCTTTAGTGAAAATTATTTAGCGAATATAGCAAACAAGATAGCAAAAAAGAATTTGTCCTCAAAAAGAATATTAAGAGTAGGTGATTTTGAAAAAAAGAAATAAAAAAATTTGTGTTGTAATAAATAGTAGAGCTAATTATGCAAGAGTAAAAAGCTTATTGGTAGAGATTAAAAAAAATAAAAAACTTGAATTGATTTTAATTTTAGGGGCATCAGCAATGTTATATAGATTTGGTGAAGTTGATAAAATAATCAAAAAAGATAACTTTAAAATTGATGAAATACTTTTCTCTGTAATTGAGGGAAATGATTTGATAGGGATGCCAAAAACTACTGGTTTATCAATTATTGAACTATCAAATATATTAAAGAAAAGAAAACCAGATTTGGTAGTAGCAGTAGCAGATAGATATGAAAATTTATCTATAGCAATATCGGCAAGTTATATGAATATACCTGTTGCACATATCCAAGGTGGTGAAACCACAGGTTCGATTGATGAAAAAGTTAGACACGCTATAACAAAATTATCTGATATTCATTTTGTTTCAACAAAAAGAGCAAAAGACTTTGTTATTAAAATGGGTGAATTGAAATCAAAGGTTTTTTTAACTGGATGCCCGTCTATCGATTTGATTAAAAATATTGATAACAAACTATCTAAAAATTTTTTTAATAGATACGGAGCAGGAGCCCTAATTTATCCTAAAGATAACTATATTTTAGTTCTGCAACATCCTGTGACGACTGAATTTGATAAAGCAAATATTCAAATCGCTGAAACCATTGAAGCCGTTAAGCTTTTTTCAAAAAAAACAAGTTTTAAAGTAATTTGGCTTTGGCCAAACATTGACGCTGGATCAGATACTTTCTCAAAAAAAATTAGAATTTTTAAAGAGACTAATCCGAATTATGTAAGATTTATTAAAAATTTTTCACCTGAAGATTACGCAAAGGTAATAAAGAACTCAAAATGCATAGTGGGAAATTCTTCATCTGGAATTAGAGAAGCATCATTTTTAGGTGTTCCATCTGTAAATATAGGATCAAGACAATCAGATAGGGAAAGAGGCATTAATGTAGTGGATGTAGAGCACAATAAACTTAAAATACTTAATTCTATTTTAAAACAAATTGGAAAAAAATATAAAAGATCTTTTATCTATGGATATGGCGATGCAGGAAAAAAAATTTCAAATATATTAGCAAGATCTAATTTTTCGATTAATAAAAAGTTGAATTATTTGAGTAAATACTAAATTTATAAAGGATATAGTGAATATTTTATTTATTGGAATTGGAATCGTTGGCCAACGTCATATAAGGAATATTAAGTCAAAATTCAAACATATCAATTTTTTTACTCTGAAAGGAAATTATTCAAAAATATTATATGGTGATAAAAAAATTTTAAAAGGTGATCCAATTATCAAACACAATATAAAAGTAATTTCTTTTGAGGATATAGACAGAAAATTTAAAATTGATGCAGCTTTTATTTGTTTACCACATCATCTTCATTCAAAATTTTTAAAAAAATTAGTTGATAAAAAAATTCATGTTTTTTTGGAAAAACCTGGTGGAATAAATAAAAAGGATATTAAAATTTTAAAAAATATTCAAAAAAATGAAAAGAGAAAAAATATTAAAATAATGTTAGGTTATCATTTAAGATTTAATCCAGTAATTCAAAGTTTAAAAAAATTAATTGATAAAAAAGTAGCAGGAAAAATACTAAACGTTTTATGTGAAAATGGAGAACATATTGCAGATTATCGTCCTTATCAAAAATATTGGAAGGTCTTTCATTCTAAAAAAAGTAAAGGAGGAGGAGTAATTCTTAATCAAATTCACGACATCGATTATATCTTATACTTATTTGAAAATTATGAATTTAAGTTGATTAATTCAATTAAAGATAAATTTTCAAATATTAAGATTGATACTGAAGATACATGCTCAAGCAATTTTATTGTAAAAAGCTCTTTAGAAAAATTCTTAGTTACTCTGCTTTTGAATTCTTTTGAACGACCAAAATATAGAAGATTGAAAATAGTTGGATCTAAAGGCACACTTATTGCAGATTTAATAAAGGGTAAAATCGAATCTTTTCATTATGAAAGTCTTAATAATGGAATGCTAAAAAATAAAAAAATTTTAAAAAAAATTCATAAATTTAATTTTAAAAGAAATGATCTTTTTAAAAATGAAGTTATTTATTTTATTAATTCTATTAGAAGAAATAAGGCTATTGAGGCAAAATATGGTTTGGCTAAAAGTATTAAGGCTCTAGAGCTAACATTAAAAATGAAAAGGTAGCTTTATAGATCATTTTTTGTATCAATATCTTTATAGAACTTGGTTATTATAGGTAAAATTTTTTTGCCCCATAACTTTTTACCTTTAAATTTCATAAAGTATGAAGGCTTACAGACATCAAAAAAACTATTAGGTGAATACGTTATGGGATATAATTGCCTTGGAAAAGTGTGATATTCACCTTTTAAAGTTTTATCAAAAAAACCTGATAAATATCTACCTTTAATTTTAAAAATTTTTTGAGCTGGATTGTGCAACATGTTGACAGATCTTATTGAAGTATAATTTTTAAAATTTTTAATGGAAATATCTAAAGCTTTATTCATTCCCTTAATATCTCGATCAGGGCAGGTTGGTCTTAATAATACGAATAAATCTACAATATAATTTTTTTCATTTTTTAAATAATTATAAGCATGAACGAGAAACTCTTTTTCAACTGAATTATCCTGACTGATTTTTTTTGGCCTTAAAACTACCTCAGCCCCAAATTTTTCTGCTAAAGATTTATATTTTTTTGAGTCAGTAGAAACTAAAACCTTGTTTATTTTTTTTAATTTTAAAGCTGTTTTAATAGAGTGAAACAACAGAGGTTTTTTTTTGTATAACATAATATTTTTATTTTTTATTCCTTTGGAACCTTTTCTAGCTGGGATAATAGCTACAATATTCATAATAATTTAGTAATTTAGATTTATTTAATAACAATCTTCGGTTTACTTTTATACTAAAAGATAATATTGCTCAAATGAACTTAATTAATTCTTTAAGATGACCGCATTTATAGATGAAATAAGAACAAATTATGTTAAAGAGGTAATTAAATTCTAAAAAACTAGAGATATTTAAGATATAGAAAAAGATGTTGCAAAAAAATTAAGTCTTAATATCAATAACTGATGAAAAAAGAATTTAATAAAATAATTAATGAAAAATAGATCAGAGCTTACTATTGACGATATAAACTCTTCTAATGATTTTGAGTATTTGTTCAACTTTGCTAAGGAAAAAAATTTTTTTGATGATCTCAATAAGTATTCAATCCCAACTATTAATCTCAAAAAAATCAAAAATTTATTAATTGCAAAATTAGAAAAAAAAGATAACAAAACTAAGCTTACCTCTAAACCTTATAGAGTTATTGTAGATCCAACAAATGCTTGTAATCTTGGTTGTCCTTTGTGTCCTACTGGTCTAGGTGCATCAGAAAGAACAAAAAGAATGTTAAAGTTTGAGGATTACAAAAAAATAGTTGATGAGATTGAGGATTATTGCATTGAGATCCATTTATATAATTGGGGAGAGCCTACATTAAATAAGAAATTGATTGAAATGTTACAATATGCAAAATCAAAAAATATTTGGTCAAGAATTTCATCAAACCTTTCAATGAAATTTAAGGATGGTTATTTAGAATCTTTTATAAAGTCAGGATTAAATTTATTACATATAGATATAGATGGTTTGGACCAGAACGTGTATGTAAAATACAGAAGAAAAGGAGATTTAAATATAGTTATTGAAAATTTGAAAAAAATTTTAGACTTAAAAAAAAAATTTAATTTAGATGAACCTAAAATTGAAATAGCAATGTTGGCTATGAGGCATAATGAACATCAACATGAAGATTTTTTAAAATTTGGTAGAGATTTAAAAGTAGATGAAGTTAAGATGCATAAAATTCAACATAATCCAAATATGGATGAAAAATGGTTACCTAAAAATACAGATATGATTTATAAAACTTATGAAGGTGGGGAGGCTAGTTCAACATCAGGATCAGATAGTGAACTTAAACAATGTAATTGGCCATGGACTGGAATAGTCATAAATCCTGATGGAGGTGTTAATCCATGTTGTATAATTGATGACCCTAAATCAGACTTTAGTAATGTAAAAGAACATTCAATTGCAACAATTTGGAATAGTCCACAATATATTTCTTCACGGTCAGAGTTTGGTGATCAAAAGGAAATTACAAAAAAAACAATATGTAATGTTTGCAAAAATCAAACTCACTCAAAAAGATTATCTAGAGTATCAAAATCATTTGCCTTAAAATTATAGAAGATTTGATTTAAAAATTTAATTTGAAGTTATTCGAAAATGAAAAAAATTTTAATTTGTTTACCATCTCAATATTATTATAAGTACATCGAGCTTGATGCCTTTAAGGATTTGCAAAAAAATTTTAAGGTTTCATTTTTATTAAATAAGAATAGATGGAATAGAAAACAAGTTGTAAAAAAAAAAATATCACCAAATAATATTAAGAATAAATTTCTCTATTCAATAGAAGAAAAGGAATATTCATATTTTTTAAAAACACTACACTTATTTTTAGTAGCTAACAGAAAGTTATCAAAGTCTTTTAAATATAATTTTAGGAGGTGGTATCCAAATTTACAGGATTTTATCAAAATTGAGAAAACTAAAAGAAGAGATAATTTAGGCAAATACACTAATTTGTTTCTTTTCAAAACTTTTTTAAGATATTTTCAAGGACCTTTTTTAAAAAGGTTAATTGTAATTTTTTTGTCTAATAAAATTGTTTTTGATTTATACAAACAGTTTATTTTACCTAGGCTTAAACTTAATTCAGATTTATTGAAAATAATTGGAAGTTTTAAACCAGATCTAATTATTTATACTACTCATTGCATTGAACCAGAGATATTTATGATCCCTAAAATAGCAAATAATTTTGGAGCAAAAACTCTATTTTTGGTGGATAATTGGGATAATATTTCTTGTAAAACAGTTTTTTTTAATAAGCCTGACTTTTTGGGTGTTTGGGGAAGACAATCAAAAAAACATGCTATCAAAATTCAAAAAATCAATAAAAAAAAAATCTTTTACACAGGAAGTCCAAAATTTGACAATTATTTTTTATTAAGAAAAAAAAAATTGAAAAATATTTTTAAACATAAGTATGTTTTATTTTTTGGATTAGTAGAGTTATATGATGATATTAAGGTCCTCAAAGAGCTCGATAAAGAAATAAGTAAAAATAATTTAATATATAAAGGTTTGAAAGTAGTTTATAGACCACATCCTGGTAGACCAAATATATTCTTGCACGTAAAAAAAATTAGTCCATTTCAAAATATTATTTTAGATCCATCAATGGAAAATTATATTAAAACTAAAAACAAAAAATATCTTGATAATAATAATTTTTATTTTGAAAAATTATTATCAAATTCTCTCTTTAATGTTGGGGGTATCACTACAGTGACTATAGAATCTTTAATTTTTAAAAAAAAACAAATATTCTTATGTTATGATGAGAAAGATAGTATTACAGATCCAAAAACTTTATTTGATAATGGCTCACACTTTGAAAAACTTGATAAAGTTTCAGCATTGATTAAATCTAATAGCGTAGAGTCTGTCATTAAAGATTTTAGAAAAATGTTTTTAAATAAAGCCTACCTTAATATTAATAAGAAATTAGATAATGAAATAGATTATTACTATAATGTTCCAAATAAATTATATTCAAAAAAAATATTATCTATCGTCAAAAATTCAATTTTTAAATTATAAAATCTGTCTTGTATTGTTATTTTAAGCCAATAACTTTTTTTTGATTTTCATTTATATTTTTAATATTCCAATTATTTTTCTTCAAGATTTCACTTTTTTTCCAATTCCAATTTAGATAATTAGCCCAGGGTGTTATAAATTGAAAAGTCATTAGAAGTCTTGATTTAGATGATTTTCTTGCACCACAATGAAAACAATTGCTTGTATCAACAAGATATAATGTTCCTTTTTTTCCTTTGCAGACTATTTTTTGACTCTCGTATTTAGAAAAGAATTCATCTTTTACCCTTTTTTTATCTGGCGATGTTTTATAATCAAGTTGTTGAATAACTTTATTACTGTTTTTTTTTTGTAAATAAGTTCATTGCACCATTATTTTCATTTATATCTTCAAGATAAAGAAAACCTTTAACTTGTTTATAATCTTCATGGTCTAAATGATATTCTTGTGAACTACCATCAATTATCTTATCGTTCGCTGAATACCAAACATTTGAATAAACTAATATTGGTACACAGCCTAAATATTCAGATATGATATTTATTAAATACTCACTAGTTAGAAAATTAAATACTTTCGAATTAGTATCAAATATATCTGAAATTTTAATTGTTTTTAAATGACTTAATTGATTACTATAGTCGAGATTTTTAATTTTCTCTTCAATCTCAACCATCATTGAGTTAATATTAAAATTATTTTTATTAAGAGTTTCAATTTCAATTTTTTCAAAACCATCATTATATAAATTACTTTGGTAATTTATGTTTTTTCTTCTAGAAAAATATGTCTTTAAATGAAGATATTTAGATAAATTAAAATACAATTTTCTTAACCTAAATGATCTATATCTAAACAATACACCAGGCTGAATTAAAAATAATTTAATTTTATTTATAAGCTTTAACATTTGCTATTTGAAGTTGATTTAATATACTTTATAGCAAATATCTATAAATATTGTCCCTGATAAAAAAATGAGTAAAATTGTTTATTTGCCAATAGAAATTAAAGCCAGAGATTTTCAGAATAAATTGTTATTGACTTATTTTTTAACATTAAAAGGATTCCACGTTTTTTTAGGACGAAAAAAAGAGATTGAAATTTTAGCAAAAAATTATTCACCTGGAATTTATTTTGGTGTCAATACTCATAAAATTTATATTAAATTTTATAATCAAATAAAGGCTAAAAAACATAAATTATTTTTATTTGATGAAGAAGGTCTTGTAACCTTACCTAAAAAATTTTATGTATCCACTAAGGGCAGTAGAGAAATGATTAATCTTTCAGATTTTTATTTTTGCTGGGGAAATAATCAATTAAATAAAATTTTATCTCAAGAAAATATTATTAAAAAAAAATTAGTTTTATCAGGAAGTTTAAGAATTGAATTGTTAAAAAATAAATATAATAATTTATTTAAGGCAAATGTAGATTCATTAAGAAAGAAATATAAAACAATTATTTTATTTATTAGTTCCTATGGAAATGCAAATCATTATTTGCATGAAAAAACTGGCCTAAAAAAATTAATAAATTCTCAAGCCTTAAAAAACAAAGATGATATAAAAAAATATAAATATTACTTTGAGTTCAATAAGAGCAGATTTAAAAAATTCATTAATTATTTAAAAGATTTAAAAAATAAAAAATCTACTACAATAGTCATAAGACCTCACCCTTCAGAAAATTTAAGATTTTATGATAAGATTGCTAATGATAAAAATTTCATAATAAGCACAAAATTTACAATAATTGAGTGGATGAAGGCATCAAAAAAAATTATTCATGATTATTGTACTACAAGTTTTGAAGCCAGCGTTTTAAGAAAAAAAATTTTTCATTTACCCCTTAAATTAGAAAATTTAAAACTTGAAAAAGATTTATATAAATTGTCTAATAAAATAGGTTTGCAAGCTAAGCATCAAAATAATAAAAAAAAAAAGATATTTTAAAACATCATATTCATAATTATGGAAATATTTCATCAATTGATATTATTTGCAAAGTTTTTGATAAATTTAAAATAGAAAATCAAGATACAGCTAATTTTTTCACAATTTTGAGATCTAAACTATTTTTAGGATATTATTCAATAAGAAAAGACAAATACACAGATTTAAAAACGCCTTTTATTATAAAAAAAGAATGTGATGAATTTCTAAAAAAAATTGAAAATATTGAAAAGAAAAAAAATAATTTTCGAGTAACTCAATTTGCAAAGAATATTATGTTAATAAGGTCTAATTAATGAATGCAATAATTAATAACAAAAAAAATATTGATATTCTTTATTGGTATTTAATTACAAAAATTATCTCGATTACATTAATAATAATCTTCTTACCAATAATATTTGAAAAAAATTATTTCTATTCAAATGATTTTTATAATTTATATATTTTGTGTGAATTTAGATCACCAAATTATTTATTTTCGATAATTACATGTTTTTTAAAGATTAAAAATCTCACTGATATTCAGGCGTTATTATTATCTGGAATTTTAAGTTTTTTAAAAGATTTTATATTTTTAATTGTAGCTTCTAATTACTTAAAAAAAAATTACATTATATTTTTTTGCTTTTTGTTGGCTGCTCACCCATATTTAAACTTGTATTATTTAAAATTCACACCAGATTTAATAAATAATTTAATGATATCGTTATACTTTTATTTAATCATGACTAAAAAAAATATTAATTCAGGAATAAATATTATTTTTGTTTTAGGTTCTATGATGAGAAATAGCCTTATACCTTTTTTTGTAAGTTATTATGTAATAAATATTTATAAAAAAATTTTTATAGAAAAAAAAATCATTAAAAATAAATTTATCATAATTGAAGATTTAATATTTATACTTATTCTTGGATTATCATTATTTATTGTTGAGAGTGATTATGGCTCTAGTTTTTTATCTTCTAATAAAAACTATGATCTCAACCTAAATTTTTTCCTAAAACAAATCAATTCAGGATTTCTATTTTTTGACTATTTTTTAGCAATTATATTAAACTTAATTTCACATTTAATTTTACTTATGGGTTTTAGGGAAAAGGCATATACCCAATTTTTGGATTTTTTTTCTTATAATAACGAATTTATAATTTTTTATTTATTTTTTGGTATTTTTTTATTCTTGTTTCATTTTGTTGGACTTCTTTATATTTTAAAAAAATTTATTAAATCAAATATTTATATAATTTCATTTTTAATTTTTGTTCTTCCACATTTATTTTTTGTTACTCATTTAAGATATTATATGCCATTAATGCCGGTGAGTATTCTAGGAGTATGTCTGTTGATACAGAGTTTTTTCCATAAAGAAAAAAATTGATATGAAGATATTTAAAGATTTTTTTTATTTTTATTTTCTCAAATTTTATTTAGATATTAAATTTTTTTTAAATAATTTTTTAAGTAATCAAAAAATACCAATTAAAAATTTTACAGATTATAAAATTAAAAATTCAAATGTCTTTTATGGTTATCATGATAAAATTAATATCAAAAATAATATACTGTTATCACATGAAAATAGGGGTAAAGATTTTTTTGTTGGATATTTTGATAAAAACAAAATTTTTAATCGAATAAAAAAAACAAGCTTATGTTCATGGCAATTAGGTTCACAGTTGCAATGGGTAGATAAAGATATAATTGCTTTTAATTGTGAAAATAACAATAAACCAAATTCAACTTTTTATGATATAAAAAAAAACAAAACAATAAATTCATTTAATCAATTAATTTATAACATCGATAAAAATAACAAAAAGTTTATTTCATTAAACTTTAATGATCTTTATCAATATAGAAATGGATATGGGTATAATTTAGAAAAATTTATCAATTATAAAAAAGAGGAAAATTTAACAATTTTTGATTATAAAAACAAAAAATTATTTCATGTCATAAAAAAAAATTCTCTAATTAAAAAATTTGATAATTTAATATCAAATAAATCTCATTTTAATCATGCCACTTTTTCACCAACCGGAAAATCAATTATATTTTTTTTAGTAGATACAGTTAATCAAAAAAGAAAAATTCTAGTATTTCATTTTAATCTCAATACAAAAAAAATAATCTTGATAAAAGAAATTGATAAAATCTCACATTATTGTTGGATAGATGATAAAAAAATCTTATTTACTCACTTAAAAGATAAAAACTCTGCCGAGTATCAAATTTACAATATTCAAAGTAAAAAAATTAAAAAAATAGGACTCAATTTAAATTTGGATGGACATCCAATGATACATCCAAAAAATAAAAATTTATTTGTATCTGATACTTATCCAAATAAATATGGTTTTCAAAAACTTATAGTATTTGATCTAAAGATAAAAAAAATAGTTTGGCAAACATCTTTAAAATTTTCAACTTATTTTTTGTCAGGATCTAGGTGTGATTTACATCCAAAATGGGATGATACGGGAAAAAAGATCATAATTGATTATGCTATCAAGGATCAAAGGTTTATTAGAGTTTATGATTATCAAGTTTAGTGATTTTTTTATCTTTTATTTCGTATACATTATCGCAATATTTAAAATTATTTTTGTTATGAGAAATCATTATAATAGTAAGATTATTTTTCTTTTTAATTAATGTTTTAATAATTTGCTCTTCGGTTTTTTGATCTAATGATCTTGTGGCCTCATCCAAAATAAGTATTTGAGATTTCCTATAAAAAGCTCTTGCAATTCCTACTCTCTGCAACTGACCGCCGGAAAGATTAATACCTTTTTGACCAACTCTTCTAGATAAAATTTTGTTGGTAATTTCATCTTCTTTAGAAAAAAACTCAGCCTCTTTAAGGGCTAATTTTATATTATCCAAATTTTCGTTAGTCAATTCTTCATGCTCTGTAAGAGAAACATTTTCTTTAATATCGGTGTCAATTAAATAAATATCTTGAGGTACATAAGAAATACATTTTTGAAACTGGTCTAACATATTTATATTTTTTTTACCATTGATTAGAATTTCTCCACTATTAGGATGAAGCAAACCTAAAAGTAAATTTATAAAAGTGGTTTTACCTCCACCACTATCACCAAAAATACCTATGAAACTATTCTTTTCTAAACTAAAATTAAAATCTTTTAAAATCATATTTTTTTCGTCATAAAAAAAATCAACATTTTTAAATTCTTGATTTTTAAATTCAAATTTTTCATTGATATCTATTTTTTCATTTTCTAAAAAAAATTCTTTCCTAAAAAAAAATTTTTTATTTATTTCTTGAAGAACTGGAAGTGAAAATCTTATATCCTGATATGAAACAAAAATTTTATTAAATGAGGGTATTAATTTAAAAATTATTGCTGTCAAAAAAGTAACATTTGCTACAGAGTCAGAGAAGTTCTCATCATCAATTAAATACATCAACATTAGTATTATTATAGCCAAAAAAACCCATTCAAAAATTATTCTAGGTAATGATTTATAAAAATTATGCCTAAACATAGAGGAGTTAGTTCTCTTTGCGAAAGCTCTAAATTTATTGATAAAAAAATTCTGTTTTTTAAATAAAATAACATCAATTATTAAACCAAAAGCGTCATTAATAATCTTTAATTGATTTCCAATATTTAGCTTTCTTTCTATACCCAGCTTACTTGATCTATCTTTAATTAATTTAAAGCACAAAATTGTAAAAATTGAAAGACCAGCCAGCACCATTACAGCTTTTGTTGATTGAAAAAAAACGACCATTAAGGTTAGGGCCAATATAACAAAAACTTCCGATATCATTATTAAATAACTACCAATGGCTACTGTAAATTGATCAATTTCAGTAGTAAGATTTCTCAATAAAAATGAAGTATTATTATCTTTAAAAAATTTAAGATCTTTACTTAGATAAGTTTCAAATGTTATTTTTTGTAATCGATATCTTAAATTAAACGTAAATTTATGAAGTGCAAAATAAAAAATAATTAAAAAAACATATTTTATAGAGAAAAATATAAAAACAGTTGTTATAATGAATATGACAAATTTTTCATTTGGAACTTGATTGATAATCTCAAAATTAATTATCTGTTTAAATGTATCAATATATTGATTATCTAATATAACTTTAATTAATGGAATTAATGATCCTATAGAAATAGCTTCAGATATAGCAACTATAGTCAGCATAAAGATGAGAAAAATAAAACTTCTTTTTTCTTTGTGGTTTAATATCTGAAAAAAATTAGATAAGGTTTTCATTTTTTATAATATCTTTTAAACCAATTCACAAACTTTTTAATTCCATCCTCAATTTCTGTTGAGGTAGAATAACCATAATCTTTTTTTAGTTTTTTAGTTGATGAAAAAGTTTCTAAAATATCTCCTTTTTGCAAAGGTAATTTATTCATCTTAGCTTTTTTTCCCAAATATTTTTCGATAAGTCTAATATATCTAATTAATCTTACAGGTCTTTCGCTTCCAATATTATAAATTTCAAAAGGAGCATTATTAGAAGATGAGGGATCTAATTTTTTTCTTTTACGATTTTTTGATATTCTATTTTTTTTTGTGATAATTTTAAATATTCCATCTACGATATCGTCAACATACGTGAAATCCCTTGTATGATTTCCATAATTAAACAAATCAATTTTCTTATTTTCACTTATATTTTTTGCAAATTTTAAAAGAGACATATCTGGCCTTGACCATGGGCCATAAACTGTAAAAAATCTTAGACCAGTGGTTCGAATTTTGTATAGTTTACTATAGGAATGAGCCATAAGTTCATTAGCTCTTTTAGTTGCAGCATAAAATTGAATTGGATGGTCAGCGATGTCTGCTTCATTAAAGGGTAATTTTTTATTTGCTCCATAAACACTACTTGTGCTGGCATAAATTAAGTGGGGTACCTTTTGTGTTCTGCAAGCATCTAAAATATTAAAAAAACCAATTAAATTAGTTTTTGCATATGCTTCAGGATTTTCTAATGAATATCTTACTCCAGCTTGAGCAGCTAAATTTACAACAATTTCAGGTCTAAAATTTTTATATAATTTTAACAATTTTTTTTTATCTTCAAGGTTTACTTTTGCAAAGGTAAAGTCTTTAAATTTTTTTAAAATTCTTAATCTGTCTTTTTTTAATTTGACGGAATAATATGGATTCAAATTATCAACTCCTAATACTTTATATTTTTTTGTTAATAATCTATTAGATAAATGAAAACCAATGAAACCCGCAGCACCAGTAATTAATATCTTTTTCATTTTAAAATATTTCTAAAAATTTTTTAATATTGTCTTTTACTAAATCTTTTTTATAAAAAACTTTATAATTATTTTTTGATTTATAGACTTTTGATATCGCTTTTGCAAAAGTAATAGGGTTTTCTGTTTTAATTATTGTGCCATTTTCCCCTAAAACTGCTTTAGAGTTTCCGTGACAGTCTGTTGCAACAATTCTTTTTTTTAATGCCATACCTTGTACAAGAACATTTGGGTATCCCTCCCATCTAGAACTTAAAATCAGTATTTGTGATCTTTTGATAAATTTAAATGGATTCTTTTTATACCCATATAATTTAATTTTGTTTTGCAATTTTAAATCATATATTTGTTTTTGAATGTTGTTTTTATCTGGTCCTTGGCCAAGAATTATTAAATTACAATTTTTTATACTTTTTTGAAAATGATAGAATGAATTTATTAAAAACTCATAATTTTTTTGATAAGTAAGTCTACCGATTGCAATCAAATAATTTTTTGGAAGCTTTTCTTGTATTTTCTCATTTGATAATCTTAAAATTCTATCATATTCAGCAGGATTACCAATTTCTTTAATCTTACATTTAGGTGTATTAAAATTTTCAATTAAATCTCTGGAAATTACTTTTGTAGGTGAAATTACTACATCACTATATTTGTATAAAATTTTTGACATAAATTTTAAAATTTCATTTACAAATATTTTATTACCTAATTTTTGACTGAGATGATTTGACTCTCTTATTATAACTTTTAATTTGAATAAAATAAAAAATCTTTTTAAAAGTAAAGAAATAATATTTGAGTTTACAATAGTCGAAAAAATATAATCTGGTTTTTCTTTTGTTATAAGTTTAACTAAATCAAAGAAACAATATAAAGTTCGTGATTTATCAAAATCAATTATATTAATTTTTTTATTTACAAAAGATAGGTATTCACCTCTTTTTTTTGCTAATGCTAATTTAACATATTTTTTTTTATTAAATAAATTGTTTGTTATCATGGTAATTACATTTTCAGCTCCACCCCCATCTAGATTTGCGTTAAATACAAGTATTTTATTAGTATTCTTGTGTGCATCTAAAATATTTTCAGCTCTCATTGACCAAGAGTATTTTGATTTTAAATCATTGAATGCATTTTCAGTTATTAGTTTTTTTAAAGAACTATTTTTGTAAATTTTATTAATAGCATTAACCCATTCACTTTCATTCTTTGGGTTACATAACAAGGAATTATGATTGTCTTTTAAAAACTCCTTTAAAACTGGCATGTCACTTGTAATTATGGGTTTTTTTGTAGCCATATATTCAAATAATTTTAGTGGCGACATAAATTTTGAAGTCTCCAATTCATTTTTATAGTTAACTTGTTCTAAACTCGATCCATGTACAAATACTTTTTCTTGATATGGAGCAATTAAAATATCAAATATAAATGATAATTTTGTTGCTAAGTTGTGGTCTAAATATCCAAAAAAATATATATTTTTTGTTAAATTTTTTTTCTTCCAATATTTAACTTCTTCTTGGGAGCCTCCAATAATATAAAAATTATAGTCCTTGCACTTCGATGCAATATCAATGATTAAGTCAATTCCTCTGCCTCTAAACAACCCCCCTATATACCCAATACTTTTATTTTTAATTTTATATTTTTTTCTCAAAACATCTAATTTTGAATAGTTAAAAATATTTGCAGCATCTCTAATAACTTTATGTGGGGTATCTTTTAAATTATATCTTTTAATTATGTAATTTTGTAAATTATTAGAAATTGTTATCAAACATTTAATTATTTTTTTTTTAACAAGTTTTTTAAAAAAAAATTTTGCTAACTTTTGTGGTGGACTGTGTAATTCTAAAATGGTTTTATATCCAATTAATGAAAGTAAATATGATGCATAGATATTTCGTGAATAAATCATACCATAATTATTCTTACGTAATAAAAAAAATATTTTTATGAAATATAAAAATTCTCTTAAAAAACCATTTTGTGGTAGATTACTTATATAAATCTTAAGTAATTTTGAATTTTTTATATTGTAATATTTGAATAAATTTTTTTTATTTAAAGTATTATCTTTAATATTTTGAGTTATCAAATGAACCTCGTGTCCTTTTTTAATAAATGCATTTGATAAAGACATTACATGAATACTATTCGCACTTCTTGAAGGTATCTGTGATTGTGTTAAATATAAAATTTTCAATTTTTTATAATTTGTTGAATTTTATCAAAAAAAAATTTTTCATCGTAATGATATCTATTGATATTCTTTTTAAAAATTTTTGAAATTTCTATCATACTATTTTTCAGAGAATCAATATTATTGGTTTTAAAGATTAATCCATTTTCCCTCGAATTAATGTAATTTCTTGTTCCACATTTATCACTTGCCAAAACATAGCAACCTCTTGATAATGCTTCTATAATACTCACAGGTGCAAGATCTCCATCTGTTGCTAAGACAAAACATTTACTGTTATCGTAATATTTGTAAATTTTTTCGTGCTTTATATTAATAGAATATTTTACATATTTGAACAAATTATATTTTTTTAACAGTTTTAGAAAAATCTTAAATTGTTTTTTATGTTCATCAGTGGATATTTCAAAAATCAGCTTTGTTAAAAATTTTTTTTTTGAGCGATTAAGAGCTTTTAAATATAACTCGAAATTTTTTTTTTTATAAAGTTTACCAACTAATAAAAAATCAAATTTTCTCTTTTTTTTTTTAAAAGAAGTTTTGTAAACAAAAGGTAGAAGAGAGTATTCTTTAGACAATACTTTTTTTATAAATAAAGGCGATACTAACCTAATTTTCATTATATTAGTCAAGAACCAGTAGAAAAATCTTTTAGTAAAATTTGAATTTATAATTTGGCTCATTTCAATTTGATTGTAAATTACTAACTTCTTTTTATGAAAAATACATAGTATAAAAATTAAGACGAAAAATAAGAAATTGTATGGTCTAATTATCACTAAGTCTGGTAAATCTTTTCTAAAGTGATGAAAATAAGTTCTCAACTCTGGTAAATAAAATTTATTCATTTTATTGGATTTTTCACTTAAAAATTTTTTAGAAATTTTAGTTATTAAACTTTCTTTAATTATCTTCGGTTTTATAAAACTATAATTTTCATTAAAACCTCTATAAGCACAGTCGATTGAAATCTTAAAATTATTTTCCAACAGTATTTTAGTTGGATAAAACATATTTGTATGAAATCTGGGTAAAATAAATTTAATATGCATTGTTTATTATTTATTTTATTTATATAACGAATTACTAATAGTAAATATCAAAAATGAATAGAAAAAAACTTTTAAT
>MDTG01023465.1_pt1 | contig 17530 bp, 17 predicted proteins | sample 811421 | NCBI WGS metagenome assembly MDTG01 (sample SAMN05326645, study PRJNA326480) | marine metagenome | isolation source: seawater | place: Pacific Ocean: South East | collected 2011
GGTGCATCGCTTAAATAAGAAGCTAATTCTAATGTCCAATACATGTATTATTTTTTTGCAAAAATAATTGTTAGTTTAAAAAAAACAAGAAAAATACGAATTTTCATTTAACATTCCACTTTAGTTCATTGATTTTAAGAGTTTTAGAAAAAAACCTAGTTAATGTAAACAAGTAATCCGATAATCTGTTTATAAATAATAAGATTTCTTTATCCAAATCTTCTTTTTCTTTCAGGATTGTGATGTTTATTTCAGCTCTTCTACACACGCATCTTGCAACATGTGTAAAAGAAATTAGTTTATTCCCTCCTGGAATTATAAAATTTTTAAGTGGCTTTAATTTGTCTGTCATTCTATCAATAGCATTTTCTAAAAATTCCGTATCATATTTATTAATTTTTGGAATGTTATCGTAATTTTTATCATTTGACAGTTGGCTAGCAATGATCATTAGTTTATTTTGAATTACAAAAATTTCATCTTTACAATCATCTGGTGAAAAGTCTCTTACAACTCCCATGAAAGAATTTAATTCGTCTATAGATCCATATGCAATTATTCTCTTGTTATATTTATTTACTCTTTTGCCCGACAAGAGGCTTGTTTTACCATTATCTCCAGTTCTAGTGTATATTTTCATTTATTTCTTTATTAAAAGGTTTTTAAACAAAAAAAGAGTAGTCAAGATAAACATTAATAGGGCTATCCTTGCTATATAATCACCATATTTTGAGTAAAAAGTTAGCTTATTTTCCAAACCCACCTTTGCAATTAAAATTCCTTTTTTGTCATATTCAAGTTTTTTCATAATTTCCCCCTTTTTGTTAATAAACGCTGATACTCCGGTATTTGCACTTCTGGCAATAGATCTCCGGTTTTCAATAGCTCTTAGTCTTGAATAACTCAATAATTGACGATGCCCCTCTGTGTTGCCCCACCAGGCGTCATTTGAAATTACAATAAGTAATTCTGCACCATTTCTGACATATTCCGTAATAAAAGATCCGTATATAGATTCATAACATATAATTGGTGCTAAAGTAATGTTATCGTTTGATTGGAAATTTGTTCTATTGTCTTGAACACCCCTAGTTGCAACTGTACCTCCAAAATCCAACAAAATTGAACCGAATATAGGTTCCAAAAAATTTTTATATGGCATAAATTCAACACCTACTACAAGTTTAGATTTATGATAAAATTGTGATTCATCATTATTGCTGAAGTGAAAAGCAGAGTTGTAAAAGTCTATCCATCTGCCATCCGAAATTCTATTCGATGTATGTGTTGGAGGGTTTTTACTTTCAGGATAAATATTGTATGATTGAGCACCCAAGATTAGATTTAAATTTTTGTAATCTTTTAAAAATTCATCAATTTTAAATTTTAATTTAGAATAACTAAAGTTTTTTAAATTTAAACCTAATCCACCGTCAAAATAACCCTCAGGTGCAATTATGTATCTTAAATCTTGGTCAATGTTGTTATTAATTTGATTTGTGATTAATTCAAAAAGCTCTTCGTTACTTCTCTTATATTTTTTCTCGTATGGGTCAATGTTAGGTTGAAATATTGCTACCTCTATTTCATTTTCTGTCTTTTTAACAGATTTGTATATTAGAGTAGAAAGTAAAATTGGTGTAATAATCAAAAGAACTACTGTTAGTGCTTTTGAAATAATTTCTTTTTTGCTATAAAACTTTTCTCCTTTTTCAATAAAATTAAATATTAAAAGGTTGACAATTAAAATCCACAAGGTTCCTCCAAAAACACCGGTGTATTCATACCATTGAATGAAATAAATACTTTCGGAAAAAACATTACCTAAGTTGAGCCACGGCCACGAAAAGTCCCAGTTAAGATGAAATTTTTCAAATGATATCCACATACTTAACAGTAAAATTTGACTTGTTATTTTAGGAATTATGTTTATGGAAATTCTGTATATAACCATCAATAATGAATAGAAAGAACTATTTACTAAAATTGCAAATGAGGCACCAAATGCTGTAGAATTATATATCCACCAAGTGGTAATTAAATTCCACAAAAAAAAACTCAAGTAAGAAACAAAAAAGGTGATTGTGTTTTTATACTTCTTATCACTATCGTTAATTCTTTTAATTAACACTAATAATGGTACAAGACTAAGAAAAATTAAAAGTGATTGACCTTTTGTTGGCCATGAAAATCCTAATAGTAAACCACTTAAAATTGAAAGTATTAGATTTTTTATCAATTATACATTATATATTTAATCAAAAATATGGAATTAAATAGTAATGTTTATTCTAGAATTTTAATAATGAAAAATTGTACATTGATTAGAGAATGAAAAAATACGTTCCTAACTTTTTGACCTCACTGAATTTAATTTGTGGATGTGTAGTTATCTTGTTGTTATCAAAAGATAATTATAATGCATCAGTAATTTTTTGCCTTTTAGCTTTTTTATTTGATTTTGCTGACGGTTACTTTGCTCGCATACTAAAAAAAGAAAGTGCAATCGGGAGAGAATTGGACTCATTTTCAGACTTTGTAACAAGCGGTGTAGTGCCTGGAATGGTAATGTATAAACTACTTGTTAAGTCGGGATTAACAGAAAATCAGATTTTTTTAGATTTATTAGACATCAGTTTTTATGTTTCACCCTTGTCTTTAGTGGGCTTTTTTATAACAATAGCAACGGCGTTTAGGTTATCAAAATTCAACCTAATGAAAAATGACTTAAAATACTTTATAGGTCTTCCAGCCCCAGCTAATTGTATGATGATAATAGGACTTCCATTTATTTTTGATTACATGGGGGAAAAATATTTAAGTTACAATTTGTTATATCCATTTATATTTTTTTCTGTTTATATGTTAAACTCCAAAATAAAAATGATTTCACTAAAAAACATAAACGGTTTAATTACATTAATTTTTATTTTTTTAATCTGCACTTTTATATTTCTTACTAATTTTTCCGTTTTAACTATAGTTGTTTTTGTGTACATATTGTTTAGCGTATACTATTTTCGAATTAAGAACTAGTCTTTTTTCTAAGCTCAAAATTTTTTCCTAGATATACTTTTCTTACCATTTCATCTTTTGCAAGTTCTTCTGGTGTTCCTTCTTTTAAAATTTTACCTTCAAACATAAGATATGTCTTATCAGTTATTGCTAAAGTTTCTTGAACATTGTGGTCAGTTATTAAAACACCTATGTTCCTATGCTTTAAGTGAGATACTATTTTTTGAATATCCTCAACTGCAATAGGATCAACACCGGCAAAAGGTTCATCCAATAGAATGAATTTTGGATTAGATGCCAGTGCTCGAGCTATTTCAGTTCTTCTTCTTTCTCCACCTGAGAGAAGGTCTCCACGGTTTTTTCGTATACTAATTAACCCAAACTCTTCAAGTAGGCTTTCCATTTTTTTTAATTGATTTTTTTTAGATAAGTTGGATAACTGTAAAATACTTAAAATATTATCTTCAACACTTAATTTCCTGAACACTGATGGATCTTGAGAAAGATAACCAATCCCATTTTGTGATCTTTTATACATTGGATATTTCGTTATTTCTTTGTTTTCAAGAATAATTTTCCCAGAGTCTGGTCTTATCAAACCAACTATCATGTAAAATGAGGTTGATTTACCAGCTCCATTCGGACCTAAAAGACCAATTATTTCACCTTGTTTAACTTCCAAAGAAACATTGTCTACAGCCTTTTTAGCTCTAAACGATTTAACAATGTTTTGTGCCTTTAAAATCATTTTGATTTTTCTGTCTGTTTTTTTACAATTAATTTGGAAATTAAGATACTTATTTCATATAAAATTAATACTGGAATTGTTACAATTATTTGACTTGTTATGTCGGGTGGTGTAATTATTGCTGAAATACTTAAAACAATGACAATCGCAAATTTTCTATTTCGCTGAAGAAAATTTGGGGTTACTAAACCTATGCGAGTTAAGAAAAAAATTAAAATAGGTAGTTCGAAAATAAAACCAGAAGACAATACAGAAGCCCTTAGTAGACCAATATAGCTGTTCAAATCGAAATCATTGAAAACCTCCTTACTGATTGTATAGTTGCTCAAAAAGTTTACGGAAAGAGGAGTTACAACATAATATCCGAAAAGAACACCGATAAAAAACAGGAATGAAGCAACAAAAATAAATCCTCTTGCGTTTTTTTTCTCATAATCATGTAAACCAGGTTTAATAAATCTCCACAATTCCAATAAAACATAAGGAAAAGATAAAATAAATCCAGCTGTAATAGATGTCCATATATGAGCAGAAAATTGGCCTGAGACCGTCCTACTTTGAACTCTGAAAGGAAGCTCTTGTATACAGAGAATTTCAGATATTTTACAAAAAAACCTATACGTTGCGAAACTCGATTTTTTGGGACCAAATATTATATATTCAAATATAAAATCCTTAGCTAAAAATGCAATTAACCCTGTTACAAGAACTGCCAAAAAAGACCTAATAATGTGCCACCTTAAGATCTCAAGATGTTCTAAAAATGACATTTCATTATCTCCTGACACTATTAATCAAAAATTTTTATTAAATCCAACACATGCACGACTCCGCTGCAATTATTACTTTTATCAATCAGTACCATGTGATTTATTGATTTATTTTTAATTTCTTTTGAAGCTTTTTCAACTAACATATCTTCATCGAATAAGATAGGGTTTTTACTCATAATATCTTTGGCTCTTAATTTTAAAATATCCATTTTCTCATCAATCATTCTTCTAATATCACCATCAGTTATAATTCCTAAAAGTTTATCCTTTTTTGTAACTAATGTCATTCCCAACCTATTTGAGGTAATTTCTTTAATCACATCATTTATTTTGGATTTTTCTTTTACCTTAGGAATTGGATTGTTAGAAGCTAGATCCTTCAATGTCAAATTTAATTTTTTCCCCAAGGATCCACCAGGATGGTGACTAGCAAAATCCTCAGTTTTAAAACCTCTCAATTCAAATAAGGAAATTGCTAACGCGTCTCCTAAAGCCATTTGAGATGTAGTGCTTGAAGTTGGGACAAGATTATTTGGGCAGGCCTCTTTTTCTACAAAACATCGTAAGATATAATTAGACTTTTTAGCCAAGTAGCTTTCTGTGTTTCCAGTTATGCAAATGATAATATTCCCCCTTTTTTTTAAATGAGGTACTAAATCTTTAATTTCACTTGAAGACCCACTATTTGATATTACAATTACCAAGTCGTCGGGATTTACCAAACCTAAATCACCATGCATTGCGTCTGTGGCGTGAAGAAATACCGATGAAGTTCCAGTTGAATTTAATGTTGACGAAATTTTCATAGAAATAATAGCACTTTTTCCAACACCCGTAATTATCACTTTTCCATTAGATTTTAAAATTAGATTAACAACTTCTTCAAATTGTTTATCAAGTTGACTTATGATCCCTTTTAGAGAGTTTAATTCTTTAATTAAAACTCTTTCAGCAATATTTAAAATTTTACTTTGTTTGTTCAATTATTAAAGTTTTATAAAAAATTTAAACACTATATACTATATTTAATAAATACAAATTTAAAATTTGATTTATAAAATTTAATGCATTTTGAACATTTAAATTTAGAACTAAAGAAGTATTTCGGCTTTACCTCCTTCAAGGGTCACCAAGAAGATATAATAAAAAACCTCTTAAAAGGTAAAAATTCATTTGTTGTAATGCCTACGGGCGCAGGTAAATCTATGTGTTACCAGTTACCTTCTCTTATATTAGAAGGTACTTCAATTGTAGTATCACCACTTATAGCTTTAATGAAAAATCAAGTTGATTTTTTACGTGGAAATTCTTTAAAAGATAGCGTTGCACATGTTATAAATTCAACTTTAACAAAAGCAGAAATCACAAAAGTTGAAAAAGATATTCTTTGCAATGAAACCAAAATTCTATTCGTTGCCCCAGAGTCACTAGTTAAATTAAATTTAATTAAATTTTTAAAATCTGTTAAAATTTCTTTTTTAGCTATTGATGAAGCTCACTGTATTTCGGAGTGGGGGCACGACTTTAGACCTGAATATAGAAATATTAGAAAAGTTATAGATAAATTAAGTCATAATATACCTATCATTGCACTAACTGCAACAGCCACACCAAAAGTTCAAGAAGACATTCTTAAAAATTTAAAAATTAAAGATGCAAGAATTTTTAAGGCTTCTTTTAATAGACCAAATTTATATTATGAAGTTAGAACAAAAACAAAAGACGTAATAATTGACATAGTCAAATTCGTAAAAAAAAATAAATCAAAGTCAGGTATCATATACTGTTTGTCAAGAAAAAAGGTTGAAGAGCTTACGAAAACATTAAATGTTAATGATATCAATGCTGTACCTTATCACGCAGGTTTAGATGCTAAAACTCGTTCTATCAATCAGGATTTATTTTTAAAAGAGGATTGTGATATTGTAGTTGCAACAATTGCTTTCGGCATGGGCATAGATAAACCGGACGTAAGATTCGTTATTCATCATGATATCCCAAAAAGTTTGGAAAGTTACTATCAAGAAACTGGCAGGGCTGGAAGAGACGGAGGTGAAGGACATTGTTTAGCTTTTTATTCTTATAAAGACGTTGAAAAATTAGAAAATTTTTTATCAAAAAAAACAGTATCCGAAAGGGAACTGGGAACTGCTTTGTTGAATGAAATGGTTTCATATGCAGAAACTCCTATATCTAGAAGAAAATTTATTTTACACTATTTTGGAGAGGACTTTAATGTAGAAGATGATTTGAAGAAAATGGATGACAATCTTCGCTTCCCGAAAAACAAGGTAGATGCATCCAAAAACCTATTTCTTCTTTTAAATGTCATAAAAAAAACAAATCAAAATTTAAAATCTAAAGAATTAGTTAAGTTAATAGTTGGTGAAAGCAATCCAATTATTAATGGTCATAGATTAGAAAATTCTTCTTACTTTGGAGAAGGTTCAAATTATGATAAATCATTTTGGAATTCTCTAATAAGTCAGGCTTCGATTTCAGGATATATAAAAAAAAATATCGAAAATTATGGTGTGATAAAATTGAATGAAAAAGGTATTCAATTTTTAGAAAAACAAAGTTATTTTAGTATATATCTTGATAAAAAAAAGGATGATATTGTTGAAAATATTCCAAAGTCAACAATTAATGATAATAACTTGAGATCTATTTTACTTGAACTGAGGAAGAAAGTTGCTGATAAAAATAAAATACCGCCGTACACAGTTTTTCAAGATGCTTCAATTAATGATATGACATTGAAGTACCCAGTAAATCAAGAGGAAATGAAAAATATACATGGAGTAGGTGAGGGTAAAGCTAAAAAATATGGCGCTGAGTTCATTAAATTGATTGAAAGTTATGTCAACGAAAATAATATAATTAGAAATGAAGAGTTTACGGTCAAAACCACCGGATTAAAATCAACTCTTAAGCTTTACCTTATTCAGTCCATTGACAGAAAATTACCACTGCCAGACATTGCTTTTGCAAAAGGAATGTCTATGGATAATCTTCTTTCAGAGGCTGAGACTATAGTCTATTCTGGAACTAAGCTTAATATTGATTATTGGCTTGATGAAGTATTTGATGAGGATCAACAAGAAGAACTTCGTGAATATTTTTTAGATTCGAAAACTGATGACGTAAATGTTGCAGTAAGTGAGTTCCAAGGTGAGTTTGATGAAAATGAAATTCGTTTATATAGATTAAAGTTTTTAAGTGAAGTAGCTAATTAATTTAAATATTGTAATTTAAATGCATGGAAGATGGTATTTACGCAAAAATAATAACTAACAAAGGTGAAATTTTAGTCAATTTGGAATATAAACTTACCCCTGTAACAGCTGCAAATTTCATAGGTTTATCGTTAGGAACTTTATCTAATCATTCAAACCGGAAAAATGTAAAGTTTTATGACAACCTGAATTTTCATAGAGTTATTCCTGACTTCATGATTCAGGGTGGTTGCCCTAATGGAAACGGTATGGGAGGTCCAGGATATAATTTTAGAGATGAATTTCATCCAAGTTTAAAACATGACAAGCCTGGAATTCTGTCAATGGCTAATGCCGGACCAAATACTAATGGAAGTCAATTTTTTATAACTCATGTTCCAACACCATGGCTTGATGGTAAACATTCAGTTTTTGGAAATGTAGTAGAGGGTCAGTCCATTGTAGATTTAATCTCAAATGGAGATAAAATTCATAAAGTAGAAATTGTTAGAATAGGAGATGATGCTGAAAATTTTGATGAGGTAAAAGTTTTTGAGTCAGGCTTAGCTTAAAAATTATTCGTATTCTGGTTCATTTCCTTTTATCCATTTTATGTTACAACCCATACTTGGATATTGAAGAAACTTGGATTTTGAATAATTATTTAACATATCTACACCTTTTTTTAAGTCTTCTCCAGTAACTTCAATCCCATTATTTGGCCTTGATTTGTCGTATCGCCCATGGTAAAAAAGTTCATGATTTTTATTAAATAATAGAAATTCAGGCGTACATAAAGCTTTGTAATAGTGGGCAACCTCTTGATTTTTGTCAAAAAAATATGGGAAGGGGAATTTTTTTTCCTTGGTCAATAAATTCATCTTATCGGGTGAATCTTGAGGATAGTTAACAATATCATTACTTGAAATTGCTATTGATGAAATTTGATTTTTCTTAATTATTTCACAAAAGTCAATTATGTGATCCAAAAGATGTACTACATAGGGGCAGTGGTTACACATAAAAATTATAAGAGTGCCATTGATTCCATAATAATTAGATAGATTCTCTTGCATATTACTTTTGGTATTTAATAATTTGAAATCTTTTAATTTCATCTCATCTCTACTAATACTAGATGATGTTAAGACCATAATAATAATTTAGTTTGTTCAATTTAATTCATTAAATGAGAATAAAAAATCATGTTTGCTAATAAATGTTGCGTTCCAATCCAATATCCTCTAAAATTTGTATTGTCTGTCATAATTATAACTTTACCATCACCCATTGCTTGAATTTTAAAGGGTACAGTATTTGATAATAATTTTAAATTTTCTTTAGATATATAACCACTAATTAACGGTTTTTTATCGTATACTATAGGGTTATTGTAACTGTTATCCTCAGGTTTTAAAAAAATATCAGTATTTCTAAATAAAGCAATTGAATTATTTTCTATTCCGAAATTAATTGGGTGAGTTCTATCTAAATTGGCTTTAAAAATTGCTCCAGAAATTGATTGAGCTTTTTTAAAATTGTTTCTATTTATAAAATTAACTTTTTCAGCTGTTAATTGGTTCTTAACAACATGAATTTCGATTAATTTATTTTCTTTAGCCCACGTTACTGCATCTCTGTAAAGAATCAATGTGCCACCATTTTCAACCCAAGATTTGATTTTTTTAATGACAACATCACTTAAATAACCATTATAACTGGGAAAAATAAAATGCGTATATCTTTCTAAATCCAATTTTTCTAAAATTCGATTATCAATTTTTGTTATGGGAATATTGTACTGAGTGTCCATTATATACCAAATTTCTCCAGCATCATAACTTCTTACACCGTCTCCAACTAATAGACCTATTTTTGGTTTTTTAATAGTTTTAAAATTCCTTGAACCCAAATCAATTCCCTGCTGAGAGTTACCCGTATTCGTTTCATAAATGTTTAACTCAGAATCGATCGAAACTTCAGAAAGGAGTTTATGAATTTCGTTAGAATTTAAATTTTGATTTTTAACAGGAACCATTATCGTTCCATAATCGAATGATTTTTCATTAATTTTAAACTTTTTCATAGAAACTTTGGCTCTCAGTCCTTTGTCTAGTATTTGATAGAGTGCCTTCGGATAAAAGTAACCATGGGTTTCAAAAATATAGGCATAGTCAGCCCTATTTAATTTTTTGGTAATAATTTTTTGTTCACCATCGATCATCTCTCCAACCAGACTCATGTCATCTGTTTTCTCATAATTTACGTCAAAAGCAAGCGGAATAGTCCAAGAGGAAACGTCATAGAATGTACTATCTTTAAATTTCTTTTGCGTATTGAAAATTGCTTGAATTACCTTAAACTTTTCTTGATTAAGTGGAACAACAAAGCTATTTTCAGTCGAAAATATTTTTCCATTTAACTTTACATTTTTTGTTAGATTATGGATTTTGATATCATGAAAAGTAAGAATATCTGTTAATTTGTGTGTCGATGAGATATCTTTTTGATTTCCAAATACTATCCCTTTGATCTTATTTTTTTTTTGCTTCTAATTTTGAGCTTTTGAAAAACTCTATTTGATATTCCAATAATTCTTCTTTTAAATCATTTGCTGCTTTTAAAGTAGATATAGCCGTTTTAAACTGATTTCTGATTGAGAAAGGAAAAGTTAATAATCCATTATCTGTATTCTGACTGTAACCTCTTGAACTAGCTTGTTCAAATAAAATTCCAATTCCACCATTAATATCAGGGTAAGCAGAACCCTTGCTTAAGAAAAAGTCATCATAGTCTTCTTTGGAATAGTACAAAGAGCCTATTTCGTCTAGTTCCTTTGCGTGGAATTTTGAGATTTTAGATGTCAAATCCTGATTTTTTTTTGAAATCAGTGGACTTACACTAGATGGGATTCCAGGTTGAAAGAAAAAAGACTGATCTTTTCCCATTTCATGGTGATCGGTTAAAACATTGGGCAACCACTTATTAAATGAGAGAATTCTTGCTTTTGACTCATTTAATTGGACTGTTAACCAATCTCTATTTAAATCAAACCAATAATGATTTGTTCTTCCTCCTGGCCATACCTCGTTATACTCTCTGTCATAAGTGTCAGGGTTTTGAATATTAGATCTTTGAGAGTTAACCCATTGGGAGAATCTCTGCAAACCGTCTGGGTTAAGACTTGGATCTAATAAAATAATTAAGTTGTCTAGGATTTCCAATATTTTTTCATCATTTGAAGAAGCTAAATAATAAGCTAACATTACAGCTGCGTTCGAACCGCTTGCCTCATTTCCATGTACCGAAAATCCCTGATAAACTACAGCAGGTAATTTTTCAAGGTCATAATTTGTTATATTTCCTTTCGAGAGATTTACATGAATTTTTCTCAAATCTTCAAGCCTTGAAAGATTTTTTTCACTACTAATAGTCAATAAAATAAGAGGCCTTTCTTCGTAAGTAAAACCTCTGTTTTCAAGCTTTATTTTTTTTGATGACTTTGACAATTTGGTCAAGTAGTGGACCAATTTATCGTGATTTATGTGCCAATCACCAACACTAAAACCTAAGACCTCATGAGGTTTAGGAATATTTTTGTTGAATTCTTCGTCTACAGGTAGAAAGTAATTAATGTCATCCTGAGATTGTGCTAAAAAGGGAATAATCAATATCAAAAAACATACAAAACATTTTTGAATTGAAGAGGTTATGTAAAAAAAAATCAATTACAAATATTTTTTTTAAGCAATTTCCTTCTTTTTTTGTCCATTAAAATCTTTCTGATGTTTATCACTAATAACTTCAATTCCTCTTTCATTAACAATAAAATCCATTACTTCGGATAGTATTTCTTTGAAATCACCAAAATCTTCTTTGTACAGATATATTTTATGTTTTTTGTAAAAGAAAGTTCCATCATCATTGGAAAATTTTTTACTCTCGGTTATTGTTAGGTAATAATCACTCGCTTTAGTTTCTCGTACATCAAAAAAATATGTCCTTCTTCCAGCACGAAGAACCTTAGAAAAAATTTCTTCTTGTATTGTTTCCATTTTAATTCAATTTGTTACCCTAAGTTAATAAAAAACGGTCTATTGAGACAAAAAAAAGTTAGAAATTAACGTAGTGAATGTTTTCTAACTGTTTTTGAGCTAACTTTTTGTAAAATCCCCCAAATGATAGAAGTTGTTCATGAGTTCCCTTTTCAACAACAACCCCTTCATCTAATACTATAATTAAGTCAGCGTGCATTACAGAAGATACTTTATGACTGACAATTATTACCGTCTCATTTGCTTTTGATTTTTTTATTTCTGTAAGGATTTTCCTTTCAGTCTTTGCATCAATAGAAGACAAACAATCATCTAAAATCAAGATTTCTGACTTTTTAAGTAAAGCTCTAGCAATTGTAATTCTTTGAATTTGTCCGCCGGAAAGATTTACACCCCTCTCACCCAATAATGTTTCATATTGATCCTTGAACCTGGATATATCTATGTGAATTGAGGATTTTTTTGCAACTTTTACGACCTCTTCTTTTTCGGCATTAAAATTTCCAAATTTTATATTCTCTATTATTGTGTCGGAAAACAGAAAGGGACTTTGAGGAACATAGCTTATAAACGATCTAAGAGATTTTAGATCATATGAACCTATGACCTTATCACCTATACAAATTTCACCGGAATTCAAATCGTATGATCTTGTAATCAAATCTATAATAGAACTTTTTCCGGATCCTGTTTTTCCAATAATCCCCAGTGTCATCCCATGATCAATTGTAAATGTAACTCCTTTTAAGGCTTGAATATTTGTTTCAGGATATTTAAACGAAACATTTTTAAAACTAATTTTGCTATTTTCAAGATTTGTAACTTTACCATTATTATCTACAGAAGATTCAGTTTTAAGAAAACTATTGATTCTTTTTTGGGATGCTTCGGCTTGTTGTATTATTGATGTGACCCAGCCAACTACTGCAACAGGCCAAGTTAACATCGTTATATAAATTATGAATTCAGCAATAACACCTATTTCAATTTGTCCGTTTATGTATTGATTTCCACCACTATAAATTACAATTATATTACTAATACCAATAAGTAGTATCATTAATGGAAAAAATAAAGCTTGAACTTTTGATAAACTGATACTTGAATTTTTACTCGATTTAGAAAAATTGTCAAAGTTATTAATTACTATGTTTTGTAAGTTATATGATTTGATGATTTTGATTCCACTGAAAGCCTCTTGAGAGAATGTCGAAAGTTTAGCTATTTTTTCTTGAACAATAGTGCTTTTTAAATGAATTTTTTTGCTTAATGAATATATTGCAAATGACAAAATTGGAAGTGGTAATAATGAATAAATTGTAAGAGATGGGGAAATGCTGAACATAAAAACGATAACAATTATAAATAAGGTTATTGTGTTGATACTGTACATTATTGCTGGTCCTACATACATCCTAACTTTACTTACGTCTTCTGTAATTCTACTCATTAAGTCACCAGTTCTATTTGTTTTGTAAAATAAAGAACAGAGTGATTGGTAATGATTGAAAACTTCATTTTTTAGATCGAATTCTATTTCTCTTGAGACATTGATAATTGTTTGACGCATTAAAAAAGTAAAAAAGCCCGATATAATAGATGCTAATAAGATTAAAAATATATTTCTTGCCAAAAGGATTTCTAGATTATCACTTGTTTTTTCAAAATCTGAAATCGATTTTTCAATTAAAGTCATGGAGTTTCCAATCAGTTTTGGAGTAAAAAGAGAAAAAATTCTTGATATGATAGTTATTAATATTCCTAATAATAATTTCCATTTATATTTAAATAAGTATTTATTTAGGTATTTTAGCTCTTGCATGTGAATGCTAATTTAATGTTAGATCCATTCTAAATAAAATTTTGTTCTTTGAAAATTATCAATCGTAGACAAATTAGAGCTAAAGTCCTTAAGGAAATATACTCATTCAAATCTGGAAATTATAGTTCAGTAGAGGAAGGTCAAAAAAAAATTATAAATAGTTTTACACAAACAAATACATTATATTTATTTTATCTTAATTTTTTTAAAAGTTTTTGGGAATTTTTGAGTCACAGAGACAATTTTCAAAAAAGATTTAAAAAGAGTCTAAAACCAGTAGATGAAAACCTTCCATTAATTACTGGCTTGATTCCATTTAAAACTATTGCAATAAATAAGGGCCTTATTTCAAGATTAGACCTCTTCGAATTGAAAAACTATTGGAAAAATAAAGATGCTTTTTTTAACGAGTTCTATTTAAAAATTGTTGACTCTGTCGGTTTTAAAGATTATTTGTCTATTGATAATAGGGACTTTCAAACACAATTAAATCTACTCATCCATATTTTTAAAGAAATTTTAGTTCATGATAAAAGATTTGTCAGCTATATAGAAGATGAAAATATCTATTGGATAGACGATATTCCAATAATTAATACTTTTTTTCTTAGGCTTATTAAAACTCTAGATAAAAAAAGCGAAAAAGAGTTTAATTTTTTCGTAAATACTTTTACGTACTCAAAAAAAGATACAGATTTTGCATTAAACTTATTTGAAAGAGTACTTGAAAATTCAGAAAAATTAGATCAAGTTGTGCAAAACTTAACATTGAATTGGGATGTTGAAAGAATTGCTACTATTGATAGAATAATAATCAAAATGTCTATAGCGGAAATTAAATATTTAAGTGATATTCCAAGGAACGTATCCGTTAATGAATATATAGAAATTTCCAAAGAATATTCCACTCCTAAAAGTAGCCAATTTATAAATGGGGTGTTGGATAATATTTTAAAAAATAATTATTAAATGAATAAAGTCAATAATTCTGAACAATGTTTTTGAGATTATTTTTTTTACATTTGTCATACACAAATTTTTAATTATGAAAAATTATTTTAAAACAACCTTTTTAATCATTTTTTTGACAGTTATTTCCTGTGATGACAATTCAAAGAAAAAAGAAACAGTATCTGAAAACTCCTCCTCATCTTCAATAGTTTCTTCATCTGAGAGCCCTATCATGTCTTTTGATAAAACTCTACACGATTTTGGCACTATCCAAGAGGGAGAGACCGTTGAAACAATATTTACATTTACAAATTCTGGTAAGTCAGATCTCATTATAGTTGATGCTCGAGGAAGTTGTGGTTGTACCGTTCCTGAATATCCTAAAAATACACCAATTGCACCTGGTGAGTCTGGGAAAATCAGAGTAAGTTTTGATTCAAGTAACAAGCCCAATATGCAGCAAAAAACTGTTACTATTTCTGCTAATACAGATTCTGGTCGTGAAACTATAAGAATCAAGGCTTTAGTTCAAGCTGACCCTGTAAAACAAAAACAAAGAGATGCAGCTGCAGCTGCGAGAGCACAACAAAATAATTAATGGATCAATTACCCTTTCTTTTGTTGATGGTGGTTGTTTTTGTTTTTTTTATAATATTACCTCAACAAAGGCGTCAAAAAAAGGAAAAAAATTTTATTAATTCCTTAAAAAGAGGTGATAAAATAATCACTAAAAGTGGAATACACGGAAAAATTATGGAATTAAACGATAAAGATGACTCTTGTGTTATAGAAACCCTTGCAGGGAAAATTAAAATGGAAAAAACATCTTTATCTTTGGAATTATCCTCAAAATTTTCCAAAAAATAATGGATCAATTATTAAAAAAATAAAAACCGACTTTTATGGAAAAGTTGGTTTTTTTTATTTAAAATTATGTATAAAAGACTTTTAAGACCAATTCTTTTTCTTTTTGATCCTGAACTAATTCATCATATTTCATTTTTTGGGATTAAAATATTTATGAAAATTCCGGGTGTTAAATATTTTACAAAAAAAAACCTTACTGTTACTTCAAAATCACTAGAAAGAGAAGTTTTTGGTATAAAATTTCCAAATCCTGTTGGACTTGCAGCCGGGTTTGATAAAAACGCTGAACTTTTTAGTGAACTATCAAACTTTGGATTTGGTTTTATTGAAATTGGCAGTGTAACTCCTCAGCCACAGCCCGGTAATAAAAAGAAAAGGATTTTTAGATTAAATAAAGATCAATCTCTAATCAATAGATTGGGATTTAATAATAAAGGGGTCAATTACATAAGAAGTAAATTAAAAAACAAAGGAAAAATAGTTATCGGTGCTAATATTGGTAAAAATAAAAACACCCCCAATGTAAAAGCTTTTGATGATTATTTATTTTGTTTTAATAACCTCTATGATTTTGTAGATTATTTTGTTATAAATATTAGTTCCCCGAATACCCCAGGTTTAAGGGATTTACAAGATAAAAAACCACTAACAACTTTAGTGAGAAAATTAACATCACAAAGAAATAAGAAAAATAATAGAAAACCAATATTATTAAAAATTTCACCTGATTTAAGCGAAAAAAAGTTATTAGACATCATTTCTGTGATTCAGAAAGAGCATCTAGATGGAGTTATAGCTACAAATACAACTGTCAACAGAGATAACTTAAAATCAGATTCTAAACTTACAAGTGAATTAGGGGGGTTAAGTGGCAAACAGCTTGCTTCTAAAAGCAATAAAGTTATTCGATTTATACATAAAAAAAGTAATGGTTCTTTTCCTATTATTGGAGTAGGGGGAGTTTTTTCCCCCAGGGATGTAATAGAAAAATTGGAATCTGGTGCCAGCCTGGTCCAAGTTTACACAGGATTTATATATGAGGGTCCCTATATTGTAAAAAAAATAAATAAAGAACTATTAAAAAGATCGATCAGCCACTAAAGTAATCGTACTTTTTATTTGGATCAATCATTTTTACCGTCTCATAAATCATTTTAATTACACCCTCAACATCTTCTTTTTGTACCATCTCTACAGTTGTGTGCATATATCTAAGAGGCAGGGAAATTAGTGCTGAGGGAACTCCACCATTACTATAGGCAAACGCATCGGTATCAGTACCTGTGTATCTTGACGAAGCTAAACGTTGAAAAGGAATTTTAAGTTTTTCTGATACGTCGATTATTTCATCTCTCAAAATATTGTGAACAGCAGGAGCATAAGATATTACTGGACCTTTACCCATTTCAATATGGCCCTCTTCTTTTTTATTTATCATTGGTGTTGTGGTATCGTGACATACATCTGTAACTATGGCTAAGTTTGGTTTTATTTTCTGGGTAATCATTTCAGCCCCCCTGAGACCAACTTCTTCTTGAACTGAATTTGTTATATAAAGTCCAAAGGGTAATTTTATTTTATTTTCATGTATTAATCTCGCAGTCTCTGCAATAATAAAGCCACCAACTCTGTTATCTATCGCCCTACAGACAAATTTGTTTTTATTAAGTATTCTAAATTGGTCAGGATAGGTTATTACGCACCCTACATGAATTCCAAGTTTTTCAACTTCTTTTTTGTCTTTTGCTCCAACATCAATAAATATATTATCTATTTTGGGAGATTCTTCTTTGCTGGGTTTTCTTGTATGTATTGCTGGCCAACCAAACACTCCTTTAACAATTCCTTTTTTTGTATGTATATCTACATCTTTAGAGGGTGCAATCTGGTGATCGCTACCACCATTTCGAATTACATAAATTAACCCATTTTCAGTTATATAATTCACATACCAGGAAATTTCATCAGAATGGGCTTCTATAACCAATTTAAATTGAGCTTCCTTGTTTATAACACCAACTGCTGTTCCATAAGAGTCTGTTATGAAGTCATCGACATAATTTTTTAAATATTCGATCCAA
>MDTG01062537.1_pt1 | contig 17530 bp, 20 predicted proteins | sample 811421 | NCBI WGS metagenome assembly MDTG01 (sample SAMN05326645, study PRJNA326480) | marine metagenome | isolation source: seawater | place: Pacific Ocean: South East | collected 2011
TCACCTCCGAAGCCTTGTACGGCAACATCAACGGCACGTACCACTACACCGGACTGGTTCAAAATTACTTCCAGGTGCCGTTTGAGGACACCCGCGCACCCAACCCACCCCGGATTAAGAACGCCTTTTCCATTGGCTCCCTGAACCTCGTTAGCCTCGAATGGTTCAACGAGGACGAAAACAACGAATCCTACTCCATTTGGCGGCATTACGGCGAACCCTTCGGCGCCGACGAGAACGACGTCAGCACCGTCGAGAGCGACGGATGGGAATCGGTGCTCACCGACATCGACGCCACCACCATCACGAGCGACACCATCACGCGGGAGTTCGTGATTCCAGCCGACGTGGACCGCAACGTCTGGTACGCCGTCACCATCACCGACGAGTGGGGTAATTTCAACAGCGAAATCTTCGCCGGTTTCGGTGGAAATGCGTTTAAGGTCGCTGAGGACACCTTGCTGCCGGCAGGGGAACTCACCGTGTTTGACGATGACGGTCTGATCTACGACAGCACCACACTGGTGGCGGGACAGTACACACTCCGTGTTCAGGTCAACGAAGATCTCGGAACCACCCCCACCATTCGAATGGTCACCTCCGACGGAGGTGAGTTGACCGGTGAAGACGAACCGCTGGCGCTGCTCAACGACAATCGAAACAACCCGGAATTGGGCCCTCTCTACACCTACGACTTCAGCATCTCCTCAAACTCCAACGCTGGTGATATGGAAATTTCCGTCGTCATGGAAGACGAGTCCAACAACGAGGTCAATCAGACGTGGGACCACCTGTCCATCGACGCTCGGCTGCCCTCCATTGACATCTTCTCCCCAACGCCCTTCAACGACGGCTCAAAATACCTTTACGGCGACCAAGTCAACGTTTTGGTGGGGGTTGAAGACGACGTCGTCATCACGTCCTTCCAGTACCGATTCACGTACCACTTTGGTGGGACCACGGGCACCTCCCAGTCCACCCCTTGGGCCGACCTGACCGGCATCACCTACCTCGATGAGAACAACCGAACATTGAGCGCAAACATGGATGTTTCAACGGGTAACTTCGACGAGGGAATTCACCGACTCAGCGTTCGTGCTACGGACGGGGCCGGCAACGAAGTCCAGAAGAACGTGCAATTCCTGGTCGATGTCTGTCAAAACGACATCAACGGGACCACCGATTGCAGGCTTGATCAGAGGCTTGCACCCACACCGGAACCCGAGGTGATTACACCCTCGTTTTCCGACCCACCTTACGTGGTTGTGTGGGTCATTGCTGCCGTGAATCTGTTGGCGATCATCGTGTCGCTCATGATCATTCAAACCGGTATGTCGGGCCCGAAGAAGAAGAAAGGAGGTGACGACGACGACGACGAATCGTGGATGGCCGAGTTCATCGGCACCAGTCAGGACCTCGACATGGACGCCGTCACCGGAACCGGAGGCGCTACCGAGCCAAAGGAAGAAGAGACCAAATCAGCAGCCCCTGACGACGACGAGGACGATCCTTTTGCCATCAACGTCGTCCAACGAAAGGAGCGCCGACGGAAGAAGAAGGTCGTCGATCTGCCCGATGAGGACGATGACGACGACGACGATGATGACGACGACGATGACGACGACGACGATGACGACGACGACGACGAGCCCAAGAAGCGTCCTGTGCGCAAAGTCGGTCGTCGTGCTGCTCCACGAAAAGCACCCGTTAAGCGTCGTGCTGTGAAGCGGAAGTCCGACGACGACTAACCTCGGTTGGTCGTCTCCCACGCCTGGAGTGAATGAACATGAGGAAACAGGAGAAAATCGGATACGGGTTGGTTGGCGCCGCCGTTCTGTTGGTCCTTTTGGGCACCGTTGGTTTTACCTTGGAAGGCGAGGTCAACGACGTCCCGACCCCCAATGTGCCCGAGAAGACGTTCTTTGGTGATGATGCTCTTCCAGGCAACGGTCTGAGCATCATCATCGCTGCCGAGCTGACGTTGAACTGGGACCGTGACGACATCTATGTTGTCATCGTGGACGAGGAGGAAAAGAATCGATGCGAATCGCTTCCGACCGGTCTGTTCAACGAGGGTTCCACCACCGCTTGCACACCCTACGACGCCGATGTTCTGGCTGCTGGGAGCGACGGAGAGGCAGGCTTCTCGTGGGTGGTTGAGTCCGGTGTTCACTTCGCAGGTATCGGGACGGTGGACGACGGACCCCCCGCAGGCACGGACGTCACTCTGACGTACTCGGTCCATGTTCAAGCGAGCTTTGTGGCCTACTTCCTCTTTGCTTTGGTCGGTGTGGGCGGCTTGGCCTACACACGCATGGAATGATCATTCCACGCCTTCGTAATACGTGGCCACAGCAGCATCGATTTCGTCGAGAACAGCGAGTTCATCGATGGTTTGCGTCACCCCTTCCCGTCGGAGAGCAGCGCCGTTGACCCAGAGGTCCATGCAGTCAGCCCCGTTGAAGATCAGGTTAGCGAGGTGGCGATTGTCCGCTCTTCCTCGAGGACGCATTCGCACGTCATCGAGGTTCCAAACCGCCCAGTCACGGCTTCCTTTTGTGGCCAAATCCATGACGTCGATTGCCGGAAGCAACGTTGCGTCCCAGTGGTCGTGCCGTTGCACCAGCGATGCCAAACGGGCTTCGGCTTGCATGTTGAGTCCGTTGCCGGATGAAGCGGCGCCGTCGGTGCCCAGTCGGACGTCGACGCCGGCGTCGTTGTACGCCGGGAGCGACAGCGTTCCTCCGCAGGCCAACTTCATGTTGGATGAGGGACAGTGGACCGCTGTGGCTTCGTGGCTCTTCAACATCCGAATTTCGTTTTTCTTGACCCACGAGGCGTGGGCGCAGACCGTCCCGGGTTGGAAAAAATCGATGCTGTTGAGGTACTCCACCGGGTAGAGGCCGGTTTTGGCGTGGCAGTCAGCGATTTCCTTACGGGTTTCGCTGACGTGAATGTGGAGCCGACCCTGGCGTTTTTCGGCCAACTCCGAGGCTCGACGCAGCGTGTCTTCGCTGCACAAGTACACCGAGTGGGTGGCGATGGCGTACTGCACGAGGTCGTTGTCGTTGTTTGAGGACAGCAAACCGTCAAGTTCGTCAAGGGCTGAAGCGGCATCGGGGTGGCTTGGAAGCGCGGCATCGCTGACCGGTCCTCCCACGAGCCCTCGCAGGCCAGCCTGCGTCAGCACCTCGCCGGTTACGCCCGGAAAAAAGTACATGTCCGCAGCAAAGGAACTGCCCGTGCGAATCATTTCAGCTGCGGCGCAACGGCTGCCCATGCGCACGTATTCGGGTGTGATTCGGGCTTCGGTTGGAAAGATGGCTTCGTTGAGCCACCGGTGAAGTGGAAACCCGTCGCTGAAATCGCGTGCATTGAGCTGCATCGCCAAATGGGTGTGCCAGTTTTGGAAACTGCGTGTTACCAGGCGCTTCGAGCCGTCGATGTCTTCCAGGACGTCCTCGTCGCCGTTGGATTTTGACCATGAACCGTCAGGATGGAGCAGGACGTCCCCGGTCACCTTTCGGCCACCGTGGTCGTAGAGGACCGTGTTGCGGTACCTGACGGGTACATCGCTCATGGTTGGGCCTGCTCGCCATGATTGATGAACGCTGAGGTTCGCACCGAGGGGCTTATGATTGATTGTCGCCGCCGGGAACCTGCCGCCACTGTGGCTTAGTTGGTAGAGCATCTGATTCGTAATCAGAAGGTCGGGAGTTCGAGTCTCCCCAGTGGCTCCTCTAGACCTTGCGTTCAGCAGAGGTGATGTCGATGCCGAACGCCACGGCGCTTTGTTCAAGGCTCACAACGGCCGGTAGCGGGCGGCCGGCGATGTAGTCGAGGCAGGCGCCACCGCCCGTGGAAACATGGCCCATTTTGCTGGCCAAGCCGCGTTGGGCCACGAGGGTTGCCGTGTGTCCCCCGCCCATCACGGCATAACCGTCGGATTCGGCGCACGCATTGAGCATCTCGATCGTCCCTAGGGCGAAGTCTGGATTCTCAAAGACGCCTGAAGGGCCGTTGAGAACGATGGTTCCCGCACTGCGAATGGCAGCGGAGAGATGGAACACGGATTTGATGCCGATGTCCCAAAACGGTGCTTCAATGGGAAATTTATCCAGCGGAATGTCGACACGGTTGCCTTCGATGTTCGCAGCGAGATCAACGGGAAGGTGAATCTTGTTTCCGTGGTCTTGGATGAGGGATTGAGCCTGCTGAATCGTTCGGACCCAACGCTCTCCAAGTTCCTTCTTCAGAAAAGCTCGGTTGGGCTCACCGATGTCAAATCCTGCTAAATCCAGCAGGAGGTTTGCCACGCCTCCCGTCGGCCACAACTCATCGGCAATGCCGTTGCGCAGCATGTTGTCGGCCACCTCGATGGAATCGTCGACCTTCACACCGCCCAACACGGCCAAGCACGGGCGTTTGGGCGTTTCCAGTGCATGGTCGAGTTTCCGAAGCTCGTTCCCCATCAACTCACCCGCCACGCACGGCAGCAAACCGGTGAATCCCACGATGGAAGGCGTGGAACGATGGGCACAAGCAAAGGCGTCGTTGACGAACAGGTCGGCCACGCTCGCCAATCGTTGGACAAAACGGGTTTCGCTCATGGTGGTGAAATCGCCCTTGACGCCGATCTCTTCTTCGTCCATTCGGACGTTGTTGAGCATCAAGAGTTGCCCCACCTCGAGCTGTTCGATCGCCTGCATGGCCACAGGACCGTGGATGTCGTTCACCCACTTGACCTGACGGCCCAACAAGCGCCCCAATTCTCGGGCGTGGCCCAGCGTGCTGGTGAAGTCGTCCTTTCCCGGTCGAGATTGGTGGGCAAGGAGGATGACTTTGGCCCGCACCAGGCGCTGGAGGGTCGGAAGAATGGCGCGAATCCTGGTGTCGTCAAGGAAGGCTTTCGTTCCGGGGTCCAAGGGACTGTTGATGTCCACGCGGAGCAGCACGGTCTTCCCGTCCACGTTGACATCGTCCAGGGTGAGGACGTTCGCCATTGGTCTAGGCGAGGCGCCTTCGGTTTTTCATCCCTCTCCCGGTGGTGAAGCCACGCGGTTGGCTGCAAAAGGTCGCCAGAACCGCGTCATCATCAGCAAACGTGCGCGAAAGGTGATAAGTCCCGCGACGCCCTTTGCCGACATGGCCGATGAAACGCCCAAAGACGTCACTCCGTTGGAGGGTGCACGTCGCCGAGCGTCAACCGCCACCTCATCCTTCGGCGTCTCCCGGCGAGAGGGTCACGATGCGAGCGTCTACTACACCAGCCGCCTCAACGAGGGCTTGGTCAGCAGCAGGGACGTCGGCGAGGCAGCACCGTTTCCCGAAGAGCATGCAAACACCGTGTTGTGCGGCGATTCACGCACGCTTCCTCTGCCGGACAATTGCGTGCATTTGGTGGTGACGTCGCCGCCCTACAACGCATCAAAGGATTACGACGAGGACCTTTCACTGAAGGAATACCTCACGCTGCTCCACGAGGTTTTCGCTGAGTGCTATCGGGTCATGACCCCGGGCGGTCGAATGGTCATCAACGTGGCCAACCTCGGGCGTAAACCGTACATACCGCTTTCATCGCACATCAACATCATCATGCACGAAATTGGCTTCCTGATGCGTGGTGAAATCATTTGGGACAAATCGGCCAGTGCTGGCTCGTCGTGCGCTTGGGGTTCGTTCCAATCCGCCTCCAACCCGTGCCTTCGGGACGTCCACGAATACCTGCTGGTCTTTTCCAAGGGCGATTACAAGCTTCCTCGCAGCAAAAACGAGCGAGAGGAAGGGCGTTTGGACACGATCCCCCGAGACGATTTCATCAAGCATACGAAATCCATCTGGTCTTTTGCAACCGAGCGAGCTTCTCGGGTCAACCATCCGGCCCCGTTCCCCGTGGAGTTGCCCAAGCGGTGCATCGAGATGTACACCTTCACCGGCGATGTCGTCCTTGACCCGTTCAACGGCTCAGGCACCACGTGTGTCGCAGCTAAGATGCACGGCCGCCGTTACGTGGGCGTGGACCTGTCGGCTGACTATTGCGCCATCGCAGAAGACCGACTGGCTTCCACCCGTGCTCCATCCCTCAAAGAGTTGGAGCTCTAGGACACGGTTCGCCGATTGGATTTTGAACGAGCGCCGCTCACCCCCGGACATGACTTCATGGTCTCCTTCGGACATTGTTGGCCCCGACGGTGCAGACTGGCGTGTACCCGTCTCTGAATTGGAGGCTCGACAACACAGACTGGCCGAGATGCTGGCTGAAGCGGGTTTGCCCGGAGGGCTGATTCAACACCCTGTGGACCTGTACTACTACGCAGGAGGCCGTCAAGACGGGTCGCTGTTCGTACCGGCCAAAGGATCGGGTGGAAGCCTTGACGGTGGCGGGGACGGCCCTGTCGCCTTCGTTCGCCGCTCGTTCAAGCGAGCCGTTTGGGAAGCCGGTGAGGACGACGCACCCCATCTTATCGAGCCCTTCCCTCGACTTTCAACGTTCGCCGACCACCTTCGCAACAAGGGCGTAAGCGAGGCACCAGCGCTTCAGTTTGGCGAGGCCCCCGGCACGTTCACGGCTCGATTTTCCGGGGCCCTCTCTTCCTTGGGGACCTGCGCTGACCTCACGCCCATCGTCCACCGGCAGCGTGAGGTCAAGTCCGATTGGGAACTTGAACAGATGGATGTCGGTGCGTCGGTTCAGATGCGGATGTTCGAAGCGGTTCAGGCCGTGGGAGGTGAAGGGATGAGTGAACTCGACATGGTTGCCGCCGCTGAAGCCGTGAGTCGAAGCGAGGGCTTTGGAGGGACCGTCCAGATGCGGCGTTATCCATTGCAGTGCGATCGAGGTGTCATCGTGGCCGGGCGCGCCGGGGGAGTTCCGTCGTTTTTTGATTCAGCCATCGGGGGGACGGGTCCACACCCGCTGAGCGGCATGGGGTCGGGGTTCAGTCGGGTCAAAGCCGGCGATCCGGTCCTCGTCGATTTGGTTCACGCCCATCGTGGCTACATGGTGGACGCCACCCGTATCTTCGTTTCAGGCCGGCTCAGCGATGCATGGCACCAGCGAATCGACGACATGATCGCCGTGAAGGAAGAGGTTGTCGACGTGCTCGACCAAGGCCTGCACTGCAGTCAAGCGTGGCATCAAGGCCATGCTCTGGCCGTTGAGTTGGGCTACGAAGACCACTTGATGGGAACCAAGCCCGACCAGAGCCGTTTCCTCGGCCACTCCGTTGGTTTGCAACTCGATGAATCACCGGTCGTCGCAGCCGGCTTTGATCGTCCCTTGCCCGTTGGAGGCACCATGGCCATCGAGCCAAAGGTTGTGTACCCCGAAGGCAGTGTGGGCAGCGAGGACACGTGGGTTCGGGATGAGGATGGCATGCGCCCCATCACCGCCGATGGCGCCCTTCCGTGGGTGATGGAGTGGGACGCATGAGTCAAGGTCAAAACAACGAACTGGTCTGCGAAAAGACCGAAGATTGGGACGAAGACGACGTGGGTAAACGCATTGTCAAGCGAGTGACCTCCAACGGAACGTATCTCAACGAACTCGTGGTCCACGTTTTCTGCTCCATTTGTGCCGCCTCGTTCATCGGTCCGTCCCGTGAAGCGGGGGGTTTTCTGGGTGGTCATGAGTGTCTTCATGCATGGGAATTCGGCCAGGTCATGGGGCGGGACGACGGACTGACTGAATGACCCAAGGAATTGCACCACATCATTCAAATTGGGCGCAATCACCACCGAAAACCATGGTCGCCAAGCCTTACTCCAGCAGCCACATTTCGGCGGTTTCCTCGTATTTTACCACGATGCGCCTCTCGGGTGATGTGAAAGACCGCCTTGTGGTCCTGTTGTGCGAAGAACTCGATCGACTCGTTCCTCAGATGGAGGAGGAAACGCTCACGCAAGACCCCGAGCGGAAGACGCTTGACGACCCTCAGCGGAGTCGATTGAACTACAATCGAACCCGAGAACTGATGATCGATCGCATCAGCAACCTGGACTCGGTCGGTTCGGCTGCGGTCCAAGCCGGCATTGACCACTTGGAATCTCATCTCGCTCAGTTGCTGCGTCATGCAGCCGAGGCGGCGGAGCGAGATCGCGTTTCAACCATCAAACCTCGACACCTCGATCGTGCGTTGTTGAACATGAAGCCCGAGGACGGTGGAGAAGACGCTGGCGCGCAACCCGACGTCAGCGCATCGGACGAGTTCGTTGCCGGCCAAGCCGGGGGGCTCATTACGAAAACGGGGTTGCTGTCCATGGCCAAGAGCATCGCCCGTATGGGTGTGACCAAGGACGCGTTGGATGAGCTTCTCGATCTGTATGCTGACGTGCTCGAGGACCTTGAAGAGGACATTCGAACGCACGCTCAACTCGGAAGCAATCCGGTTCATTTCATTGAATCCATCAACGCCATGCGCGGCATGATGACGCTTGGGTGGGTTCGTTCTCGCCTGACGCGTGCGGCTCAACACGCCAGCGGTCGAGGTGCCAAAGTGATTGAACTCCAGGACATCATCGACAGCCAATCCTACGCCCCGGAGTGATGGAATGGACCCCCCACAGGTCTTGATCGATGTCCAACGCAGGTTGGGTATGGAGCGGCCCACGCTGCTGATCCTTGGCAGGCCCACGTGCGATGACTGTCAAGCGCTCTACGCTCGATTGGCCTCGTGGACGCCGCCTCGCCCGCTCGAGGTCCTGACGCTCAATCTTCGCGCACCCGAAGGGGAGGCGTTCCGTGCGCTGAACCCGTGGGCCGAACACATCGATTTCGTTCCTTTCAACGTGCTCTACGTCCAGGGCGAACCTGTCGACCAGTGGTCGGGGGGCAACCTCGGTCGCTTGGAGCGTGCCTTGAACAGCACGGAGGGTTGAGCGTGGCCTTCGGTTCCATTCTGTTGTCCGCCTTGATGGCGGGCGTGGTCGCCACGGCCGTTACGGTTGCCATTGAGAAATGGGGGGGCTTGGTGGGTGGCCTGTTGGGAACGGCACCGTCCACCATCGTGCCCGCCGCCGCCGGAATGTATCTCGCAGGGGGTGAAGACGCCCTGCTGGCCAGCATGGCCATCGTGCCGTTGGGCATGGTGCTCAACGCTCTTTTCCTCGGTGCGTGGCTCGTCCTGCCCCGATGGTTCAGCAACGCCTCCCGTCCACTCCTGTGGACCTCGTTGGGGGCTCTGGCGGTTTGGGGTCTCTTGGGCACTGTGGTGCTGTTGGTCGTGAACGGCGTGGTGTCATCCAACCTGAGCGATCGTGAACTCGCTCTCGCCGGTTTCATCCCACTGTTCATCACAGCCGTTGCATTTAATCGGCGTCCGTCTCCCGCCCCGAAAGGCACGAATTCGGTCTCCAAGAGCGTGCTGGTCGCACGAGGCACGATGGCCGCTGTTGCCATTGGCATCGCCGTGTGGTTGGCCGGCCTGGGTTATCCACTTCTGGCCGGTCTTGCAAGCGTTTTTCCAGCGATTTTCTTGACGAGCATGGTGGCGTTGTGGTTGGCTCAGGGGCCGACCGTTCCGCGGGGCGCCGCCGGTCCGATGATGCTGGGTGGAGCCAGCGTGGCTGTGTACGCGAACCTCGCCATGTGGTCCCTGCCTGCACACGGCGTGGTGTTCGGTTCATTGGTGGCCTGGCTAGGTTCCGTTCTTGGTTGGTCGGTGCCCGCTTATTTCGTGCTGCGTCGACATCATGCCAACGTCAACGGTTGACGGCTCGAGTCCAGCGAGGCGCTGCGGGTATGTCCACCACATGGATGTGGACAAAGGTCACGCCTTTGACGTCCAGTAGACGCTTGCGAAGCGCATCCAAATCCAGCAGACAGCACGGACAGTGCGGACGAGCGGGCTTCACCGTCAGGTTGACTTCGCCGTCCTCAGCGATGTCCACGTTTCGGACAATCTCCAATTCAGGGTAGGGCCGAGTGTCGTGCGGGTCGTTCCACGAGGCCAGCACGCGAGCTACACGACGCTGGAGTGCGACGAGCTTGCGTCCCATGGTGTTACCTCAATGGTCGTCCTTCACCAAGGCTTCGGCCTCGTCGAGTCGCAACTCGGCCAACCGCCCCTCCACTTCGCCAAGTTCGTTTTGACAACGCTTGAGCAGGGCCGTTCCCTCTTCAAACATCGCCAGGGTTTCCTCAAGGTTCCTGCCTCCTCGCTCGAGCTGGGTAACCAACTCTTCCAGTCGTCGTAAGGCTTCATCGTAGGTCATCGTTTCTTCGGTCATTCTTCGTCCTCCATGGGGTTCAATGTGTGCACGTCGGCGGCCGCTTGGCCGTCGGCGAATCGAAGTTGGATGGTTTGCCCTTGAGTGAGGCCGGTGACGCTGGACACAACGCCGCCTTGTTCGTCCTGCACCATGGAATAGCCTCGTTCTAAGACGCGCTTTGGGTGAGCTGCTTGAAGCGTGGCTTGGATATGAGCCAAGCGTTGGTGACGTTTTGCTATCGTGGTGTCCATGCTCCGTAGAAGTTGGTTGCCGAGTCGATTCAGGCGTTCCTTTGCGGCGTAGATTCCCTTTCCAGGTGCGTTTCGAAGTTGGTTGGAAAGAAGCGTAAGGTGTTGCCGCAATTCGTGGAGTCGCCGGTGCATTGCTCCATCGATGCGCCCGTCGAGTTCGTCCAGGAACTGAACAACGCCGTTTCGCTCGGGAACCAGTCGTTCGATGGCGTTGGACGGAGTGGAGGCGCGTACATCGGCGACAAGGTCTGAAACAAGGTGGTCTTGTTCGTGGCCCACCGCCGAAACGATCGGGACGGTGCTCGCCAGAATCGCCCGCGCAACGGGCTCGAGGTTGAACGCCCAGAGGTCCTCAGGAGAGCCACCGCCCCGCCCCACGACGACGGCGTCCACGGGGGGTAGACCGAGTCGGTGTGCGACGTCCGGGCGCGCAAGGGCCCGAGTGACGGCCAAGCCACGCACGATTTCGCGTGCTGCGTGTTCGCCCTGGACCAAGACTTCGATGACCGTTGTGCGCATGCCCGGCCAGCGGTCGGCGATCAACCTGCGCATGTCGGAAAGCGCCGCAGAATCCGCTCCGGTGACGATGGCCACGTGCTTTGGGAGGGCGGGCAAGCGTCGGGAGGGGATGTCCAGGGAACCCTCCGCTCGGAGCACATCGATGAGCTGGCGTTTGGCCTCCTCCATGGCCCCGAGTGTCTGCACGGGTTGGATTCGAGCCACCACGATTTGCAAGCGACCCCGTTTGGGCCACACGTCAACGCTCCCGATGATGACAACCTCGCTTCCGACGGTGATCGACGGATTCACGGTCAATCGAGCGTTGCGCCACACAACGCAGTCCATCTGACCGTCATCGTCTCGCAGTGTGAAGTAGATGTTGCCGTTGTGAACGCTCCACGACGAAATTTCACCCTGCAACGCTTGGTGTTGAAAGAGAGGGTCGTTCTTGACGGTTTGTTGGACGAGCTGAGCGAATTGTCCGATGGGAAGCGGGCCGGTCGTCGTTTGATGACCCGCTGACATGGTGCTCAACGAGCGTCAAGGGTTCTTGAAGCATCGGGCCACTGAGAACGGTGACTCTCAGGAACGAGGTTTTTCTTCTTCTTGGCTGCCTGTTGCTCGCTTTCTCTGCAAACGCTCGTGGGCCTGACGCGCCTCAACTTCCTTGATTTTATGTTGAATCTTCGACTTGAGAAACAGCACGACGATGACGATGGCGATAACATCCACGAGTAAGATTGCCCATGTGCCCGCGGTCCACGTATCGAACATGACGCTCCCTCAAATCGGTGGGCGGATGTCAATGTCCACATCGCCTCTGGGTTTGCCGATGCAGCCGAGTCGTGCACCCTCCTCCACCAACCAATCGTCAAGGCCGGGTGGAAGTTCCTCGGGCAGCGGCACCTCACCGAGGATCAGGCTGACCATGCAGGTCCCGCATGTTCCAGAAGTGCAGTTGGTGGGCAAGGTGATGCCGCAGGCCTCGGCGTGTTCAACAATGGTCTCACCGGGGTTCACTGCGCATTGACCAAGGAGGTGCGGTCCGCGTAGGAAGCGAATCACGGGGTTGGGCGGCGCCGACCCAACGGGCGTTGAATCAGCGGTCAGGCTGGCCGGGCTTGCGGTCATGCCCTCCACCTCAGCGTGCTTTTTCCCGGGTCCAGCGACCGGTTTGCTTGTTGAAGAACAGGCCGGCCTTCTTCATCCACTTGTTGAACTTGGTCGCGCCGGCACCCGTGCGCAGAATGAAGTCTTCACGGTCCTCTTGAGCCTGGATGTAATCCTTGGCTGCGAGCGTTTGGTCGATCCAATCGTTGATGTCCATCAGGCCGCCGGCAACGACGCTTTCTTCGACCACTCGGGTCATCTCATCGGCGGTTGCACCGGTTTGCTCGAGGTCCTTGCGAATGAGGTCGGAGACCGAGGAGAAGTCCATGCTGGCGGGCTTTGGGGGCACGGGGTTTCGGGGGGGCTTGTCGGGGTCGATGACGATGCGCTCATCGGTCAGGATGGTCTCGACGTTGGTCGCCAAGTCCGTGGTGAAGCTCGTTCCGCATTCCCAGCAGATGAAGGCCCAGACATCGGGTTGGTCGGGGTCGCGGGCTTGTCGTGGATCGATCTCTTCGCCGCACTCAGGGCAGGCATGGTGAATCAGGCCGGGCACGTGTTGTCGTCGGAAATCAACGATGTCTTGGGGCGTGCCTTCAAGCTCGAGCATTTCGTGGTCTCGAGCGGCTTCGAGCCCTCGAGTCTCGAGTTGGTCTCGAATCTTGACTTTCTGGTCGTCCTTTCCTTCGTCGTGAAGGTTGTTTTCAAGTTTAACAATGAGTTCAACGGTCTTACCAAGGCGATTCATGATGAGTTTTTGAGCTCGAAAAGCTTCGACCTTGGCGATTTTGAGACGCTCTTTTTGTTCTGCAAGTTCTGCGAGGACATCCTTCTGCTTTCGCTGAAATTTAATCTCTTCAATACGAGACTCCTGCTTCTTTTCCGGCGCGAGAACTTTGGAGAGGAACCGCTCTTTCCCGTGGGACTGGGGGCCAGCCGTGATGATTTCAATAACACCCTGGGCGATTTCCTCCTTCAGGCCATAGTTCTCGACGAGCATGGTTTTGTCGATCTTCTTCAGATCGCCGATTTTCAAACCAGCGTCGGCCAGTTGGTTGGCCGTGGTGTCGTCAATACCTCGACGCAGCAACGCAAGATATGTGTCCTTCTTAGCCATCCCAATCCCCCCGACAAGTTGGGCGAGCAGACACTCCTAGGAAAAGTCTCTCCCCATTCCGTTGAACCCAACGACCCGTTTTGAAGGTTCACGCCTCTTCTTCGGACGAAGCGAAATCCACGCCCAAATCGGCCCACTCGTCAAGTTCCATGGTCTCGGGCCGACGTTGAAGTCTCGGGTCGTGTTCCAGAGCGTTGTAAGCGCGCTTCCAGCGCGTGGCGTGCCAACCGGGCACGCGGCCGAGACGGCGAGGGGGTTTTCGCAACGTCCCCTTCAGTTTCTTCCGCCGCTGCTCAAAGGCGGTCCGAATCATCTGCACGAGCAAGCGGCGATCGCACGGCCACTCCTCGTCGTGAGGCGTCATTCGCAGCAGGCGCGAGTGAACCTTTGGCATCGGCGAAAATGCGTGGGGAGGGACTCGTTGACCGAGGTCGGCGTCAAAGTCCAACGCCACCACCATGCCCAACGAGCCGACATCGCTTTCGTATTCCATCACCACTCGCTCGGCGAACTCTTCCTGCACCAAGATGACGATGTCTTGCAGCGGAACCGTGTTTGGGTTGCGGTGTTGACGCGTGATGACGTCGATGAGCGGCGATGAAATTTGGTAGGGGATGTTGGCCACCACGCGGGTCACGTCCTTGGGCCACACGACGGTGAGCGCGTCGCCCTCGATGAGCACCAACCGCTCCTCCTCCAATTCCGTGGCGAACACCGACCGAAGATGGGCGCATGCACCACCGTCCAGTTCAATGGCGGTCACTTTGCATCCTTTGCTCAGCAAGACCTCGGTCAACACGCCGGGACCTGGGCCCACCTCAAGGACGTGGTCTTCAACATCGACCTCAGCCCATTCCACGGTCTGTTCGAGCACGTCATCGTGCACCAAGAAATGTTGACCAAGGGCTTTCTTTGTGGGCTGTTTGGCGCGCAGAGCATCAACAAGACGATGAGCGCCTCTCATGCTTCCACCGGGAGAAGAAGTTCGGTCAAGCGAGGCACGAGCGCCTTGTCCTCCATCTCTTCAACGAAACGCTGCGCCAGCAGTTCTGCGCCCTTGACCTTGGCAAGTGCGTTCAATTCGTCCATGGAGGCGAATCTGCCCACTTGGTCTCGGGCCTTGACCATGTTTCGTGCCTTCACAGGTCCGACATCGGGCAGCAACTCGTAGGAGTGCTGCTTGAGCGACATCGGCCCAGCCTTGTTGTAGAATTCATCGACGAAGTACTGACCGTGCTCTTCCACGAAGATTTGCACGAGGGACGGCAGATCTTGTTTGGCCATGTTTGACATTTTGTCCATGTGCGCCATGCCCAAAATTCCGGCCACCTCGTTTCGCTTCTTACGGTCGCTTCCGATGTAGATGCGTTGGTTCATCGGCAACACGTCGTTGCCTTTGATCTTCAAACGGCAGAACGCTAGGGTCTTCTCAGCCATGGCCGTCGCCACACCGGATTTTGCGTTGTGCTCGAGAACACGAGCCCATGATTCGTCCTTGAGCGCCTCGGGTTCGGGTCGTGGTTGGTCCCGACGTCCCTGGTTTCGTCCGCCTCGATGACCGCCTTGAGGACGTCCACCTTGGCGGCGCTGATCGCCTCGCTGGCCGCCTCGTGGGCGCTGCTGCGACGGGTCGGGCTTTGGTTGGGGCTTGGGGACCTCTTGACGCCCCGTTGGAGGAGGGCTCATCTGGTACTTTGACAGGTCGGGACCTGCCTTCTTGCGCGGACCGGATGGGGTCTTGATTTGGCGCCTTCGCCGTGGGTCGGACATCGAACATCACCTTGGGGATGCGAATTGCATCAAATGACTTGGCGCACGATGTCGAGCACAGCGTCAATTTCACTGTCTTCGATGACGATGCGCTTGGAGCCAAACACCGCTTTCACGTCTTCGGGCGTGGCGGGCATGAGTTCGGCCAACTTGGCTGCGAGGTCGGAGTGCTTGGCGAGGGTTTCAACCTCGAGAAGCTTGGTTCGGAGTTCTTCGAACACTTCGGACTTGGTCGGTACGCCGTTGCGCGCTTCGCTGGCGGCCCATTCGGCGTGCTGGAGGGCCCACTTCTGTTCGTACTTGAGCGAGCCGCGGCGCTCTTGAGCGTCGTAGAGCATCTCGCGGACGGTGGCAAAATCAAGGAATCTCTCTTCTTCGGTCATGGTGCATTCCTCATTCGAGTGGTCGGAGGTGCTCGGGTCGAGCGATGACGGTTTTCTGCATGTTTCCGTCCTTGACGGCGACGATCCACGCCACACCTTGCCGCTTCTTGATGAAGCCGGTGCGGCCGTTGAAACGGCGGTGAGGCATACCGCCTTGTTGCCCACCGTCGAGAACGATGGCCACACGGTCGCCTTCCTCGTACTGGTGCATCACACGGCGGATGTTCAAGCGGCTGCGTTCGTTCTTTCGTCGTCGCAAGATGCTGCGGGTGCCGACTCGCTGGCCCTTTGAGCGCTTCATTTTCTTCGCCTCCGATGCTCCAAGTCAGCGCAAGCGCATCTTCGGAGCAAGTTGCCGACCCACCATCCCCATATAAGCACCGCGACGAGGCATGCGAACGGTGGTCGCAGCGTCAGTCGGCGTGGATATCGCCCACGTCCAGCCAAACGACCTTGCACTTTGCCTTGATGAGCGCAGCCACGGACGGTTGCGTTCGACCGCTGTCGCCGTGCACGGTCTCCTTGACGTACGTACCCGACTCGCATCGCAGGGTGATTTCGATCTCCCGCTGGCCTTCTTCGTTGATCTCAATGAAGGGCGAGTTCGCTTCAAACACCGTTCGCTTACGAATCAAATCCGAGCGTCGGTGCGCCACCCGTTCGGGGGTTCGCTGGGCCAGTTTGATGCCGTTCAAACTCTCGAGGACCTTCAGAATCGTCTCGTCGTCGGGCAAATCAAACGTTGCTGGAGCAGGGGGCAGGGCATCGAGAACACGTTGAACGAGCTCGTCTTTCTTCCCGGTTTTCTTGAGTCCGTGCGTTTCTGCCAACGCCACCAGTTCGTCCTTCTTCATCCGCTTCAAATCGTCCTCGCTCGGTCCAGCTGGGGCCACCTCAATCGGCGTATCAAGAGGCTTGGTTCGGTCCGAGTCTTTGTCGCCTCTTCGCTGACGTCGGCGCTTTTTACTTCGATTTTGGACGTCGGCCTTGGTCATGTCCACGGGCGCTGTCAACACGGCGTATTCCGCTTCGTTCATCGGTTCGATGGTGAAACGAATGGTGTAGGATTTCTCGGCCGGCGTGTCCTTGATTCGAACGACCTCGCTGCGGGTTGACGGTCGAATCGATGAGACTTGAATCGAGCCCTTGGCGGCTGTGTTGATGATTTCAGCGAGCTTTTCTGCGTTGAAACTGCGCTTTTTCGGCTCCTTGATTTCAAGCACGAACGGACGACCACGGCCCAAACATCGCACGTCGATGTCTTCCCGGCCCATACCGTGGAACGCGTGCTCAACACCCTCAAAAATCTCCAGCATCGGGTTGCCCACAAGGTCTTGAACGCTCTTCTCGTACTGCAGACCGGTGTGATTACATCGTTCGCAACCGCGACCCTTGCAGGCTCGACACGGCCATCGGGTTTGAGGAATTCCGCGCTCCAGCTTCCGATAGCGTCCGTACACGTAGACGGCTCGAACATCCAATTCCACCGTGAGCGTGAGGACGTCGATGAGCGCCAGAACATCGGGTTTGTCGTTGACCAGTTTGATATCGCCGAGGCGTTTCTTGAGTCGCTTTCCGATTTCTTCAACCAGAGCGGGCTTGAGGGCATCTGAACCACCCGCACCGAATCGCTTGCGGAGTTTTTCTTCCTCCTCAATCTGATCTTTTGGGAATCGAGCACCGAGTTGCAATCGCCCCACGTCGTAGGGTTCGATGGCGTCGTAAATGATGTCGGCCAACAGGTCAACTTCCTCAAACAAATTCTCACAGAACGGGCAGAGCGGTTGCTCCTCTCTGGCGTTGGCCAAATGTGTGTCTCGCTCGAGCACGGACGCACGGACGCCTCGCCCGGCCTCTTCAAGCGTCTGGCCGTACATTCGCTTGCCGCCCACACGGCCCAGACAGGCGTCGCAGGTGCCTTTTCGCACCAGGTGCTTATGCCCGGCGGGTGAGGGAGCTCGGGGAATTTCTTCGACGTGGGTGCCCAACTGCATGGCGACTTCTTGCTGGTGGCTTTCGTCCTCCTCAGCCGGCGCAACATCGTCCCAAAGGGAATAATCTGTTTCACCAAATCCGGCGTTGGCGTACTTCATCCAGTCGTCTTCATCGTCCTCGAGGTCGTCGGCCGTGTCGGGTTCGTTGCCTGCCATGATGCCACCACCTTCCCGGGGTCAACCCCAAAGACGGCA
>MDTG01106983.1_pt1 | contig 17530 bp, 18 predicted proteins | sample 811421 | NCBI WGS metagenome assembly MDTG01 (sample SAMN05326645, study PRJNA326480) | marine metagenome | isolation source: seawater | place: Pacific Ocean: South East | collected 2011
AAGACGCCGTACGAAGTGCATACAGGGGTGAGCGTTGCACTTATGTGTTGAATTCAGGCATGGCGAACAGCGACCAACGTACGATGTCAAACCACTCCTCGTCACCTTGACGAACTACAGGGCCCAGAGGCTCCTTGGAGATGACTTCAGGCAGAACTACGTACTCTTCAGGAGCGGCCAGCTTGATACGCTGTGCGTAGAGTTGCGATTGGTCGGAGGTCAGAACGTCGCAGCGGCCGGCTTCAACCGACTTGGCGCTTTCATCAGAAGTATCGTAAGTGATTGGGGTGTACTTCAGGCCATTGGCACGGAAGTAGTCCGAGAGGTTCAGCTCAGTGGTTGTACCCGCCTGAATACAAACGGTTGCACCGTCGAGTTCTTTGGCGCTGGAAACACCGAGTTTCTTGTTAACCAGGAAACCCTGACCGTCGTAGTAGTTAACGCCGGCGAAGTTCAGGCCCAGACCCGAATCACGCGAGCTGGTCCAGGTGGTGTTACGCGAAAGCATGTCAACTTCGCCAGACTGCAGCGCGGTGAAGCGCTCTTTGGCGGTCAATGGGCTGTACTTAACTTTGCTGGCATCGCCAAATACAGCGGCTGCCACAGCACGGCACACATCAACGTCCAGGCCCAGGTAGTTACCCTTAGCATCGGCGTAGGAGAAGCCAGGCAACCCGTCGCTGATACCGCACTGCACGAAGCCTTTCTTCTGTACTGCATCAAGGGTAGCGCCCGCATGTGCGAAGCTGCTTACGCCCAAAACTGCTGCAGTTGTCAGAATTGCCAGGGTGGATTTCACCATCTTCATTAAAACCTCCAGTTGCTTTTGTTGTGTTTGGAGTCTCGGCCCTATCACCGTACCCTTATGGGGCAGGAAAATCACGCAGGCAGCAACGTGATCAACCGGGAGTCGGACCTCAGCCTGAGTTTAGTTGCCGATGCCCTCATCAGCCAAAACTTCAAGCTCCGTCCATTGGTCGAATGGACGAGAGACGGATAGCCTTTTGCCCAACATCAAACGATTTATCGCTTGTGCTCGGCGAACCGTTGGAAACCCCATCAATCAGCTTCCCGTCTGTTCCGATCCCAGTAGCATTACAGCCTTGGCACTACCGGGATGCGTTACCAGTCCAGATAGTTATAGCAAGGCCCGTACCAGCGCTGTGCCTGTTGCACAATACGGGTAGGTCAAGCGTAATACTTGCATGCGTGCGACATATTTTTTATAGATTTGACATGCCTCGCAAAACAATATGCACCATTAAAGCACCACCGCACCAAATTGGAGCCACATATGCACGACCCATTGATACTTCACCCAGCCAACGACGCTGACGCCTGCGTTATTTGGCTGCACGGTTTGGGGGCAGACAAGTACGACTTCTTGCCCGTTGCTGAAGCACTGCAAAGCCAACTGCCCAGCACCCGGTTTGTCTTGCCGCAAGCGCCGACTCAGGCGGTCACAGTGAATGGCGGTTGGGCCATGCCCAGTTGGTACGACATTCTGGCAATGAGCCCTTCGCGGGCGATCAATCACGAGCAACTTGAAGCATCTGCACAGATGCTCATCGGCCTGATAGAGGCGCAGCGTGACAGCGGAATCAATCCGGCGCGGATCTTTCTGGCGGGCTTTTCCCAGGGCGGCGCAGTGGTACTGCACACCGCATTTTTACGCTGGGCCGGCCCCTTGGGTGGCGTGTTGGCGTTGTCCACATACGGCCCAACATTGGCAGGCGATCTGAGCATTACGCCGGACAAGAAAAACCTCGCCACCTGCTGCCTGCATGGCGCACAGGACGACGTCGTGCTGCCCGCCATGGGCCGCGCAGCATACGACTGGCTGACCGAGCGCGGGGTGCAAGCGACCTGGCAGGAATACCCGATGAGCCACGAAGTGATCCCGGCGGAGATAGCCGATATCGGCCGTTGGTTGAGCACCCAACTGAGTGCTTAAGTAACCGCTCGTCGCAAAAGTGATACCAAATAGCCACTAACGGATTTCAACGCGCTCTTACCACCCAGAGCGCGCTGAAAATCCCCCCACCACCGCGCTAGACGCGTTCTCCCCCGCCGCTACCGACGCTGGCGTTAATTGCTCTGTGATGACCTGTGAAGCAGCGCACACTCGCCCAAATACCGCTCAGCGAGCCGTGTCTTTGCCGTGGTTGTCAGATCAATTCGCTCGGCTAGCATTGCTCAAAGCCAATCAAGGCAAACATCCGGCGGTCGAGGTTACAGGTCGATGCTGGCGATCCCACCCAATCGTATTTGAAACCATGAAAACGGCGAACTGGCAGGCAAGCCTGCAAACCCTCCAGCAGTTGCAGTTGTTCAGCAGTATCGCCAGCCACAGCCTTTCGGCAGTGTTGGATGAGTTTCACGCCTACGATCTCAACAAGGGGGAAGTGTTGCTGTCGCCCGCCAAGAGCAATCCCTATTTGTACGTGGTGCTGGAGGGCAAGCTTGATGTGCATATCGACTCGGTGGACAACCTGCCGGTGTGCACGCTGAATGTCGGCGACTGTGCGGGCGAGGTCAGCTTTATTGATAGCGCCTGCCCGAGCGCTTATGTGGTCAGTAAAAAAACCAGCCGCGTGCTGCGCCTGCATCGAGACGCGGTGCTGGTACTTTGCCAACAATCGCCGGCGCTGATGCAGAACCTGCTCCAGCAACTCGCCAAACGCCTGCGCGAGGGCAACCGCCGCCTTGTCGACAGTGAACTGCACGCCAACATCGACAGCCTCACGGGCGCCTATAACCGTCGTTGGCTTAACCGTAATTTCCAGCGTGAAATCACCCGCTGCGCCTTTGACAAAAAACCGCTTAGTTTGCTGATGCTGGATGTCGACTATTTCAAGGAATACAACGATCAGCACGGCCATCTGGCCGGTGACTATGCCTTGTGTTTGCTCTCACATACGTTGCGCAATCAATTACGCACGCGTGATTGCCTGGTGCGTTATGGCGGCGAAGAATTTGTGATCCTGCTTCCAGAGCTGGAACTGCAGGATGCCAGCGTGATTGGTGAGCGCTTGCGCGAAAGCCTTGAACGAATTCCGGCCTTTTACTCGCCGGTTGGCATGCTGCCAGGCATTACAGTATCAATCGGGATGACGTTAGGCGCTGCGGACGACACAGTGCAAAGCATGCTGGCGCGGGCAGACAGTGCGCTCTACCGCGCCAAACAAGCGGGGCGTAATTGCATCAGTGCCTGAAACCGCAGGCTCAGCAGGGCTTGAAAAGCGTCGTTTTATCGCCCGGCAGCACTCGTTGAGCCAGCGCATAACACCCGAAAAGCAAACTTGCAAGCTGGAACACTTCGCCGCGCAAGCTTCTTGCTTTACACTGGTGCGGTTCATTACTTAACCAATTGACGAGATGACCGTGCTCAAAGCACTTAAAAAGATGTTCGGCAAAGCCGAGGGCCAGTCCAACAGCCCAGCCAGTCAGCCTGCACAATCTGTAGCGCCCCAGACTGAAGAAAAATCCCAGCGCAGCACGTTCGACTCATCCTCTGCTGCTGCCAACGCGCCTGCACCTGCTGCTCAGGCCAAAACTGCTGCACGCAAAGACGCAGCCAAATCCGCAAAACCTCGCCGCCAGCGCGCACCCAAGCCGGTTGATAACTGGAAGCTTGAAGACTTCGTGGTCGAGCCTGCCGAAGGCAAGACCCGCTTTCATGACTTCAAACTTGCTCCCGAGCTGATGCACGCGATCCATGACCTTGGCTTCCCGTATTGCACACCGATTCAGGCTGAAGTACTGGGTTTTACTCTCAATGGGCAGGATGCAATCGGTCGCGCGCAAACCGGTACCGGTAAAACCGCCGCCTTCCTGATTTCGATCATCACCCAGTTGCTGCAAACGCCGCCGCCGAAAGACCGCTACATGGGCGAGCCACGCGCACTGATCATCGCGCCGACGCGTGAGCTGGTGGTGCAGATCGCCAAAGACGCCGCCGACCTGACCAAATACGCCAACCTCAATGTCATGAGTTTTGTGGGTGGCATGGACTTCGACAAACAGCTGAAGCTGCTGGAGTCGCGCTTCTGCGACATTCTGGTCGCGACCCCGGGCCGCTTGCTCGACTTCAACCAGCGCGGCGAAGTGCATCTCGACATGGTTGAGGTGATGGTGCTCGATGAAGCCGACCGCATGCTCGACATGGGCTTCATTCCGCAGGTTCGCCAGATTATCCGCCAGACCCCGATGAAGTCCGAGCGCCAGACACTGCTGTTCTCTGCGACGTTCACCGACGATGTAATGAACCTTGCCAAACAGTGGACGACCAACCCGGCCATCGTTGAAATCGAGCCGGAAAACGTCGCCAGCGACACCGTGGAGCAACACGTTTACGCCGTCGCCGGCAGCGACAAGTACAAGCTGCTGTACAACCTTATCGCCCAGAACGACTGGATTCGCGTGATGGTCTTTGCCAACCGCAAAGACGAAGTACGCCGTATCGAGGAACGCCTGACCCGCGACGGCATCAGCGCCGCGCAAATGTCCGGCGACGTGCCGCAGCACAAACGCATCAAGGTTCTCGAAGGCTTTCGCGAAGGCAGAATTCGCGTACTGGTTGCAACCGACGTAGCCGGTCGCGGTATCCACGTCGATGCCATCAGCCACGTGATCAACTTCACCCTGCCGGAAGATCCGGACGACTACGTACACCGCATTGGCCGTACGGGCCGTGCAGGCACCAATGGCACCTCGATCAGCTTTGCCGGTGAGGACGACGCCTACGCCCTGCCGCCAATCGAAGAGTTGCTGGGCCGCAAAATCGCCTGCGAAATGCCGCCTGAAGAACTGCTCAAGCCGGTACCGCGCAAGCACTGATTGCGCAGTAACAACCAAGGCGAAACCTCAAGGTTTCGCCTTTTTTTATGCCTGTTAATTGCCCACAGCGCAAACCGGGCGCCAGCTTGCCATCGCTATTCGCCGAGGCTGCTCAGGCGCTAAGGCAATAAACAGTGGCCACCTTCCCGTTACGCAATAAAGGTATAAATTGCCCTGTCGCTGCAACCAAGCGCATCTATGCTTGGAGAATGTAACTGCATCGATTCCTTTCCTGTGAGACTTATTGAATGCTCGACTTTCTCCTTAACGCATTGCGTTCTGCTCCCGAGACGGCGGTTTTCCTGACGATTGCTTTGGGGGTGTTGTTGGGCCGGATTCATATCGGCAGCTTCCACCTCGGCTCGGTCGCCGGTGCCCTGCTGGTGGGTTTGTTGGTGGGCCAGATAGGCCTCGAAGTGCCGCATGTTCTCAAGTCAGTTTTTTTCGTCATGTTCATCTACGCCGTGGGTTTCAAGAGCGGCCCGGAGTTTTTTGGCAGTTTGAACAGCGGCACCCTGAAGCTGGTGATTCTCTCGGTAGTGCTCTGCGCAACCGCATTGGCGATGATTTTGCTGATGTTCTACGTGTACAAATTCGATGCTGGCTTTACTGCAGGTCTGGGCGCTGGCGCCCTGACGGACACGGCGATCATGGGTACCGCGAGCAGCGCGATTAACCAACTCGGGCTTGATCCGGCCGAGGTGGCCAAACTCAACAGCCACATGGCCGTTGCCTACGCGATTACCTACCTGTTCGGCACCATCGGCTTGATTGTGTTTGTCGGCAGTGTGGCGCCCAAACTACTCGGGGTAGACCTCAAGGCCTCTGCTCGCGAACTGGAACTGGAGCTGGGCATCGCCAAGGATGAAGACGCCATCACCATTCCCTACACACGCATTGTGGTGCGCGCGCATCAGGTGTTGGCAGGCGGCAATGCGGACGGCAAGAGCATTGCCGATATCGAAAAACTGCACACTGCGCTCAGCGTCGAGCGGGTGGTTCGCGATGGCAAGATCATCGAACGTGACAGCCGCTTCGTGCTTAAAGGCAGCGATATTGTCGGCGTTTACAGCCTGCGCGAAGCGGTGAGTTCGCTCACCGAATGGGTCGGACCCGAGGTCGATCATGAAGAGTCGATGTCGTTCCCGACGCGCTCGGTCGATATCATTCTGACCTCCGCCGAATTCGCCGGTAAAACCCTGCATGAAATTCGCTCGAAGCTGACGGCGGCTGATCGACTGGGCTGCTTTCTGAATGACATCACGCGTCAGGGTTATCCCCTGCCGCAACTGCCCAACACGCAGATTCGTCGCGGTGATGTGATCTCGATTACCGGCCGCACCAGCAGCGTAGAGGCGCTGGCCAAACGCTTGGGGCGCATCCGCGAGAGCAATGACAAGAGTGACATCGCCGTGCACGCACTGGGCATGGTAATCGGCTCGCTGCTGGGCATGCTGTCTGCGCATGTCGGCATGATTCCGGTCGAGCTGGGCGTTGGCGGCGGCGTGCTGGTCACCGCATTGGCAATTGGCTGGTACAACTCGCGCCACCCTGAAATCGGCGCGCTACCGCCCGCTGCGCAGTGGGCCTTCTCCGAGTTCGGCCTCACCGCTTTCGGCGCTGTAGTTGGCCTGCTGGCTGGCCCGCAAGCCATTACCGCCATGCAGGAACATGGCGTTTCGCTGTTGTTGTCTGGTGTTGTAGTGACGCTGGTTCCGCCGATTGTGGCCCTGTACTTCGGCCGTTACATATTGCGCCTGCACCCAATGATTCTGTTTGGCGCACTGGCTGGCGCACAAACCGAAGCAGCGTCGATGAACAAGATCATCGACGCGTCCGGCAGCAATACGCCGGTAATCGGTTTCACCGTGTGTTACGCCATTTCCAACGTGCTGCTGGCCGTGTGCGGGCCAATCATCATCTTTATCGCGGCAGGCTGAATCACCCTAACCGCTAGAAACAAAAACGCCCGATGCAGCCAAGCATCGGGCGTTTTTTATTGCATGAGCGTCACACCGGTTAAACGGCTGGCAATTCGACCACGGCTATCTTGCGCCCGGCAGGCGTGGGCGGCTCCGATACTGAGATGCCCCAGTCGCCATGCTCATACCAGTCATCCCCGAGCATCTCCGCCGGGTGCATGGTGCGATCAGAGCCGTTGCCACAATCGAGTGACTGACTTGAGCAATAGCGGTCACATCCCCAGCAGATGCGTTCAGGATGCTTGGGATGCAAGGGGAAAGACTTGGCCATGTGCCAATACCTGAAAGGGTCATTGAAATTCAGTTTAATCCGATCCTGGCACTTGACCCTTGATGCAGATCAACCGCAGTTAATCGCCAACACAGACCGAAATTGCGCTGCCGATGCCCTGGATACATAGGCTATATTGATGCGCAGGATTGCCACATTGTTGCGGGCCAGGCTTGGTGATGCTGAGCCGTTCAGGTCACATTTTTAAAGGATTGAAGACTTTGCGGCGCAATACACTGCAGCACCCGACACGGCTGGTACCGCTGACTTTTCTCGCCGCAATCGCGCTGGGCACACTGGTATTGATGCTGCCGGTCTCGCATACCGACAACCTCAGCATGCCGCTGCTCACGGCCTTGTTCACCGCCGTTTCGGCGGTTTGCGTGACCGGGCTGAGCGTAGTGGATACCGCGGTGTACTGGTCTGGTTTTGGTCAGGCCGTGATCCTGATTCTGTTCCAGATTGGCGGTTTGGGCATCATGACCGGCGCTACATTGCTGGGCATGCTGGTGAGCAACCGCATGCAACTCAGCCAGCGCCTGATCGCGCAAAGTGAAATCCGCTCACTGGGCCTTGGCGATGTGGTCGATGTGCTGAAGATGATCCTGATCGTCACCGTCAGCGTCGAGTTAGTGGTCGCCGTGATACTCACCATAGACCTGCACTTCAGCTACAACGAACCCTGGCTTACCGCACTGTGGAACGGAGTTTTCCACTCCGTTTCGGCGTTCAACAACGCAGGTTTCTCGACCTACTCAGACAGCCTCATGCGCTTCGAGTCCAGCCCCGTTGTGGTGCTGAGCATTACCTCCTCGCTGCTGATTGGCGGCCTGGGTTTTCCGGTATTGCTGGAAATATTCCGTCAGGGCAGCCAAACCAAAACATGGTCGATCCATACGCGCATCACCCTGATCGGCACAGCTATCCTTTTGATCGGCGGCACCGTGGCGATTCTGGCCTATGAATGGAGCAACCCGAACACTCTCGGCCCGCTGAGTTGGTGGGACAAATTTCTCGGCGCGTTCTTCCACTCGGCAACCGCGCGTACTGCAGGCTTCAACACCCTGGACATTGGCGAAATGCACGCCGTGACGCTGGTGGTCAATTATGTGCTGATGTTCATTGGCGGCGGCAGCGCAGGCACGGCGGGCGGGATCAAGGTCACCACTTTCTTCTTGCTGCTGTTCGTGGTCTGGGCCGAGATTCGCGGCAACGCGGACACCACTGCATTCAATCGCCGCATTGCTTATGAAACCCAGCGTCAGGCGCTGGCGATTGTGCTGCTGAGCGCCGCAGTGGTGTCAGTTGCGACGATCATTTTGCTCAGCGTCACATCTTTCCAATTGCAGGACGTGTTGTTTGAAACCATTTCGGCCTTCGCCACGGTCGGCATGACCACCGGCATCACCCCAGACTTGCCGCCCTCTGGCCAGTTGGTGATTATCGTGCTGATGTTCATCGGCCGCGTTGGCACCATCACCGTGGCGGCAGCGCTGGCGTTGCGCTCAAGCACCACACCTTACCGCTACCCGGAGGAACGTCCCCTTGTTGGATAAACTGTTCTCGACCAAACACAGCGACAGCTTTGCCGTCATCGGCCTCGGCCGTTTTGGTTCCGCCGTGGCTGAATCCCTGATTGCCCTCGGCCACGATGTGCTGGGTATCGATCAGGATGAAGAGCATGTGCAGCGTTGGTCCGACCGGCTGACGCATGTGGTGCAAACCGACAGCACTAATATCGACGCTCTGCGCCAACTCGGGCTGGGTGACTTTCAGCATGTGGTGGTCGGGATTGGCAGCGATCTTGAAGCCAGCGTGCTGACGGTTCTGGCGCTGCATGAGCTGGGCGTCAAAGACATCTGGGCCAAGGCCATGAGCAATCGCCACGGCCACATTCTCGAGCGCACTGGCGCCGATCATGTGGTCTACCCGGAAGCGGCAATGGGCTCACGCGTGGCGCATTTGGTGACCGGCAAGATGTTCGAGTTCATCGAGTTCGACGATGGCTTTGCCCTGGCCACCACTGGCGCGCCGCCGGAGACGATTGGCAAGACGCTGGCCGAGTCGGACATTCGCGCCAAGTACGACGTGACGGTCATCGGCATCAAGCGCCCGCGCAGTGATTTCGTCTACGCGGTGCCTGAAACCGTGGTCAATCAGGGCGATCAACTGGTGATAGCTGGCGCAACGCCGTTGCTTGAGCACTTTGCTGGCCTGACCTGAATAAGGCTGAGCGCCAAGAGCGTCATGCAGGAAAGAACTGTTGGTTTGAGCCGCCGCGCTGACTTTATGAGTCGATCCAACGCGCGGCATCACACAGGCTCTCATAGAATTGCAGTAGAGCGCAGGCTCAGCGCTCAAGTGATTCGGCGTTCAGCTTTGCTTCCAGCGCTCGGCGGCGTCCTGATCGCTGCAACGGCCTTCGACCCAACGCGGGCCTTCGCTGGTGTCTTCTTTCTTCCAGAACGGCGCGCGGGTTTTCAGGTAATCCATGATGAACGCGCAGGCATCAAAAGCGGCCTGACGGTGGGCGCTGGTGGTGCCGACAAACACTATGGGCTCGCCCGGTTCCAGACGACCAATGCGGTGGATAATTTCGATGTTGATCAGCGGCCAGCGCTGACTGGCTTCATCGGCAATTTTGCCCAGCGACTTTTCAGTCATGCCGGGAAAGTGTTCAAGGAACATCCCTGCCACCTCACGGCCTTCATTGAAGTCACGCACGTAACCAACAAAGCTCACCACCGCACCGATGCCGACGTTGCTGGCGTGCAGGGCATTGAGTTCCACGCCCGGATCAAATGTCGCCTGCTGAACTCGAATCGCCATGCTCAACCTCCGGTTACGGTCGGGAAGAACGCAACTTCGTCGCCCTCCTCCAGTGGCTCGTCCAGGCTGCACAACTCCTGATTGCGTGCGCACATCAGATTCTGCTCGCCAAGCACGTCCCAAACGCCGCCACGGGCCAGCAAGAACAGGCGCAATTGATCAACCGTGGTGAACTCACCGCTGTCTCGCAACTGTTCGCCATCCAGACCGAGGGCCTCACGGTAGCGTGCAAAATACTGCACCCGAATCATGCCGAAGCTCCTTCATCGTCTGCCTTGAAATGGCCGCTCTTGCCGCCAAGTTTCTCCAGCAACCGCACATTCTCGATGGTCATGCCACGATCAACTGCCTTGCACATGTCGTAGATGGTCAGCGCGGCAACACTGGCAGCGGTCAGTGCTTCCATCTCGACGCCGGTCTGCCCAGTGAGCTTACAGCGCGCCTGAATGCGCACGGTGTCGGCGCCTTCGGCCGTCAGCTCCACCTTGACGCTGGTGAGCATCAACGGGTGGCACAGCGGAATCAGATCAGAGGTTTTCTTGGCCGCCTGAATACCCGCAATCCGGGCGACAGCGAATACATCACCTTTGGGATGATCGCCTTCAACGATCATCTGCAGGGTTTGCGGGCGCATACGCACACGCGCTTCGGCAACGGCTTCGCGCACGGTTTGCGACTTGTCGCTGACATCAACCATGTTGGCGCGGCCTTGGGAGTCGAGATGGGTTAGCACGGTCTTGCTCCATACGGGTGTAGCCCGATTGTAAACCCGCGAGTCAGGTTTAAGCATCCTCCTCTGCACGCAAACAGCCCGACATTGCGTCGGGCTGATGGTTAATGCAGATGAAACAGCGGGATTCAGCGTTACATATTGCCTTCGGCGTATTCCGCCAACAGCGAACGCGGCACGCCTTGCAACGTGATGTGCACGCCGTGGGAGAAGTCTTTGAAGCGCTCCGTGAGGTAGGTCAGGCCCGAACTCGGGGCGGACAGATAAGGGGTATCAATCTGCGCCAGGTTACCCAGGCAGATCACCTTGGAACCTGCACCGGCACGGGTGATGATGGTTTTCATCTGGTGCGGGGTGAGGTTCTGGCATTCGTCGATCAGAATCAGGCTTTGCTGGAAGCTGCGCCCGCGAATGTAGTTGAGTGATTTGAACTGCAGCGGGACCTTTTGCAGGATGTAGTCGACGCTGCCGTGGGTGTTCTCATCGTCCATGTGCAGGGCTTCGAGGTTGTCGGTGATGGCGCCCAGCCAAGGCTCCATTTTCTCGGCCTCGGTGCCGGGCAGAAAGCCGATTTCCTGATCCAGCCCCTGCACGCTACGGGTGGCGATAATGCGCCGATAGCGCTTGCTGACCATGGTCTGCTCGATTGCCGCCGCCAGCGCCAGGATGGTTTTACCGGAACCGGCTGCACCGGTCAGGTTGACCAGATGAATATCCGGATCAAGCAGTGCGTAAAGCGCCAGCGCCTGATGAATATCACGCGGACGCAGGCCCCACGCTTCCTGATGCATCAGCGGTTCCTGATGCAGGTCGAGAATCAGCATCTCGCCGTCTTCGACACCCTTGATCCAGCCGACGAAGCCTTGCTCATCAACAATGAATTCATTGATATGCACAAACGGCAAACTGTCGGTGAGCTGCACACGGTGCCAGGTACGACCGTGATCCTGACTCGTCTCAACCTTGCTCACGCCATCCCAGAACGAGCCTTCCACGCTGTGATAACCCTTGGGCAGCAGCGAGATGTCGTCAACCAGTTGGTCGGTGTGATAGTCCTCGGATTCAAGGCCGCAGCCGCGAGCCTTGAGGCGCATGTTGATGTCTTTGGTGACCAGCACCACATTGAAGCCGGGCCGACGCGTTTTCAGCTCGACCAGCTGGTTGATGATTTTGTTGTCGTTGAGGTCTTCCGGCAGCCAGGTAACCGGCGTCGCACTCTTGCTCATGAGAATCGACAGAAAACCGCAGGCGCCACTCTTTTCGCGTTCAATCGGAACGCCATGTTCTATCTGTTCAGGTGAAGCACTACCGAGAATTTTGTCGATCAAACGAATCGCCTGACGGCACTCGGCCGCCACACCCTGCTTGCCAGTTTTAAGCTTGTCCAACTCCTCCAGAACAGTCATGGGAATTGCAACGTGGTGCTCTTCAAAATTGAGCAGCGCGTTGGGGTCGTGAATCAGCACATTGGTGTCGAGAGCGTAGAGGGTTGGAGCGGTGGGCTTGATGCGTCCGTGGTCATCCATACTCGTTCACCTTCTGGTAGAAGCCAAGCAACGGCGCTGGGTTTGCGCTGCGTTGCACAGGGCCGCCAAACTTCTCAGGGGGCGGCTGAGAAGACTGCAAGCAAGGTGAGGGCCAAAAGTCGCCACCTGTCTGCAGGGTTCGGCGTCCCTTTCTTGATACTCCAAAAAACATGACAGTTAAACGACATTTCACTTTTTTTAAGTTTATTTGTCGACTCGACGAATAGCGCTTGGCGATACGTTGCAGCATGGGTAAAGTCGATAGTCCACCCTCTGCAAAAACAGCTCAAAAATCATCATTTTTACGCTGTTCGTTGCGCCAGTTCACAGCTTCTCAATTTCGCCGATATTCTCCCGTCACGCTTCACAGCGATTGACCTCCAACGTCACGTGCACCAACTCCTTGATCCCCGCCAACTGAGCCTTGTAGTCGTCGGCTGAAGCCTCGCCATGGGTCACCACACTGATGATGCAGGCGTATTGCGCACGGCCGACTCGCCACAGGTGCAAATCGCTGATCTGGGTGTCCGGTTGTTGCGCCACTATGGTGCGAATTCGCGCCACAACAGGGCTGTCCATCTCACGATCGAGCAGCACTTTGGCGGTGTCGCACAGCAACCCCTTGGCCCAGATGGCGATGATCACCGAGCCGAGAACGCCCATCAGCGGATCGAGCCAGTTCCAGCCAAACAACAAGCCGCCAGCCAGCGCCGCAATCGCCGCGATGGAGGTCAGCGCATCGGCCAGCACGTGAATAAATGCGGCATGCCGATTGAGGTCGCGTCCACGCTCGCCATGATCGTGATCGTGATCGAGATCGTGATCGTGATCGTGATCGTGATCGTGATCGTGATGAGCATGACTGTGACTGTGACTGTGGCCGTGCGCATGGTCCTGATCGCGCAGCATCCAGGCCGACAGCAAGTTCACCAAAAGGCCGATCACCGCCACCAGCAAGGCCATGTCGAAGGCAATCTGCTGCGGATGCCAGAGCCGCAACAGTGACTCAAATGCCAGCATGGCCACCACTACAACCAGCAACACCGCACTGGCAAACCCCGCGAGTACCTCAACCTTGAACGTACCGAAGGCGAAGCGCGGGTCGTGGGCGTATTTGCGCGCCAGAAAATAAGCCAGCGCCGTCATGCCCAGCGCCACCATGTGCGACGCCATGTGCCATCCGTCGGCCAGCAGCGCCATGGAGTTGAACAGGTAACCCGCGACAATCTCCACCAGCATGGTGATGCCTGTGAGCGCTGCAACACGCCACGCCTGTTGCTCTGCATGGGTTTCCAGCGGGCGGTAGTTATGGTCGGGTTCCCAGCGCGCGTGATCACAGTCGTTCATAGCTGCTCGCTTCGATGGTTGAGGCCGCAAAAACTCGGCGCTTGAAGACCGATAAGATTAAACCATCGGCGTTATAGGTGGAGCCCAACCCCCGACTCGGCCTAAAATCGCGGCCAAGACAGATTAGGAGCAGATTTTATGTTGTTGGTGATTTCCCCGGCTAAAACCCTCGATTACGAGACGCCTTCGGTAACCGAGCGTTTTACCCTGCCAGAGCACCTCGACCATGCTCAAGACCTGATCACCCAGTTGCGCGACTTCTCGCCCCAGCAGATCGCCGAATTGATGCACCTTTCCGACAAGCTCGCCGGTCTCAATGCCGCTCGCTTCGGCAGCTGGACGCCAAATTTCACCACTGAAAACGCCAAGCAAGCCCTGCTCGCGTTCAAGGGTGATGTTTACACCGGCCTCAATGCCGAAAATTTTGCCGAAGCAGATTTCGACTTCGCACAACAGCACCTGCGCATGCTTTCCGGCCTGTATGGCGTGCTGCGTCCGCTCGATCTGATGCAGCCCTATCGCCTGGAAATGGGCACCAAACTGGCCAATCCGCGCGGCAAGGATCTTTACGCATTCTGGGGCGAGCGCATCAGCGGCTGGTTAAATCAGGCGCTGGCCGAGCAAGGCGATGACGTGTTGCTGAATCTGGCTTCTAACGAATACTTCGGCGCGGTGAAGCGCAAGGCGCTGAATGCCCGCATCATCAATACCGAATTCCGCGATTTGAAAAATGATCAGTACAAGATCATTAGTTTCTACGCCAAGAAAGCCCGTGGCCTGATGGCGCGCTACGTAATCAAAGAGCGTCTGCGCGACCCGCAAGGCCTCAAGGATTTCAATTATCAGGGCTACGCTTATTCGTCAGAGCGCTCAACGCCGGACAACCTTGTGTTCCTGCGCGATCAAGCCCCCGAGTAAACGTCAGACAATGTTACGGCGCCGCAAAAGCGCCGTTAGTCTCACGCCTTGTGTAGTAGGATAAATACACGCTCTCTCACAAGGCGAAAGACCATGCTTTACGGCTCGATTCTGGTGCTCAGCTGGTTAATCCTGCTGATCCGCTACCCCAGCAAAGCGTTGCCCATCACGTTGATAGCCCTGGTCGGTCTGGGCATCGTTGCCGGCGTTGTGGTCTGGCAAGAAAGCCGCGAAAACCACCACCTGGCCAATCTCGAATTGCGCCTCAGCTATGATCCTCAGCGCTGCCCTGCCGATCGGCCGCTGGCTATAGAACTGACCAACTCAAGCAGCGCCGTGCTCACCGAACTGCAATGGCAGGTGGCGGCTTATCGTCCAGGCGACAGCGTCGATCTGGCTCAGGGCCTTTACGAAGCGCCGCGCTACAGCGGGCCAGGCGACTTGCAGCCGGGGGCCAGTTGGCAACACTGCATGCCACTGCCGAGCTTGCGCAGTGGGTATCGGCCCAGCAGCCTCGAGTTCAGGGCGCAACGTGTTCAAGGCAGTTTCGTGCAGTAAGGCCGCGAACATCTTCGAACAAGCAGGCAATCAAGGTTTATCCAGCCATTTGCAAACGGTACGCTGGGCACAGGGAAGCTGAACTGGCATATTCAACACCTGCCATAACAACGATAAGGATGCCGCATGACCCAGCCTGTAGCCCTGATAACCGGATGTTCCAGTGGTATTGGTCGCGCTTTGGCGGATGCCTATGGCAACGCCGGCTATAGCGTCTGGGCAACGGCTCGCAAAGCGGCGGATCTGGAGGCTCTCAGCGCAGCCGGATTCAACGCCGTCGAACTGGATGTGAATGACGCCAGCGCCATCGCCCAATTAGCGGCGCGCCTCGAAACGCAGGCGGGCGGCCTCGATGTATTGATCAACAACGCCGGCTACGGAGCCATGGGCCCGCTGCTTGATGGCGGCGCAGAGGCCATGCGCCGGCAGTTTGAAACCAACGTATTCTCGCTGATCGAAATCACCCGCGCGTTGTTCCCGCTGCTGCGCCAACGCAAAGGCCTGGTGATCAATATCGGCAGCGTTTCTGGCGTGTTGGTAACCCCGTTTGCAGGAACCTACTGCGCCTCGAAAGCGGCAGTGCACGCGCTGTCCGACGCCCTGCGCCTTGAGCTTGCGCCCTTCTCGGTTAACGTCATGGAAGTGCAACCGGGGGCGATTGCTTCAAGCTTCGGCGCTAATGCCAGCCGCGAGGCTGAACAACTGATCAGCGAAGGCTCGCCGTGGTGGCCGCTGCGCGAGGGGATACGCGCCCGCGCCAACGCCTCACAAGACAATCCGACACCGGCCACAGACGTAGCCCGGGATATTCTGGCTGCCAGCCAACACACCAATCCGCCACGCCTGCTGCGCCTCGGCAATGGCAGCCGGGCTCTGCCGCTGCTGGCCGCGCTGTTACCCAAGAACCTGCTGGAGCATGCTTTGAAGAAACGCTTCGGTCTCAATAGGCAATTATCATGAAGACTTCTATCGAGCGCGTACCCTCGATGATCCACTACGCCGTGGGCGGTGTGATCGCGGCATTCGGCTTCAACCTGATGGCGCGTCTGTTGCTCAAGCTTGGCGGTTTTCCGGCCACTCTGGTGGCGGCGTTCCTGACCGGCTTGCTGCTGCTCATCGCGTTTCGCTGGATGCATCGCCGGCCGATGAACTGGAAAGAGCGCCTGCGTTTGGTGCTGTGCTACGCGGGGATTTTAGGCGGCCTGTATATCGGCCTGTTCGCCATGATGATGCTCAAGGAGTCACCGGGCCTTGGCGGTCAGGTGCTGTTTGTCGCGCATTACCTGATCTACCCGATTGCGCTGATCATCTGCATCTCGCCGCACTGGTCACGCCTGTTTCGCCGCAAGAAGACCACACCGGCTAAATAACCATCGACTTGGGCGATCAATTCGCTGATCGCCCAACCGACTTAGCGCTACTGCTGTCCGCCAGCGGCTTGCAAGGCAGGCGCTGCGCGCGGTTTGCGGAACACCAGAATATTACCGAGCATGACCAGCACCAGCCCGCATAGCGCTGGCGCTGTCCATTGATAGCCCTCGACGAACACCGAAATATTCAACGCCACCACGGGGAACAGCACCGTGCAATACGCGGCGCGTTCAGGGCCCATGCGCCCGACCAATGTCAGGTAAGCGGTAAACCCAATCACCGAACCGGGAATCGCCAGATACAGCAGTGTGCCGATGTAGCGGGTGTTCCACTCGAAAGCGAACGGCGTACCGCTCACCACGCAAATGGCCACTAAAAACAGCGCGCCGTAGAACATGCCCCACGCATTGGTGGTCATCGGTCGCAAGCCAGCTTTCTGCTGCAAACTCGAGAGCATGTTGCCCGCTGAAAAACACAGCGTGCCAATCACTGCCAGGCCAATCCCCAACAGTGTTTCGCGGCTGGCTTCGTGGCCGGATAGTTCGGGCCAGAACAGCAATGCCAACCCGCTCAAACCCAGCGCTCCTCCGAGCAGCACGTTACTGGCAATTTTCTGTTTGAACAACACCCGCGCATTCAGCGCATTCCACAGCGTGGCGGTGGAGAAAATCACTGACACCAGCCCGCTGGGAATCCATTGGCTGGCGGTGTAGAAGCACATGAAATTAATGCAGAACAAGCACAAACCCTGTGCAGCGCACACCAGATGGGCGCGGCCATGCATTTTTTGCAGGCGTCGGCTTAACAGCAAAATCGCAAACAACACGGCGGCGGCCAAGCCGAAGCGATAGGCGATGGAGGCAGGGATAGCCACCACGCCAAGTTGCAGCTTCAGGGCGATCCAGGTTGTGCCCCAAATCAGCACAGTCATCAGGTACAGCGAAATATTCATTACCCAGCTCCCATTCAATGCGCCAATTCTGCGCTGAGAGCGGTGGCTGCGCTTGCACAAACTTGCGCACTTGTGAGCGGATCATCCGACCTGGCAACTAGCAAAATCTTGCGCTTTTTAGCCGCTGGGGGCTGGCAGACACGCATTCGCGGCGTAGCATAGTGGCGATTGGGCACCCCGAATAAGCGGCCAGCACGTCATTGGCGC
>MDTG01397524.1_pt1 | contig 17530 bp, 19 predicted proteins | sample 811421 | NCBI WGS metagenome assembly MDTG01 (sample SAMN05326645, study PRJNA326480) | marine metagenome | isolation source: seawater | place: Pacific Ocean: South East | collected 2011
TTAATTTCTTCTTCTATTCTCATATAAATATTCGCTTTATTCTATTAAATAATTTAAAAATTAACTCAAATATTAATATCAAATATGAATTTAAATACGTTAATAAATAATAATAAAAACCAATTTGATAAAAAATTTAAAGAATTATTAAAGTATAATCTAGACAGTTCGATTCTATCAAAAGCTATGTTTTATGGATGCAATAATGGTGGGAAAAGGATACGCCCTTTTATAGTAAATCAAGCTTCTAAAATAGCAGGTATTAATAAGAATGATTCATTTATAATAGGTGCAAGCATAGAGTCAATTCACTCATATTCATTAATACATGATGACCTACCCTCAATGGATAATGATGATTACCGTAGAGGCAAGCTAAGCACACACAAGAAATTTAATGAGGCAACTGCCATTCTAGCTGGCGATGCCTTGCACGATTTAGCTTTTGCTTTACTTTCTGCCAATCTTGAAAATAAAAATTATAAATCTAAACTTGAATTAATTAATTATCTTTCACTATGTATAGGTCATAAAGGATTAGCTTTAGGACAATCGCTAGATTTAGAATTTGAAAATAAAAAAATTAATAAAAGTAAAATTTTAAACATGTATTTAAAAAAGACTAGCAAACTTTTTGAATTTTCATTTAGTGCTCCATTTGTTTTAGCAAATGCAAAAAAATCAGATATTTTTTTTGCTAGAGAATTTGGAGAGTTATTTGGTTTAATATTTCAGGTAATTGATGACTTAATTGACGAAATAGGCACATTTAAAAAAATAGGTAAAACACCAGGTAAGGATGTTAAGCAGGGTAAAAGTACTTTGCTAGGATTAATAGGTGAAAAAAAAGTTATTGATATGTGTAAAAGTAAAGTAAATTATTTTAAAAAAAAACATCAGGTTATACTAAATAAAAATCCTTTATTAATTCATTTGCTAGAATTTGGTATGAAAAGAATAAATTAGTAATGAACAATTTTTTTTGCTAGATACAAGCCAGTAGTTGCTGATATTGCAGTTAATGATCCGCCCCAAAACATATCTACAAAAGTAACAGTTGGCGACCAACCTTTTAAAACAGCCATATTGGTTAAATTGTAAGTCCCGTAAGCAACTAACCCAAAAATAAAACCTGTGTAAATAGTTTTAAATAAACTTGCTGAGTCCACACATGGTTGTATTACAACCAATGCCATTCCAAATACATAAAGTATGTAAAAGAGTGCTGCGGCCCACATCACTGGTGTATCAGTTAAAAGATTGCCAATTAGAGGTCTATAAAAAGATTTCGTTGCAAAGCTTAACCAGATTACGTCAATTACTAAGAAAATTATTGACGCTATTAAGGTAGCAACCAACATGCATTTAATCATAATATTTTAAATAGCTCGAATTATAAATTTTCAATATTAATATGAAAAAACTATAAAATTTCTATGTTTTTGGTAAATATATTCAATAAAAAAATGCTATTAATAAAATGTTGAACAATCAGAAACTATATTATTATTTAATATTTTTGATACTTTTATTAGCTTGTCTTATTACAAGAGTTCCTTATTTAAATTTCATAGAAATATCTTGGGATGAATCAGCATATCTATTAGTTGGTAAGGATATTATAAATGGCCGTTTGCCATATTTACATAATACAGAAAATAAGCCATTACTCGCGTATTTACCTTTTGCATTAGCATCATTGTTTTCAAATTCAATAAATGCAATTAGAATTATTGGATTAATATTTGTATTTACAACATCTGTTATCATTTTTATTATTTTAAATAATCAATTAAAAATATCAAAAATATTTTCCTTAATATTTTCAATAGTATTTGTTTTTTTATGTTCAGCTAGATTCTCACAATGGATTAGTACTGAAGTAATAGCACTGCCATTTATTTCTTATCTAATTTATTTAATGCTAAAAATAAAATCTAATAAAAATATTTTTTTAATTGGATTGGTTGCATCAATTTGTGTTTTGATACGTACATCTTTATTTCCTTTACCAATATTATGTATATTATATTTAATTGATCTTAAATTTTTAAAAAAAACTTTATTAGATATCTTAATTTTATCATTTGGAGGATTAATACTTCCTTTAATAATACTTGTTTTGTATTTGTTTCAAGAGAATGGTTTAAAATCACTTTATGAGCATATGATAATTCTTAATATTTCATATTTGGAATCATCAGATCAAATTTTATATCATGCTAAATTCATTTTAAATATTTTAAAAAGCCCATATAGTTTTTTTATATTATCATTAATTTATTTAATCTTTTTTATAAAATCAAAGAGTTGGTATAGGCAATTATTACTTTTTATTGCGATAGCTTTGTTAGCATCAACATTTTTACCAGGTAGAGGTTATGATCATTATCTTATTCAATTATTTCCAATTGTAACTATTTCAACTGCAATTTTTTTTAATGATATTTATTTACTAACAGGAAAAAAACAAAAGATAGTTTTTTCTCTTTTATTTATTTTTTCACTACACGTAGTTTTTACCTTTTTAATTAATATTAGAAGTGATTTATTTAAAACTGATGATAATTTCATTAAAAATAATTATTTAGAAATTTCTAAATATATTGCGGACGATGATAAAATATTTGTATTTGATCAGGATATTTATTATGTTTTATTAAATAAAAGACCTTTAACACCTATTTACCACGCTGGGCTTTATAGATTTTATAATGAGGATCAAATAGATAACATGATAATTGAAGGAAAGGCATCACAAGTCACTATCAATAATATCCGCGTAGATAAAAAGCGAAAAGAGCAATATATTTTTTATGCTAATAATTCAGAAAATACCCGTGATGAAGAATTTCAGAGAATTCTAAATTTATTTCCAAAATGGATAATAATAAATATTGAGAATTATGAAAAGTTTTTAAATAAAAAATTAAAATTGTTTTTAAATAAAAATTGGCAGATACATAAAAAACTACAAAATGATGTAATTATGTATAAAAAAATTAATTGAACTATTTAATAAATATTTGTTAAAACTGGTGGGTGCGACAGGGATTGAACCTGTGACCCCTGCCGTGTCGAGGCAGTGCTCTACCGCTGAGCTACGCACCCAATAGTAAATAAATATTCTATTATTTAAATATTTCTATAGATAATCTAAATAAATGAAGATTTTAAATAAAAATATAAGTCAACAAAACTTAAAAGATGCATTAAAAATTTATAACTATTACATATCTAGCTCATTTTCAAATTTCGAAGAAAAAACACTATCAATTAAATCATTTAAAATTTTACATAAGAAAATTTTATCAAATAAAGTCCCCTTTATATTGGCAATTGAAGACAAAACACTGTTAGGATTAGCATTTGTGAATAAGTTTAGAGAGAAGAGTGGTTATAGATTTACCTATGAACATTCAATTTATGTAAATCCAAAATTTAAAAAAAAAGGTTATGGATCAATAATTTTAAAAGAACTAATTAAACAATGTAAACAAAATAAAAAAATAAAAAATCTTATAGCCGTTATAGGAGGTTCTGATAATATCGCTTCAATAAAAATTCATAAAAAAAATGGTTTTAAATATATTGGCACTATCTCTAAAGCTGGTTTCAAAAAAGGAAAGTGGATTGACTCAGTGTATATGCAAAAAAGATTATGAAAAAAACAAATATTAAAAACTTTAAAACAACACTTAGTAAGTTCACCACAGGTGTAACTGTAGTTTGCGTAAAAAATAAAGAGGGTGTTTATGGAAAAACGGTAAATTCATTTAATTCGCTTTCATTAGATCCGCCATTGGTATTATTTTCATTAGGAAACTACTCTTCATCAATTAAAACATATTTAAATTGTGAGTTTCTTACAATTAATATACTTTCAAAAAAACAAGAAAATGTATCCAATCAATTTTCACAAAAAAATCCAAAAACAAATAACATTGAGTTTCTAAAAGGAAAAAATGATACATCTTTTATAAATGGATGTGTAGCTAATTTAGAATGTAAGCTTGTTGATAAAATTAAAAAGGGTGATCATATTATTTTTATATGTAAGGTCATTAATGTTCAGTATGATGACAAATTAAAACCATTATCTTATTATAATTCAAAATACTACTAAGTGGTTATTCAAATTAAAAATTTTGTCATCATAATAATTATATCCATAGGCTATTATTATTTTCTCACTGAATATAAAGTTTTAAAAAATTATAAGATTAAGTCCCTCGAAATGGAGATAATTAAAGATATTAATCAAGATGTCATTGAATTTGAGGAAAATGAAACAAAAAAAGAAATTTATAAAAAAAATAATACCGAAGCTCCAATTAAATTAAATAGAAGTGAAGTTTTAGTTGCAAAAGGAGATACATTTTTATCAATCTTAAAAGATTTTAATTCAACTGATGATAAAAATTTTACAATTATAAATAAAATTAATAAATATTATGATCTAAAAAAATTAAAAGTTAATGATAAGATAATTATTTATACAGATCCAAAAATAAGACAAATCAAAAAAATAGAAATTAGCATTGATTTTGATGTTGTGTTAGAAATTCAAATTGATGATATTGTTGTAATTAAAAAAAAACAATTAGAAAAAGAAAGTTATCAAAATTCTTTTGAATATAAAATTGAAGAGTCATTATACGGTGATGGATTAAAAAATAATTTACCACAAGATATTTTAATTAAATTAATTAAATTATTTAGCTTTGATTTAGATTTTCAGAGAGATATTAAAAAAAATACGATTGTTTCAGTATCTTATGAATTTGATAGAATTAACTATAATAATAAAATTGAATATAAAGATATAACTTATGCCTTAATTAAAATTGATAAAAAAAATTTAGAATATTTTAGATTTATTACAGATGATGGTTTTGTTGATTATTTTAATAGAGATGGCAAAAATGTTAAAAAATCTATACTAAAAACTCCTTTAGATGGAGCAAGATTATCATCAAGCTTTGGTATGAGAAAGCATCCTATATCAGGATACAATAAAATGCATAAAGGAGTTGATTTTGCTGCACCTAAAGGGACTCCAATATATGCTGGGGGTAATGGAGTGATAGAATACGTAGGTATAAATGGTGGTTATGGAAAATATATTAGAATAAGACATAACAATGACTATAAAACTGCATACGCACATTTATCTGGTTTTAAAAAAGGAATTTCAAAAGGCATTAGAATAAAACAAGGAGATATTATTGGATTTGTTGGTAGTACTGGTAACTCTACTGGACCTCATTTACATTATGAGATTATATTTAGGGGTAAGCAAATAAATCCAATGAAATTAAAATTACCATCAGGAAAAGTTCTCAAAGGTGATGAACTAGAAAGATTTAATACTGAATATAAAAAAATTTATGCAAATCATTTAAATCTATTATTTGAATAAATTATATTGATGATCAAGTTCTTTTATCTTTAGAAGGCTCAGCAATAAAGGGTATTGATTCAATTGACTCATCATTTGAATTACTTTCATCACTATCATTAGTTGATAAATTTTGATTATCATTTGACTCATCATTAGATGAAGAGTCTTTATTATCATCAATTATTGCACTTTCTTCCAAATTAATTCCTAGTTCTACCATCAATCTATAATAATGATCTGTAAATTGATAATAATATTCAGATTGTATTCTATCACCTGATCTTGATGACTCTTTTGCTAATTTTAAATATTTGTTATACTGTTGAGAAACATTACCCTTGTTTCTACCTTTATAATTTTGATATCCAGTTTTTTTGAAACTTGTTCTTCTACCAGATTTATACGTCGTTCTACCGTTGTTTCTTTTATACATAATTTTTATTGGAAATTAAAAATATTTAATCAATTAATTAAAAATATTTAATTTATATATTTTATATATTTATATATATATAAATTGTAAATTCAACTTATATCTTTAAAAAAGTAAGAGTTCTGTCAATTTTTTGTATATCTTTAGATATTTTTTTTAGTACTAAATTGCTATTACCAAAAATTTTTTTGCATGATTTCAGCTGATTATATCCAATTTCACAAATAAATAATGAGTTTTTTTTCATAATATCTTCTAATTTTTTAGCAAATAATCTATAAAATTCTAATCCATCCTTACCTCCAACTAAAGCTACTTTTGGTTCAAATTTTTTAATTTCTATTTGTAATTGTTCGTATTGTTTTTCATCAATATAAGGTGGATTAGAAATTATAACATCATATTTATTCCTAATATCTTCAATAGTCATATTTTTAATTTGAACTCTTTTATTAACGTTATGCAGACGAGAATTTATTTTTGCAACTTTAATTGCTTTTTTTGATATATCTATTGCAGTAATTTTTGAATTTTTTAATTCTTTAGCAAGCGAGATTGCTAAACATCCAGAACCTGTACCAATGTCTAATATTTTAATATTTCTATTCTTATCTTCAATATTACTTATTACTTCCTCAATTATCAACTCTGTTTCAGGTCTTGGATCTAAAACATCTGAATTTACAAAAAATTCACTTTTCCAAAAACTTTTTTTTTTAATTATTTTTGAAATAGGTTGACCAATTAATCTTTTGGATACTAAAATATTAAAATATTCAATATTTATATTATTAATTTTCAAATTACTAAATATAATATCTTGTTTTTCATAAGATGCTTCCCTAAGTAATATTTTTAGATCCAGTTCTGGATTAGGTATATTTTTTTCTTTTAATTTATTAAGATTTGAAATGATAATTTTATTCATGACTCATATCTGCTAATTTTTTACTTTCTTCTTCAGCAATAAGTGGATTAATTAAATCATCAATTTTTCCTTCTAAAATTTCTGTTAAATTATATAGAGTTAAATTTATTCTATGGTCAGATACTCTTCCTTGTGGAAAGTTATAGGTTCTAATTCTTTCAGATCTATCTCCTGATCCAACTTGAGTTTTTCTTTGCTCAGACCTTTCTTTATTTTTTTGTTGAATTTCATTGTCTAATAATCTTGATCTTAGTATCTTCATTGCTTTTGCTTTATTTTTATGTTGAGATTTTTCATCTTGTTGAGATACAACAATTCCAGTAGGCACATGTGTTATTCTAACAGCACTATCTGTAGTGTTTACTGATTGTCCACCAGGGCCACTAGATCTGAATACATCGATTCTTAAATCTTTGTCCTCTATTTCAATATCAACTTCTTCTGCTTCTGGTAGAACAGCTACAGTAGCTGCAGAAGTATGAACTCTTCCACTACTTTCTGTTGCCGGTACTCTTTGCACTCTATGAACACCCGACTCAAACTTGAGTTTAGAAAATACATTAGTTCCAGAGATACTACAGATAACCTCTTTAACACCTTTGAGGCCAGTTTCAGAAATTGATAATATTTCAAATCTCCATGAGTTAAAATCAGCATATCTTTGATACATAGATAATAAGTCAGAAGCAAATAATGAAGCCTCATCCCCACCTGTGCCGGCTCTAATTTCTAATATTGAGTTTTTAGAGTCATTTAAGTCTTTAGGTATTAGCAGTCTTAATAATTCATTTTCTAATTGTTTTATAATATTTTTTTTTTTCTACCAATTCTATTTCAGCAATTTTTGTAATTTCTTGATCAGAATCTTTAATTAATTCATTTAGATCAATAACTTCATTCTGTTCTTTTTTATATTCTTCTATCTTATCTACAATTGGTTTTAATTCTGCATATTCTCTATTTAATTTGATTAAATTTTCTGAATTAATATTCTCCATAGTATTAAGGGAACTTTCAATTCTATTGTATTTATCTAAAATATTATTAAATTGATTATCAAGATTGATCATTTAAAAATTTATGTATTTCTTCAATATTAAGTTCAGTTTGTATTCCAGAATTTAAGTTTTTTATTGTATAAAAATCTTTATTAAATTCATTTTCACCAATTATTACAACATATGATGCTTTGTTAATACTGGCTTTAGACAAAGATTTTTTTAAATTATATTTATAATTCCAAAAAAAAGAGATTTTATTTAATTTTAAGTATTTCATAATTTTGATTAGATGACTCTTAAATCTTTCATTTGAAACTGCTAAATGAATATTTGATAAATAATTATCCATATTTTTCATTAACATTGAGATTCTTTCTATTCCAGCTGCCCAGCCAATTCCTGAAATATCTGGACCTCCAAGAGTGCCAATTAAACCATCATATCTTCCTCCACCCAACAAAGTATCTTGACTACCAAGCTCATTTGTTTTGAATTCAAATACAGTGCCACAATAATAATCTAAACCTCTTACAAGTTTATAATTTTCAATGAATTTAATATTGTATGAATTTAATCCAACTTTAACATCTTCAAAATTTTTTTTTGATTGGCTTGAAATATAATCAGAAATAGATGGAGCTTTTTTACTAATTTCAATATCTTGCTCATTTTTAGAGTCTAGAATTCTTAATGGATTTGAATAAATCTTCTGATTACTTTCTTCAGATAATTTTAATTTATTCAGCTCAAAAAATTTTGTTAAATTTTTTTTGTATTCTAATAGATTATCTCTATCTCCTAAAGAATTAATATGTAGAATGATATTGGTTTCAGGCAATAAATGATTAAGTATATCGTGAGCTAATGAAATTATTTCTAAATCAGCAATGTAATCATTTGATCCAAAAATCTCAAAGTTGATCTGATTAAATTGTCTATACCTTCCTTTTTGAGGTCTTTCTCTTCTAAACATAGGCCCTAAACCGTAAACTTTTAATGGTAATTCATTTAATAAATTATTTGTTACAGCGGCCCTAATCATTGGAGTAGTATATTCTGGTCTTAAAGTTAAAAGTTCATCATTTCTGTCTTTAAATGTATACATTTCCTTAAGAACTACATCTGATTGTTCACCAAGTGGCTTTTCAAATAGTTCAGTGAATTCAAATATTGGAGTTTGAATTTGTTTAAAGTTATTTAATTCAGCATATTTTAAAACTACTTTTTGAATTATATTAAATTTATTTATGTGATCTCCAAATAAATCATGTGTACCTCTTACAGATCTTAATTTCATATTATTTACCTAATTGTATTTCTTTAGATTTATTTCTAATTAAATTTTCTAAGTAATTTTCTAAATCAACATTTTTTACAACATTATTTTTTTTTCCATCCATATAAATCATATGAGTACCATTTCCTCCACCAGTAACTCCAATATCTGTCATTGTGGCTTCACCTGGCCCATTAACTACACAACCAATTATCGAAACAGTAATTGGTGTTGATATATCATCAAGTTTTTTTTCTAAATTTTTTACAGTTTCTATAACTTGAAATTGTTGTCTTGCGCAGGATGGGCAAGATATTATTTTAACTCCTCTATTTCGTAAACCCAAACTTTTTAATATTTCAAAGCCTACTCTAACTTCCTCTTCTGGCTCATCAGAAAGAGAAACGCGTATAGTGTCTCCTATTCCACTCAATAATAAATTACCAATACCAATAGAAGACTTAATAGAGCCAGTTCTTTTCCCCCCAGCTTCAGTTATACCAAGATGTAAGGGATAATCACAAATTTTAGCAAGTTCATTATACGCATTTATTGACATAAAAATATCTGAAGATTTGACACTAATTTTAAAATTTGTAAAATCATTGTCTTCAAGAATTTTAATGTTTAGTTTTGCACTTTCAACTAAAGCATCGGGATTAGGCTCAGAATATTTATCTAGAACTTGCTTTTCTAAACTACCTGCATTGACTCCTACTCTTATTGAGCAATTATTATCTTTGGCAGCCTTAATGACCTCTTTAATTCTATCTACGCTACCAATATTGCCTGGATTAATTCTAATACAAGATGCTCCATTTTTCGCAGCTTCAATTGCTCTCTGATAATGAAAATGAATATCAGCAATAATAGGTACTGAACTATGCTTAACTATTTCCTTAAGAGAATTAGATGATTTAATATCAGGAATTGATACTCTAACAACATCAGCCCCAAGTTTAGCTGATCTTTCAATTTGGGAAATTGTATCTTTAACGTTGGAAGTAAGAGTATTTGTCATAGTTTGTACAGCGATAGGATTTTCACCACCAATTTTAACTTTACCTACATTGATTACACGTGATTTCCTTCTTATAATTTTTTGATATGATCTTAGCATTATGCTACTTACTAAAAGTATTATCTATTATAATTGAATCTACAACATCTCCATATTTACCAACCTTACCTCTTACCTCACTGTTAATAATTACCAATATATTTCCAGCATTACCTGCAGTTAAATTATATTTATCCTTCATATTGTAACTATATTCTTCTCCTTTTTCCATTAATCTACTTAGGATAATATTATTCGATTCATCTTTTAATTGCAACCAAGTTGAGTTTAATATTCTTAAGGTAATATCTAAATTTTTGGATTTATTACTACTTTTATTAGAGGCATTTGCAGAAATAAAATTTATATTTTTATTAGAATTTTTATCTTCACTCATTTGCACTTTTTGAATACCACTATCTAAGTTTGCTTTTTCAATTATTGGTATGTAGCTCTCAGGAAGATCAGGTATTAAAGCATAATCTAGTTTATTATCTGTTTCTCTGATAAATAAAAAATAAAAGCTTGTAAAAATTAATATTATTAGACTTGGTGAAATTAATTTATGAAAATTAAATAAATTATTTTCTAAATTTGGCTTTGGAATTTTTGTAGCTATATCATCTTTTTGAAATGAAATTTCACGTTTAAACCTATTAATAATTTCATTTGAATTTAAGTTCAGATACTTAGAATAAGATCTAATGTGGCCAATATAATATATAGTGTCAGTATTATTAATATTTTTACATTCTTCTATATTTATTAAAGTTTGTTTAGAAATTTTTAATTCTTCTGAAACTTGATTGATAGAAATTTTCTTTGATTGTCTTTCTTGTCTTAATATTTCACCAATAGGAGTCATTTTAATCTTTTAAATTATATGCTTCATGCAATGATTTTACAGCTATATTTGTATATTTCTCATTAATTAATACACTTATTTTAATTTCAGAAGTAGATATTGCAAGAATATTTATTGAATTATTTGCAAGAGTTTGGAACATTTTTTGTGCAACACCCGATTGTGACATCATTCCCATTCCAATAACAGAAATTTTAGAAACTTTTTCATCAGTTTTTAGTGAATTATATTTAATTTTATTTTCATTTGATTCTAATATATCTTTTGCAAGATTAATTTCATCATTTGGTACTGTAAAAGTAATATTCGCAGATATTCCATCTTGAGAAATATTTTGTACAATCATATCTACATTTATATTTTTAGCCGCAAGAAGACCAAATATTTGTGCTGAAATACCTGGCTTATCTTGAATACCAGAAATGGTAACTTTTGATTCTTTTTTACTATAACTTACTCCACTTATAATTTCTTTTTCAATTAAATTTTTATCATCTATAATAAATGTTCCAGGTTGATTTGTTATTGAAGATAAAACCTGCAATATTAAATTATTTTTCATAGCTAACTCGACAGATCGAGTATGCAAAACCTTAGCTCCAGTTGATGACATCTCTAACATTTCTTCAAATGCTAATTTATCTATTTTTTTTGCATTAGAATCAATGTTTGGATCAGTACTAAATACACCTTCAACATCAGTATAAATATCACATCTATCAGCTTTAATAGCTGAGGCAATAGCTACAGCAGTTGTATCTGATCCACCTCTTCCTAAAGAAGTAATATAACCTTTGAGGCTTATGCCTTGAAAACCTGCTAAAACAATAACATCGTAGGTTTCTAAAAAATTATTTACTCTTTTTTTATCAATATTTAAAATTTTTGCCTTTTGGTGATTTTCATCCGTAATTATTGGTAATTGCCATCCTAGTAGTGGTATTGATTTTATATTTCTATTCTTTAGTATAGACGAAAGTATTCCAATTGTAACATTTTCACCAGAAGTTAATATTAAATCATTTTCAATTTTCTCTTCTGACTTTATCTCATCTATATATTTTTGCATTTGATTAGTAACCCCAGCCATTGCTGAAAGAACTACAATTAACTTGTGTTTTTTTGCTTCCTTTTCAACAATATTAGCAACATTTATAATTTTGCTTAAATCGCCTACAGAGGTTCCACCGAATTTCATTACAATAAGACTCATTGACTTAAAAAAATATTAAATTAACCCAGGTATTATAATTATTATTGTAAAAAACAAGAATTTTGATGACTTCTAAAATAAATAACAAAGAATATGATTTATTTAATAAATTATCTGAGGAATGGTGGGATGAAAATGGGAAATTTAAAATTTTACATCAAATTAGACCAATAAGAATTCAATATATTTTAAATCAATATAGTGATGAAAATATCAAGAACCTAGAAGTCTTAGATGTTGGATGTGGTGGAGGTTTGGTTAGTGAGTCTTTATGCAGATTAGGTTCAAATGTTACAGGAATTGACTTTGTTGAAAAAAATATTGAAATTGCAAAAGAACATTCGTTAAAAAGAAAATTAAATATTAATTATATTCATGGAGATATAGAAAAAATTAAAATTAATAAAAAATTTGATCTAATAATTATGTTTGAAATACTAGAACATTTAAATAATTGGAAATTATTTTTATCTTTTATAAAAAGATTGATGAAAAAAGATGGAAAAATTATTATATCAACAATTAATCGAAATTTAATATCTAAATATATAGCTATATATCTAGCTGAAAATTTTTTAGGTTGGATACCTAAAGGAACACACTCATATAGTAAATTTATAAAGCCTAAGGAAATAGAAAACTATATGAAAAAAAATAATTTAATACTTAAAGATTTACAAGGACTAGTATTTGATCCATTTAATTTTAGTTGGAGGTTATCCAATAACATAAAAATTAATTATTTTTGTACTTACCAGATTTCTTAATTAGATTTCTTAGATGTGAATGGTAATGGAACTACTTCAATTTCTTCTTCTATAAGCTCCTTGGTCTGTTCTAAGGATGCCTCTCCATAAATTGATCTTTCTTTTGTTTCTCCATATTTCATTTTTTTTGCTTCTTCAGTAAACCTATCACCAACATAATCAAAATTTTTTTCAACCATTTTTTTTAATTTATTAATATTTGAGGCTACAGATTTTTTAAGCTTATTACTTTTAGAATTACTCTTTTTATTTAAATTAGGAGTCATTAATCCTTTATTTATATTAGAACTTTCACATGAAGGACAATTTATTAGTTTTTTTTGTTTTTGTTTGGAATATTCTTTTGAATTTTCAAACCACCCTTCAAAGGTATAATCGCAGTCTGTACATTTAAGATTAAATATAATCATAATATTTATATTGTATTTTCTTTTAAATTTTCAATAGCTGGCCTTTATCCTCTATACTCAATTCTAGAATAAAAGAATTTTTAACATAATTAATTGAACATACTGTACCTTTAGGTAAAACAATTCCTGTCATAGGGATACACTTAATATTTATATTCTTGTTCAATTTTTGATCTTTAATATTAAATATTATTAATTCATTTAAAGAAATTAATAATAAGTTTTTACTTATTTCTGTATTTAAATTTATTTCTTTTGATTTATTTGACACTATTTTCAAATTTACTATTCTATGTTCATCTTCGATTTGTAAATTGTCTTTAAAATCTTTTACTTTTTTAAAATCAATATTAACAATATGTGTTTTTAATTTTTCAATTAATATATATTTAAAATCTTCGAGAAAAATTAGGCCTGATAGTTTTTTATTTACTAAATTAAGCTGATCAGTTAATAAAGCTTTTATCTCTTTTGATAGATTTTTCACAATTATATATTACACTCTTAATATAAATGATAAATAAAAATTATCTGAAATTAATAAGATCAAATCATAGATTTGAAGAAAATAACTTCATTTATCAAATTATTGCAAAAAGAATAGTAGATTCCATAGATCTTTTAAATTTAGAAGTAAAAAATATACTAGAGCTAGGTATTAATGACAACATAATTTATAATCATGTTAGAAATAAATTTATAATTGCAGATACTTACAGATCAGATATAAATCTAACTAAGTCAATCTTAACAAAAAAAAATAGATATATTTCACTTGATATTGACAGATTTAAACTTAAAGAAAATTTTTTTAATTTAATATTTAGTAATTGTTTTATACATCAGACTAATAATATTGAAAAAATATTAAAACAAGTTTTATTAAGTCTAAATTCAAATGGTTTTTTTATCGCTACAATTCCAGATAGTCAAAGTATGTATCAACTATTAAATTCAATGTATGAAACAGATAATATAATATATAATGGTGCTTACAGAAGAGTAAATCCAACAATTTCGATTGATAATATATTATCAATTTTAAAAAAATTAAACTTTGATGCTCCATGCATACATTCAGATAGAATATCAATAAATTATGAAAATTTTAACAAATTGCTAAAAGACGTTAAAGGGATGAACCTTACATATTGTCACAAAGATAAAAAACAAAATTTTGAAAATAAAAAATATTTCAAAACTATGGAGAAAATTTATAACAAAAATTATTTCCATAATGGTTATATTATGGAAGTAAAAATAAATATTGTATCTGCATGGAAAAAATAATTTTTTTAAGATCTGTAGTCAGCATTTATTTTTATATATTTATAATTTAAATCATTACCGTAGACAGTATGATTTTTATTTCCATTATTTAACCATACATTGATTTCTATTATTTTATTTTTCATATACTTATTTAATTTTGGTAAATTTATATTTTTGCTAATCGAACCATTAGAACATACTTTATTGTTTCCAAATGATATTTTTATTTTATTTTGATCAATTTTTTCATTTAATTTTCCTATAGCCATTACTACTCTTCCCCAATTTGAGTCTTCACCTGCTATAGCTGTTTTTACTAGAGGTGAATTACAAATTGAAAATCCAATATTTTTTGCTTGTTGCTTTGTTTTGGACTTATATACATTTACTTTAATTAGTTTTGATAGACCCTCTCCATCCTTTATTATTTTTAGAGATAGTTCGTGCATAACTTCTCTTAAAGAATTTTTTAGGGTCTCATAGTTAACTTTAGATTTTAAATTAATTTTATTTTGATTTAATGAAAATATAGCTAATGTATCACTTGTTGAAGTATCACTATCAACTGATATAGAATTAAAAGTATCTTCTATATTATCTCTTAATAATTTATTTAAAATTTTTTTATTAATTTTTAGATCTATAAAAATATAAGCTAACATTGTTCCCATATTCGGATTAATCATTCCAGACCCTTTGGCAAAACCATATATTTTAAAAGATATGCTATTAATTGTTAATTTTTTCACATATATTTTAGGGTATGTATCAGTTGTCATAATTGCTTTAGCAGCATCTAATAAAGTTGAGCTTTTTTGTTTATTAATTTGATCAATTTTTTTAATAATTAAATTGGGATTAAGTATTTCTCCAATAACTCCAGTTGATGAGACCAATATTTCATTTTTATTACATTTAATTTTTTTTGATAAATAATTTACATATTTATCAATTACTTTAATACCATCCTTGCCTGTGTGAGCATTTGCATTACCTGAATTGACTACAATAGCTCTAGCCTTGCCTTTAATATTTTTTTTATCCCATATTATTGGGGCGGATGGCGTACTTGTTTTCGAATAAACGCAAACTAGTGTTACTGGTTCGTCAAATAAAATAATTAAAAGGTCGTCTAATTTTTTTTTAAAACCTGCATTAAAAGTAAATATTTTAAGTAATTTGGGTTTTAAGTTTTGTAGTTTTTTTGGATTAAAAACAGATTTAGTTTCTAAAAATAGTTTTTCGTTATTAGTTACTTTTAAATCCTTTGTAGAATTGTTTTGCATATGATAACAGCCATTTATCATATTATGATAAGCTTTGTTAATAAACTTTTTAAGTCAGTAGGTAGTAATTCTCTGAAAAAATATGACCAAATTGTAAAATCTGTAAATGAACTTGAGATCAATTTATCAAAATTATCAGATAAGGAGTTAGCTGAAAAAACAAATTATTTTAAAAATAGATTACAAAATAATACCAGTATTGAAAAAATTATACCCGAAGCTTTTGCTGTTGTAAGGGAAGTGTCTAATAGATTATTAAATATGAGACACTTTGATGTTCAGTTAATTGGGGGTTTAGTTTTACACGACGGTAAAATAGCTGAAATGAAAACAGGTGAAGGAAAAACTTTAGTTGCAACCCTTGCTGCATATATTAACTACCTTGATAATAAATCAGTTCATATAATTACGGTCAATGATTATCTAGCAAAAAGAGATTCTAAATGGATGGGTGAAATTTATAATTTTCTCGGATTAACGGTTGGATGTGTAACAACTGAAACAGATCATATTCAAAGACCAGCTGAATATAGCTGTGATGTAGTTTATGCTACTAATAACGAAATTGGTTTTGATTATTTAAGAGATAACTTAAAAAATGACCCAAACAGTCTTTGTTTTAATAAAGATGCTTTTGCAATCGTTGATGAAGTAGACAGTATATTAATTGATGAAGCTCGAACACCACTTGTAATATCAGCAGAGGCAAATACGGATACTATTTTATATCCAAAGATTAATAAAATTGTTAAATTTCTTAAAGAGGAAGATTATGATCTTAATGAAGAAAATAAAAGCGTTTTATTGTCTAATAAGGGAATGGAGATAACCGAAAAACTACTAATTGAAAATCAATTAATTAAAAGGGGAACATTACAAGATCTAGAAAATATATCTCTTAATCACAATATTATACAAGCACTAAGGGCTCATAAACTTTTTTTAAAGGATAAAGACTATATTATAAAAGATAAAAATATAGTTATAATTGATGAGCTAACTGGAAGACCAATGGAAGGAAGAAGATATGGTGATGGATTACATCAAGCAATTGAAGCTAAAGAGGGTTTGGCTGTTCAAAAAGAAAATCAAACAATAGCATCTGTTACATATCAAAATTTTTTTAGAACTTATAAAAAATTAAGTGGCATGACTGGAACAGCAATTACAGAAGCAAAGGAATTTGAAGGAATATATAATTTGCAAGTAGTTGACATTCCACCAAACATTAAAATTAATAGAATTGATAGAAATGATCAAATTTACATGACAAGAAGAGAAAAATATGAGGCTGTAATAAATTTAGTAAAAACTAGAAATAATAAAAATCAACCAATACTAATTGGTACAACTTCAGTAGAAAATTCTGAAATCATTTCTAATCTTCTAAAAAAGGAAGGAATTGAAAATAATATTTTAAATGCAAAAAATCACCAAAGAGAAGCAGAAATAATAGAAGAAGCAGGAATTCCAGGAAATGTTACAATCTCAACAAATATGGCTGGAAGAGGCACTGATATTAAACTTGGTAATAATAATAATAAATTAAAACAACAGGCGAAAGAATCTGGAGGTCTTCTTGTAATTGGTACTGAAAGACATGAAAGCAGAAGAA
>MDTG01403833.1_pt1 | contig 17526 bp, 16 predicted proteins | sample 811421 | NCBI WGS metagenome assembly MDTG01 (sample SAMN05326645, study PRJNA326480) | marine metagenome | isolation source: seawater | place: Pacific Ocean: South East | collected 2011
TCACCCTCCTCCTCGCCTGCGGGGTCCAGCCGCCCGAGCCAGTGCTCCCGCCGCCGGACCGACCCAGCGAGCGATTCGAGCTCGATCTCACCGCTTCCGCCTGGTTCCCGCGGCTCATCGGGACCTACTCGATCGGTCCCGGTGGCACCACCCTCGACGTGGAGACGGACACCGACCTCCATGATGCCGAGGTCGCCTTCAACGGGGAGCTGGACCTGCGATTCGGCGCCTGGACCATCCACGTCGCCGGCTCGGAATTCTCGACCGACGGTCGTGGAACCCTCGATTCGGCGGCCAGGGGGGCGGGGATCCTGCTTCCGGCGGGGTCCGGCTGGTCGAGCAGCTACAGCCAGTGGACGATCGAGGCCGAGGCGGACCTCGCCCTCTGGCGCCCGTTCGCCGACGAGCCCTTCCCCTGGAGCACGGAGGGCACCCGGCCGGGAAACCGCACCCCCGAGTCGGACTACCTGGTCGACCTCAGGGTGAACGGTCGACTTGGCTATCGCTTCACCCACGTCCGCCAGACCTTCGATTCATCGACCGCTGGTCTCCGTTCCACGAGCAACGCCGGCTGGAGCGCCCTGGTGCTGGGGGTGATCGTGGACGTCGGGATCGACATGCGTCCCCTGATTCCCTTCCTGCGTGAACTCGAATTCGAGGCCGGAGCCACCGCGAGCCCCGTGATCGGGGGCGGCTCCGGGTACCTCTACGGAATCGAGGCCACGCTTCGCGGGTACTTCACGCCGAACACCGCCCTGGTCTTCGGCTTCCGCCTGCAGGGGGTGAACGCCTCCGCCGGTGACTACGAGCGCAATGGTTCGGTCATGGGACTGATCGCGGGCGCGACCCTACGCTTCTAGCCCCGACCGGGCTCCCGGAACCGACGCAGATGGCCAGATCCCGATCCAGATCGAAGTACCGACGGGCCAGGATCCGGCATGCGCTCTTCACCCTGGCCCCCGACAAGCTGCTCGGCGGTCGATTGCTTCGCAACCACCTCAAGGACCAGGTGGTGGTCCGCAGGTTCCGGGTCCCGGCGCCGTTGTGGCGGCCGGAGCTGGACGGACTCAGGATCGGGCACCTCAGCGACCTCCACATGGGCGACCTCATGCCCGCGCAGCGGATCGACGAGATCAACCGCCTCCTGGTCGAGGAGGATCTCGACCTGCTGGCCTTCACCGGGGATGCGGTCGATCTCGACTGGCAGGGGATCGAACGGTTCTTCGAGGGCATGTCCGCGGTGCCGTCCCGTCTCGGTCACTACCTGGTCCTCGGCAACCACGACCACCTCGACGATCCCGATTCGGTGGTGGCCGCGGCGCGCGAGGCGGGGATCACGGTCCTGGTCGACCAGCAGGTCTCGGTGCCCGTCGGCGACCACGGTCGACTGCGCATCGCGGGCGTCGACTGGACCAAGCGGCCCCAGGACTGCAGCGAGCGCGTCGCGCAGGTCTGTGATTCGGCGAGGGCCGAGGATCCCGCAGCGGTGGTCGACCTCCTGCTTTCGCACAACCCCAAGGGGTTCAACGAGGCGTCGGCCCAGGGGATCCCCCTGACCCTCTCCGGCCACACCCACGGCGGCCAGGTCGCGGTCAAGGGGAAACCGGGTCGCAACCTGGCGGTCGCCCATCGCCTGAGTGCCGGATTCTACGAGCGCGACGGCAGCGTGCTGTTCGTGACCACCGGGGTGGGTTCGTGGTTCCCGCTCCGGATCCACTGTCCGCCCGAAGTGGTGGTCATGGAGCTTCGCAACGCATCCTGGTCCGAGCCCGAGGAGCCCCGGGACCCGACCGGCTAGCGTCCCGAGAGGCGATCCGCCTCCGCGGCGATCAGTTCGAAGGCCCGATCGACGTGCTCGCGCTCGATCCTGGACTGCCCGATGGAGACCCGGATGACGAACCGGTCGCCACCGTCGCCGTCGCCCAGTCGTGTGTGGCTCAGGTACGCGTCACCGGTCGCGTTCACCGCCTTGAGCAGCTCCTCGGTCGCCGCGTCGCCCTCCCGGTGGTGGAAGCAGGTGAGGGTCAGGTTTCGCGGGGTGCTGAGTTCCAGCGAAGGGTGTCCCTCGACCAGCCGTTCGAAGTGCGTGGCGAGCCCCACGTGGTGCCGGATCAGGGCCTGCAGTCCCTCGGTGCCGTAGTAACGCATCACGAACCAGAGCTTGAGGGCCCGGAACCGACGGCCCAGCGGGACCTGCCAGTCCCGGTAGTCGATGACCCGCCCGGACTCGCTGGCCTCGTTGCGCAGGTATTCCGGCATCACCGTCAGGGTCCGTACCAGTGGTTCCCGGTCGCGGAGCCAGAGGCAGTTGCAGTCGAAGTTCGTGAACAGCCACTTGTGGGGGTTGAACGTGTAGCTGTCCGCGAGCTCCAGCCCCTCGTGCATGCCCCGGTACTCGGGGCAGATGGCGGCGGCCCCGGCGAACGCACCATCGACGTGCAGCCAGATCCCGTGGGCGTCGGTGACCTCCGCGATCTCCCTGACGGGGTCGATCGCCACGGAGGAGGTCGTGCCCAGGGTCGCGCAGACGTAGCAGGGAAGGTGCCCCTCGGAGAGGTCCCGCAGGATGCTTTGCTCGAGGGCCGTGGGGTCCATCCGATGGCCCTGGTCCACCTCCACCAGCCGCAGCTGGTCCTCGCCCATGCCCGCCATCTTCATCGCCTTGGCGATCGAGGAATGGGCCTGGTTCGAGGTGTAGGCGACCAGCCTCCGGTCGATCGCACCGAGTCCCTCGCGATTGCTCCGCCAGTCCGTGGCGCGCTCGCGCGCGGCCAGCAGGGTCACGAAGGAAGCGCTCGAGGCGGTGTCCTGGATGACCCCGCCCCCGGGTCCCGGCACCGACTGGAAGCAGTCCGGGAGCTCCAGCGCCTGCGCCATCCAGTCCATGACCAGGGTCTCGACCTCGGTGCACGCGGGGCTGGTGGACCACAGCATGCCCTGGACCCCGAGCCCGCTGGCCACGAGGTCGCCGAGGATCGACGGGCCCGAGGTGTTCGCGGGGAAGTAGCCGTGCCAGTTGGGATGCTGCCAGTGGGTCAGCCCGGGGAGCACGACCCGATCGAGGTCCGCCATGATGTCCCCGAAACCCTCGCCTTCCCGGGGGGGGCGACCCGGGAGCATCGAGCGGACCTCCCCCGGAGCCACGGGGCTCTGGACCGGGTGCTGCTCGACCCCTCCGTAGAGGTAGTCGGCCACCCAGTCGATCATCTCCTTGCCGAACCTGCGGAACTCCCCCTCGTCCATGTGGTGGGCGGTCGCATCGGATCCGGTCCATGATTCGCGTTGCGTCTCGGACATGGCTGAATGGTAGCCGGGCTTTCCCGGCGGGTCCGCCCGTTCCGGGCAGTGAAGAGCCGGCTGGGTGCGTATGCACCCAGCCGGCTGTATCCCTACCTACCGCCCCACACTGCTTCGAACAGCTGCAATGTGGTCGATTCAGCCCCTGCGACGACGCGCGGAGAGACCGGCGAGGCCGAAGAGGGCCATCGCGCCGGGCGCCGGGACCGCGGTCCAGGTGATGGAGCCGGCACCGAAGGCGACGCCGTTGTCGTCGCTGTAGCCGATCTCACCCGCGAAGCTGAAGAAGGGGTCACCGATGTAGCTCTCGGCCCGCGCGGTTTCGAACACGAACTGTCCGAGGGCGACCGCGTAGCCCGAGATTTCCTCGATGCCACCACCGTAGACGGAACCGGTCTGCTGGTTGTTGGGGTTGCCGTTGTACCAGCCCGCGCCCCCGGGGATGCTGGAACCGTTGCCGTCACCGAAGCCCGGGTCGAGGGCGGCTCCGCCGTTGCCCATGGTCACGTAGGAATCGATGGTGGAATCAGCGAATCCGGGGATGTCCACGGTGCTGGAGAAGGCCCAGGAGCCACCGCTTCCGAAGGCGGTGTCGCTGTGGTTGAATCCACCGTTGTCCAGGGTCCCGATCTCGGTCTCGTAGATGTTCAGGGCGACGTCGGAGCCGCTGCTGAACACCGCGTTCACGTTGAGGACGGTGTAGGCACCGACGGTGGTGACGTCGGCGTCGTAGCCGAGGAACTCGGCCTGCGAGGACGCGGAGACGGCGGCGGTGGCCACGATGGCCACGACGGAGTACTTCTTGTTGATAGACATTAGAAAACGTTCCTTCCAACCTTTTCCCTGAGTCGGATGGTGGGGGGGTGCACGGTGCACCCCACCCTTATCTGGCGTCCCGGCAACGCACCGGGACCGGTTTCGCAAACAGCACCGCGATCAGTTCCTTCTCCGGCGGCGACCGCCGGCCAGCAGGCCGCTGAGCAGCAGAGCCCCGGCGGGTGCCGGGACCTGCAGGACCTGATCCTGTGCTGTAGGGTTCGTGAGCCCGACGAGATCCGCGCCCAGGAAGCCGCCGGTGCCCAGCACCGACCGCATGGTCCCGAAGATCTCGTCGACTTCCGCCTGCCCGCCCGCGCCCAGGGTGCCCTGGCCGTTCCAGCGGAACGCCCCGAGGTCGAGCGAGATCTGGTCGACCAGTCCCGCGGCGTCGGTGGCGGTGAAGTTCTCGTGGGTGATTTCCCAGACCATCATCTGGAACGCCGTCGCGACGACGTCGTTGTCGTCGAGGCCCGAATAGCGTGCATAGAGGTCCTCGAGGACCTCCGCCCTGACGGCCCCCATGGGTCCCGGGGCGGGGGGGGCCACGGGGGAGCCGCTGATCGGGGTGACCTCGAACTGGTAGTTCTCCCCGAGATCGACCCCCAGGTAGACCTGGATGCAGTACGTGGAGAGCCCACCCTGCTGGGTGGCCGCGTCCACCCAGCGGTGCTGGGTGGCGTTGATCTGGTAGTAGTTCACGTTGTCGGTGGAACTGTCCCAGAGGTTCGTGGTGTTGTATCCGAGCTTCTGACCGCTTCCGAATCCGTATCCCTCGAGGAGGAGATCCAGTTCGGCGTTGGCTGGAAGGCAGATCGCGGAAGCGATCAGGAGCCCGGTGCCTATCCCGGTCCGGGGCAAGACGTCCCGGACGAAAGAGCTGAGTGTGAGTTGGTACGGCATGGTCTTGACTTGGTTCCTTGGGTCGGGATTCAGGCTTCGCTGGCAAACTCTCGACGCACCGATAGCCCGCTCCATTCGGAGCACTTCTCTCAGGTCTGATTCACTGAGTGGTCGGGACTGTCGACCGTTCGCGGGGAGCGACCTTCATCAGGCCGGTTGCCCGCCTGGTCGGTTGGGTCTGGGTTGTTTCGAGTTTGGGTTCCGTGGTTCTAGTTCGAGAGACAAATGACAGGACGGTCTCCTGCGAGACCGATGGCTCGGTTGTTCTCTCTCTAGATCGGAGGCGTCGGGGACCTGCCGTGGGTCGGCCCGGCGGTGAACGGCCACAAGTGGGCGCACGCTCCGCGTCCCTGTTCCCTGTCAAGATGTCCCTTTTCGCTGCGTTTCACAGCAGAGTCCGACCGGTCATGGGAGTGCTGGAAAACAAGTGGTTTTCAGCACACCGGCTGGATGTTCGACCTGCCGCTGGGCGCCAGGTCTGCCCCACCAGCGGTGGAGCATTCCGTGTGACCCGACGACTCCCTCGATCGGGTACGTGAGGAAGCTTAGCAGATTCCCCCGGGTTGCAACCCATTAATCACAAAAAATTTAGTCGATGCTCCGGTCAGGTAAGTGGATAGCGCCCCGGGACGGCCGGCTCTCGGGGTTCCATCGGGGTGTCGAGGGTCAGGCCGTGCTTGAAGGTGTCCTGCTCGGACTCCTCGGTCATGAACTCCCAGGTCACCGGCATGCCGGAGTAGGCGCTTTCCCGACCCATGGCGGCGGTGAGCGAGCTGTCCGCGGTCTGGTCGACCTCCACGATCGGCTTGCCCGCCACGATCGAGTCGATGAGGTCCTTGTGTTCCTGGCGGTAGGCGGCCCCGATGTTCCCGCGTTCGGAGTAGAGCTCCTTCCCGTTCCGGTCGACGATCCGCGAGCCGCCGTTGATCGCCTTGATGTAGGCGATTCCCTCGGACCCGTAGATCACGTTGTCGACGTCGGTCTTGGTCCCCGGCACCTGGCGACACCTGAAGGAGACCATCCTGCCGCCGGGGTAGGCGTAGTCCACCGACATGTTGTCCCACATCTCGCTGTCGACCGGCCGCGTGAAGCGTCCCCCCATCGCGTAGCAGCTCTCCGGGGTCCCGAAGACCCAGTTCATGACGTCGATGTTGTGCACCGCCTGCTCGCAGATCTGGTCCCCCGAGAGCCAGGTGAAGTGCATCCAGTTCCGGAGCTGGTACTCCGCGTCGGTCATGCCCTCCTCCCGGTCCCGATACCAGATCCCCGTCGAGCAGTAGCGGGCGGTTCCCGAGATCGGCTCGCCGATCATGCCGTCCTGGATGTGCCTGATCGCCTCGGTGTAGTTCTGCTGCCTGCGGTACTGCGTGCCGGTCACGATCGCCGTTCCCTGCGCCTCGGCCTTGGCCTGGGCCGCCTGGCAGGCGTGCCAGCCGGCGGCATCGAGGCAGACCGGCTTCTCCGCGAAGACGTGCTTGCCCGCCTCCACCGCACGCTGGATGTGCCAGGGCCGGAACCCCGGGGAGGTGGTCAGGAGCACGCAGTCCACCTCGGGATCGTCGATGACCGCCTCGTAGGCCTCGAGGCCCCCGTAGATCCGGGAGTCCTCGACCACGACCTTCTCCCCGTGGACCTCGCGCAGCTGGTCCCGTCTGTCCCGCGCCTTGTCCGCGCGGAGGTTCCCCATGGCCACCAGGCGGACGTTGTCGTTGATGGTCAGGGAGTCGTTGCAGGCCCCGGTCCCCCGGCCCCCGGTCCCCACCACCCCGAGGTTGATGGTCTCCAGCGCCCGACGCCCCCTCGGGGCCCCGATGGCGAAGGGTGCGATCGAGGCCGCCGCGGTCACTGCCGAGGCCTGCTTGATGAAGTCACGTCGGTCGGTCTTATCGGTCATGCGCTCGATGCTCCTTGTGAGGTGGTCCTATCCGAATCTACCCGAACGGGACCGGCATGGATCGTCGAAAAAGGCGTTTTGTCAGGCGGGGATCGTCTCGAGTTCGTCACGGACCGCGTCCATCAGTTCACCCACGATCTCGGAACCGAAGTCGAACCGGCACTCGGCGGTCTCGAAGAGCTGGGGGAGGGGCCTGCTGCCGCCCAGCGCGAGCGCCTTCTTGTAGGCACCGATCGCCTCCCGCTCGCCCTTGCGCTTCGAGTTCAGCCAGACCTGGAGCGCGCCCAGCTGGGCGATCCCGTACTCGATGTAGTAGAACGGCATTCCGAAGATGTGCAGCTGGCGATGCCACAGGCTCATCCTCTGCGCCTCCAGGCCGTCCCAGTCGGTCCCGCCGCCGAACCGCCCGTCGAGCTCCACCCACTTGCGGGACCGCTCCTCCACGCCGTGCCCGGGGTTGAGGTACAGCCAGTGCTGGAAGGCGTCGACCTGCGCGATCCAGGACAGGGTCCGCGACATCGCCTCGAGGTGCTCCCGACGCGCGCGATTCGCGTCGCCTTCGGTGTAGAACTCCTCGAGGTAGGGATAGGTCAGCAGCTCCATGCTCATCGACGCGACCTCCGCGAACTCGATGGGGGAGTGCCGGTACCCCACCAGCGGGTCGTGGTCGGCCAGGAACGAGTGGAATGCGTGCCCCGCCTCGTGGACCATGGTCTCGAGGTCCCGGTGCAGACCCGCGGCATTCATGAATATGAAGGGCATGCGCGAGAAGTCGCGGTTGTACTGGTAGCCCCCCGGCGCCTTGTTCTGCCGGGTCTCGAGATCCAGGCAGTCGCCCTCCCGCAGCCGGTCGAACATGGCCCCGAGCTCGGAATCCATGCGGTTGAAGACCTTGCTGGACCGATCGACCAGCTGGTCGGCGTCCTTGAACGGTCGAAGCGGGTCGCGTCCCCGGGTGTCCACGGCGGCGTCCCAGGGCCGGAGCCGGTCGATCCCGAGCGCCTCACGGCGTTCCTCGTCCAGCTTCCGCCTCAGCGGCACCACCACCTGCTCGATCGCCTCGTGGAACTTGGCGCAGTCCCCGGGGGTGTAGTCGTAGCGCATCATCGCGGCGTGCTGGTAGTCGCGGAAGTTCTCGAATCCCGCATTGGCGCCGATGGCCCCGCGCTTGGCGGCCATCTCGTCGAAGAGCCCGTCGAGGGCCTCCCGGTCCTGCATCCGCCGGTCCGCGACCGCGCGCCAGGCGCGCTCCCGAAGCTCCCGGTCCTGATCCTCCAGGTACAGGGCCATCTGCGGCATGGTCCGCGTCTCCCCCTCGAACTCGCAGGTCATGGCCCCGACGATCTGGTTGTACTTCTGCTCCAGCAGCGCGAGCTCGGTCTGGATCGGGATGTTCTCCTCCCTGAACATGCCGACGCTGGTGCGGGTCTCGCGAAGCATCACCCCGTAGCGGTCCTGGTCCAGCTTCTCGGCGTGGGGGGAGTCGCAGATCTTCTTGTCCAGCTCGAAGGAGACCTGCTTGTGGCGGGGGGAGACCTCCTGGACGAACTGCTCGTAGCCCCGGTTCGCCGCCTCGTCGTCCGTGTGCCTGGTCATGGTGATGTAGAGGTTCGCCCCCGCCTCGCTGACCAGCGCATCAAGTTCGCTGCGATCCAGCAGCAGCTGCTCGAGGCAGCCCTCGCACCTCAGCTCCCGATCGATGAGCGACTGGTAGAGGGGGTCGAGGTTGTCCCACCTGGTGGCGTCGAGCTCGGCGGTCACGAAAGGCTTGGATTCGGTCATGGGCGGTTCCTCCTGCTGGATTCCTGGATTGATCCCGGATGGTAGCGAGGGTCGGGGGGTATTTCCCGCCGTTCAGTCGCCCGCGGGCCGGGGATCGGTGCCGCCGACCGCGTTCACCGCGAGGGCCGGCGCCCCGGTCTCCTCGCGGATCGCCGCGGCCAGGGCCTCCGCATGGACGGGTTCGTCGCAGACCACGAAGAGGCCCGCTCCACTGCCGGTCAGGTGGACGGGACGCTCGGCCAGGACCGAAATCCGGTCCATCATCGCCCGGAGCTCGGGAGCCGCCCGCATCGCCGGGACCGTCAGGTCGTTGAACGGCCCGGACGGCCCCAGCGGCCCGGAGGCCAGGTCCCGGACCGCCTCCGGACGCAGCCCCGGCGGGGCCCCGTCCTCCGACAGGTCGTCGAACCAGCCGTACACCGCCCCGGTGTCGCAGTGCTCGTCGGGCAGGACCAGCGCCACCGCGAGTTCCGGCACCGCTGGTTCGGGGATGATCCGCTCCCCGAGTCCCTCCACGATCGCGCTTCCCCCCCTGACCAGGAACGGGACGTCGGAACCCAGCCGGGCACCGATCTCGCACAGTTCCGCCTCCCCGAGTCCCAGCCCGAAGAGCTCGTTCGTCCCGCGGAGGACCGCCGCGGCGTCCGCGCTTCCCCCGCCGAGGCCACTACCCGTGGGGATCCGCTTCCGGACCCGCATGCGCACCGGCAACGAGCGGCCGACGTGGGACTCGAGGGCCTGGTGCGCCCGGGCGGCGAGGTCGACCGAGATCGGCCAGTCGATCTCCGGCCGGCGCACCGCCTCCTCGTGCCACTCGATCCCGTACAGCGAGAGCGGGGGATCCTCGCGCCGGGTGATCAGCACGTCGTCGTAGAGGTCGACCGTCACCATCCAGGAGCAGATCGGATGCATCCGGTCCCGTCCCGCGGGGCCGACCGACAGGGCGAGGTTCAACTTCGCCGGTGCCTCGATGCGGACTGATCCTGCCATGGGCCAAAGGATATCGGTCTCGGGGATCGAAGGTTGTGATTCCGGTTCCCTTCCGGCCGATGAAGGGTACTATTCCCGACTTCGGGATCAGGCGGGCCACCACCATGAGAATCATCATCTGCGGCGCAGGCGAGATCGGAAGCCATGCTTCCGAGGTCCTGGATGGAAACGGCCATTCCATCACGGTGATCGATCTCGACCCCGAGAAGCTCTCCCTGATCGAGGAGCGACTCGACGCCTCCACCCTGCAGGGCAACGCCGCCCAGGCCGACGTGCTCGTGGAGGCCGGAACCGCCGACGCGGACCTCTTCTTCGGGGCCACCAGTGACGACGAGGTCAACCTGCTCGCGGCCTCCCTCGCCCGGAGGCTGGGGGCCCGCAAGACCATCGCCCGGGTCCACGATCACGCCTACCTCGAGCAGTCCTCGATGGACTACCGGCTCTCGCTGGGGATCGACCGGCTGATCTGCCCGGAGTTCCTCACCGCCGGGGCGATCGCCCAGGCGCTCCGGAACCCGGCGGCGCTCGCGGTGGAGAACTTCGCCGACGGCCAGGTCGAGATGCAGCAGTTCAGGACCACCCCCGGGGCGAAGGCGGTGGGGAGCCTGCTCTCCGAGCTGCCCATACCCAACGGGTCCCGGATCGCGGCGATCAGCCGGGGGCGCGAGGTGCTCATCCCCGACGGGGCGACCCGCATCGAGGAGAAGGACGCGATCTTCCTCGTGGCCAACGCGGACGTCTTCGATTCCGCCCACCAGCTCTTCGTCGGGAAGTCGTTCACCCGCCAGCGCGTGGTGATCAACGGAGGTACGACCCTCGCGGAATGGGTGTGCCGGTTCCTCCGGGGGCGCAACTTCTCGGTCCGGTTGTTCGAGTCCGATCCCGAGCGAGCCGAGCAGCTGGCCGCGCGCCTCGACTGGGTGACCGTGCTCCAGGCCGATCCCACCGATGCGAGCGTCTTCCAGGAGGAGAGCATCGGCGAGGTCGACGACTTCGTCTCGCTCCTCGACGACGACGAGGACAACATCATCGGGGCGGTGCTGGCCAAGAGCAGGGGCGTGCACCAGGTGATCTCGATCGTCCAGAAGTCGCACTACCTCGACCTCCTCTACGACATCGGGGTCGACCGCGCCTTCAGCCCGCGAGTGGTGGCGGCCGAACAGATCCAGGAGGCCCTGGACGACTCGCAGGTGCGCCGGCTCACCTCGCTGGAGCGGGGGGTGCTCGACCTCTGGCGGGTTCGTCCCGGCGACAAGTCGCGGCTGCTGGGGGAACGACTCCGCACCGTCAAGCTGACCCCGAACTGGTCGATCGTCGCCATCCAGCGCGGGGAGGAGACCGCGGTACCCACCGCGGACGACTCGATCGAGTCCGGTGACGTGGTGCTGGTGCTCGGTCGCAGCGAGTCCGAATCGGCGCTCCGGGAACTCTTCGACGCCAACTGAGGAGTCGGCGAATGAACCTCAGGCTTGTTGCCAGAAACCTCGGGCAGTTCATCTTCATACTCTCGGTATGCATGGCGGTCTGCTCCCTGATCTCCCTCGTCTGGGTCTATCGAGGCGAGGCGGACGAGGTCTGGGCGTTCCAGGCCCTCCTGGGGTGCTCCCTGGTCGGTGCGATCGCCAGCCTGCTCACGATCCTCCTGACCCGGTCCGCCCCCCGGTACATGCATCGGCGGGAAGCGGTGCTGCTGGTCTCCCTCTCATGGGTCCTCGGGGCGTTCTTCGCCGCCTTTCCCTACTGGGTCTGGAGCCTGATCGGCGATCCGCAGCACCTGGAACCCTCGCTGGGTTCCTTCACGGCCTGCTTCTTCGAGGCGATGAGCGGGCTGACCACGACCGGGGCGACGATCCTGGACGACATCGAGGCCATGCCCCACGGCCTCCTGCTCTGGAGGGCGACCACCCAGTGGCTGGGCGGGGTCGGGATCGTGGTGCTCTTCGTGGCGGTCCTGCCCTCCCTCGGGGTGGGGGGCAAGCGCCTCTTCAGCGCGGAATCCACCGGTCCCGCCCCGGAGGGACTCCGGCCCCACATCCGGCAGACCGCGAGGATCCTCTGGCTGACCTACCTGCTGCTCTCGGTGGCGGCCTTCCTCACCTACCTGCTGGGGGGGATGTCGCCCTTCGAGGCGGTCGCCCAGGCGATGACCACCGTCTCGACCGCGGGCTTCTCCACCCGCAACAGCAGCTTCGCCTCCTTCGATTCCGCGTTCCTCGAGTACGCGGCCTGCGTGTTCATGTTCCTCGGGGCGATCAGCTTCGGGCTCTACTTCCGGGCGATCCGGAAGGGATGGAGGGCCCTGCTGCACGACACCGAACTGAAGGCCTTCTTCCTCCTGATGCTCTTCTGCGTGCTGGTCACCACCGCCGCGCTGATGGGGCGGGACGAACCCATCCGCATGGTGGGTTTCCCCGAGGTGCCGGACCAGCAGCCGACGTTCCTCAACAGCCTCCGGCTCGCGACCTTCACCGTGGTGTCCCTCCAGACCACCACCGGATACTGCACCGCGGACTTCGACTTCTTCCCGGAGCTCGCCCTGTGCCTCCTGATGATGCTCGCGTTCATCGGAGGCTGCGCGGGATCCACCGCGGGCGGCATGAAGATGGTCCGCGCCCTGATCGGGCTGAAGGTGCTCCAGTCGACCATCGAGCGCGAGCACCGACCCTCGGTGGTCCGGCCGCTGCAGATCGGCAAGACGACCATCGACTCCGGGGTCAAGATCGAGGTGCTCTCGGTGCTCCTCGCGAGCTTCTTCTTCCTCGCCCTGGGCACCATGCTGGTCCAGCTGATCGAGGGCCCGTCGCTGGACCTGACCACCGCCCTGAGCGAGACGTTCTCCTGCCTGTTCAACCTCGGTCCCGGGGTGGCGAGCGCCGGGGCGTCCGAGACCTACTCGTGGATGAAGCCGGGCACCAAGTGGGTGCTCTCGTCGATGATGCTCCTCGGGAGGCTCGAGTTCTTCACCGTGCTGGTGCTCTTCACCCGGCGGTACTGGAAGGCCGAGTAGCCCGTCGCGGCCGCCCTACATCAACTTGTCCGAGACGGTGTTGTCGTACACCTCGAGCAGCTTCTGCTTGTCGAAGATCATCTCCTGGCGGGAGAGCCCGGTGATCTCGTAGTGGGGGGTCAGCTCGATCGCGTCGCAGGGGCAGGCCTCCTCGCACATCCCGCAGTAGATGCACCGCAGCTCGTCGATGTCGAACTGCTTGGGGTACTTCTCGCGGTCCTCCCAGGGCGACTCCTCGGCGACGATGTGGATGCAGTTGGCGGGGCAGGCGGTCGCGCACATGAAGCAGGCCACGCACCGGGTGCGTCCCTCCTCGTCCCGGTTGAGCCGGTGCACCCCGCGGAAGTTCTCGCGGTACTGGCCACCCTCCTCGACGGGCCGGTCGTCCCGCTTCTGCTCGGGGTACTGGACCACCCAGATGGTGTCCTTGTTCGCGCCCCCCCGGCCGAAGTTCTGGAGGGCATGCCGCATGGTGGTCCCGAGGCCCTTGAACACGTTCACCACGAACAGGCTCTCGTTGGTGGAGAGCGCGGTCGGGGTCACGTCGATGATGTCCTCTTCGGGAATGCTCAAGGGGTGCTCCGAGGAATCCTGCCGGCACTCCAAGTCTAGCGAGGCCCCAGCCCCGGAACCGCCCCGACTCCCGGCTTGGGTTAGGATTTGCCCATATGGCCCCCTTGATCAACCCCCGACCAGCGAAGAACGACCACGACGTCCGGGTGGGCTGGCGCATGGCCGGGCTGGCCAGCGAGACCATCTCGTACGTGCTCGCCGGCGGGCTCCTGGGCTGGCTGGCCGAGGACGCCCTTGGCGGGGACCTCTGGCTTCCCGTGGGGTTCGGGGTCGGGATCCTCACCGGGATCGGGGTGCTGATCCGCGGGGCCCTGCGACTGAACCGGGCCATGGATCGTGAACGGGCCAGAAAACGCTTCCAACGATCCGATAAGGGTGATTTGACCACTCAGGATCGCCGACCATGACCCACGCCCCCGGCCAGCTCTCACTTCCGGCTCGGGGCCTGCTGGTCCTCTGGTTGGGGCTGCTTCTGGCGACGGTGCTCGCCTGGGGGCTCCTGCTCCCCTCGCTCGGGATGACCGCTCCCAGAGCCGGTGCCGGGCTTCTGGGCGGGGTGGCCGCGCTGGTGGTCTGTGGAGGGGGGCTCCTCGCCATCGCTCCCTGGAGGATCCGTCCCGGCAGCGACCTCCCGACCCTCTGGCTCCTGGTCATGGTGCTGCGCCTGCTGGGAACGCCGATGCTGGCAGTCCTGCTATACTTCGCGGCTCATCCGCCGATGGACGCGTACGTCATCGGCCTCGCGATTTCCTTTCTCGGCGTGCTTGTCCTCGAGACCCCGCTGATCGCCTTGGACATCCGCCGCCAGCTCGCCGAAGCGGGCCAGTAGAGGGGCCTGGGACCAATCGCGAAGCCGAGCGCACGAACCGCCCACCAGTGCATGAGCCCGACCCACACGGGGTGCCCACGAATGGTTCGTGTCCCGCACCCGAGAAACGGATTCCCCGCCGCCCGGAGCCGCCCGCTCGATGAACCTCCTACTCGCGAAAGCCGGAGAACCGCACACTCCGCTGGGTCACGTTCTCGACAAGTCGTTGCTCGACGTGGGCATCATCGGCGACTTCACCATGCAGATCTCCACCATGGTGCTGGGCGCGATCCTCCTGGTGTTCCTGCTCGGCAGGTCGGCCAAGAGGATCCAGACCGGTTCCGAGGCCGAAGGCAACCAGCGATACATCACCAAGGGTCGATTCAACCAGCTGATCGAGGCGATCATCGTCTACCTCAAGGACGTGATGATCGAGCCCGTGATGGGGGAGAAGGACACCAAGCGCTACCTCCCGTTCCTGCTCTCGCTGTTCTTCTTCGTCCTCACCATGAACCTCCTCGGGATCATTCCGCTTCCCGACGTCCAGAACATCATCGGCAAGATCTTCGACGGCAGCACCTTCCTCGGGATGAAGATGGACGACCACTTCGCGGTGATCGGCGGCACCCCGACGAGCAACATCAACATCACCCTCGGGCTGGCAATCGTCAGCTTCGTGCTGATCCAGATCCACAGCTACCGGGAGCTGGGGATCCTCGGCTGGCTGGACCACCTCACCTGCGGACTCTGCCGGGGGCCCAAGTTCCTCCTGCTGGTGGTCCCGGTGGTCTTCGTCGTCGAGCTCGCGGGGGTGTTCATCAAGCCGATCGCGCTCGCCATCCGTCTGTTCGCCAACATGGTCGGCGGGCACGTCCTGCTCGCGACCCTGCTGCTCTTCGGTTCCGACTTCATGCTCCGCGGCGCATCGCCCGGCACGGTGGCCGCCATCTCGATCCTCAGCGGCGTGGCCGCGGTGCTGATCACCTTCCTCGAGATCTTCGTCGCCTTCCTCCAGGCGTTCATCTTCATGTTCCTCACCGCGGTCTTCATCAGTCTGATGAGCCACGGGGACGACCACGAGCACGACCACGAGCACGACTCCGAACCGATCTCGCCACCGTTCCACGAAAACCACGAGGGGGCTGTCAAGGCCGCCCACTGAACCCCAGTCCCCAAGGGACCCAACACCTGTACAGTTGCCGGCGGAGTCCGAACCCGGCGCATTCCTAGAACAAGATCCAAGTCACACGAAAGGGCGCCCCGGCGCCAATCCAAGGAGAACACGAGTCCAATGAATACGATCGTAAAGATGGCCGGTTTCGCGCTGCTGGCACTGCTGCTTGTCGACCAGAGCCCAGCCCTTGCAGAGGATTCCGCCGAAGCCGCGACCGCCGCGGCCAGCTGGGGCAAGGGCCTCGGTGCCGGCCTTGCCGCGGGCATCGCCGTCCTGGGTGCCGCCATCGGCATCGGCCGCATCGGTGGCGAGGCCTGCAACGCGACGGCGCGACAGCCCGAGATGGCCGGCAAGATCTTCATCAACATGATCCTGACCGCCGCGCTCATCGAAGGTGTCGCACTCTTCGCGGTGGTGGTCGGCTTCCTCATGCAGCAGGGCTGACGGTTTCGCAACCGCGATCGTCCCCCTTTCACGGTCCCCGTCGTGAACCCCTTCCGGGGGTTCGCGACCGTGACCTGACCCAGCTCGCCACCCCGAGCGAACACCGGAGTTGACCGTGTCCAATATGGCAGATCTCTTCATCACCCTCGCGAGTGCCGCGCCCTCGGGCGAGGACGGCGAGAAGGCCGGGTTGATCGATCCGAACCTCCTCGCCAACATCACCGGCATCGCGGTGTTCCTGATCGCACTGACGCTTCTCATCATCTTCGTCTGGCCCAAGATCGTCCAGGGACTCGATGACCGAAACGAGAAGATCCTCGCCGAGATCAAGTCCGCCGAGGAGGCTCGCGAGCAGGCGAACTCAGCCCTCGCCGACTACGAGCGGGAGCTTTCCCGCGCACGCGAGGAGTCCTCCAAGATGATCGCCGACGCCAAGGCCCAGGCCAAGGCCCTCGCCGACGAGCTCCGTGAGAAGAACGAGCGGGAACTGAGCGAGCGCATGGCCCGGGCCGCCGCGGACATCGAGTCCGCCAAGGCGTCCGCGGTCTCGGATCTCCACGCCCAGGCCGCCGAGCTCGCCTCGGTCATGGCGGAGAAGATCCTCGCTCGCGAGATCAACGTCCAGGACCAGAAGAAGCTCCTCGAGGAGTCCCTCGCCGAGCTTGGTCGAATGAACTAGAGGATCCCCCAGGCATGCCCCAGAAGTACGACGAGGTCGCCGGAGTCTACGCCCGAAGTCTCTATGAGCTCGCTCACGAGGCCGGTGGCATGGAGAAGGCCGAGGAGGTCCACGCGGAGCTCGATGCGATCGTGGAGATGTCCAGGGCCGACCCGCAACTGCGGGAGTTCCTCTCCTCCCCGATCCTCGGGAAGGGGGCCCGCGAACAGGTCCTGCGCTCGGCCTTCGAGAACCGGGTCTCGGACATGCTGCTCCGGTTCCTGCTGGTGGCGAACGACAAGGGTCGACTCGGGGAGCTCCCCAACATCGCCTCCGCCATGGACGCGATGCTGCAGACTGCGCACGGGCGCATCGAGGTCGACGTCTACACCGCGAGCGCGGATCAGATCGGTGATGAACTCCTGGAGGGCGTGGTCGAGAAGATCCGTTCCGCCACCGGCAAGGAACCTGTCCTCCACACCTATTCGGATCCCTCGATGATCGGCGGCATCAAGCTGATCATCGGCGACCAGCTCATCGATGGCTCGGTCGCCACCCGGCTCCGCAGGATGCGCGAGGGCATCGTGGGTCGTGGCGCGGTCGGACTCCGGGCCGAGGCGGGAAGATTCCTCGACGGCGGCGACTGACCGCCGGGGCGGTCTCCCGACCGCTCCGAGAAACGGCAAATCAATGTTCCAATTCACATTCACTTCTAGAGACGAACAACAGAGGACGAGCCAGTGAAGATCAAGACTGATGAGATCACATCCGTCATCAAGCAGGAGATAGAGCAGTTCGCCAGCCAGCTGGAGATCTCCGAGGTTGGCCAGGTGGTCGAGGTTGGTGACGGCATCGCACGCGTCTACGGACTCAGCAAGGTCATGGCGGGCGAGCTCCTCGAGTTCGAGGGTGCTTCCGGTACCGTGATCGGGCAGGCCATGAACCTGGAGCACGACACCGTCGGTGCGGTGCTCTACGGGGAAGCCACCGGGATCCGCGAAGGGGACACCGTGCGGGCCACCGGACGGCTCCTCGAGGTCCCGGTCGGCGAGCAGATGCTGGGACGGGTCGTCGACCCCCTCGGCAATCCCATCGACGGCGGACCCGAGATCAACTCCACCGAGACCCGCAAGCTGGACATCGTCGCCCCGGGAATCGCCTTCCGACAGCCGGTCACCGA
>MDTG01319472.1_pt1 | contig 17525 bp, 15 predicted proteins | sample 811421 | NCBI WGS metagenome assembly MDTG01 (sample SAMN05326645, study PRJNA326480) | marine metagenome | isolation source: seawater | place: Pacific Ocean: South East | collected 2011
ACCACAATAGTGGTAAACGATGGCGTTCCTCCCGCCACTACCCGGAGTTAGCTGACGAAGGTTCAATCACCTTAAATCTAATCACCAAAAAACCAATTAGACCAAACGAAGAGGAGGTATTAGTCAATCCTCGTTCGCGCTCAGCAAAACTTCGGGTAGGTATAAAAATTAATTAATATGAAATATTATAGTGCAATATTTTTTCTACTTTTATTAAGTTTTTTTTCTGTGATATCACTTTTATTTATTGGTAACTCAACTAGAGAAATAGAAAGAGAGAATAATATTTTAAGAGAAAAAATTAATTTTACCTCAGATCAAATTAATATTAATGAAATTGAATATAGTCTTTTTAATAGTTACGGATATTTAGAAAAATTGAATAAAATTTATTTTAAAGAACATGAGAAAGATTTTATAAATAATAGAATAAGTTTTAATGATTTTGAAAACTCTAATTTAGAAAATCTTTTTACAGTGGGAATAAGATAATTTTCTGTGCTAAATAAATCAAAAAAACTAAAAATTTTTGATAGTGATGCCCTAAAAAATTTTCATAAAAGAATTTTTTTTTCAATTATTGTATTTACAAGCTTTTATTTTATAGCAATATTTAGAATTGCAGATGTCATGATTTTTGAAATTGCTTCAAAACAAGATTATAAAGTAAGTGAAAAAATTGAACGTGGTAAAATTTATGATAGAAATAATCAACTTTTGTCTACAAATATCAACAGTTACTCACTTTTTGCAAAAGCAAATAAAATTAAAAATAAATTAGTACTCTCAGAAAAGTTATCTCCTATACTTAATATAGATAGCAAAAAAATTTATAATAAATTAAAAAATAATAAAAAGTTTGTTTATATAAAAAGAAATATTTCTCCTAAAGAGCATCAAAAAATTATTGATATTGGGGAAATAAATTTACAAACAATAGTTGAAAATAAAAGAATTTATCCATATCAAAATAGCAGTTCCCATATTGTTGGATATGTTGATATTGATAATAAAGGACAGGCTGGAGTTGAGAAAGGTTATGAAAATATTCTTAATTCAGGTAAGGATATTTTTTTAACAATTGATATTAATCTACAAAATGCAGTTAGACAGGAGTTAATAAAAACAATTGAAAAATTTTCAGCTGAATCGGGCTTATGTATTATTTTAGATATAAAAAAGAATGAAATACTTACTTTAAATAGTTTTCCTGATTTCAATCCAAACAATGTAAAAAGTTCAAAATCAGAAGAATTATTAAATAGACCCCTACAATCAAATTATGAAATGGGTTCGACTTTTAAACCTATAACAATAGCGATGGGAATAGATTATAATTTAATTGAAGATGGAATGAAATTTGATGTAACAAACCCAATTAAAAATACTATTCACGACTATCATCCTTTTGAAGGTTCTTTAGGTATAAAAGAAATTTTGGTACGATCTTCTAATATTGGAACAGCAAAAATAGCAAAAAAAATAGGAAAAAAAAATCAAATAGATTTTTTTAAAAAAATTGGATTTTATGAGCCTGTAAAAACTAAATTGTTAGAGGCAACTAATCCATTAGGAAACAAAAACAATTGGGGAGAGATTGAAACTATGACAATTGGGTACGGACATGGATTTGCTGTTACACCTATGCATCTGATACTTGCTTATTCTTCAATTTTAAACGGTGGAAAAAAAATAGATATAAAACTTTTACAAAATGAAAAAAATAGAAAATCAAATCAAGTTATAAGCAATGAAACATCTATTTATATAAATAAATTATTAAGAGCAGTTGTTCTTGAAACTGAATATACAGGACCAAGAGTAAAAATTGAAGGTTATAATATAGGTGGCAAAACGGGAACAGCAGAACTAATTAATTCTGAAGGGAAATATCAAGAAGATGCTAACAGAACGCTATTTGTTGGAGCTTTTCCAATGAATGATCCACAATTTCTTATATTAACAGTTATAAATAATCCAAAAAAAATAAAAGAAGAAAACTATAATATTACAGGAGCTGCAGTAAACGCACCTTTAGTTAAAAAAATTATTCTCCGAATGATAGAAATTTTAGATATTCCAAAGCAAAAGAAAACAGATTTTCTTAATGCTGCCACAACAGTAATTTACAATGAAAGTCATGCAATTAACTGATATAACCAAACATATTACATGTAAAAAAATATATAATTTAAAAAATCAAAAAAAATATTTTAATAATATTCAAACAAATTCAAAGTTAATAAATAATAAATCATTATTAGCAATTAATAATAAGGAATTTAAAAATAAATTTTTTTTAGAAGCAATAAATAAAAATGTTGTAGGAATTATCACTTCAAAATACTATAAAAAAATTTCAATTCCTCAATTTATTGTTCATGATGTTAATTTAAGTATATATAATTTATTAAATACTTTATTTCCTGCTCCTCCTTTAAATACAGTTGGAATTACTGGAACAAACGGCAAAACTTCAGTAGCTTGGTTTATTTCACAAATATGTTTTCATAGTAAAGTACCAGTTAAAACATATGGAACTTTGGGATATTATATTGATGGTAAGAAGAAAGAAAATTCAGATTTGACAACACCTAATTTTGAGGTTCTTTTTCAAAAATCTAATTTAAAAAAAAATAATCCGTATAATTTTATATTTGAAGTATCAAGCCATGCTTTGGATCAAGACAGAATTAAAAATTTTAATATTGATACAGCTGCTTTAACAAATATATCACATGACCACTTAGATTATCATAAAAATATGAAAGAATATATAAAAGCTAAATTAAAATTATTTAGTAAAAAATTAAAAAAAGATGGACATGCAATCTTAAATGATAATTTTAAAGAAATTGATAAATTTAAAAAAAAATTAAATAAAAAAATAAGAATTATTACATATGGTAAGAAAAGTAGTGATGTATATTTAAATATTAAAAATAAAAAAAATAAAATTAAAATTTATAAAAAAAATTATATATTAAATTTAAAACAAAATAACTCAATAGATTTAGAAAATATTAGTTGCGCAATAGCTTGTTGTTTAGCCTTAAAAATTAATACTAATAAGATAATTGAAAGTTTAAAAAAATTAAAAAATCCTCCAGGAAGATTGCAAAAAGTTATGCAATCTAATAATTTTAAAGTTTATATTGATTATGCTCATACACCAGATGCTTTAAAAAAAGTTTTAGTGAATTTAACTAAAAAAAATAAAAAACCAAATTTATTATTTGGATGTGGAGGTCAAAGAGATAAAGAAAAAAGAAGTAAAATGGGAATGATTGCAAATAAATATGCAAATAAAGTTTATATTACTGATGATAATCCTCGAAATGAAGATCCAGGCAAAATTAGAAAGGCCATATTACAAAATTGTAAAAAAGGTATTGAAATTAACAATAGAAAAAAAGCAATTAAGATTGCAATTAAAGAATTAAAAAAAAATGATATTTTGATTATTGCTGGAAAAGGACATGAAAAAATTCAAATTTATAAAAATCAAATAAAAAGTTTTGACGACTTTAGTGTAGCTAACTTTGAATTAAAGAAATTAATAAAAAATGAAAATTGAATTAAAAAATTATTTAGTATCAAAAAGTTATAAAGCAAAGATAAATAGTAAAGATGTCCAAATTGGAGATGTTTTTTTAGCTCTAAAGGGAAAAAATAGACATGGAAATGAATTTATTGATGAAGCACTAAGTAATGGAGCCAAATATATTATTACAGATAAAATTGTCGAAGATAATGATACAAAAAATAATATTTTATTAGTAGATAATACTTTAGATTTTATTGAAGAATTAGCAATTTATAAAAGGAATTTGTTTAAAGGACAAATAATAGGAATAACTGGCAGCATTGGAAAAACTAGTGTTAAGGAAAATTTAAAATATTTTCTCTCACCCCTTATGAAAGTTTCAGCATCTATTAAAAGTTTTAATAATTATTTAGGTGTCATTCTTTCTTTAATCAACATGAGTTTAGAATCTGATTATGCAATTTTTGAATTAGGAACTAATAATTTTAATGAAATAAAAAAACTAACTAATTTAGTTCTTCCCACTCAAGCTATAATAACTAACATATATCCTACCCATTTAGAAAAATTGATAAATACAAGGAATATAGCAATTGAAAAATCTGATATTTTTAATCCTAAATTTAATCCTAAAGTTGAATTAGCAATTTTATCAAATAACAATATTGATGAACACTATGTATGTAAAAAAGCAAAAGAATATAATATTAAAAATATTATTACTTTTGGCAAAAATTCCAATTCTGATTTAAAGATTAAAAATATAAAAAAAATTGATGAATATATTTATAAAATTACGATTATGTATAAAAATGATATTTGCGAAATAATTGTTGATGATAAAGAAATTCACAAAATAGATAATATTTTAATTTGCTACGCTATATTTAAATATAATAATTTAAATATTAATAACTTTTTATCCCTTACAAAAAATATTCCGTCGATTACAGGAAGAGGTCTTAGAAACCCTTTAATTATTAATAAAAAGAAAATAAATTTTATTGATGAATCTTATAATGCGAGCCCAAAATCAATGAAAATTTGCATAGACTATTTTAATTCAATAGAAATTAAACAGTCAGAAAAAAAATTTTTAATATTAGGAGAAATGAAAGAACTCGGGTCAGGAGCTTTGGGCTATCACATTGAAATAATAAAATACGTAATTGAGAAAAATATAAATAATGTCATTATCTCTGGCGAATTGATGGAATTAGCTTTAGATAAAATAGATAAAATGATTAATCACAATATCTATCTAATGAATGATATCAAAAAAATAATTGAATATTTAGAAAAAAATTTAAACGATGGAGATACAATTCTAATTAAAGGATCAAATTCATCAATAACTAATCAATTAAGTAAAAATATTTTAACTATAGGAGAAATTTAGTTGTTTTATTATATTTCAAGTGAGTATGTAAATTATTATACGTTTTTAAATTTATTTAATTATATAACATTTAGAACGGGAGCAGCAATTTTAACCTCTTTATTTTTTTCTTTAATTTTTGGCGAGATCATCATAAAGATTTTGAGCAATTTGCAACCTGTAGGACAACCTATAAGAAAAGATGGTCCATCTAATCATATTATTCAAAAAGCAGGAACCCCAACTATGGGTGGCATTCTTATTTTGTCCAGTATTACCATATCACTATTTTTATGGGCTGATTTATCCAACAAATTTGTATGGATTTGTTTTCTTTCTTCAATTTCTTTTGGCTTAATAGGTTTTGTTGATGATTATAGAAAAGTAAAATTAAATAATAACAAAGGAATTTCTGTATCCAAAAGAATTTTTTTTCAAATTATTATTAGTTTATTATTAATTTATTTAATAAAAATTTCTTTATCTGATGATATATGGAGTACAATAAGTTTTCCTTTCTTTAAAAATTTTATTATCAATTTAGGATTAATATATTTTGCTGTAGGAACTTTAATTATAGTAGGTTCAGCTAATGCAGTGAACTTAACAGATGGATTAGATGGATTAGCAATTGTACCAGTAATGATTGTTGCAATGACATTTGCTTTTATTGCTTATGTTTCAGGTAATTTGATTTTTTCAGAATATTTACAAATTTTTTATATCAAAGAAAGTGGAGAGCTATCAGTTTTTTGTGGTACTTTAATAGGAGCTGCTCTAGGTTTTTTGTGGTTTAATGCTCCTCCAGCTAAAGTTTTCATGGGCGATACCGGCTCACTTGCAATGGGTAGCGCTTTAGGTTCCCTAGCAATAATTGTAAAACATGAAATTGTTTTAGCTATTGTGGGAGGAATGTTTGTATTGGAGACCTTATCAGTGATTGTACAAGTAATTAGTTTCAAATTAACTGGAAAAAGAATATTTCAAATGGCCCCTCTTCATCATCATTTTGAAAAAAAGGGATGGGCTGAATCTACTATAGTTATTAGATTTTGGATAATAACAATTGTTCTTGCCTTAATCGGTTTGGCAACATTAAAAATTAGATAAATTAATTTATTTATGAAATATATTTATGGATTAAATAAAAGTGGAAGATCAATCATAGATTATTTGGATAGTATTAATGAAAATTATTTTTGTTGGGATGATAATTATAAAAAAAGGGAAGAATTAAAGAATATTAATAATGCTATAAGTTATGCCAAACCAAACAATTTAAATTTTAAATTAATAGATGAATCTTTCATTACTCCAGGGGTTTCTTTTAAAGATAAAAAGATTCAGATCTTAAAAAAAAATAAAATACCTCTTCTGAGAGATTTGGAATTATATTCTAGAATCAGTAAAGATAAAAAAATTATTGCAATAACCGGAACTAATGGAAAATCCACAACAACTAAACTAATTAGTGATGTTTTAAAAAAAAATAATATAAAAAACTTTGTTGGAGGCAATATAGGGCTGCCTTTACTAGAATGTTTTAAAGAAAAAAATAAGTTAGAATTTCATGTCATTGAGCTTAGTTCTTTTCAATTAGAATGCAAAACATCTTTAAAACCATATATCTCAGTTTTATTAAATATTTCACCAGATCATTTAGATAGATACAAAAGTTATGATGAATATGCAACTTACAAAGAAAAAATTATTCATTTAAATAAAAATGGTTTCAATATTGTTTCAATAGATGACTCTAAAACTCTAGAAATTTATAAAAAAAATATTAAAAATGTTATTCCTTTATCTTTAAATTATATAGAAAAAGGAATTTTTTTTGACGATTACAAAATTATAGATAATTTTTTTGAAGATAAAAAAATAATTAAAATACCAAAGATTTCAAATTCATTATTTGGTAAATTTAATCAACAAAATATTCTAGCTGCTTATACAGTTACAAAAATTTTGAAAATAAACATAAATAATTTTTTAAAAACAGTTGAATTTTTCAAGGGTTTGCCTCACAGATTAGAAAATGTCTATAATGATAAAAATCTTCAGATAATAAATAATAGTAAAGCTACAAATGTTGAATCTCTTATCAAGTCAGTTGAGAATTTTGAAAATATTTTTTTGATTGTTGGTGGCAGAGCAAAAGAAAGTGATTTTACAAAAATATTAAATTTTAATAAAAAAATTAAAAAAATTTATTTAATAGGTGAATCTTCAAAGAAAATTTTTGAGCAATTAAAAAATTATATTAATTGTGAAATTTGTCATACATTAGAGGAGTCAATAGAGAATTCTCTAAAAAATTTAAAAAATACAGATAAAAAATTAACAGTATTATTTTCCCCTGGTTGCACATCATTTGATCAATATGAAAATTTTGAAGCAAGAGGTCAAAGTTTTAAAAAAATCGTAAAAAAATTTGTTAATGAAATATAATTTAAATTTTAAAGAATGGTGGAAAGAAATTGATAAAATAAATTTTATTTTTATATCTACTTTACTTATAATTGGAATCATTTTATCTTTCTCATTAGAGAATACTTTTTTGTTCATAAATAAACATTTGATATTTTCTTTGAGTGCTTTTTTTATAATGATTTTTTTATCATTATTGGAAGTAAAAACTTTAAGAAGACTTTCGCTTATTTTTATAATTTTATTTGTATTAGCATTATGCATTGTATTATTTTTTGATTATGAAGTTAAAGGTTCAAAAAGATGGATTAAATTTTTTAATTTTAGTTTACAACCTTCTGAGTTTATAAAACCTTTTTATTTTATTTTAAGTTCATGGTTTATTATTCAAGGTATAAATGGGCGTAAATCTTATTTAATTATTCTTGTTATATCTTTCATAACAATATCTGGATTAATTATATTACAACCTGATTTTGGTATGACTATATTAATTTCTTTAACTTTTTTTTGCCAATTATTTATTGCTGGCTTATCATTGTATCTAGTAGTGTTTGCATTGCTGTCCTTATTATCATTATGTTTACTTTCATATTATTTTTTTGATCATGTTCAAAAAAGAATAGATAGTTTTTTGAATCCCCAATTAGACTCATATCAAATTGATCTAAGTTTGAAAGCTTTTAAGTCTGGTGGATTGTTAGGAAAAGGTCCAGGACAAGGAATACTTAAAGAAAAAATACCGGATGCAAATACAGATTTTATTTTTGCTGTTGCAGGAGAAGAGTTAGGGTTTATTTTTTGTGCCTTAATTATATCATTAATACTTATTATAATAATCAGATTCCTATTAAGACTTTTAAAAATGAAAGATCCATTTTTAATTATAGCAATTGTAGGATTAACTTGTTGTTTTGGTTTGCAGTCTCTAATTAACATATTTAGTTCATTATCAATTATTCCCACTAAAGGAATGACTTTACCTTTTATAAGTTATGGAGGATCTTCAATGTTCTCTAGTGCAATTTTATTTGGTTTTTTATTATCATTAACAAGAACAAGACATGTGCAAGAATAATAAAATAATTATTTTTTCTGGAGGTACCGGAGGGCACGTAATTCCAGCTATAAATTATGCAAATTATTTAAATAAAAGTGGTTATGAGTGTACTCTCATTCTAGATAAAAGAGGTGATAAATATGCAAAAAATTTTAAAGGAAAAAAATTCATCATTTTTTCTTCTCACTTATCAGGAAATATTTTTTTTCAAATAAGAGGAATATTAAAATTAATTCTAGGTTTTTTTCAATCAATTGTTTTAATTTTAAAATTGAAACCACAAAATTGCATATCTTTTGGGAGTTACGCAACCTTAGCGCCAATTTTTACTTTGTTATTTTTTAAAATTTTTTTTAAAACTAAATTATACTTACATGAGCAAAATTCTATAATTGGTAAGGTTAATTTATTTTTTTTATATTTTGCTGAAAATATTTTTTTGAATTTTAAAAAAACTTATAATTTAAATGATAAATACTATCCTAAAGCAATTTTTGTAGGCATGCCTTCTACACCAAAAAAAGAAAAAATTTTAATTGATGAAAACAAATTAAATAATAAAACTGTATTTGTATATGGAGGTAGTCAAGGGGCAGTAAAAATAATAAATAATTTATTATTAATGATGAATTTATTAGATGAAAAAATTTTAAAAAATATTAAATTTATAATTCAATGTCCTAAAAATATATCTAAAAAAATAGAAAAGACATTTCTTGATAAAAAAATTGATTATATTATTTCTGATTTTTATCATAATATTGATGAAATTTTATCACAAACAGATTTAGCTTTGACTAGAGCAGGGGCAGGAACTATTAACGATTTAATTAAATATAATATACCATCATTAATATTTCCTTTAAATAATTCAATCAATGACCATCAGTACTATAATGCTAAATTTTTAGTAGAAAACGATTCTGCAATTTTATTAAAAGATTCTGATAAAGAAGCAGATACTAATGCTAAAATTTTTAATGAAATAATTACAAATGATAAAAAAATTAAAATAATGAAAAAATCACTGAAAAAAATTTTTCTTCTCGAAGCAAATGAAATAATGTTAAAAAAAATGTTTTATGAAAAAAAATAAAGAAAAAAAAATAAAAATTCATTTTGTTGGTATTGGTGGCATTGGCATGTCAGGTATAGCTGAATTAATGTTAGATTTAGGATATGATATTCAAGGTAGTGACATAAATATTAATTCAAATATTAAAAGATTAAAAAAAAGGGGAGTCACTTTTTTTAAAGGACATAATAAAAAAAATATTAAGAATATTTCCGCTGCTGTTTTTTCTTCAGCAATAAAAAAAAATAACCCTGAATTAATTGAATGTAAAAAGTTGTTTATTCCACTTATTAGCAGAGCTGATATGCTTGCTGAATTGATGAAATTTAAAAAATCTATTGCTGTTGCAGGCTCTCATGGAAAAACTACTACAACAAGTTTAGTCGGATATATTTTTGATAATGCTAATTATGATCCTACTATTGTAAATGGAGGAATTATAAATTCCTACTCGAAAAATAATAGACTTGGAAAAGGTGAATGGATGATTGTTGAAGCTGATGAGAGCGATGGTTCATTTTTAAGATTACCTCACGAGATTAATATTATTACAAACTTAGATATGGAACATATGGATTATTATAAATCAAAAGAAAATTTAATTAATTCATTCAAACTTTTTATAAATAACTTACCTTTTTATGGATTTTCAATTTTATGTGTTGATAGCCCTAATTTAAAAAAAATTTCAAAAAAAATTAAAACAAGAAACCTGATTACATATTCTTTGAAAGAAAAAAATTCTGATGTTAAAATTGTTTTAATAAATAAAAATAAATTTAGCACTGAATTTTCACTCTTTTTTAGAAAGAATGTAATAAAAGGTATTAATGGAAAAATAAATTTTAAAACAAATCTTATTGGAGATCATAATATTTTAAATACCACTTCTGCAATAATTGCTTCATTATTAGCTAAAATTCCTTTACCAGAAATTAAAAAATCTTTGTTTGCATTTGAAGGTGTGAAAAGAAGATTTTCTTATTTAGGTAAAATAGATAAGTGCTCAGTTTATGATGATTATGCTCATCATCCATCAGAAATAAAAGCAAGCTATGATATAGCCAAGCAAATATCTAATAAAAAAATAATTGTCATTTTTCAACCACATAGGTTTTCAAGATTAAGCTATCTTTACAATGAGTTTATAAAAATATTTAATAAAATTGATACATTATATATCTTGGATGTATATCCAGCTGGAGAAAGATCAATAAAAAATATAAATTCAAAAAAATTAGTGAATGATATTAAAAAGAAAAATAAAAACACATTTTATTTAAATAGTAAATCTAATTTATCTACTACATTAAAACCTTACTTTGCAGATAAAAATACTATAGTTTTTATGGGAGCAGGCTCAATTACTTATATGGCGCATGATTTTTTCAAAACCAATGATAAATAAAATAAAAGCAATTCAAGATAAACTAAATAGTAATTTTTTTTATAATTTTGATACTTCAAAAAAAGTATGGTTTAGAGCAGGTGGAAAGACTGCTGTATTTTGTGAAGTTTATAATTCTAATGAATTACAAATAATTTTAAACAATGTTGGAGATATGGATTATAAAATAATTGGCGCTGGATCAAATCTTTTAATAAGAGATAAGGGATATGAAGGAATTCTTCTAAAATTAGGTAAGAATTTTAATCAAATTAAAAAACATGAAAATTTTCTTGAAGTTGGTGCTGGACTATTAGATGTGAACTTAGCAAAATTTGCTAAACAAAACATGATAAAAGGTTTTGAATTTTATTCAGGAATACCCGGAACTATAGGAGGATCAATTAAAATGAACTCAGGTTGCTTTGGTAGTGAGACTAAAGATATTTTAAAAGATGTAAAAATAATTAATTCTTCAAAAATTGAAAATTCTTTTACCAAAGATCAACTTGAACTTTCTTACCGTAGTTCTAATTTATCAAACACTGATATAATAACTTCAGCAAGATTTTATTATTCTCATGGAAATTCTGAAGAAATAATTAATAGAATTAACAATATTAAAATTATGCGAAAAAATTCACAACCAATTAAAGCAAAAACGAGTGGTAGCACTTTTAAGAACCCCAAAAATAGTTTTGCAGCTAAATTAATTGAAATGTCAGATTGTAAAGGCTTAAATGTAAATGATGCCTTTGTTAGTGATAAACATGCAAATTTTTTAATAAATACTAATAATGCTTCAGCTGAAGATATTGAAGAATTAGGAAATAGAATAATTGATAAAGTTTACAACAAATTTAACATTACACTTGAATGGGAAATAGAAATTATAGGTAATTAGATTATGAAGAAAAATAAAGTTTTAGTTTTAGAAGGTGGTTTCAATGAAGAACATGAAATTTCATTAAAAACAGGTAAAGAAGTTAAAAAATCACTAAAGAATTTAGGTATAAATTTTAAATCTATAATCGTAAATCCTAAAACATTTAAACAAGAAATTAATAAATTTGACAGGGAATATTTATGTTTTAATGCTTTGCATGGACCTTTTGGGGAAGATGGAAGTATTCAAAAAATTTTAGAAGAAAAAAATTTTAAATATACTCATTCTAATGCTGAAGCATCATATAATTGTTTCAATAAAAAAATAACCAAAGACATCATTAATAATACTAAAATTCTCACACCTAATTATTTAACTGTAGATATTAACAATCTTGATAAAAAAAAATTGCAAAATATTTTTAATTTGTTAGGCCCCTTCGTTTTAAAGCCTATTTCTAGTGGTTCAAGTTTTGGCATTAAAATTTTTAAAAATAAAAAAGATATTAATTTTTTTTTAGAAAATTATGAAGAAGTTTTAAAAATTTATGAAAATCATAATAATCTTATAGCAGAAAAATTTATTTCTGGCCGTGAACTAACTGTTGCAGTTATTGAAAAAGATTATGAATCTTTAGCATTAGAAGTTACTGAAATTTTACCTAATAATGATTTTTTTGATTATGAAGCAAAGTATACTCCAGGATTTTCAAAACATATTTTACCAGCAAAAATTCCTAATAAAGTTTATAATTTGTGTAAAGAACTTGCAAAAATTGCACATGATAAAATAAAGTTAAATGGAGTAAGTAGATCTGATTTCATATTTGATGGCACTGATTTGTTTTTTTTAGAAATAAACTCTCAACCAGGCCTCACATCTATCTCACTTGTTCCAGAACAATTAAATTATCAAAATATTTCTTTTGATAAATTAATAATAAATATAATTAATTGTATTAAATGAAAAAAGTTTTTGTTAATAAAAAAAAAATAAATTTTTTTAATTTAAATTTTAATTTATTTTTCTTTTTAATATTAATAGGTTGTGTATTAATCTTTTTATGGAATAATTTTGATAGAATAAATAAATTAACTATTAATTTAATTGAAGATTATTCATCAAAATATGAATATACATTAAAAGAAATAAAAATTTCAAAATTAAAATATTTAAATGAAAATGAAGTATTAGAACATTTCTATAATTATCAAGGAAAATCAATTTTTTTAATTCCATTGCAAAAAATTAGTAATAAAATAAGTAAAAATAAATGGATCAAAGAATTAAAAATCAATAGTAATTATAAAAATTCAATTTATGTTTTTGTTGATGAAGAAACACCCTTTGCTATATATGATAACTCAAGTCAAATGGTTCTGTTCAGTGAAAATTTAGTAGCTTTAGAAATTTTAAAGCAAAATAATAAATTTTTGGAATTGCCAATTTTTTATGGGCCAAATTCTTTAAATAATTCAAAAAAATTATTTAAAAATTTAAATCCTGATTTCAAAAAAATGATTAAAAGTGCAACTTTTATAGAAAATCGCAGATGGGATTTAAAATTATTAAATAATATTACTATAAAGTTACCTGAGCAAAATATAGAAAAAGCATTAAAAAAATATAAAAAAATTCATTCAAATTTTTCTGATAATGATTTGGCAGAAATAGAAAGCATAGATCTAAGGGTTATGAAAAAAGCAATTATAAAATATAAGAGTAAAATAAATGATTAAAGTAGGCTTAGATATTGGAAATTCTAAAATTTCATGCGTAGTATGCGATCTTAGAAAAAACCAAAAACCAAAAATTCTATCTTTTGTTAGCTTCCCAACTTTGAATGTAAATAAAAGTGCATTGATAAATTATAATGCAATTAAAAGTGAAGTAAAAAAGGTTATTGATGAAGCTGCTAAGGATTCTCAAACTGAAATCAAATCTATCAATCTTAATTTACCTTTATCAAAATCAAATTCTAATTTTTATAGCTCTAGTATTAATATTGAAAATGAACTAATAAATGATCTTCATCTAAAAAAAGCAGTTAATCAATCTTCTTTTTTTGAAAATTCAGTTAACGAAGAAATAATTATGAATTTCATTATGAGTTACGAAGTTGATGATAAAATTTTTTTTGAAAATCCTATAGGAAATTTTGCTAAGAAGTTAAACTTAAATTTTTATAAACTATCTGTTGATCAAAATTTAATTAATACTTATAAAAATTTGTTCAAAGAACTGAACATTTATATTGAAGAAATAATACCAACACCACTGTCGTCTGCTTTAGCGACTCTTAATGGAGATGATAAAGATCTAGGAGCAATTTGTGTAGATTTAGGAGAATCATCTACTTCAATTTCTATTTTTGAAAATAATAAGTTATTATTTTGTGATTCAATTAATGTTGGAAGTAAAAATATAACTAATGATATCGCTAGAGGAATTTCAACAACAAAAGAAAGTGCTGAAAGACTTAAAACTCTTTATGGTTCTGTGCTGAATTCACCAAGTGATGAGTATGAAATCATCGAAGTACCTTTAATCTCTTCTGAAGAAAACCAATTTAAACAAATTAGCAGGAGTACAATAAATTTGATAATAAAACCAAGAGTAGAAGAAAATTTAGAATTAGTTTGGCAAAAGCTTAAACAGTACAATCTTAATAGAAAAAAAATTAAAAATTTAATTTTGACAGGGGGAGGTTCGCAATTAGAGGGAATCAGTGAATATGCCCAAGTAATTTTTGATAGTAATGTAAGGCTAGGAAAGCCCTTTGGTTTAATTGGTTTAGATAAGAAATATACTGGACCTCAATATTCTCAAACAGTCGGCAGTGTTCTGTATAAAAAAGATGATTATGATATAAGTTTCCTTAAGAAAAGCCAAAAAAATACAAAAAATACCTATTTTAGCCGTTTTTCTACTTGGCTTGATCAATATATATAATATAACATACAATATATAGTTATATTGATTGACGGTTTCGATGGTAAATCGTTAAAAAATATAAAAAAAACGGCGGAGCAATTTATGACAATAAACATTTCAATACCAGATGTAGGTCCTAATCTACATCCACAAATTACAGTACTAGGAGTTGGCGGTTCAGGAGGGAACGCTGTCAATAATATGATAAATTCAAATTTAGAGGGCGTGGAATTTATAATTGCAAATACTGATGCACAAGCACTACAGATTTCAAATTGTAAGAAAAAAATTCAATTAGGTGTGAATAGTACTAGGGGTTTAGGTGCAGGAATGAGACCGGATATAGGTAAAAAAGCTGCCGAAGAAACAATTAATGAAATTAGTGAAAAGTTAGAAGATAGTCATATGTTATTTATTGCAGCAGGTATGGGAGGAGGTACAGGTACTGGAGCTGCTCCTGTTATTGCTAAGCTTGCCAGGGAAAAAGGAATTTTGACGGTAGGAGTTGTAACTAAACCTTTTCATTTTGAAGGATCACAAAGAATGAAATTAGCTGAAAAAGGTCTAGAAGAATTACAACAGTATGTTGATACTTTGTTAACTATACCAAATCAAAATTTATTTAGAATTGCAAATGAGAAAACAACATTTGCTGATGCATTCAAAATGGCCGATGATGTTTTGTATGCTGGAGTGAGAGGGGTAACAGATTTAATGGTACAACCGGGATTAATAAACCTAGACTTTTCAGATGTTAAAACAGTCATGTCAGAGATGGGAAAAGCTATGATGGGCACAGGAGAGGCTTCTGGAGAGGGAAGAGCTGTTGCAGCTGCTGAAGCTGCTATAGCCAATCCTCTAATTGACGATGTTTCATTGAAAGGAGCTAAAGGTTTAATTATTAATATTACTGGTGGTAATGATATAACTTTATATGAAGTTGATGAGGCCGCTAACAGAATTAAACATGAAGTAGATGAAGATGCTAATATAATATATGGCACAACATGTGATGAAAGATTAGAAGGGGTTGTTAGAGTTAGTCTTGTTGCAACAGGTATAGATGCAAACGAAAATTCTATTATACAAAATACTACAAAATCTCAAAGCATCTCTATTGATAATTCTGTTTATGTTAATCAATCTGCCGATTCAAGCATTCAAACAAATCAATTAAATACACAATCTGAAAATGAAAATACTATTGTAGAAGAACATAATAATGAAAATATTACAGACGATGAAAATTTATCATCTATTACATCTGATGTTACTAGTTCTGATGAAGCTATAGAAGAAAATACTGAAGACCCTATTCAAGAAAATGTTAGTTTATCAACTGAGCAAAGTATTGATTTAGAAACAAATTCTATTAATGAAAAAGATGATATTGCTGATAATGAAACTAAAGATAAACTTGAAAATATTTCAGATGAAAATAATCAAAGTACTAATAATAATTTACAACAAGAAAATAGTACTAATGTACGTAGATTAAGTTTATTTGATACGCTTGATAAAAATTCCGAAGAAAAAATTGAAGAAAAACCTGATCTATCAGTTAAAGCAGAACCTGTGCTCAGTCATGAAAATAGTAATGAAACCGACAATCATATTACTGAAGACGTAGTTGAGGATGAATTTTCGGCTGAAGATCAAGATTTGGATGCTGATTTTAATCAAGAAACTGAAGAAGAAGAATTACTAGATATACCTACATTTTTAAGAAGGCAGGCAAATTAAGGAATTTTATTGAAATAATTAGTAATATTCAGTTAATTGTGAAACTTTGAAAATATATGTAAAAAAAAAGTGCTTGAAAATAGCACTTTTTTTTAATTATGATAGCTAACTCTGGAATATCAAAAAAACAACAAACTTTAAAATCTAAGGTAGATTTTCAAGGTATTGGCTTACATTCAGGTCAGAAAGTAAATATTAGCATTCATCCATCTGAAGTTAATAGTGGTATAAAGTTTTTTAGAACAGATTTAGACAATGATAATGTCATTGATGCAATTTGGTCGAATGTATCTTCCACAACTTTATGCACTACGATAAGCAATACTAAAGGAATTTCAGTTTCGACTATTGAACATCTAATGAGTGCTTTATCTGGAATGCATATTGATAATGCTAATATTTTAATTGATAATGTAGAAGTTCCAATAATGGATGGTAGCTCTTTACCTTTTGTTAAAGAATTAGAAAATATTGGAGTTATAGAGCAACATTTAGATAGAAAAATATTAGTTGTTAAAAAAGAAGTTAAAGTTTCTAAAGGTGATAGTTATGTAAAAATTACACCAAATAGTTTTTTTTCTATTAATTTTGAAATAGATTTCGAAAGTAATTTAATTAATAAGCAAGCTAAGAAATTACAATTAATCAATGGAAACTATAGAAGTGATATTTCTTCTGCGAGAACTTTTGGTTTTGAGAAAGATGTTGATAATTTAAGATCAGCTGGCTTAGCTTTAGGGGGATCTCTTGAAAACGCTGTTGTTGTTGGAGAGAAAAATATTTTAAATAAAGAAGGTTTGAGATTTGATGATGAATTTGTTCGTCATAAAATATTAGATTCAATAGGAGATCTTTATTTAGCAGGATGTCCAATACAGGGTTATTTTCATGGAAGTAAATCAGGACACTTTTTAAACAATCAATTGCTCAAAAAATTATTTTCTGACAAATCTAATTTTCAATTAGCCTAAAAAATATCAAATCATTTTTTTTGGCTGAACTAATTCATCAAATTTTTTTTCATCGATAGAATTAAGTTTTTTAGCTGCCTCTTTTAATGTGATATTATCATTGTAAGCTTTTCT
>MDTG01083582.1_pt1 | contig 17524 bp, 15 predicted proteins | sample 811421 | NCBI WGS metagenome assembly MDTG01 (sample SAMN05326645, study PRJNA326480) | marine metagenome | isolation source: seawater | place: Pacific Ocean: South East | collected 2011
GCTAGCTGCAACGAGCAGAGACGTATTTGCGTTACCCCGAATGGACTTTGACTAGGGAGTCGAAGGGTGACAGGGAGAGGTAGTGCAAGGAGCGTAAGCTATTCACTTTTACTAATTTAAGCTATGAAAGCAGTCATTCCAGCAGCAGGTCTTGGTACAAGATTTTTACCACTTACTAAGGCACAACCAAAAGAAATGCTACCAATTGTAAACAAACCCACTATTCAATGGGTAATTGAAGAGGCAGTAGATGCAGGAATAAATGATATTGCAATAATAATTGGCGACCATAAACAACCAATAAAAAATCATTTCAAACCAGTGAAAAGATTAGAAGAAACTCTAGAAAAAACGGGTAAATTTAAAGAGTTAGATAAGGTAAGAAAAATAAATGAGATTGCAAATCTTGAATTTATTATTCAAAAAGAACAGAAAGGTTTAGGACATGCAATACTTTGTGCAGAAGAGTTTGTAGGTACAGATTCGTTTGCAGTTTTGTTGGGAGATACAATATGCGTAGGAAATCCAAATTGTACTAAAGGTTTAGTTAATTTATTTAAACAAAAAAATACGAGTATTTTTTCAGTCGAAGAGATAAAACCGGAAGAAACAAGAAGATATGGCATTGTCTCAGGGAAGAAAGTTGAACAAGACATCATGTTAATCGATGATTTAATTGAAAAGCCCAGTCTAGAAAACGCACCATCATTGCTTGGTATCCAGGGAAGATATGTTTTCACACCAGAGTTATTCGATCACCTACGAAAAACTCAAGTAGGATCTGGAGGCGAAATTCAATTAACAGATGCTATGAAATCATTATCTAATATTGAAAAAATGTATTCGTGGACTTTTACAGGTAAGAGATATGATATTGGAACAATGAAGGATTGGTTTAAGTCTCATATTGAGTTATCTTTCGAGTCAGAATATTCATCAGTTTTAGAAGAGGTGCTAAAGAAATTATGAAATATTTAGTTACAGGTGGTGCAGGTTTCATTGGTTCTAATCTTTGTAGAAGACTACTAGTTGAAGGACACTCAGTCGCTTGTTTAGACGATTTGAGTACGGGAAAGTATAGAAATATTGAAGAATTAGAAAAGCACCCTAATTTTGAGTTTTTTAAACATGATTTAACTAAACCATTTTTTCCAGAAAAAATAGGTGCAATTTTCAATTTAGCTTGCCCTGCATCTCCAGTTCATTATCAATATAATCCGATAAGAACTTTGAAAATGGGAACTCTAGCAATGTACAATGTACTTGGTATGGCAGCTAGACTAAAGGTACCAATATTACAAGCCTCAACGTCTGAAATTTATGGCGACCCATCGGAGCATCCTCAGAAAGAGTCATACTTAGGGAATGTCAATCCTATAGGTCCACGAGCCTGTTATGATGAAGGTAAACGTGTAGCAGAAGCACTTTGCATTGCTTATGAGAGCTACAATAATATTGACATCCGCATTGCTCGAATATTCAATACTTATGGCCCATTTATGGATCCAGAAGATGGTAGAGTAGTTAGTAATTTCATTGTTCAAGCTTTGAGAAATGAGCCATTAACAGTTTATGGGGATGGGAAACAAACACGAAGTTTCTGTTTCGTAGACGATTTAGTGGAGGGATTAATACGTTTAATTAAGTCTGATTATAATAGACCTATTAATTTAGGAAACCCTGAGGAGTATAATATGTTGGAATTTGCTGAATTAGTAAAGGAGAAGGTATCAAGTAATTCAAATATTGTTTTTAATGAACTACCTGAAGACGATCCAAAAAAACGCTGTCCAGATATATCATTGGCTAAAAAAATACTTAAATGGAAACCCACAACCAAGCTAGATAAAGGTCTAGATAATACTATTGAATGGTATAAGAGAATAGTCTAAATGACACCATATTTAACGTGAAAAAGAACATAATAATGGTTACAGTTGATAGTTTAAGGAATGATTTTTATAATCCTACAATATCAGATTATCCTTTTTTGAATCATCTCAGTACACATTCAACATATTTTAACAATTGTTTTTCATTAGGGGAGAATACAGAAACGACATTCCCTCAGTTTTTAACTTCAACTTATTTGAATTTGATACCGTACAAAAAACATAATAAATCTACAGAAGTAAATCAGATGTGTCGAATAGAAAATCCTAGAAAACCTTTTGCAGAGACTTTAAAAGAAGTCGGATATAATACATACAGTTTTCAAACATCTCCAAGCCTTTCGCCATTTTTTGGATATGATAAAGGTTTTGATGTTTATAAATATATTAATCCTTTTTCATCTAATTCTCTACCCTTTCTTCTTAAATATTTATACAAACCCCCATATACGGATATTGAAGAAATTTCATCTATAGTTCTTAAACAGAAATTAACCTCGCCTTTCTTTCTTTGGATACATTTAAATGATGTGCATGAACCATATTACAGTTTAAAATTTCCTAAATTTTTATCTGATTTTCTCTGGTCACGTTTTATACCCAGGCCTTCGTATAAGGAATTAGCCGACTTAGCTTTACCTAATATTAGTAATAATATGATTAACACATTTAAGGGCCTATACAAAAAAAATTTAGAATATTTAGACAATCATCTATATTCACTCTTTGTTGAATCACAAAAATTCAATCTTGATGAGAGTATATTTATTCTATCTGCAGATCATGGACAAGCTTTTGGAGAAATGAATCAATGGGGACATGGCTATTCAGTTTTACCAACACGAGAGTCATCGAATGTTCCTCTTTTCATTAGTGATTCTTTTCAAAGAGATGCTAAAATTGATGAACGTTTTTGCTCTACTATGGATATGGTCCCTACAGTATTAGAGATGATTGGTGTACCGTTGTTGGACATTTATGATGGTCATTCTTTGATGAATCAAAATTGGCCAGGACACAAAGAATTAATTTGGTCTAATTCACTAGATTTTGATAATAATCTTTTTAGTGTTAGAATAATAGATGAACCCTATATTTTTTGGCAAGATGATTTCAATTTTGCGACACCTCGCTTATTTATTATTAAAGATAAAAAATTGGCTCCAGTCATAGATGAAGATATAATAGATAAATACAAAAAACTTGCAATTAATCACATAAATTTTATAAGAGATAAACAATCGAAATATCCTTTTGAACAAAAAGGTAAGAAATCCAATAATATGGAGCTTGATAAGGATGTATTTGAGGCATTAAAGTCTCTTGGTTATGTTTAATGATATTATGAACAAAAACTTCAAAAACATTCGTACCGCAGTAATCGGTGTTGGTTCCATGGGCCAAAATCATGCAAGAATTTATTCTGAAATATCTGATTTAGTTGCAGTCATTGATCCTAATGAGAGTCAAGGTCAGGAGGTTGCCAGAAGATGTAGTACTAAATGGTTAAAAAACCATGAGGAACTCAAAAATCAAGTAGATGCAGTAAGTATAGCAGTCCCCACTAAATTTCATTTCGATATTGCAATGGATTTAGCAGAGGCTGGAGTGAATATATTGGTTGAGAAACCAATGGCAAGCAATGTTAAAGAAGCTGAAAAAATTATTGAAGCATCATCTAGGTCCGATTCTATTTTATCAGTTGGCCACATTGAGCGGCATAATCCTGTCGTTGAGTTTGCAAAAAAGCATATTCTGAATAATTCTTGGGGCGATGTACTTTCCATATCTGCAAAGCGTATGTCTCCTCACCCAGGTAGAATATCTGATGTAGGTGTCATCTTAGATTTGTCAGTTCACGATATCGACGTAATAAATTTTCTTTATGGGCTTTATCCAAAAACAATTTATTGCACAGGTAGTTTATATGGTAAAAATGGTAATGAAGAGCAAGTCATAATTGTTTTAAATTATGGGGATGGTAAAATAGGGATTTGTGAAACTAGTTGGCATTCGCCAGTAAAAATTAGACGTTTGGCAGTAACAAGTTCTACAATTCATGCAAAAATTAATTTTATGAATCAATCAATCAATTTATCAAAATCAGATCGGTTAAGTTTCACAGAGGGGAATCTCTTTAAGCAAAAGATTGAAGTAGATAATCAAGATATAAGGCTTCCTCATGAGGAGCCTTTGAGAAATCAGTTAATAGATTTCTTAAACTCAGTTGTGACTTCTTCTTCGCCTTTAGTTAGCGGATCAGATGGTTCTTCAGTTTTAAAAATAGCTAATGCAGCTTTAGATTCTCTCAAATCAAATAAAGTAATAAAATTATGATTTTAGATATAGCGCCTTTACTTACAGTAATAATATCTTTTGGTATTACAATTAGCATATTACCGCGATTAATCGATAAGATGATTAAGGCAGATATTTGCGGTATTGATGTAAACAAAATAGATAAACCAAAAATACCTGAGATGGGAGGTATAGCAGGAGTTCTGGGTTTTACTTTAGGAGCTACCTTTATGCTAGGTCTAGTAAAATATTTTGATACAATTGATGATTATCCAGTTTTAGTTTCAATTAGTGTGGTTTGTATTGCTTCACTAATCGGTTTACTTGATGATGTTTCTATATTAGGGCGAAAAGAAAAGGCATGGTTTATTTCATTAGCAGCACTTCCCATTATAATTTCACAAATTGGAGAGCCTGAAATTAATTTTATATTTTATCTAGTTAGCTTTGAAGCCTACCCTCTTTTTTTCTGGCTTATTTTAGTACCTTTGGGAATAACTTGTTGCGCTAATGCCTTAAACATGTCAGCAGGATATAATGGACTTGAGTCAGGTCAATTTACAATAATATCATTCACTCTCCTAGTTATTTCTTTTTTCGATGAAACTTCTTTACCAATAGTGATTATATATGCCAGTATTTTTGGTTCGAGTATTGGACTTTATACCTTTAACAAATATCCTTCAAAAATTTTTTTAGGCGATATTGCAACTCTTGGTTTTGGTTCTCTCATAGCAGCTACAGTTATAATGTCAGGCCATATAATTTACGGAGTTATATGCATAATCCCTACTTTTTATGAGCTTTTTTCTACAGTAAAATATTCATTCAAGGGTATTGAGAGAAGAGGAGCTTGCATGAACCCAATAATTACAAAAGATGGAAAATTACGAGTTCCACAAGAAGCAAATGATTATACTTTAGCTTATTTTTTGTTGAGTCGTAAAGAAATGAATGAAAAAACATTAGTCACAAATATTTTAAGTTTATATGCCTTTTGCGGCCTAGTTTCAATATTAATAAGTCTGATATAGTAATTATAATAGCATAAATGAAAAAAAAGATTTTGTTTGGTTTATTTCATGTTCCTCATATTAATTTCTTTAAAAATAGTATTAAAATGTTAGAAGATTTAGGTCATGATTGTACCCTGTATGTCAGACCAAGAGGAGATTTACTGCCTATTCTTAAACATGAATTAGGATCAAGAAAGATAATTCAAATAGGCCAACATTACAAATCAGACTTTGGGAAAGTTACTGAGGCAATTAACAGTGACTTAAAACTTCTCCTTTATTTGTCTCAAGAAAAGTTTAATGTTGTTACATCAATAGCAGGGCTAAGTCTTTGTCATGCTTCATATTTGAAAAATATCCCTTCGATAACATTTTCAGATGACCCTGAGTATAACTTTCTTTTTAGATTTTATTCACGTTATTCAAGCAAATTAGTTTCACCTATTTATTGTGATATTAGGGGAGACAATACAGTAAGTTACAATGGATACAAAGAGCTAGCACATTTACATCCAAAACTTTTTTCCCCATCCAAAGAAGTTTTAGAAAAATACAATTTAGAACCTGATAATTTTGTATTAATAAGAGAACAATCACCCATAAGTTTAGTTTATAGAAATGCTAGAATAGGTCAGCTTTATGAAATAGCCAAATATATTAAAGAATCAGGTCTTAAAGTAATACTCTCTTTAGAGGATAAGACTGATTCATCAATTTACACCGGAATAGGGGAAGTCCTTACAGAACCAGTCGAGTCTTTTCATTCTTTATTGCATTATGCAAAGTTCGTTGTATCCTCTGGAGATAGTCTCTCTCGTGAAGCAGCATTATTAGGCACCCCTGCAATTTATACTGGAGGTAGAGTTATGAAAGTAAATAAAGAGTTAATACAGATGGGCTTAATATTTAAGGAAGAGTCTCATGAAAATATAAAAAAGATTTGCTTATTCTTAGAACAAAACGATTACAAGCATTATATCCGTAAAAAATTAGATAAAAAGTTTAGGGATGAATGGGTAGATACGTCTACAGTAATTACTGAGGCATTGCTTAATATGGCAACCTGATTACGGTGGTATAAATTTTATGGTGGTTAATTGAAAATAAGCGTATTTGGCTTGGGTTATGTAGGATGCGTAAATGTTGCATGTCTAGCTAAGTTAGGTCATACTATCATAGGAGTAGATATTAATCCAAAAAAAATTGATCAGATTAATAATCACCGTCCAACAGTTTCAGAGCCTAAATTAGATAAAGTAATGTCCGATTACAAAGACTCCTATTATGCTACTGCCAATGTCAAGGAAGCTGTAGACAAATCAGATGTAGCAATTTTATGTATTAATACGCCTAATAATGTCAAAGGTAATTTGGATATTTCGATTCTAGAAAGATGTGTAAAAGAAATTTCTACTCCCTTATCTGATAAAGATAGTTTCTTTCTTATAGTTGTTAAAAGTACGGTACCTCCTGGGACTTGCAATTATCTTTCTAATGAAATAAGTAAACTTACATCTAAGGTTATTGATGAAGATTTTTCAGTAGTAAGTATACCCGAATTCTTACGCGAGGGTAGCGCAATTGATGATTTTTTTGATCCGCCATACACTCTTGTAGGGAGTAAATCAGACAAAGTGAGAAGTCTAGTTGAAGCTCTTAATAACGGAATAGCTGGTAAAATTATATTTGCAGACATAAAAACAGCTGAATTCATGAAATTTGTAAATAATAGTTTTCACGCCTTGAAGGTCAGCTTTGGTAATGAAATAGGCTTGCTTAGTAAAGAATTAGAAATTGATTCACGTGAATTAATGAAATATTTCTGTTTAGATAAGAAATTAAACATATCGCCTTATTATTTCAAACCAGCATTTGCTTATGGAGGTTCTTGTCTTCCGAAAGATTTACTTGCTACTAATACATTGGCACTTGATAATGGACTAAATCTTCCTATTTTATCTAGTATATCCTTGAGTAATAATCAACTAATAGATAATTTATCAAATATGATAGTTAATAATTATAAAACCGTAGGTATAGTTGGGTTATCTTTCAAATCAAACACTGATGACGTTAGGAACAGTCCAATAATAAAGGTGATTAGGAATATAAGTGGTAATAATTTGAAAGTATCTATTTATGAAAAATTTATAGAGGGGCAATTGATAGGTCCAAATAAATCATTTATTAAGGATAATATTCCTAATATTAGTGATTTGTTAGTAACCTCAATTAATAGCTTAGTTCAAAAAAGTGAATTAATTATTTGTTTTACAGATAATAGTTTTGTTAAAGAATTATCAGGCAAATACCCTGATAAAACATTTTTAGATTTAACAGTTAATAAAATAGAAGATTTATATTCAAAAAATTACGTAGGTTTAACCTGGTGAAAAAAATAGAGATTATAGAGGATTCAGTAAGAAAGCTTGAATCTTGGCTTCGAGACAAGAACTATTCAGGCTATGATCCATTTGATGGTCTTAGTTCAGTTTTTAGACCTTTGACTTTAGAAAACCAATATGGACGTGTTTTTTTACAACAGAGCGTCAGACAGTTTCCATTTAATCTTAGAAGATACATTGGAGTTAGGCATTCTCAAAGTTCTAAAGGCATGGGCTATATACTTAGAGGATATTTATTCCTTTACAAGTTTTCAGGCGACAAAAATTATCTGAAAATGGCACAAAATTGCTTGGCTTGGCTTATAAAAAATTCTAATAGGAATTATTCCGGTTTATGTTGGGGTAATCATTTTGATTACCAGTCAGGTCTTTTCTATCTCCCTAAAAATGAACCGACAGTTGTTTGGACTTCATTAATTGGACATTCAATAATAGATATATATGAGATTGAGAACCGTTCAGAATACAGGCTTTTGATTAATAGTATTTGTGATTTTATAATTAAAGATTTATCATTGCATAAAGATGAGTATGGGACTTGTATTAGTTATATAACTAATGAGAATAAGCAAGTACACAATTCTAATCTTTTGGCAGCATCGTTTCTTTCTAGGTCTTACAAAATTACGGGCAATAAAGAGCTTCGTAATTTAGCTAGTAATTGCGTAGATTATGCAATGGGTCACATTAACAAAGATTTTTCTTGGTATTATGCGGTAGAAGAGAGACAGCATTGGATAGATAATTTTCATACAGGCTATAATTTAGATTCCATTAAACATTATATTGATTATACAGGAGATAAAAAACATATAGAGACATTTCAAAAAGCTTATGATTACTATATTTCCAATTTTTTCACAGAAGAGAAGATACCTAAATATTATCACAACAGATTGTATCCTATAGACATACAATGCTGTTCACAGAGCATTGAAACCCTTGTAAAATTAAAAGATTATAATGTTAAATCTTTAGATTTAGCTTATGATGTTGCAATTTGGACTATATCAAATATGCAAGATGAGTCAGGTTTTTTTTACTTTAGAAAATATATGGGTTTTAATAATAAAACACCTACCCTTCATTGGGGACAAGCTACAATGTTTAGTGCTTTATCAGCCTTACTATACGAGATTAAAAATGAAACAACTAGTAAAAAATAATAGAACAGGAAAAGTAACTATTGAAGAAGTTCCAGCACCAGCACTCTTAGATGGACATGTACTAGTAAAAAATCACTTTTCAGTAGTTAGTTTAGGGACTGAAATATCATCGGTTAGAATTGCTGAAAAGAATTTATTAAGTAAAGCAGTTTCACGCCCGGATGATTTCCAAAAATTTTTAGCACTAGCAAGAAAAGAAGGCTATCTTACAGCTTTCTCTAAAGCGATAAATCGTCTTGAGATTCCAGCACCATTAGGCTATTCATCAGCAGGAGAAATAATTTCAGTTTCAGATAATATTAAATCATTGAGAATAGGAGATATCGTTGCTTGTGGTGGCGGAGGTTATGCTTCTCACGCCGAAATTATTTCGGTACCTGCTAATCTTTGCGTCAAAATACCTGAAGAAATGGATTTGAGTCATGCTGCATTTACAACATTAGGAGCAATCTCCTTACAAGGTATTAGACAAGCTTCTTGTCAGGTTGGAGAAAATGTTGTTGTAGTTGGATTAGGTTTAATGGGTCAATTAACTATTAAGTTGCTCAAGAGTTCAGGATGTTTTCCTATAGGTATAGATATAGATAAAAATAAGGTCAAATACACTAGAAAAAATGAGCAAATTCCTTGTTTTAATCCTAGCGATATAAATTCCCATCAAAAAATTATTGCAGCAACGGATGGTATTGGTGCAGATAGTATAATAATTACAGCCTCGTCCAGTTCAGGAGAAGTATTTGAGAATACTATAGATTATCTAAGGGATAGAGGCACTATTTCAGTAGTTGGAAATGTCCCCATTCATTCTAGTTGGAAGAAGGCCTATGAAAAAGAAATAAATATAGTTCTTTCTAGATCTTATGGCCCAGGACGTTATGATAAAAATTATGAAGAAAAGGGTATTGACTATCCAATAAATTATGTTAGATGGACTGAGAACAGAAATATGGCTTCTTTTGTTAAGTTATTAGAAAATAAGAAGCTAAAAATTGAAGATTTAATAACAAATAAGTTAAAATTCGATTCATCAGCCCCTTCAATATACAAATCCAATAATTCTGACTTAAATTTAGGAGTAGTAATAGCATATGATGTTTCACAAAGCCGCATTATTAAATCTGAAATAAATCCTATTTTACAGCCTTTAAATTCAAATAAGATTAATATTTCATTAATAGGAGCTGGTAATTTTGCGCAGAGTAATTTACTCCCTCATCTTGAAAAATACCCTAATATTAATCTTTTAAGAGTTTGTAGTAACAGAGGTATAACCTCAAAACATGTTAAGGATAAATTTGGTTTTGATTATGCCACTACTAATTCAGATGAAGTATTTGATGATAAACAGAATGATTGCGTTTTTATAACTACTAGGCATGATTCCCATGGAAAATATGTTATTGAAGCTATAAAGAAGGATATTGATATTTTTGTAGAGAAGCCCTTAACTATCAATAAAAAGGAATTAGAAGAAATTAAAGGATTATTGAAGACGTACAGCCGAAGACTTATGGTTGGCTATAATCGTAGATTCTCAAAGTCTGTTAATGCTGCTAAAAAATATGTGTCTAATTTTTCAGATATTTCAATCAACTATGATATTTATGCAGGCCCATTACCCAAGGATCATTGGTTTTATGATCAAGATCAAGGAGGTTCAAGAATTCTTAGTGAACCTATTCATTTTTTAGATACTTGTAATTATATCATAGGTTCACAACCAAAATCTTTTGGTTTATCAGCATTAAGAACGAATGAAGAAAATTATAAAGGGATTGAGAATTTTTCCCTTAGCATAGAATATAATAATGGCAGTTTAGCAAATATAAATTATATTTGTAACGGCACTACAATTTTTCCTAAAGAGACAATAAAAATAAATTTTTCAGGTAATACTTTGATAATCGATGATTTTATGAGTTGTAAATTATACAGTAAAAAGTGTAGTAATTTATGGAGTTCTAGAAGTCAAGATAAAGGCTTCAAAACAGAAATTGATTTTTTCTTAAAATCTATAATAAATAATACAAATTCTCCAATTAAGGTAGAAGATATAATCAAAACTACAGAGTTCATGATTGATATTAACAAACAAGCGAATCATAATAAATAGTGGTCAAAAAAATATTACTTGTAGGTCCTAAGATTAATAATAGAGCAAGCGGCTTGGCCAAGTTTATTGATAACAATTTGAAAATTGGAATCAAACATTATGATTTCAAAATATTTGATGATTATTTAGATTATTCCCGTAACAAAAATCTTTTTTTATCTCTTTTTAAAAATTTTATTTCCTTTATTTCCTATCTTAAAAAAAGTAATGTAGATATAGTACAATTTCATTGTAATTCAGATGGAATATCGTTTTTACGAAAATATATCGAGTTATTTTTAGCTAAAATTTTTGATAAACCGATTATAGTAAGATATGGTGGCAGTTCCTTAATTAGTTTTTTTTCAGGAAAAGGTATTTTGTCTTTTTTCTTTAGTACTTATTTTTCAATGCATGATGCAATAATAACACAGTCCCCTCTTGCAGGCGATTTTCTTAATAAATTTGTATCTAAAGATAAAATATTTATAGTACCTAATTTTTCACTTAGTAAACCTTCTCTTCGTAAAAAAAGAAATATAGGTTATAAAAAAGTTGTATTATTTTTTGGTGGTGGAAACATAAAAGGAGATGATTTTAGAAAAGGTTCATATGATCTATTGAACTTATTAAATACAAATAAGCATCTATTTAATCGTTATATTTTTGTGTGTCTCAACCCCTCAAAAAATATTATTATGAAAAGTAAGTCAATGAACTTAGATAATAATATTTTATTTTTGCCTAGAATTGGTTATGAAGATACGCCAAAATTATATAAAAAGATAGACTTACTCATTCTACCAAGCTATGGTGAGGGCTTTCCAAATTCTATCATAGAATGTATGTCTCATGGCAGTGTGATAATTTCTACACATGTAGGGAGCATACCTGACATTATAACTACTGAAAAAAACGGTTATTTAGTTAATCCTGGTGATATTAGAGAAATCTCTAAAATTCTTGAAATGCTTGATGATGACATAATTGAAAAAATCAGCAAAAATAATTTTAATGAATCTAAAGAGAAATATGGCTCTGAAAATGGCCGTAATTCTTTGATTAATGTTTATAATTCAATAAATTATACATGAATCTTTCGCTATTGTTATTAACTAAAGAAAAAATACCAAATAATAGACTTGTAATTAATGATTTATGGTGCAAAATATTGCCTGAGTCTGGAATTAAATTATTTTGGATTGCAGAATCGCAAACCAATAAAGATATTACAATTAAAAAATTCCACAATCTAGTTATAATTATCTATCCAACTTTTCCTAATAATTTTTTTTATTTCTTCAAATCTTTTCTTTTAAAATTACGAATTACGAATTTATTGGTTAAAAAAAATCTCATTAATCATGTACAAGTAAGAAATGGAATATCAGATGGATTAATTTCATTAATAGTTAAATTAAAATATAGTGTATCGTATTCGTTTCATTTATCATCTTTACATGGGTTTGAAGATGATTTTATTTTAGATCAAAATCAGGGTTTAAGTAAAATTAGAAGTCTTTTGAAGATGAAGTTATCACAAATATTTTATTGTTTTATAATGTACAATGCTAAGACAGTACAACCAATAAGTTCATTTATGGCAAAATATCTGGTAGAAAAAATTAAAATCAATAAAGAAAAGATTTTCCCTCTACCAGTGAGCAGTAATAAAAAGAGAATTGATTTAACTAAAATAAAGAGTTTATCTAAAAATCCAATTGTAATTTATGTTGGAGCTATTTCTAAAGAGAGAGATATTAAGTTTATTTTAAAAGTATTTAAGCAAGTATATGATAAAAATAGTTTAGCGCATTTTAGAATCGTTGGTTTGTTTAATAAAAAGACAGACTTTGCATATGTTAAATCTTTAGCCGAAGACTTTGATCTTGTTTCTCGTATAGATTTTTTTACAAATATTTCATATGAAAATACAATAAAATTAGTAGAAGAGAGTGATATTGGAATCTCAGCCATCCCTCCTTTGAAAAAATTCTTAGTTTCTACACCATCAAAAGTGATAGATTATTTATCTTGTGGATTACCAGTTGTCTGTAATAATGAAATTTACGATCAGGAGTATGTAATTAGTCATTCTAATGGGGGTTTTTCAGTACCTTATTCAGTAAAGCATTTTACAAATGCTATAGTTTCAATATTAAAGGATAATCAGCTCTATTCAGAAATGTCCAAAGAAGGTAAGCAATGGATTTTTGATAACCGTACATATGATGATTTGTCAGTAAACTTGATTCGAAAATATAAAATATTAGGTAAGATTCAAAAAGATTATTGCTAAAATTATGGATAAAAAACTAAAAGCATCAGATAATATGTTTTCCGCTCCCTTTAATAATTACGATGACGTTTATGTAATTGCTGAAATAGGCAAGAATTTTATCCAATCAGAGGATGAACGCAGTTTGGATGAGTATGTTTCAAATTCTAAAAAACTAATTGATGCGGCAAAAATGTCTGGAGCTGATGCAGTTAAATTTCAAACACATGTTGTTGAAGATGAACAATTGAATTTACATATCAAATCTCCACATTTTGAAGCTAGCGATCGTTACAGTTGGGTTCTAAGAAACACTAATGCGACCCCAATAAGTTTTTGGAAGCAAATTTACAATCACTGCCAAAAAAGTAATATTACTTTCTTTACAACTCCTATGAGTAGAAATGCAGTTAGAAAAGTAAATGACTTCGTTAGATTTTGGAAAATTGGTTCTGGAGACGTTCAGGATTACATTTTATTAAATGAGATTCTAAAAACAAAAAAACCAGTTATATTATCTACAGGTATGGTAAGTTTTTCCGAACTCGAGGAAGTAGTTTCTTACATTACAGATAATGGTACGGATTTAGTTATACTTTATTGCGTCAGCCAGTATCCGTGTCCTAAAGAAGCTTTCAATCTTTCTACTATAGAAGCCCTTAGAGATAAGTATCCAAATATTACAATTGGTTTTTCCGACCATTCAATCGGTTCAGAAGTTGCATTAGCAGCAGTTAAGATTGGTGCTAGAGTTATAGAAAAACATTTTTCGTTGGATAGGGATTTTTGGGGGTCAGACCACAAAGTTTCTATGGTTCCGAAAGAAATGAAAGCTATGGTGGATTCTATCAAATCTAAAGATTTTGAGCGAATAGATTCCAGTAAGTTTTATGGACACGTAGATAGAGAATTGGAAGGTGCCAATAATATTTACAGACCATATTTTGAGAAAAAGCTCGTTGCAGCTGAGAATTTACCTTCAGGTGTTATTTTAACAGAAGAAATAATGTATGCAATGCGCCCTTCCAAAGAAATAGTTGGTATCCCTTCTAATAAAATTCGGAGTATAATCGGAAAGAAAACCACAGTACCAATTAATAAATATCAACCTATTACGATGGACGGTATTAAATAATGAGAAAGAGAAAAATTTGTTTTGTAATAACTTCTTCCATCCATTATTCAAGAAATAAATTAATTTTAGAGTCTATATCAAAAAATAAAAATTTGGAACTTCAGATTGTTGTAGCTGCTTCAGCTATTTTACCTCGGTATGGTGACATTCAGAGAGAAATACTTGAAGATGGTTTTAAGATAGATTCTAAAATTATCATGACGCTGGAGGGTAGCAGCAATATATCTATGGTTAAAACAACAGGTATTGGCGTCATTGAATTTGCAACTGTATTCGAAAGTTTGAATACCGATATAGTAGTTATAAGAGGAGACAGATATGAAATAATGTCTGCAGCCATCGCAGCATCATACATGAATATCCCCATAGCTCACATTGAAGGAGGGGACGTATCTGGGAATATAGATGAGAGTGTAAGGCATGCAGTAACTAAGCTTTCTCACATTCATTTTGCAACAAATGAAGAATCCGTTAGACGAATTATACAGATGGGAGAAAATCCAAACAATGTTTTTAATTTTGGCAGCCCTGAAGTAGAATTATTATCAAAGCACAATAAAAATATTAATTTTAAGGAAATAAATGAGCTTGGTGTTGGTTCTAAGATAGATATAGAAAAGCAGTTCTTAATGGTTTTATTTCATCCAGTTACTACAGAATCAGACAACAGAGGAAAGACAGAAAATCTTTTGCACGCAATAAATGATTTAGATATCCCAACTATCTGGTTCTGGCCAAATGTAGACGCTGGAACAGATGAAGTATCTAAGGCAATCCGTGTATTTCGAGAAACTAAGGATGTGAACAATATGCAGTTTTTAATTTATCTCAAATCTGAATATTTTTTAAATCTTCTTAGAAAAACGGCTTGTCTTGTAGGAAATTCATCTGCAGGAATTAAAGAATGTTCTTACCTGGGCATTCCTGTTGTGAATATAGGTTCTAGGCAAAATGGCCGTATGCAAGGTTCAAATGTAATTGACGTAAATTATAGTTCAGAGGAGATAAAAAAAGCAATAAATATTCAATTAGGAAATGGTATTTACCCTATGAGCAATATATATTTTAATGAAGATTGTAGTTCCAAAATTACGAATATCTTAGCCAATATAAAATTAAGATCCCAAAAGAAATTTTATGATTATTTACCAAAATAAATTGAAATTAAATTATTATAATAATTTGGACTTTTCAAATGAATAAGAAAAAAGAAATTAGAGGGGACGTAGCAGCTTTTGATAAAAATTGGGAAGTAAGAAAAGAAAGCACTTACACGCACTTTACAACAGATTTACCCAAAAATCAGATACAATTTGCATTCCGTAACCATTGGGAGGTAATATCTTCTTTTTTGGAATCGTCATCTTTTAACGGTGGAAAGCGTGTTCTAGAAGTTGGGTGTGGCAGAGGTTCGCTATCGGCATATTTTGCAAATAATGGTTATGACTGTACTTTGCTAGACAAGTCAGGAAAGGTTATAGATATTGCTAAAGAGTCCTTTTACAAGCTTGGTTTGGAATCTGAATTCATTGTAGGTGACGTTAATAACCTTCCTTTTGAAGAAGAAACTTTTGACCTAATAACTTCAATTGGACTATTAGAACATTTCGAGGATATTAAAAAACCGATTGAAGAGCAGGTAAGGGTTCTTAGCAAAGGTGGTGTTTTTACAGCCTATGTTGTTCCCGAATACAAAAATAATATTCAAAAAGATTATAATTGGATTAATAAAATACTTAGGCATTATTCTAAAAGTTTTCAAAAGCAAGAAATTGCGAAAGAGTCCCTCTATCGTTCTGATGACGATTCGAAGAAATATATCAGAATTATGGAAGATTTGGGTTTAAAAAATATTTTTTCAAGCGGCATTTATTCAGTTCCAATGATTTCACATTCAATAGATTTTCCATTTTCATTGATGCCAGATAGAGCAGAGGAGGAAATAGTTCTACATTTTAATAACTTGCTTAAAAAAAGGAAGTTGAAATATCCAAATCAACATCCATGGCTTTGTAAGGAAGGCAATGGTCAAGCTTTTATCATTTGCGGATATAAAGAATGAATAAAAAATTTCTTTTTGTAATACCTGCTAGAGCCGGTTCCAAGGGCATTCCTAACAAAAACATACGTGTAGTTAAGGGTATTCCATTAATAGAATACACATTGAAATCGCTTGAGAATCTTGATAGAGCCGATATTACGGTTGTTGTTTCTTCAGATTCAAAAGAGATTTTAGAAATTTCTAGGAGATATGATGTTGAATTATTAGAGCGCCCTAAAGAATTATCTGGCGATACGTCCAAAACAGTGGATCTCATACTACATATTTTATCATCCTATGAGATAAATGGTAAAACATTTTCTCATACAGTATTACTACAACCTACTTCACCACTAAGAAGTGAGAAGGATGTAGAAGATTCTATAGAAATTTTTCTTAAATCTAAAGCGACTTCTTTGATATCAACTTATCCTTTAAAGGGGGTAAAAGAAACTTACATTTACAAAGAAACACCAGATAAAAAAATAATTCCATTATCAGAGAATCATGCCCAAGGGTTACCACGTCAAATGGAAGGCCACCTTTTTGTTAGAAACGGAGCAATTTATATTGCAGATAATAGAATTATTAAGGAGGAAAAAAAGTTAATTTCAGATAAGCCCTCAATTTACGTGATGCCTAAATCCCGTTCAATCAATATTGATACTTTAGAGGACTTGAAGGCATTTGAAAAAATAGCATGACTTTTAGTAATAGTTAAAAAAATCAATAATTATTTTAAAAATATTTAATCATGGAAAGAATTAAGATAACAACAGAAGAGTCCTTTAGTCAAAATGGTCTTGATATTCTTAATAAAATTGGAAAGGTTGATTACTCTAATTTGAATACAGGTGGCCAAGAGACCACTATTTTAGTCGTTGGACTGAGTAATAAGATAAATCAAAATGTAATGAAGAGAATGCCTAATTTGAAAATCATCGCAACACCTACCACCGGTTTGGATCATATAGATATGGATGAAGCTGCTAAAAGAAAAATATCTGTCCTGAGTTTAAAGGGTGAAGTTGAATTCCTAAGAACTATTACTTCAACTGCTGAGCTTGCCTTTGGAATGATATTATGTTTGGCAAGAAAAATAGTTTCCGCCCATAATTCAGTAATGTCTGGCGAATGGAATCGTTCTGAATTTAGAGGATTAACACTCCAAGGAAAGACATTAGGTGTAATTGGTAAAGGA
>MDTG01448687.1_pt1 | contig 17523 bp, 17 predicted proteins | sample 811421 | NCBI WGS metagenome assembly MDTG01 (sample SAMN05326645, study PRJNA326480) | marine metagenome | isolation source: seawater | place: Pacific Ocean: South East | collected 2011
AGAAGTAATCACCCCATTCATCTTCTAAGAAGTTTTTTGCCTTTACATTTCAAATTAGACAATTTTTTAACAGATATAGATAATGCTGCAGATCTTTGGAAGTATGCTGATAGTCAACATGAGAATAGATTTTTTAAATATTTAAACATTTTAAAAAAAGTATCTTCAGATGAGCTTTTTATGCTAGAAAAAGTTTCAAAAAAATTTGGGGATACGCAGAAAATTTTTAACAGACCAACAAATCCAGTTGGTATAAATCAACAATTATCGAGTATTCCTACTTTAAGAATTGTCTCAAGTTTAGAGAAAAAAAAGGGAAAAAAGCTAAAAATTTTAGAGATTGGTGGTGGAACTGGAATGCTTGGTCACATGTGTGAGGTATTGGGTCATCAGTACTTTAATTTTGAAGTTACACAAAGTTTCTATATTTTTAATTCTATTTTTTGTAGAAAAATGCATAAAAATAATTTTTTTGATTTAGGAGTCGATATAGAAAATGTAAATAACGATATTCTTATTAACAGCCAAAAAAGTGTTAATTTAATTCCTTGGTGGATTTTTTTGAACAAAAACGTAAGCATTCCCGATATTGATGTGTTTGTAATTAATCATAGTTTTTATGAAATAAGTCCTTTAGCCATAAAATTTATTTTAAGTCGCGCATCCTATGGTCGTAAAGAAAAAGCTCAACTAATTGTTTCTCATTGGGGCAGTCCTAATCATACAAAAATTAATGAAAAGTTAAAAAAAGAAATAGAAAATAAATTTAATTTCAATTTAGAAAGTTTTGAGGGTCACACGGATGTAAATCCAATTGGTACTATTCTTATTTCTTTTAAAAAAAACGAACAATTTTCAAATGAAAAAATTATAAATCCAATAAAGGTTAAATCTAATAAGGAGTACTCTCATTTTAGTATAAAAAAAATACTAGGGAAATTTTTAGAAATTTTTAAAAATAAAATTTTTGATAAAAAATATGTAATTGGTGATAATCAACCTAAAATTATTAATAACCCAAAAATAAAAGAAACTTATACAAAAGATTTAATGGATGTAATAGAACTGGTCAATTCTTTAGAAGATTATTTTAAAAAACCAGTTTGCACCGAAGATGAGGTTAATAGTTTGTTTACTGACCATAACAAACATATTTAAATTTAGAAAAGTAAATTAGAGTAAAATTAAACAAAATATTTAATATGTATTTAAAAATAATTAAAAGTTAGAAAAGTCGTAATCTCCTTTATATTTATAGGTAGAGAAAATTTTCAACCATTTTTTTCGACTTAAGTTAGATTTTGCTACTATATTCCAATCTTCTATGAATTTTTTTTCTTTATTATTTCTATAAGCTTTAACTCTTATAAAAGATTTTTCTTTAGATACTCTATTAATTTCTTTAATTGATTTAATTATACCGTTTAATTTCAAATTATGGATTGTTGATATTGAAATAACAAAATCAAAATATTCTTTTTTAAAAGGTAAATTAATGCAGCTACAAACTTTGATATATTTTTTTATACTTGGTAAGGCATTTTTCTTACAATACTTACTTATATCAACACCCCAAACTTCCGCTTTTGGAAGATATCTCTTTATTTCAAACATTAAAAAACCTTTTGCGCAACCTATATCTAAAATTTTAGATTGATTATTTAGTTTGTAATGTTGTATTAATATTTTTGCAATTTTACGAAAAAATTTCTTATTATAATAATATCCACCATAACCATATTCTCTTGGACCATCAAAATATTTTTTTCCGAATTTTGATATTTCTAATTTTTTTTTCTTATCTAAAGAAATTCTTCTTTTTGAAATATAATTTCTTCCTTTTGATTTTGGATAATATTTCCAGAATTTTCTAATTAGCATTTAATTCTATTTATAAATAATCTTTTTTAATTTTATCAAATTTGAAATGTTTGAATATTCTTTACCATTTCTTGCAATTAGGTTTTCAAATATGAAATGAGTTTTAATTTTTTTTTTCAATAATTTTTCAAATATTTTCACTCTTAGCTTGTTTTCATCTGGAATAAGATAGATAGATAGTAAAACTAAATTAGCTTTTTCATCTAGTTTATCGATTATATCTATTAGTCTAATACTTTTATTTGTAAAAATCACTTCTCCTTGAGGAAGTGTAAATTCCATCTTTTTTTTTGCAAAATAATCTCTCAAAATAACGTATTGAAATCTCGCTGGTAAGTAATAATTTCCAAACTTTTTGTTATGGATATAACTAGCAAATTTTAATTTTTTATTTGATGATTTCATTAAAGTTATGTTTTAAGTTAAACATAGTAATTCCTTTAAGAGAGTAGGGTTTATAAAAATTACCTATCTCTTTTTCATTTCTAAATTTTGTATAAGGACTAAAAATATTCTTAAATCTAATATTTGTTGACCATCTTGTTTTTTTTTCTTTATTTACGACATTTCCATGAAGACAATTTGGGGAAAATAAAATTGCCTCACCCAATTTAACATTTATCCATTTTATTTCTCTCTTATTTTTTTCAAAAATTTTTTTGAAGGATAAATTTTTATTATTTTTAATATTTTTTATTATTTTTAATGATGTTTTTGGATTAATAATAAACATCGATTGAGTTTTTTTTACGTCAACATAGGGCGTCCAAAGATTAATTTGAAACAAAGACTCTCCACTAAAAAAATCAGAATGCATATCTAATAAAGATGAACTATCGTTGGGAAATTGAATAGACAAATTGATATCACTTGTACATATTTCATTTCCCACACATTCATCAATAAATTTTTTTGAGCTTAAATATAAATTTTTTTTAAATTCTTTAGATTTATTAATTTGTGAAAAGATATACAATCTAATTTTATTTAAATCTTTTTCATGACAAATTTTATGAAAATCCTCTAAATTTTTAGCTTTAATTTTTTTTGAAATAATTTTTCTCAAAATTTTCAAATTTTTTTTTTGATACTGTGGATTTAACTTAAATTTAAAATAACCGTACTTAATAAGTTCTTTAATATTTTGATCCATTGTTTAATAATTTAAAATACTTTTTAAGTATTTCATAAATTCAATCTTATTTGTAATTTTTTTATTTCCAATATATTGTCCGTGTATTCCGGCATAAGTATTGGATACAAATGGGACAAGATCATCTTTTAATTTAGACATTATCATTAATATTGCCATCATAAAATAAGCATCTCCACAACCAGTTGTATCTACAGTTTTTTTAATAATTACAGGTGAAAAAATTTTTTTCTTATTTTTAGAAAAAAAATAACTGCCATCTTTTCCCATAGTTATAGCTTTTAATTTAAAATTTTTTTTCTTTTGATCAAAAGATTTTAAATTTATTTCTCCCTTAATACTATCAGCTAAATTCCATTCTTTTTTATCTAAACACATAAATAGGCACTTTTTATATTTTGAATATAAGTTTAGGCCATAATTTAAAGAATTTGTTTGAACATTTATAAACTTGTCACTTTTAAGTTTATTAATATTTTTAACTAAATCTGTCTTAAATAGACCTATCCCATAGTCACAAATAATCAAATTTTTTAAACTTTTTATTTTATCTATTATTTTTTTATTCTCTATTTTTGTAAAATCATTATTAACAAAATTTGAAATTTGGATTAATTTTTCGTATCTATTTGAACTAATAAACCTTTTCTTTTCCTGGATAGTTTTTTTTTTATTAAAGTTAAAATATTTTATATTTTTAAAATACTTCAATTCTTTTTTTAATATTTTTTCGTCTCCGTATGTATAAAGATTAACTTTTTTAACAAAATTTGATGCAATTTTAGCAATCGATATAACTCCACCACCGATTCTTTCTTCGAAACTTTCAACTGCTGATAAGGCAGGATCTTTACTTGTTACACCTTTTATATCACAATAGACATAGCTATCTATTATTGGTTCTCCAATAATATTAATTTCATTATTCTCTAAATTTTCAAAAGCTCTTAAGATTTGATTAAAACTGTTTTTTTTTGATAAATTATTTAAATATTTTTGAGAATTCTCAGAAAATATACTTAGTTTATTATTTAAAATTTTTGTAGAGCTCATTAATTCTGATTTTGTAAATATTAATTTTCCTTTGTTCACTTTAAGTATATTAACCTCTTTTTTTAAATTTTGAGACAAATCAGGTTGAAGGTAATCTTTTCCTTTAAAATAAATATCTGGTTTTAAGTTACTTATTACATTCTCGGCAGTTAAATTATTATCGAGGTATAGATAATCAATTTCTTTTATAAATTTTAAAAAATTTATTCTCTTATTTTCATTATTGTATGGTTGATTAGGGCCTTTTTTTATAAATTTATCAGTAGTAATACTTACTACTAATTTTTTCACATTTTTTTTTGCCTCTCGAAAATGTTCGAGGTGTCCTAAATGGACTATATCAAATGCACCATGACAAAGACCAATTTTTGTATTTTTGAATTTTTTTCTTAAATTTTTAAGTTCTTTTAAATTTAATAATTTAACCATATTTCCACCACTTCTTTAAAGGTAGTGCAGTTTCATACTTTTTATTAAGAACAATTTTTTCTATTTCTAAAGCTTGTTCAATACAGTCGTCAATATCAACTTCATATCTATATGTGCCTGCTCTTCCAATACTAAAATACCATTCAGGAAAGCTTTTTAAATATTTTTGTGCACGTTTAATTTCTTTTTTAAAGGGCAATGGATAATGCTTTCCATTCTTAGAGGGTATTTCCATACCAATTAAGGTAGTTTTTGACTTATGCTTAGTAAACTTTTTGTATTCAACAAGTCTAGTAAACCTCTCTTTGTTTGCGTAGTAAAGAAAATATACATTTTTTGGAAAAGCCTCCTTAACTGGCAAAACAATTTTGTGAAAATCTCTGCCAATAAATTTTAATTGTCCATGTTTATAATTGAAAAAAAAATCAGGTGAAATTGATGTTATCACAATATCATATTTTTTCATTTTTCCATTGATGAAAAAAGTTTTCTTTCTAATATTTGAGACTTTAATTTTTGAGTTAGTATAAATTTTAATTTTTTTTTTATTTAGTTTATCAAAAAAATCATTGTACCCATTTTCTTTCTTAGGATAAGCAGAGATTGCTTTGTCCCAAGCTGCTCTTGGCCCACTTTTTATAGTTGCTCCTTTTGGCGACCAATTAAATGTATCAATAATTTTATTATCATTAACAAGCCACATTTTCTTATTATAGTTTTTAATAGTTTTATTATATAACGTCTTACCTACAGAGTTTATCCAGTAATCCTCCATATTTTTAGAATTTTTAATTTTTGATATATTTTTTTTTTTAAGCTCTGAATAAATCTTTTTTTTATCAGGCATTTTTTTTATATCATCCATGTGCATCGGATAATTATAAAATTGATTGTCTTTTTCAACATAAGTAATAAACTGATGATCTGCACAAGATCTCATAGGAACAATTTTATTAAGATAATTAAATACATCTTTGTTGTGAGTCAAAAAATGTCTAGGCCCAAAAGTATATGGATGTCCTCCATAAAACTGTGTTCGTACACCTGCACCAAGAAATTTGCTTTGTTCTACAAGGTCAATTTTAAATTGTTTATGTCTGCTCAATATTCTTGCAGAAGCACAGCCAGCAAAACCACCACCAATTATTAATATTTTCATTTTAAACTAATCATTTTATTAAAAATTTTTTCAACACTTATTCCGTGTAAATTAAGCATATCTTCTTGGTTTTCATAAGTATGGAAAAATTTATCTTTAAGTGAAAAACTTAGAATTTTAGTTTTATTTCTATTATCAAATGCAATATTTTTTATATCAGAACACAAACTATTAATTTCTGAATGATCTTCCAAAATAATCACATATTTGTACTTTTTTAATATTTTTTTAATACCATCTTTATCAAGAGGCTTAAGAGTATGACAGCTATATATAGAAAAATTATTACTTTTATTTTTAAATTTTTTTTTAACTTCAAAAGCTAGTTTGATTATTGGTCCGTAGGTAATAATTGCAATCTTATTTCCATTGACAATATTTCTTATTTTGCCAAATATCCATTTTTTTTTAGACTCTTTAGTAAAATTTTTTTCTCCTGATTTTCCTATTCTTAAATAAATAGGTCCTTTCTTATTTTTAAGACAATAATTAATTGAGCTCTCGAGCTCTAATGAGTCTGCAGGAGAAATAATTTTCATATTTGGAATACTTTTTGCAATTGAAATATCTTCTTGTGTCATGTGAGTTCCACCTAAATTGGAATAAATTGTACCTGCACCCATACCCACAATTGTAACTGGTAAATTTTGATAACATAAATCGTCTCTTATCATTTCAAAAGGCCTATATAAAGAAAATGCAGCTATAGTATATGCAAAAGGCTTTTTTCCTCTCATAGCCAAACCTGCAGATATACCAATCATAACCTGCTCTGCTACACCAACATTGATAAATCTTTCTGGATGTTCTTCTCTAAATTTTTTAATACTTCCAGCAGGAGATATGTCAGCTGCTATCAAATATATATCATTATTCTTTTTTCCATTTTTATAGATTAACTCAGCAAATTTATTTCTCATTTTTCAACTCTTTGATTGCTTTTAAATATTGTTCATTGTTGGGAGACCTATAATGCCAAATTGGATCTTTAAACATTGACAAAGGATATCCCTTTGTAGTTTTAGCAATAATTGCTAAGGGCTTATTTTCTTTTTTTTGATTAATAATTTTAAATAATTGTGAAGAATTGTGACCATTACAACTCAGTGCATTCCATCCAAAACTTTTTATTTTTTCTTCTATAGGATACATATTTGGATGACTTTCATTCATCTTTTCTAAACTTTGAAGATTATTGTTATCAATAATAGCAACTAAGTTATTCAATTTTAATGCCCCTATGGATATTATAGCTTCCCAAGTTGAACCCTCTTGCAATTCACCATCACTCAAAACCACAAAAATTCTATTATTTGTTTTTCTTTCAGCTAAAGCTATTCCAGTAGCCATAGCTAAACCGTGTCCCAAAGAACCAGTTGAGGCATTAATTCCAGGATTGCCTCTGTCGGGGTGCACTCCTAAAAAACCTTTTTTTTTACAATAATTGTTTACTTGAAATTTAGATAATGTTTTTTGAGACTCAAGTATTACATATTGTAAAATAGATGCATGACCTTTGCTTAAAATAAAAAGTTTTTTTTCAATTTTAGTCATGATTTTATTAAAAAGAATATCAAGAATCTCAGTGCAAGAAAAAGAACCACCTAGATGAAGTGCTGAAACTTTTTGAGATATTTCAAGGATTCTTATACGATAATTACTACATCTTTTCTTAGTTAATTTTATATCTCTCTTATTCAAAATTAAATCCACTTTTTTTTGGTTAACCATTTTAAGTTCCAGTTTATATCTGACGGTATAAAGCCCTCTTCAAAAGCCTCTTTAAGCTCGTTGATAGAGTTTTCATAATTATATTTTGGCCTAAAGCCTAACCTAATTATTTTATCTGAATTCATTCGGTAACTTCTTGGATCATTTGTTTTTTTAATCTCTATTTTACAATTAAAAATCTTAGCTACTTTTTTTGCAATCTCTTTCACTTGCAAGTTTTCAAATCCAACATTATAAATCCCATTAATATTTTTCTTAATAAAAAATTCATAGCTTCTAATCATATCGTTTATATTTAAAAGTGGTCTAATTTGTGACCCTCCGAGTATAGTAATTTTTTTTTTATAGTATGCTTGATAACAAAAAAGATTTAATACTACATCTAATCTTAATCTTTTAGAGAAGCCACAAACAGTTGCAGGTCTCAATATTACAGTCTTGAAATATTTTTTATATGATTCTATTACTTTTTCGCAAATCATTTTTGATTTATTATAGTCAGTAATTGGATCTAAACCTAATTTTTCCGTTACTTTTTTCTCTTTTTTAATTCCATAAATACTTCCAGAGGAAGCAAAAATAAATTTCTTAATTCTAAATTTTTTACAATTTTCAAGTAAATTATATAAAGCTAATGGACCTGTTTCCCAAGTAGCTCTAGCATCAATTTCACACAATGGGTCATTTGATAAGTATGCAAGATGAATTACGGTATGAAATTTTTTTAGGAACTTAAATTTTTCATTTCTTAAATCTGATTTAATAATATTAGTTTTTTTTGGAAGATTATTTCCAAACCAAAAAGTATCCAAACAGGTAACATCATAATTTTTTTTAATGAGAAATTCACATAGTTTAGTTCCAATATAGCCAGCGCCACCAATAATAAGGATTTTCTTTTTCATAAAGAGTCCTTATATATACAATATTAAAAATTTTAAATGAAAATTTTAGTCACTGGAACTGGAACTTTATTAGGCAATACTATTATAAGATCTTTACAAAAAAAAAATTTTGAGTTGATTGGAACTTATAGATCATCTTACCCAAAATTATTTCAACATAACAAGGTAAAAATAATTAAACATGATTTAAATAATTCACTTAAAATCACCGATAAGTTTGACGTATTGATACATTGTGCTTCTGGCATACCTTCGGATTTGTTAACACGACAACAGATGATAAAAGTAAACTTTTATGGATTTAAGAAATTATTAGAATTAGCTATTAAAAATGGATGTAAAAAAGTAATTTTGTTTTCAACAATGTCAGTGTATGGAAAAGTAAAAGCAAAAACTCTTAATGAAACTACCCCCTCAGGGAAGTTAGACTCATATGGTTTATCAAAACTAAAAATGGAAAATTATCTTAAAAATATTGCTAAAAAATCGAAATTAAGTTACGCAATTTTTAGAATACCTGCAATTTTAGGAGTTAAAAGTAAAAATAATTTTTTATCAAATTTGATTATAAAAATAAAAAAGAATGAAAAAGTTTTTCTAACAAATCCAAATCTAATGTTTAATAATGCTATTCACGTGAAAAATATTTTTCAAATTGTCCTCAAATCAATAAAAAAAAAAAGAGAGAAAAATACTTATAATTTAGCCTCAAGAAATAAAATGAAATTAATTAAAATTATAAAATTGATCTACAAAATAATGAAAAAAAAAGAACAATTTATTTTTACTAAATCTGATAAAAAGGGTTTTAATATTAATATCAATAGAGGACTTAAAAATAAATATATTTTCTATAGCATAAAAAAAACTATTACTCTTTTCTCTAAAGATAACTTATAAAACTTAATTTCATTTTTTAATTACATTTTTAATAATACCTAAAATTTTATTGCTTGAATTATTTATTGGAAATAAGCCTAATTTTCTTAAATCTTTGATATCTTTAAATTGAAATTTATCAGATCTTATAAATTTTTTTAATTTTTTATTGTATAGTTTTTTTTCTAAAGTTAATGATTTTGGGTATTTGAAACCATATGGATAACTATCAAAAATGAAAGTTTTTTTATTGTAAATGCAAGGCCATGCACCTCCTCCAGCTGAGCCAAAAAAATAATCACAATTAAATTTTGCATAGCTATCAAATTCATATGGGTTAAGATCAAATTTTTCAGAGTAAAATATATTTTTTTTTACTTTAAGTTTTTGCAAGAAGAGATGAAAGTCTCCCGTTAAATAAACAGAAATACTTTTTTTTGATAAAAGTTTTATCACATTAAGATAAGTATTTATTTTTTCAGAATAAGTACTTTTATCATCAGTATCTCCTCTAAAATACAAACATGCTTTAATTTGGTTTTGATCATTTAAAATCCTAGATAATTTTTCATTTTTATCTTTTTTTAAACCTGGTATTGAATTTTCATTATAAATTAAAAAATATGCATTAATCCATTTCATATCCTCGGCAAGTTTTGATGAAAAAAAAGATTTCTTACCATTTTTTATCATGATCAAAGATTTTTTTATTGCTAGATTATATAAATCATCAATACTAAAAACTTTGCAATCTTTTCTTTTTAGAATTTTAATTAAATAAATGAAAAATTCTTGTTGAGGTCTTTTCCAAAAAATTGGTTTTCTAAATTTTGCGTACCAATTATATTTTATGAAATAATTCTTTGGAGCTTGAAATAATGACGAAAATTCCTCAAAATTTCTGAAATTTTTCCCTTTGTAAGAATAACTGTAATTTTGTTTTTTATAAAATTCTCCAAAAACTTTTTTTTTGAAATTAAAACAAGTTTTTAAAATTAAAGAGTCATAATTAAATAACTCAAATACTTTGGTATTATGAAATCTATGTGTTTCTAAAAAGGATATAGATAATTTCTTTTTATTTTTAAATATGTGTCTGAAAAGATCAAGAGAGGTATAAACGTTTCCATAACCGTTTCTTGACTCTTGAAGTAAAATAACATCTGAATTTATAATCTTGTTTAAATTTATTAATATTTTAAATAGATTGAATGGAAAAAAAAATACTGAAATTAAAAAATTTAAAATAAATTTCATAAATTCAATTGTTATTTTTTTTTCTTTCTATATTAAAGTTTATTACTATATGAAATATAATTTTTATGCAATTTAAGTCACATTTTTTAAAAGAGACTATAATAAAAATAATTCGTTTTCTGTTTAAAAAACATAATGAAAAAAAAAATAATTTTTTACTTAAAAAATTTAAGAGCAAATTTTGCTTCACTTATTTATAAGACATTTTCTATTAAACCAAAACTATCCATCTTTTTTAAAATTTACAAATCTGACAAATATGAGCAGTATGCAAATAATTACGATACAATTTTTGCGACCTTAGATAGAAAAAAAAAATTAAAAATTTTAGAGATAGGTGTAGGCGGACACAATAAAGACTATGATGGTGGAAATTCCATATTAGCATTATCAAGTTTTTTTCCTAACTCATTAATAATTGGAGCTGATATTGTTGATAAAAGTTTTTTGAATAAAAAAAATATTGAAACTATTATTTTAGATCAAAGTAATCAAAGTGATTTAGAAAATTTAGCAAAAAAATTTAGAACCTTTGATATAATCATTGATGACGGAAGTCATTTTTGTGATCACCAAAGAATTTCATTTTCAAATCTGTTTCATCATTTAAATGACGATGGGGTTTATATAATTGAGGATATGTCAGGCAGTTACGAAAAAGCACTTAGAGGTGATCCAGATTTATCTGTAGAAAAAAACAATATCACCTATTTTTCTCAATTTTGTCATAATGTTAATTCACATATGCTTTATAAAGAAATTTATGATCAGAGAAAAAAATTTATTGATATCGAAAAAATTTTTTATTTTCCAAAAATGGTAGCAATATTTAAAAAAAATAAAAAACACAAAATTGTAAGCAAGAATTATTTAGAGATTAACCTGTCTGAATACTCCAACAGAAAAAATAAAAGCGGTCTTGTAGATTATAATATTGAGAAAAAAAAAATAGAAACTAAACAATTTTATGAAGAAGAAAATAAATAAATCATTTGAAATTTGGAAAGATTTTTTTAAAAACCAAACAAAAAACAAAGTGAATAATTTTACATCTGATATATCTGAAAAGATTTTTATGGAAATTTCAAAAAAAGGATACTCAAAAATAAATATTTATGATTTAGAAAATAACAGTTCATCAGAAGAGTTAAAAAATTTTTTTAGTAAAACCAAAAAAAATTTTTTTGATTTTTTAAATGAAATTAATAATTTTGATGATCATATAAACAAAGATTCACGTAAGTCAGATTACCAAATTAGAGCTTTTGGTTCACAACATTATTCAAAATTTGATAAAGATTTTAAATCTATTAATGAACTTTTGATAATAAAGGAAATTTTAAATAATTTTTTTGGCATAGATACAATAAATTTTCAAAATGATTTTTGGATTTCTTTTAAAAATAAAAGTTTAGAAAAAAGACAAGCTAGCCAAAGGTGGCATAGTGATCCTGAATTTCATAAAGTAATTAAGATTTTTTTCTATTTTGACGATGTTTCAGAAAACACAGGTCCAACTGAGTATATAAAAGGAAGTTTTTTGTCCTTCTCGCTAAAACAATTTTTTCTAAGACTATATAATTTTCCACATATAAGCGCATACTATCCTGAATGGTTGATAAAGATTTTATTTTCAAAAAAACAAGTTTTTAAATCAATAGGTAAAGAGGGTGATATATTTTTTTATAATACTACTGGTTTACACAGAGGAGGATATGTCAATGAGGGTATTAGAAAATTAGCAATATTTTCATTCACGAATAAAAAATCACCATATTTAAAAGAATCTTATATTTAATAAATTTATGAAATTTTAGACATGTACTTTATTAACACTATAAAAAAATTTTATAATAAAAATACAATTCAAATTGATTACAATCAAACTTATGAGAGTATTTCAAAAAAGTATAATATAAAAAAAAGAAAAAAAAAATTAATTATAAATATTACAATTGGAAGATCAGGAAGTAGGTGGTTAACTAAAATTTTTACTGAACATCAGAATGAGTTTAATGGAGGCACAGAAAGAGATGTATTAAGAGAAAGTTTTTATCATTATTGTAATTATTATAAGTTAAAAATTGATGATGCGCCCTTTTTTTACCAATTAAAATCACAAATTTTAGAAGATTGGAGAAACTCAGATTCATCAATAATCTGTTCACCATATTTTACATTTGGTTTAAAAAAAATAATTAAAGAGCTTAAACCTGATTATTTAATTCTTAGTTTGAATGAGCCATTTTTCACAGCTAATTCCTTTTACAATAAAGGAATGTTTAAAAATACATTAATTAGTTCAAAAAATTGTGAAATCACAGGTCTACAACAATATTATAATAATGATATTTCTCATTATTTTGGACGAGTAACACCAGTCGGTAAAAATTTTAAAGCCTGGTATAAAAAATCTTCAAGATTAAAAATTGCTTGGTACATGAATACAACGATTAAAAGCATTTATTCACAAATCAAGAATGAAAAAATTTATTTGTTTAATCTTAAAAAAGCAGATCAAAATTATAAATTTTATCTGAATTTAAGAAATATATTTAAAATTAAAAAGAAACTTTCAAAGTCTGATTTCATGAAAATAAAAAAGAAAAGCCTATTAAGAGGAAGTAATGATAATAAGTTTAATAATAAAAATATTAATTCATGGAAAAATAAAGAGATAAAATCTTTTTCTAAGATCGCAAATTTTTATTTTAAACTTTACAAAAAACCAGAAAAATATTTTAAAAAATTAACTATCATATGAAAAAGCTGAAGATATTGGCAATTATATTAGCTAGAAAAAATTCTAAAGGCTTAAGAAATAAAAATATTAAAATTTTAAATGGAAAACCATTAATTTTTTACACTATAAATGTTTTAAAAAAATCAAAATATATTGATAAAATAATAGTAAGCACTGATTGTAAGAATATATCAAATATATCAAAAAAATTTGGTGCGGATGTACCATTTTTAAGACCAAAAAGTTTTGCGAGAGATTTATCAACTTCTGAAGAAGCTTTACACTATACTCTTAAAAAAATTATTGATGAAGAATATTTTAATCCTGATTTAATTGTTTACAGTCAAATAACTGAACCATTTAAAACTACAAAAATTATTGATAGTGCAATCGAATTAATTCTAAAAGGTAATTGTGATACTGTGTTTGCAGCAAAACCTTTTAAAAAAAATCTTTGGACTGACAAAGGAAAAAAATTAAAAAGACTAAATAGTTTTCAAAAATATGGATTACCAAGACAAAAGAAAAAAAACTTATTCAGAGAAGACACAGGTATAGTTTGCGTTACAACTAAGAAAAATATTTTAGATAAAAAAAGAATTGGAAAAAAAATAAAAATAATTAAATACGAAAATCCATTTGATTATATTGATATTCATAATAAATATGATTTTGAAGTAGCTAATTTTATATTAAAAAAGAAATTATTCTCATTTTAATGAAAAAAAAAATATGTATATATTTTAAAAGTGACAAATTTATCAGAACTTTTTATTTTTCTTTACTTAAAAAAAAGATAGAAAAAAAATATAAAGTTACATATTTAATACATCAAAATTCAAAATTTGAAAAAAATTTAAGAAATAAAATAATTATAGAATCAAATTTTTCTTTGAATAATTTTTTTTTTGATCCATTTATTTTTTTTAATTATTTAATTTTTAAAGTTTTAGATATTATTTCTTTATTTAATTTGAATTTTAAATCTATTTCTTCTCGTTTTAACGTAATAAACAAACTTGGATTTCAAAATTTAAAGGCAAAATATCCCAATCATATTTTTGATATTAATGCCGAGGAAAAAGCAGGAAATTTTTTAAAAAGAATACATGGATTTCCTTTTGAAAAAAATCAATTAATATTTAATTTTTTTAAAAATATATATTTTTCAAAAAAATTTATAAGCCCAAGTCTAAATAAGTATATTGAGAAAGAAAAACCAGATTTAGTTTTTTTAACAGATGTACAGGGAGCAGAAAGTTATGAACTTATTAAAATTTCAGAAAAAAAAAATATAAAATTATTAGCTTCAATCTATGGTTGGGATAGACCGACATTAAAAGGATATATTCCTAAATTAAATAATTTAAATTACATAGTAAACAGTCAACAAATGAAAAGAGAAGTTATAAGATTTCATAATATAGCTCCAAAAAATGTGAGAAATTTTGGAAATTATTATTTAGAATTTTTAAGAAATATCAAAATAAAGAAAAAAAGTAAATATTTTACAATCTTTTATGCTCTTTCAACAAATAGAATAAATATTAATGAACTACAAACTATTGAAAAAATAATTTCTTTTTTCTCTAAGAAAATTAAAAATGTGAAATTCATAATTAGAACACATCCACACGATAAATTTTATAAAAAAAAAATTAGATCTTTATTTAAATCTTCTAATATTGAAATAACTAATTCTAGTTTTAAAGATATTAAGGTGCTTATTAAAAGTTTAAAAAATTCAAATTTAGTTCTTACTGCTGGTACATCCATGACATTAGATGCTATGGCATTAAATGTTCCAACTGCAAATATTTCACTTTTTAAAGATGATATTAATTTTAAAAAACAATATTTTTTGAATCTTAAAAAAAATAATTTAATTTTTTATTCATTGGATAAGCTTTATATTAACTTAAAGAACAAGAAATTATCTATAAATAACAAAAAAGCAAAAAAATTACTTATTGATCCAGTTAAAGGTGTTACAAAAAGATATATAGAGGAAATTGAAAAACTATTATGATAAATTTTAAAGATTATTCTGAAAAATTTAGATTATTATTACAGGTATGTGATAATGATAATATATTTATAAAATATATCATTTTATCTTTGTTCGAGTCGTTACTTGATGTAATTTTTGTTCTATCCCTTGTGGCTCTTACCGGACAATTAGTTGGATCAAAATTGAATTTTTTTTTTAATATAAATCAAAATGTATTGATATACGTACCAATTTTTATTTTTATTTTGAGGTCATATGTAACGTATTTTAACTCTGTATGGTTAATTAAAAAATACTCTCAATCTTTAAGGTTATTTCAAGATGAAATTTTTTTTAAAATCATAAGATTAAATAGACTTCAAACTAATGATTTTGATGAGACAGAAACTAATACATTTCTTAATCAAGAAATTCCTGCATTCTTTAAAAATTTCCCCGGTTATTTAGATTTAATTAGATCATTGATTACTTTGGGTTCACTATTGGTTTTTCTGGTATTTAATAATATCTACAACTTTTATTATGTAATTATTATTTCTCTAATAAGTTTTTTATATTTACTTTTTTATAAAAAAAATTTTTTTCATAAAATTTCAAATGAGATTTTAAAATATATGAGGAATAAGCTTAAATATGGATCTATTTTAGTAAGATTTTCTGAAGATATTAAAAATTTTTTCGCACAAGAATTTTTTATAAATAAATTTTCAAAGGTTACATCAGAAGAGCAAGATTTAATGATTTTTAGACACAAGGTAACTAACGCAATTAAATTTGTGTTAGAAATAACTTTAGTCACTTTACTGTTTGTTTATTTAATTGTCTTACTTAATATTTATGGATTTAATGAAGCAATTGTCCAATTTACTGCAATTTTTGCAGTTGGATTGAGATTAATACAACCCCTAAAAACTGCTATTTCCAAAATTGCTGGTTTCCAATTTGATGATGCTTTTTTCAAAAGTTGTAAAAAAAAATTAGCATATTTTGATAAAATTGATTTTAAAAATATTCAAGATACTAATAAAAAAATAGAAAAAATAGAAATTGATTTCAACAATATAAAATTAAATACAATTGATTTTAAAATAAATAAAAAACAAATTATCTCTAATCTTAATTTTGAAGTTAATAAAGGTGCAAAGATAGGTATCTATGGAGCATCAGGATCAGGTAAATCAACTTTAATAAATATAATTTGTGGTAAATATTTTGCTGATGGGGATTATATTTTAGATGGTAAAAAATTAACAACAGATGAAATAATAAATTTTTCTAGGAATAATATTTCTTTAATTAGTCAATCATCATTACTTTTAAATGCTGCATTAAAAAATAACATAGCATTTGGAATTGAGGAAGACAAGATCGATGAAAAAAATGTTCTTAATGTTATTAAAAAAGCAGGATTGAACACTTTCTTTAATAAAATAGACAGAGACCTAAATTTTGAAATAGATGGAATTAATTTTAATGTCTCTGAGGGTGAAAAAAGAAGGATTTTAATAGCTAGATCTTTATATTTTTTCAAACCTATAATGATATTAGATGAGGCAACAGTAAATTTAGATTATCAAACACAAAAAGATATAATTGATAATATTTTAAATGATAAAAAAACCACAGTTATAATAATTTCACATAATCTTGAAATAATTCAAAAATGTGAAAAAATTTATGAAATGAATAATCAAAAATTAAGTATTATAAAGGAATAATATGAAAAAAAATTTTTATAATACTTATCTTAATAAATACTGCTCAATACTTAAAAATATATCTTTTGATAAACTAAATTTAATTGAAAAAGAGTTAATAAGATATAGGAGACAAAAAAATAAAGTTTTAATTTTTGGAAATGGTGGTAGTGCTTCAATTGCTTCTCATTTTGCAACAGATCTTGTTAAAATGTGTGGTATTAGGGCATTTACTATTTCGGATTTCAATTTTATCACATGTATGTCAAATGATTATGGCTTTGATAAATGGATAAAAAAAGCAATAGAATATTATGCTTCACAAAAGGATTTAATTATTCTCATAAGCAGTAGTGGAAATTCAAAAAATATGATTACTGCTGCTGAGTTTTGTAAAAAAAGAAAAATTAACTTAATAACTGTAACAGGTTTTAATAAAAGAAATAAACTTAAATCATTTGGGAAAATCAATTTTTGGGTAGACTCAAATAATTATAATTTTGTAGAAAATGTTCATCAAACTTGTCTATTAGCTGTAGTTGATAAAATTGCAAAGAAAGCATGATATTTAATTTTAAAAGTACTATTTTAGTTGCTGAAATAGGTTGGAATTTTTTAGGAGATA
>MDTG01046637.1_pt1 | contig 17522 bp, 13 predicted proteins | sample 811421 | NCBI WGS metagenome assembly MDTG01 (sample SAMN05326645, study PRJNA326480) | marine metagenome | isolation source: seawater | place: Pacific Ocean: South East | collected 2011
TCATCCTTAATGGAGTTAATAAACCTATACCAGATCCTAAGCGCAAGATAAGCGTGAGGAAAGAATGTGAGATTAAGGATGAAATTATAGTAGGCTATGCAGGCTCTTTAGGTCCGGCACAGGGACTCATGAATGTGTGTGATGCGGCTAAAATTTTAGAAAGAAGGAATATAAATAATATTAAATTCATTTTTCTAGGAGAAGGAGATGACAAAGAATTAATACAGAACAGAGGTAAAGATCAAAATAACATAATATATTTGGGTAATAGAGATAGATCAGTTATTCAAAATTATATAGTCGATTTTGATATAGGACTGGCTCACTTAAACGCAAATCCAGTTTGGAAAACAACAATTCCATCAAAAATATTTGAATTAATGGCTTCGGAATTGCCCATTTTGCTTGTGTCGCCAAAGGGAGAAGCTTCAGAGATTGTTGAGAAATTTGATCTTGGCAGGTGGGTGGAATCTGGAGACCCCGAACTCCTTGCCAACTGTATTCAAGAAATGGCTTCGAATAAAGAAAATCTGATTAAGTTCTCCGAAAATTCTTTAAAAGCCTCAAAGTCTTTTACAAGAGAGGAACAATCAAAAAAAGTAATTGAAGTTGTAGAAAAGGTTATTTCTTCTAAAATGAAAACAAATTAGGTATTTAGATGAAACAAGTATTCCAAAATATGAAGACTGGGACACCAGAGCTGATTGATGTGCCCTACCCAATGAGCAAAGAAGGAGAACTTATAATAGGAGCTTCAAAATCCCTCATATCTAAGGGAACAGAAAAAATGCTTACTGATTTTGGAAAATCTAGTCTTATAGGAAAAGCAATAATGTATCCTGATAGAGTAAAGTCTGTTCTTTCAAAGATTAAAACTGATGGCGTGGTTTCGACTTACGAGGCAGTTACCTCTGTTCTAAACAACCCAACAAAAATGGGTTACTGTCATGTAGGAAAAGTTCTAGATAATGGAAATACAAGTTATTCAGTCGGAGACAGAGTAGTTTCAAATGCAAGTCATGGAGATGTTGCAAGAGTACCAATGAATTTGACTGCAAAAATTCCAGATAATGTTGATGATGATGAGGCTGCATTTACCGTTTTAGGCGCAATTGCATTACAAGGGATTAGACTTATTTCTCCGACTATTGGTGAAACAGTGGTAGTTACGGGTCTTGGTCTAATAGGCCTACTAGCCGTTCAGATATTGAGAGCCAACGGATGTAGGGTTATTGGAATTGATATAGATAACTCTAAATGCGATTTAGCAAAATCTTTTGGAGCTGAAGTAGTCAATCTATCTAACAATGAAGACCCCATCGAATATTGTAATTCTATTACAAAATCAATGGGTGTTGATGCAGTCTTAATCACTGCAAGCAGTAAAAATAATGAAGTAATGCGTCAATCAGCAGCTCTTTGCAGAAAGAAGGGGAAGATTGTTCTGGTAGGCGTTGTAGGCCTGGACTTAAAAAGAGAGGATTTTTACGAAAAAGAGATTTCTTTTCAAGTTTCTTGTTCTTACGGACCTGGGCGATATGAGCAGAATTATGAGAATAAAGGAATGGACTACCCTATAGAATTTGTAAGGTGGACTGAAAAAAGAAACTTTGAAACAATCTTGAATCTTCTTTCTAGTGGATCCTTGAATGTAAAATCACTTATCTCTCACAAGTTCAAACTTAACCAAATCGGTGAAGCCTATGACATCCTTGATAATAATGAAGCTTTGGGTGTAATAATTGAATATGAAGAGGAAAACCAATCTGCTGAACGCAACAATAAAGTTTTGATTCAAGATACCAAAACTAAGATATCTAATGACTTGTCTATTTCAGTACTAGGTGCAGGAAATTACGCATCTAGATTTTTGATACCTAACTTAAAAAAAAATGGAGCCTTATTAAGGACTATTGTGACCAGCGAGGGTTCAAGTGGTGTTCACGCTGCAAGAAAATTTGGCTTCGAAAATGCGTCTACAAATATTGAAGATGCTTTGAATAAAGAAATAGAATCCCTAGTCGTAGCTACTAAACATAACCTTCATGCGGAACAAATATTAAAAGGCTTAAGTAAAAACAAAAATATTTTTACCGAAAAACCAATTGCTATAACTAAAGAAGAAGTGTCAAAAATTGCTCGATACTATCGAGGCATGAAAGAAAAACCAGTTTTCATGGTGGGCTTTAACAGGAGGTTTTCATCTCATGTACAAAAAATGAAGTCAATGATCGATACAAAAACTGGTCCTAAATGCTTCAACTTTGTTATGAATGCAGGTTATCTTCCTAACAATCATTGGACTCAAGATAAAGAAGTAGGTGGAGGAAGAATCATTGGAGAAGCCTGTCACTATATTGATTTAATGAGATATCTTGCAAATTCTAATTTTAAATCTTGGTCAGCTGTAAAGGCCTCTAGTTCAATGGAAGAAAAGAATTCTAATGATCGAGTTATTATTTCGCTTGAATTTGAGAATGGCTCTATTGGATCTATACATTATCTGTCTAATGGTGGCCCCTTTCAAAAAGAGAGAGTAGAGGTGTTCTGTGACAATTCAACTTTACAAATAAATAACTTTAAAGAAATGGTTGGTTATGGATGGAAAAATTTTTCAAAATTAAAGACTTCTTACCAAGATAAAGGACAAGAACAATGTGTAAGAGCCTTCCTTGAAGCCATAAAAACAGGATCTCCCTCTCCCATACCGTTCCAAGAGCTGATTGACGTCTCAAATATCACAATAGACATAGCAAACTCACTCAGATAAAGATTTGTCACTTCTATTGATTTGTAATTCTATGAACCTTCAATTGTAGATCAACAAAAAGTATGAAAAAAAAGATTTTCTTGTATTGGAATACAATTAAATATCTTCGATTGAAGCAATTAATTTATAGACTTCGGCGCTATTTCCCAAGAAATAGTCCGTCTGCATTCTCCAAGAGCTATACATCAAACATTCCTTTGAAGTGGAATGTAAATAGGAACTATAAAAAAAAAGAAATATTAAATGATAATGAAATATTTCTCTTAAACTTAAAAGGAAATAGAAGAGAATGGTCATCATCAAAAAAAAGTCTTCTATGGCAATATCATATAAATTACTTTGAATTTGCTTCTGATATTTTGACTGAAAAAGAGGCAGATCTTGTTCAAAAGGATATGTTAAATTGGATAGAATCAAATACGGATTTTAACAAAGCACCTTGGGATCCGTACCCTACTTCTCTTAGGATTGTTAATTGGATTAAATATTATTTAAATGGTAACCCTACTCCTCAAAAAGTAATTGATAGCATTGCCCTGCAAGCATCTTATCTATACAGAAATATGGAGTACGATTTATATGGCAACCATTTATTTAGGAATGCTAAAGCACTTTGCTTTGCCGGAGCAGTAATTAAGAATAAAGAATCAGCAAAATGGTTAAAAAAAGGAGAGAAAATTCTTTCAAGAGAGATAAAAGAACAGATTTTGAAAGATGGAGGAAACTTTGAATTAAGCCCAATGTATCACAGCAACATTATTGAAGATATGTTGGACCTTGTGAATATAATTAGAGCTTTTAATTTGAAAGAATTTAGTGAGATCCTTGAAGAATTCATCGAAACACTTCCAGATTCAATAAGTTGGCTCGATAAAATGTGTCATCCAGATAAGGGCTTATCATTTTTTAATGACAGCGTATTGAAAGCTTCAATGTCATTAGAAGAGTTAAAAAGTTATGCTTATTTATTAAACATATACACAGAAGATACTTTCGAATCAGGAACTTTTTTTCTAGAAGAATCGGGATATGCAGGTATAAGAAATAATAAATTTAACTTAATTTGCGATACTGGTTTAATCGGTCCTGACTACATGCCTGGCCATAGTCATGCTGACTGCCTCTCCTTTGAATTATCCATTAATAATCAAAGGGTCTTTGTTAATTCAGGTACCTCTGAGTACAACAATTCGTCAGTGAGAATAAATCAAAGAAAAACTGAGTCGCATAATACTGTGTCAATTGATAACCTGGATTCTTCGGAAGTGTGGCACAGCTTTAGAGTTGCAAGGAGGGCTTACCCTTTAGCCACTGAAGTAAGAGAGAATTTTATATCTTCTAGCCATAATGGCTACAAAAGAGACTTCAAGAACAGAATTCACAAGAGACAATGGGAACTAATAGGCAATGAATTGCATATTAAAGATTTGATAGTAGGTTCTATGGATATAGCAACAGCTCATTTTTTTATTCATCCGCAGATTAAAATTACTTTATTGAAATCAAATTATCTGGAGCTTAAGTTCATGAATGAATTTATATGCCGAATTAAATGGTTAAATGGAGATGTCATGATTAATGATAGTTTTTGGTATCCAGAGTTTGGAAAAATGGAGAAAAATAAACAAATAGTTGTAACTTTTCATACAAAAAATCTTACCTCTATAATAGAGTTAAATAAATAGTTTTTCGTAAGATTCTGCAACAGCTTCTAGCCTATAGGGACTAAGGAATTTCATAATCTCTTCGTCGCTCTTCTTCGTTTTAGCTTCTATAAAATTACATATCTTTTTAAAAACTTCCTCATCTAAATCTTTGTTTAAACAAATATTTAAAAAGTTGGAATAAGTTTCTAAAAAGGCTGTAGAGGAGTCATTATCTATTGACGAGATATTTAGTATTGGTTTCCCTGTCAAAGAGTAATCTACAAGCTTAGAGGGCAATTGGTATGAAGTAGCATTTCCTATATTTACTAAAATATCTGAACTCTGAATTTCTGACATTACTCTTTCTTTAGAAACTTCACCATGAAACTCCAGATCAAAACTATACTTTGGCAAAGAATCAATATTAAAATCATTAGTTAGTCCAAAAAAGTGCATTTCAATATTCTTATTTGAAATATTTGCTACTCGTTCCAACATTTCTAAGAAACGGATTGGATTTCTTATCTTAGAATATAAAGTGCCTGAAAAAACAAGGCAGATATCATCTTTTTTATCAACGTCATTGGAATGTTTAATAGCAAGCTTCTGATTAAAATGTCTCTCGTCTACAAGAGGTGGAATTACTTCGATTTTCTCAGCACTTTCAGGAAAGAGCTTTACATATTCTTGTTTAGTTTCTTCAGTGGTGACTGAAACGGCATCACAACTTTTGAATATATTTCTTTCAATTCTATGGTTTAAGTTACTATATAATTTGAAATTATTGGGCTGAGCTTCTTCTAAAAAGCAGAACGGATCACCCATATCAATAATCCATCTCAAATCTGCAAATTCTTTTTTTATTGAATTAGCCACCACATGACTCGAAAAAGGATGTGATACTGAAATTATAATATCAAAGGGTCCTTCGCAACGAATAAGGTTAAGTATCTGTTTTTTTGAAGTTGAAATCCATGTCCATGCATAATCAGGCCATTGAAAGAATTTCAAAGAAGACTTATAAAGCCTTATGAAAATAAATTTTAATAAATCTTTATAGAATTTATTTATGAATAACTCTGAGCTATCTTTTACAGTTGAATTTTTAATTGCATTCTTTGTAAATCTTCTACGTATTCTGCCTATAAAGTTTTCATTTATGCGAAGTACGCGAGCATTCTTATCGTCATGGTCAGAAGGAGCTCCTGAAGCAGTAGCAATGTAAACTTCATGCCCCATCTTTTTCCATTTCTGAATGAGCTGATCCCATCTAGAAGACCTAGGGGTTTCATCGGGTAAATATGTATAAGTAATAACAAGTATTTTCATTGATGCTTCTCTTCTTTTATTTCGAAGATTTTATATTTTTGATACCCAAGATAGAGAGCAAGGCCTAAAAAACAAAATAGGGCTTGAAAAGCATCTTCTCTAGGATATCCAAATATTGAGTGGTAAAGAGTAAAAAATAAAGCGAGCGATATAAAAATATGAATCTGTTTCGTACTTGCTGAGAACATATTGCTTGAAGATTTTATGGCAGCTATGAAAAAAGGCATGAATGAGATTATCATAAAGATAAATCCCACTCTTTGTGTCCACCTCAAATAATCATTATGTGGTCCTGAATTTACAACACTAGTTAACCCAGCACCGGTAAGAAACTCATGAGGCCTCAAGAGGTTAAACCCATTAATTAAAATCTGAAATCTAGAAGTTTCTGCACCAGATTGATATTTATTTATCAGACCCTCGCTTATTTCTACATCAGATAAAACTATGAAGAATAGCGTCGCTACCGAACCCAGAATAGAACAATAAAAAATAACCCTCCTGTAAATGCTTGATTTATCAAAAATTAAAAAAAGAAAAAAAGCAAACAGGATAAACAGTATTGATTGTCTACTTGAAGAAAGAAAGATAAAAATAGACATTACCGCTAAGGATCCAAGACAAAAGCTTTTTAATATCAATCCGTTTTTCGTAGCTATTAAATATATAGCAGATATAAAAGGGAAAGTGATGTAAGGTACATATGAGTTATAAGAAATATTTGCACCTCCATGTTCAGCCATGTCACCTAATAAAAAGATAGATAAGTTACCCTCTTCGTAGACAGAATATAAATAAAAGACAATACTAAGAGGTGCTATCAGCACGGAAATGTAAGCTATCTTGTTTATCTCTTCTGGACTTAAGCCCCTAATGGCAAGATAAATCACCATTGGAAGATATAAAAGAGCATTTCTCAGAACATAAATTCTCGGATCAGCCTCTCCTTCAAACGTTGAAGCTATAGTAGCTAGGCCCCATGCGTCCTGATATAAATTAACCATTGGATCATACAATGCCGCTATAGAGAGAAGTAAAGGAAAGAGAAGTAAAAAAAATATTTCACTTCGAATCCTGAGCTTCAAGGAGCCTAACTCTATCAATGATATGGTTAAAAACATAATAAAAAGCAACGCGAAGAATTCTCTATAAAAAGTGACACCTGAAGTCTTTGAAAGCGCAAAATGAAAGGGTACCAATGAAATTAATAAAAATAATGTGTACAGGCTTCCATGGTATGAAAGCTTGTAGATAGTGCTGTAAATTTTATTCACTAAGAATTACCCCATATGCTTCTGAAAAGAGAATACTTGAATTTTGATACATCTCATTTGAATCAAATGATGAAAATATCGAAACATTTTTATCATTAACTTTGATATAGAAAAATTGATGAAGGCCATTGTAATCATACTCCGCACAAAAAAAAGATTTATCAAAGTAACATGCCTGGATTGGAATAGGAGTGATTTCACTAAAAGGGTCCTCAATAATTTCCTTACTTATGCCGTTATTCTTAAAAGGACTATAATGAGATTCTGGAGAACGATATAACCATCTCTTTTCTGGAGATGGACTATACAAATATGAACCAGGATCTTGAATTATGTTTATTGAGTTAATAGTTAATTCTAAAGACAACTGATCAAAATGCATGTGGCTAGTATGAAAGGGTTCAACTCCAGCCCAACAGCGAATCGACAAATAAAGGTTATTAGATTTAAATACAAAAATACCAAAATCTGGATAAGCAATGAGATCTAGATTACTGCGTAAATCTAGATCAGAAGAAAAAACTATAGGTGTTATTTTATTTATATTATCAATAATGCTTTGTGGAATCTCCTTCTCAAAACCGTCACTGAGAACTGGTATATTACGATTTCCTTCATTATCTTGTATAAAGTTTATATGGCACGAATTTGGAAGATAAGATCTAAGTATCTTGCAATCAAAAGAATCTAATTTATTATTTTCAAATATTGTTTGCGCTAAATCACTTAGATGACCACAGTTAAGCAAGTTTTCGATAAAATATTCTTTTTCATTTTCTAAATCAAAGTTATTGAATAGATTGGCATATTTTGATTTAGCTTCTTTTGAAGAAAAGCATTTGTATGTGGGATTGAGCTTGAAGAACCTACCGCTGTCATTATCTCCTATTTGAGGAAAGCTTTGATCAGGTTTAGAAATCTGCTTTAGAAAATTAGCAATTCTATAGATCTTGCTCAAATAATCTGAATGAAAAGGGGAACGTATCTGATCGGGATTATCTCGGTAAAGTATTAATTGGAATTTATCACCTTTTTTGTTTCTCGTCTGACTAATTTCTTCTAACTCTTTCATTTCAGAATCACCAATTCCAAGAATAAGCCCCGTGGTAAATAACACCATTTCACAAGTTAACAAATGATAGGCTGTTGAACCTTCAAAATGTGTGCCTTCGGAATGAAATTGATAGTCCACCTCCTCTATTAGTCCGTTTATGGCAAATAAAAGCCATCCTTTAACACGGGGATTTCCTTTTAAATACCTACCTATGAAAGCTAAACCGCATATATTAGAAAGATAATGATTTCCCCTATCACCATAATTCCACTCTAAATTCTTAAATATATGTTCTCCATGTTGATATATGCTTTTTGTAAAATATTTTTTAAAGTTGGAATCAAACTCATACCCACTAGAAGAAAAAATATCATAAGCAAGCAACCAATTCGAAGCACGTATGGCAACATCCATAGAACAAACCCAGTTAACTCCGTGATTAACTGGATTAGTTGCTATGAAATCAAGGATTTGATTTCTGAACTCATAAACTAGTTTATCTTTATCTTTTTGAGATATATCTTCGGACAAAAAATGTCTTGCCAACAAAGGAAGATGTTGCATCCTAGCTAATTCCCAAGGAACTTTAATATCAACTCCCGACTTATGTAAGAAATCGATGGACTTGTACCAAGTATTCTCAGACCATCTATACCCAGATTTAAAATCAATTTGCCAATCAATAGGCTTATATTGATGATCAATGCATTTCCAGACTTCTTTTGAATCTTTTAAATAAGAATTATTTATTCTTCCCTTTAACCAGTTGCCATTACAGTCAATATCAGGTTCTTTAATAGGATTGTAATGAATATTTTCTATACCTATACCACTCATACCATAGAATATTGACACCCAACCAGAACCTAAAAGATCAAACCTATGTTCGATAAAGTTTTTAATAATAATAGGATTGACTAAGGGAGCACATGCTAAATCATTCTTGAAAAATTTATTTACACTCAGGCTACCTAACTCTCCAGGACTATTAAACAAATTATAATGATCCAAAAGGTATTTATATGAGTTGATAATTGAGCTGACTAACTTTCTATAAACTCTCTTGCATAAAATCGCTAATCCTTGGTTGGAGAAAATGTACAAAAATTTTTTAATGGTGACCATGCGAAACTTCTTAGTTATTCAAATTCTCTGAAATTTATAGCCTTATTCTCAAATAGTATTTAGTGTGTAAAATGAAATATAACACGAGGTCCTATGAGGCAGATAGATAACAAGATATATTTATATTCAATAATTCTATTATTTTTTTTAGGGCATCTTGTTTATCTAAATACTCCTTTCGTAAATTTAGAATGGGTCTACAAGATGGGGTCTTACTACTTCATGACCTCAGAGGCAGCTTATCTCGATATTTATTTAGAAGAACAAGCAAATCCTATAACTTATTCCTTTTTTTCAAGTCTAGTGACCTATTTTTTTGGAGATAACTTTTTAAGTTACAGAATACTTGCATTGACGGGCGGACTACTAATTCTTGTTTGCATGACAAAATACAAAGATCCCTTCCTTTTGCTTATAATCGGATTGAATCCTCTCATATGGATTTATTCAGGGAGAGCATACTCAGAGTTATTTTCAGCAGGATTACTGGTTCTAGCTATAGAGATGAATAATAACAAAATCTACCTGAAGAGCATCACGGGAGCGCTAGCAGCAAGTGTGAAATATCATACAATGTTATTTTCTGGTCCTTATTGGGCAATCAAATGGTTAGAGAGTTCTTTGAAAACAAAAAACTATTCTCTAAAGAACGATTATTTCTTTCTTGCCCTGTATAGTTCTGCACTATTTATTATATTTTTAATATTTTACTTATATTTATATGATGTATGGATAATACCGGATAAATATAAAACTGCACTTGATATTAAATTTTCAACATTCTTAGATAATTTCTTTAGTTATGGATTCTATCTTTCAGCAATATTCTTTATAACAATACCCCACTTTCTGAGAAACGCCTCTCTTAAATCTCACTTATTAGCTCTATCATTTAGTATTCCTCTTGCTTTTTTGAACCAAGACAATGGTGAAATGAACTTTGGTAGTTTAGATCAGCTTTTAGGGTCTGAAGCAATATTAATTATTAAGATAATAGGCTTTTGGAATTTTCTCCTCTGTGTAGAGTTTTTTATTAAGAATGAAAAAACCAGAATATTGGCACTAACCATCTTAATCTATATAACTTTGATTTCTTTTACTAGGCCAGCGCAAAGATATCTTATATTCGTGATCCCTTTCTGGGCGCTCTTGTTAACACAATCTAAATTGTATATAGAGACCTTCTTCAAGGTTAGCTATATATTATTGCTGCTTTCTTTAGCAATATTTACTACCTTGTATCAAACAGAGAATGCAAGAGCTTCAAAGGAAATTTCTAATTGGTGTGAATCAAATAACATATATCTGGATACTAATATCATATACCCGCACATAGGGGATTCTCCTTTTCATTCTTGGGATAGTGAATTGACTGTTAAAATGAATTTAAACGAGAAACAGATTGCTGAATATTCAAGTTCTGTAAAGGTCTTTGGCTTTGAAATAAGAAAATACTATGTTGTAAGAAAGGAAAGTAATAATTAACTACCTCTTATATCAAAAAGTCTAATTGGCGACCTTAAGAAGAAGAAAAGACCTACAAAAATATTCATACCTATCATCACAAAATAGTAGGTAATGGAAAAAAAAGCGGCATCATCTGAGTTTATTCCATAACTGGTTAAAGCTAAAAAACATCCATATTGAAATGTTCCTAGAAAGCCAGGAGCGGCTGGAAGACTAGATGCAAGGAAAGTTATTAGAACAACAGAAAATGCTGCTATCAAAGGTAGGTCAAAATTATGAAAAAAGAACATGTTAAAGGCTATAAGTCCATATATGAGCCATAAGATAATGGAGACGGAAATAATTTTTAATATCTCACTAGGAGTAGATAAAATGGACATTCCTTCAAAAAACTTATCGAAGATAGTTATTAAAGTATTTTTGATATTGTCTGGAAGATACATCAATAACTTCTGCATTAATAATTTAGTTTTCTCTTGGTTTACATAGACTGCAACTAATACTGAGAAGATAATTAAAACACTTAGAAATAAAATCTTGCCCGCAGTAATTACAATGGGAGGTAAAGGTGCAAATATTAAAATAATCGATAGTAAGCCAGCCAACATAAAAGAATCAATCAATCTTTCAAGGACTATTGATGCCAGAGCAAGACTGAAAGAGAAATCCTTAGCTTTTGTTAAAAGAAATGGTCTCACTATCTCTCCAAGCCTTAATGGCAGGATAGTTATGGCAGCTATACCAATACTAGAAATTGGAAATAAGTCTCTTTGGTAGATTTTAACAACTGGATTTAGAATCCACGCCCATCTAATTGACCTTATTAGTAAAGATACAAGAACTAATAGTAGTGAAATAAAAATGAAAGAAAAATCTAATTCATGCAGACTAAGAGATATTTCTTCGAAATTTACTTCCGAGAATGTTAAACATAAAAAAAATAAACTTACAAAAATTCCAAATATTATTTGTAATAATTTTTGCTTTCCAGTTTTCATTTTATGACTATGAACTAAATAGGTACATTTAGAATAATTTTTAGACGCATTATAAACTGAGAGAACGAACAAGACTAAAATATGTGGTAAGATTGAAACTCTATACAATTCAAAACAATACGACATGAATACATCGTACGTGCATGACTTAAAAATTGGTCTTCAGAAAAACTGTCAGCTTTGCGTTTCGAAAAATCTGAGTTTAATTATTGACCTTGGGCACACTCCTCCTTGTGACTCCCTGCTTTCGAAAGAACAACTAAATCATCCTGAACAGCACTATCCTCTAAGGCTTTATAAATGCGATGATTGTGATTTAGTGCAAATTGATTATGTTGTTGACCCAAAAGTTGTTTTTCATAATGAATATCCATATTTAGGAGGTATTACTGAAACACTTGCAAATAACTTGAAGAATGGTGCGAAAAAGTTTGTAAAAGATCTCGATCTTCCTTCAGATGGTCTTGCAGTTGACTTAGGGTCAAATGATGGAACTTTCTTATCTGGCTTCAAAGAGGTCGGTCTCTCCGTATTGGGTGTTGAGCCCACAGATATCGCAAAACTAGCTACTTCTAAAGGGATCCCTTCTGTCCAAGAATTTTTTACCGAAAAAGTAGCAAAAGAAATTGAAAAAGAACATGGAAAAGCATGTATTTTAACTGCAGCTAATATGTTTGCTCATGTTGCATCATTGGGTGATTTGATGAGAGGAGCTGAAGTTCTTTTAGAAGATGGATCTTATTTTGTCACTGAGTCTCATTATCTTTTAGATATACAAGACACACTACAATTTGATTCAATTTATCATGAACATCTAAAGTCCTATTCTCTTAAAGATCTAGTTTTTCTTTTTGATTGTTACGACTTTACTTTAGTCGATGCTGAAAGAATCCCTAACTACGGAGGCTCTATAAGGGCTTATGCTCAAAAAGGAAAAAATGGAAATCAGACCAATAGACTGAAAGAATTGCTTTTAAAAGAAAAAGAAGCAAACTTATATGATCTTTCAACTTGGCAAGAATTTACAAGGAAAGTTCATAAAGCAAGAAGTGATTGTAGATATATAATAACTAACATCTTAAACGAAGGTAAATCTATATGCGGCATAGGCTGCCCTGGAAGATCTAGTACGCTTTTAAGTTTTTATGGTTTAACAAGCAATGAAATCCCCTACATAGCAGAACAGTCTAACTGTCTCAAGGTGGGACTTTATTGCGCAGGTCAACACATTCCAGTAATTGATGAGCAGAAGATGTTTGATGAACAGCCTGATTATGCTCTTATGCTATCTTGGCACTACTCAGAGCAAATTATCAAAAATCTAAGAAAAAAAGGATTAAAATCAAAAATAATAATCCCCCTTCCTGAATTAAAAGTCATAGATTGAGTAAAACCGCAATAGATATTGTCATTCCTGCGTACTTTGAGGGAGAAAGTATATTAGAAGTTCTTTATTCTCTTAGAGAGCACGTACAGAGTAATTTCAAGGTTTTGATATGCTACGACGTTGATGATGACGACACACTCTCAACCATAAAGAAACACCCGCCATTCGAGTTTGATATTGAATTTATCAAAAATAGAAGAGAAGGCCTGCATGGTGCCGTGCTTACAGGGTTTGAAGAAAGTACCGCACAAAGTGTAATGATGATGCCCGCTGATGATAGTTGGAATGCCAGAATAATAGATAAGATGGTCGAATTTCAAGAACAAGGATTTGATATTGTTTGTCCCAGTAGATTTATGAAAGGCGGAAGTGTAGAAGGCTATCCTAAGCTCAAATATTTAATAGTGAGGACTGCAGCCTTTTTACTTTTCAAGTTGGCTTTCATACCGACTCAAGATCCAACAAATGGATTTAGATGTTTTTCACGTAGAGTAATTGATATGATTCCTGTTGAATCAGAAGTTGGTGGTACATATAGCCTAGAATTGCTAGTAAAGGCACATAGATTGAAGTGGAAGATAATTGAAGTACCCTCTACCTGGATAGAAAGAAAAGCTGGAAAAAGTAAGTTCAAGGTTTGGAAATGGATTCCCCACTATTTAGAGTGGTTTCTTTACGGCTTTGCTACCGTTTATTTTAGAAGAAAATATGTGAAATTAAACGAAAGTGAGGAAAACTAGTCTTCCAATTCTACTTCGGTATTATCAATAATTGATTTGGAACTCTTATTTAAAAGGTTTTGGACTCTGATAGCATGCAATACATTTGGGCTCTGTATTTCGCCAGTCTCAATCCAATTGCCAAACTTCTTTACAAGAGCGCTTACTGAGGAAATCCTGTCATCGGTAAGACCATCTGATTTTAAATCGGAGCTCTTAAATAAGCTTTTTCCATTTTTGTAAAAAATATTCAGTTCAAAATCTGCTAGAGTTGAATTCGATGAATTAGTTAATCTTGCGGTCCCTTCTGTACCAGTGAATTCAAGAAAGTGTCCTGAACCTTTATAGGTATTCGAACTTAAACATATGGAAGCAGAGGCGCCTGAGTGGAATTGCAAATATATATAAACTACTTCTTCTGCATTTGTTGAATGCCTCATTGCTTTTACGTCAACAGTTGATATTTTTCCCATGAATTGTTCAATATAATAAAAGCAATGAGGTGCAAAATTATTAAGAACGCCTCCAGATAAATTAGAGTTTGTTTTCCAAGATTTTATCCCTTTGGATACTGCAAAAGTCTCTACATTCCAAACTATTTCTGAATGTAGTATTTTTCCTAAGTTACCTAAATCAATAATTCGCTTCAAATCTTTCCAGACATCAACCTCCAAAAATTCAAAATCAGGCATGAGGGAATTGTCACTTCTCAATAGATTGTTTTGCAAGGGTATATACCCTAGGGGCTTTTCAAAAAATACATGCAGACCTTTTTCTATGGCTTGAGGTAATAAAATAGCCTGCTGTCTTGGGGGTACTGCAATAGAAATTGCATCGACTAACTCAAATAGCTCTTCAGCCTTATTAGTTGCAAAATCGAGATTTAAGTAGTCTTTCGCTGCAATTGCATTTTCGATATCATTTGAGCAAACGCCTATCAATTTAAATCTTGAGTCACTGCTAAACGCAGGTATTTGGACATTTAGTCCGTAATTTAAGCCTATTTGCCCTAATTTAATCATTCCAAATTTTATGATAACAAGGTTTAAATATTAATGAGTAAAAAATAAAAAAAATAAATGAATCGAAATTAAACTTTTAAAATATTAGATATAAGCTATAGTCATCCAAAAATTTAATTCAAATGTTTTTAAAATTCAGAATATTCATAATTCGATGGACTATCGCGAAATTTGAAATTTACTTATTTGAAAGGAAAGTATCTAATTTTTATAAAAGAATTCTTGATGAGTCAAGACCTACAATCCTCGATGTTGGTGCTAATAGAGGACAAACTATTGAATTCTTTCTTAAGTTGAATCCTCAATCCAATCTGTATTCTTTTGAACCTAATCCAAATCTTTTTAATGAGCTTCAAAATAAATATAAATCTCATCAAGGTATAAACCTTATACAAAAAGGGGTAAGCAATAAGGATGAAACAAAAACCTTTTATGAGAATATCTTAGACGAAAGCTCCACTTTTGAAGAGCTAAATATGGACTCTGAATATCTTAAAATGAAATCTTCTATACTAGGTGTTAAACCAGAGAATATAGTAAAGCATAGCTATCCAGTCGAAGTAACGACTTTGCAAAAGTTTATAGAAGAAAAAGGTCTTGAGAAAATAGACGTGATCAAAATTGATACAGAGGGACATGAATTTGAATGCCTTGAGGGTTTATTTGAGCACGATGAAACACCTGAAATAAATATAATCCAGTTCGAAATGCACTTTGACGACATGTATCTTAAGAATAGATCTTATGAGGAAATGAAAACTATCTTAAACAAAAACGGTTACCATGAAATTCTAAGAATTAAGCACGGGTTTGGAAATTTTTATGACTACTTCTACTCGAAAAATAAAAAATATTAAAAGAAGTATAAATACTTAATTCATCAAGTAAAATTCTTCTTTCCTCAACTCATACTCTTCATTAGCTTTATCGTAATCTTCTGGTCTTCCCATATCAAGCCAAAAGCAGTCTTCCTGATAGCAAAAAATCTCTTCTCCATTTTTCTTCATTTTCATCATTAAATCTGGCATATCTAGATACTGACCCTTCTCAATATATTTAGCAGCTATTTTTGAGTTCAATACGTTTACGCCCATACCAAAGTTATAAGAGTAAGTTGGTTTCTCTTCCAAATTTAATAATTTTCCTTCAGAGCTGGACTCAATTACACCAAAATCCATTTGGACTTTACGATTAAACGTAGCTATTGTTCCACCTGCTTGTTTAAGTTTGTGAAAAGAAAATAGATTTTTATAATTCAGGGTTGTAAGTAAATCACCATTCAATATCATAAAATCATCACCTAATCTTTCAATAGAGTTCGCTACAGCCCCAGCAGTTCCTAAGGCCTCTTCTTCAAAAGAATATGTAATATTTAAACCATGCCTTTGGCCATCTTTGAAGAAAGACTCAAAAAGGTGAGACATATGACCTACAGCTAAAATAATATCCTCAACTCCTGAGAGGCGAAGTTGCTCAAGGATTATTTCTAGTATAGGTCTATCTCCTACCGGCAAAAGAGGTTTTGGAATTACAGTAGTGTAAGGCTTAAGCCTTGTTCCTTTTCCTCCAACTAAAATTAATGCTTTCATTTTTTTAAGTCTGTAAATCTTTTTTTGTAACTTCTAAACCCAAATAAAAACCAAATCTATTAGGCAAAATGCTTGCCCAACTCCTCAGAAACCTAAGGTCTGATATAGTGATAAAAGGGCTAATTTTGCAGGACTTAAAGGACTTAAACAACTCTCTCGTTTCTTTATAGGTATATGCCTTAGAAGCAATGCTTTCATTGTGATGATACAAGACGTGTCTTAAGGACTTCCAAGGCTTTCCTTTTAAGAACGCATTTTTTATCCATAGATTTAAGGCATGAATAGACCTTCTATGGTAAATCATTCCCAAAAATTTACCTCCTGGTTTAAGGACCCTTAATATCTCAGATATTATCTTTTCCGTATCTTCTGAATGATGAATAACACCCCAAGAATATACAATATCAAAAAAATCATCTTCAAACGGCAAGGCTTCTGCATTCACTCGTTTTAGTTTTGAGTCTAAGTCATAAATATTCAATCTTTTTCTAGTTGTCTCTATCCCCCTGTCTGTAAGGTCTACCCCATATAGATCTGTACCTGCCCTGGCCCAATTTAAGTGATCCGACCCAGCGCCAACTCCTATTTCCAAGACTCTCTTACCTCTATGTCTTGTAAATTGTGCAACAGAATGAATGAAGGGTTCGACGGAGTATCTGTATTCCTCTATTTCTTCGTACCAGGCTTTGGTATATTTTTCTTTTTCTTTGATTAAGTCAGGCGAAGTCCCGCATGCCTCCTCTTCCCAAAAATCTCTTACAAGTTTATTTACTTCCATCAGATAAGATACTCTCCTCATTGATATAGATCGACCACCACATAGCAAGATTAAGGAGTGGCCACCATTCTTTCTTTTCGTATGCAGATTTTGAATTGTCACCTTCTAGATAACTCTTAACAACCTCCCAATCTAGTATATCTGTTTTTTTACAAAACTTTTCTAATTGAATTTTTCCAACTTCTCCCAAACTATCTTCAGACCATTCTTTTATTGGTGCAGCGAATCCTTGTTTTTTTCTGTCTATGATCTCATCAGGAATTGTCCCTCTTACTGCCTTTTTAAGAATGTATTTAAGATTTCCATTTTTAGTTTTTAAATTACTTGGTATGCTCATAGAATATTCAACAAATTTATGGTCTAA